>ENA-UONQ01001189-UONQ01001189.1-human-gut-metagenome-genome-assembly--contig:-CS26-NODE-1189-length-23985-cov-5.340033_pt1 | contig 23985 bp, 16 predicted proteins | sample MGYA00242460_ERZ724007 | MGnify/ENA metagenome assembly ERZ724007
GCTCGCCGGCGCAGAGTGCTAACACTCGATTTCTTCTATACTTGAACATCACCACACCTCAGCAATAAACCAGCTCAGAAAGGACAACTTCCTCCGCACGGCTGCGGATGCTGTTCATCCGCCCCACCCATTCCATTTGATTCTCGGCCTTCAACTGCTCAGTCACGCCCTCGGCTTCCTTCATCTGCGCAACTAGTCGATCAAACATCTCCTGCGCCGTGTCGCCGATTTCCTTGAGATAGTCGTCCAGCTTGCCGGTCAGCAGCATCCCCGTGTAGATGCCGTCCCTGTGCTCACGCAGATACCGCCTGCGCTTTTCTGCAAATCTGTTTTCCATACCGCGCCTCCATTCACATTTACGGTGGGTGGTTTTTTCTTCATCCATATCCTACCGCAGAACGCCAGAAAGCGCCAATGTGTAAAAATCAGATTTACAGATTTGACAGAAAAATAGTCACATACGATTTGCCGAATCACGCCTGACCAAATCGCACTTGACGATTTTTTATTGTGCTATTGGCTATTAGACTGACCTCTGATGTGAAGGCCTATATTTACTAAATCGGCGGTTTTCCTTAATTAGCGGAATGCCAAATTCATCAAGGCAAAATAATCTGTAGCCTCTTATCTATGTATACTCTATTGTCATCTATCCTGCATGAAAACGCAGAAATCGTCATTCCAAGGTCAATACATGATTTGAGCAAGGGCGTAAACTGTGCGTCCGAAACGAAATAAATGCTACTCACATACGGATTAAGGGAAATAACACTGTAATGCACGCGATAGCCCAAGGAAAGCAAATCGCGCAGTTTTTCAAGCTGCTTCAAAGCCCTTTCAGAGAAGACCGTAGGAAACAAAGCGCATTTTTCTGTTGAAAGCACGCTTTTCACTTCTATTATCGTATTTGTATCTTGAATATAAATATCGCTCTTATAGCCTCCAACATAGTGCTCAGTATAGATTGTTCCTCTTCTTCCTAAAAAAGAAAAACGACGCCCCTTAATGCTGTCCGCAACCGCCCTATTTGCCATCGAGGTGTTTAACAGGATATAGTTTTTCTTGTACGGGATAGCAAAAAGAGCAAATTGAGTCCGCGCATTCTTCGACTGAGTAGGAGCTAATAATACGCTCTTGCCTTTAAGATCTAAGAAATTGCTCAGATGGCAGGAGGATGGCACATAACAAACAGTGCTTTCCCCGTCAATCTCAACCTCACACAGGAAGCGATTTTTCAGTTCCTGTATAAAAATTCCTGTTTTATGCTCTGGGGTTAGCACTGTTTGCATGTGTCAATTCCTCACTGTCTGCTTTTCACAAAATTATCAAGCTCATCTTCTGAAATATACAAGCCCTGCATACGGATGGTATCGCTATCAGTAACCATCAGCATATCACCCTTACCCAAGAGGTTCTCCGCACCGGGCATGTCCAAAATCGTCTGAGAATCCGTGTGAGAAGGTAATCTAAAGGAGATTCTGTAGGGGATATTAGCTTTTAGCACGCCCGTAACGATATTTGCACTCGGCCGTTGTGTCGCGATGATAAGATGAATGCCCAAGGATCGCACCTTTTGTGCCAGCATGGAAAGGAATTTCTCAAATTCTTTTCGCTTTCCTTGCATTTCTGCGGTCTGAATCAAATCTGCATACTCATCAATAATTATGATAAGCCGCTTCATGCGATGATCTGGATTTTTTTCGTTGTACGAGCCAATATCTCTGCTCCTGCAGAATCGAAGCTGTTGCATTCGCCCTTCCTTATCGACGTCATTGATGCGTTGAATCATCTCGAGCGCTTCTTCAGCATCGACCACAACATGCCCGCCGTAGAGATTAGGTAAATCCTCAAAGAAAACGAAATCCGTCTGCTTGGGGTCAATGATTAGGAACTCCAGATCCTCCATAGGATACTTATGCAGCAGACTTACGATGATCGAATACAAGAAAATGGTTTTGCCCGAGCCTGTTGTACCTGCAATAAGCATATGAGGAGCCTTGGCGATATCAACGACTTCAAACCTTCCGTCTGCCTTTTGTCCTGCGACAAAATCGAGAGCGCCTGAGGAGCCGTCCAAGAGATTCAAATGCTTCAAAAGACTAATCGCTTTACCAGCGCCTGCAAAGGGCACATCAACCGAAAGATACTTGGTTCCTTTTATATGATCGATCAGTATCTCACCATTTGCCTCAAGCTGGATGCCAATATCCGTTTTGAAGCGTTCCAGTGTCCTTATTGTTTCGCCAGACTTTAGCTCAACAGAAAATCTCGTAAAGCGCGCAGCCTCCTGAACCATATTAGGATCTACAGGATAAGCATTGATGCCATAATCGCGAAAAACCTTATTAATTCTCGCACACTTTTCTCGAAGGTCTGTTCTTTGAAGCTCGGTATCGGTTTCATTCGTGACAGGTGCAGCAGGAGCAACGGGTGTGCTAGGAGCATCGGCTACATAAGCATGAGCGGTGTCAGGAGCAACTGGAGAATGTTCAGGCCAAGCTGTCTCTTCTTGTACAGGCCCTACCACATTTGCCTCGTATGTCGCTTGAGGCGAAGCGACAGCTTCGTCTTGAAAGGCCGGATTAAGCGGGCCTGCTTCGCAAGTAAAGACAGTATTAGCAAGAATCGCCTGAACTTCACTACTACCAATTGTTATCAGGGTATAGTCCTTGCCCAAAAAATCATCGATACCCTTATAAACCTTTTCGGAGCTCTCTGTATTTTCAAAGTCAACGAAAGCTATATTTCTGCGAACACTCACATTGTATTCGCCGGCGAAAAGGTCATTCAGCATGTTACTGTAGCGGAGCTTGCTTGCTGGATCGAGAGTCGCCTGGAACAAACACTCAAAAACCTGCTCTCTCAAAATTTCACGTCGTGAAATCGTAGTGATTTTCTCTGCTTTCCCAAGCATCTCTTGAGTGAGGCTCTCAAGTGCCGTAACCTGCTCTACAGCATGCCCAGAGATCGTATCTCCATCAATAGTGAAGGCATTTGGATTGTCCGCGTAGGTTTTCACCTCAATAATGTCAACGCGCGCATCAGTGTCGGATTCAAGATTGATGCCGATCAAATCTGGTAGCTTGCCGTCCTCGCGGTCTGAAAGCCATTCCTGCGCAAGCTGGGTGTCTAGACCAACCAGTATTGCGGCGGGGTGTTGCCGCTTGTAGTGGATTGCAGCCAGTGCAATTCCCAAGCTTCCCTTGCCGTGATTGGTATCGAATATGCGATTTGAGGTATGCGAAACGATGCTTAGCAGGCCGTCATCGTTAATCTCACGGACAGCCTTGATGATCTCCTTTACTCCCTCCTCCTTTGGGACGAAGTTGCCTAAGCGCTTTACAAGAGTATCATACCCAAGCACGAATTTCCTGCAATTGCTGGAATAAATACCAATGGAGCGATAATCGTTTTCCCTATAAAACAGCTTTTCACTAGCTGCCCTCAGCGAGATATCCCAACTCTTTAGACTCTGATCTAAGATTACAAGCCAGTCGCATTTATCCAAAAAGGCATCATAGGTTTCTCTCTTGAGCGGGGTATAAAAGCTTGTGCTTGTATGGCTGAAGGTCGAGGGGTGTTCATTTAGCTTTTCTATGATGCTGGCATAGACGGTAAAGATTCCGCCTTCGCTTGCCGGACGGATTTCCACCTTTTCATCAATCGGGTTGTATTTATATACCTTTGGTACGCAAAGAGGATGAATGTGGATTTGGCGGTTGTTTTGAGCAGTCTCGATCTTAACCTCATTGGGATCGAAGATGATAAGCATATGCTGCTCGCGGCTAATCTCACCTAGTATTTTGCTGTAGGAGTACTTGTGATGAGCTATCTTAAGCTTGAAGTTGAGAGATCTCTGTCCCTTGATTCTCCCCAGCATTCCGTCATTTAGAGAATCGTTATCAATTTCAATCCAGCTTGTGGGAACCTCCTTTGTGTGGAAGATAGAAATCTCTATTCCGTTGATATTAAACTCCTTGTCGTTGTTCAAGGCCTTCAGCATAGAAACGATTACTTCCACAGATGGAGGATCTATAACGCAGAGCTTAAGCATCATCCCAGCATGAGGATATAGGCAGAGGTAACGAATAATTGCTTGCTTAAGAGTATCAATGCCACTTTCACTCTGGTTGATCTGCGGTACATTTGAATAAACCGGGAGCATACCAATTCTACCAGAAAGAGGAAGGAATGTAGCACCACAGCACGCAATGGTAGCAGGAAGCAGTGCAACGGATAAGGGGTCAGGAATATCCTCAGCCCTTCGGATAATGAACGACTTATCCTCATCACTAAGCTGTGCTTCTCCGATTTCATTGACACCTTTGCTTGCAAGAATCTCCTTGGCAAGCTCTACATACTTCCAAAGATACATAGGGTGCATAGGGGTCGGGATTGCGTGGGCTTTTGCCTCCCCAACAACAAAGACATAGTCCAAGGACATGATTGTGTTAATGATTTCCTTGGCGTTAGATGGTGCAATTGCCCAAATTTTAGGAAACTCATCGTTTATTGCGGTAAGCAATCCCTCATACGCTGTGAGATACTTGTAAAACTTGTCAAATTGAGCAAGAACCTGCAGCATAGGTGCATCCTGCAAGCGCCTGCTGAAGGGTAGAAGTTCCTTCCTTGCTTCAAGAAACCGCTTCAATCGCGCAGAAATGGTTTCGCCCTCTGAAACAAGTGCAGAGATCCGAGATAAGCTGTCCCAAATCGGATCAAGAATCGCCGGTCCTAATGATATTCGCTCATATTTATCAAGATCGCGAATAGCTTCGTCCGGCGCTTGAACCTCAGCACGAATAATACTGCCGAAGTCAGAATCGGACGACATTTCCTCAGCGATTCTCTCCGTAACGGGCTCCGTCTTAAACTGAGCCCGCCCGCCATCCACATCAACCTCTACTTTTTCTGCTTTTTTCGTGTTTGCGCGCTGATCAATATCACGCTCCAGTTGTGCCAGTATATCAGGAATCTGATCCTGATTGTCATCGAAAATCAATTGTGCAGCTAATGCTGTTGGCCTTATTGCCGTACCTCGTCTTGGTGACGGAGTAGGACTCTTTTTCTCCTTTGCAGCCTTGAGACACTCCTCAACCTCAGCTAATTCCATTTGGCCAAGCAGAGCAATATCCTTTGTTTTGTAATAGCTTAGAATTCGGTGGGGAGTTTCTTTCTTACCTGTAGCCTTAGCATAGTAGTTCGTAATGCTTTGGCGCTCAGCCTGCTCAAGATTACTTATCCTTTCAACGATTCCGTGGTTATGCTTAATCCTTGCCACGAAATCATCCCTTACTGGATTCCGGCTATCAACATTCTTGTCTGCGCAAAGCCCAAGTCGATAATAATTCTCTTTTATCGCATCAGGGAGCGTATCTGCAGGAGAGGAAATCAAGAGTTCAAGATACTCGAGTACTCGCTCAAAGCTTAGAATGCTACGGATAGGCTTACTACGAAGCGCCTGAATTAGTGCCTCAATTACAGCGTTTGTTCCGGCAAGCTCCTTCTTTGCAAGGTCACAGCTTTTGGTATAAATGCGCTCCAGCGTGATCTCAGGGAACCAGCGCAGAGATGACATTTTTTCCATTTCTGCGCGCTTGATGACCAGAACCCTAAATATGCTTTCATCGCCAGAGTTGCGCGACTCCTCGGCCTTTTCTACTGTGAAATCATAAGAAAGGCTTTCGTTTTGGGACAGTTCACTTTCTATGCGAGCTCTTGTGGATTCAGGAAAGCCCAAGAAGAACAAGGCCGCCTTTCTTTCGGAGGATAGACCTAGTGCAAAAGCAACGTAATCAAAGTCAGGAATATTGACAAGTGCAACACCATATTCCTGAGCATTCGCACGTTCATTAACAAGCTGCGTTACTACCTTAGTCAGCAATGCCTTTTCCATATCAAAGCCTCCACCCGATTAATGTAACACCATCGGCATACCGTTTTCCCATTCCTAGGGAAATATAAGTATTAGCTATAGCCTGTGAGTTGATACTCAAATCTCCACGTAGGTCGCCGGGAGTTGCTTGCGCAATATTATAGGCAGCGAGGAGATTATATTCAGTCTCAGCATCAGCCCCGATTAGAATGTTGTATGCAGAAATTAGCTTTTCACCTAACTCCTTTAGTTCAATTCCATCCTCGAGCTCTTCCTTGCTCAACGCACCTAGGGTAATGGTTTCCAGCGTAAAGCTATTAATCAGATAACGCTTGATGTTTGCCGATTGCCTCTTGGGCCAATCAAGCCACATCTAACGCCTAGCACTCTGCAGAAGGCAGAGGGGGAATTATTCTTGTACTCAAAGGTATATAGGGCAATCTGCAGGGCTCTTGAGAGCGCAAGTCTCGGAGACCTATCCTCGTCAACAAAGCTATCAAAATAATTCTTTACTGCCCTTCTAATTCTTTCCTCACGATTAACGGAGGAAAAAACCATACTATCGATCCACCGTCGGCATTCATCAGCGGTGTCGGAGGGAATTTCCTCTCCAAGAATCATATCAATAGAGCTGATAAAGAAATCCTCAACAGTTTTTTTAGCTAAAGTATAGGATTGCTCACTCGCCTTTTTTATCGACTCCAAATCCGCGCCTGAATCCAGAAGAATAGGGGGCTTGCTACCACCGTATGCTGCAGCATCGCCCTGCGTTAAATAAATGAAGGTTGAGAACAAGGCAAAATTAATGATCCTTCGCATAACCAAAAGGCTGTTTCTATTCTCTCCTGTCGCAATGATGTTATCAGCAAGCCGATCAAAGCCGTTCCGGAGCCTTTCCTTGCAGTTATCCCAACGTATTTCACTATCCTCAGGATATTGGATTCCATGGATGCTGCGTTTTTCTTTATCTGAGGGGGCAGTAAGGATTGGCTTGATAAGCTTTGTTAGGTCATCTGAATCATTGCTTAGAGCCTCCTGTAGTAGTGAAATAACAGGAGATCGCTTGCCATCAAGCTGCTTTGCGAGTATTTCAAAAATGAAGTCTCCAATATGCGCTTCGGAATTCAACCGCCCTTTGACCATCCAGTGGGAGGAAATGTCCATAACCGAAAAATCGTATTGGGGATAGAGAGTATTGTCCTGATTGAAAATTTCACCCAAAAAATAGCGGAACTGTTTAATGTTTGACGGCTTTTCTTGCTCACCCTTTTCTAATATACAAGCGTAATCCGCTACAATTTTTTCTGACGGAAGGGCATCCTTTCTCCCGTCACTAATAACCCACTCGTGTACATCCCTTGTATCACAGGTCTCTCCTATACAGGCACGGAACAGGCCGTTAGCAATGTGAGGCGGCTTTGTCGAGTTAGAGGTCGGATTAAAGCCGAGATAGTCCTGGCAAATTTTATCGCCTATGCGTTTTAGGGAATCCGCAGCCATTATTCCTCGCCCTCCTCAAAATCGTATTTCCCGTCCTGTATCAGCACCGTCTTCTTGCTGCTGTTGATCCTACTTGCTAAGATTATTTCTCCATCGTCGTTTTCTTCAGCATAACCATAATTGTCTAGCTGCTGAAGGAACATTGCCGCCGCCTGCTCGTACTGTGGGGCCAAAAGGCCTACAGGATAACCGTTTTCCACGGCATCGAGTGTTCGCAAAAAATCAGCATCCAGCGTCAGCACGGGGACATCGCCGGCTTTAGGCTTCAGAATAATGTGATTTGGCATGTATTCCATGCCCTGCAGCCAATCTGCCGGACGGGGCATTTTTATCTCAAGCTCGCTCGAATCAACAGATTTACTAGATATAGCAACCGCTGCCTCCTGGCTGAGGTCGTATCTATGCGTAGTCCAAATGTGTAACTGTTTCTTGTCATCAGACGAGGGCAGAAACAGCTTGTTTATAGAACGGACAAGACGCTCCTTGATCTTCTTCTTTTGAGAATCAAAGGCTGTAAAAATTTCCATGCTCTTGCGGATTTCCTCTGGTTGAAGCTTAAGCAAGCCTTGTCCATCAAGGTTTTCAAAGTAATACTTTCTCTTAATCTCTTTAAAGCATTCGACTGCCGCGTCAACATCGTCCTCGAAGGAGGAATCGTTTGGCCATTTTCGAGGAGCCCCCATGAGCCAGCCCTCATTTATGACTCCATTCCAGAGACTCTCATCAAGTGATGGCACAGACAAATATATCGGATCAAACTTTTGAATGGCTCGAAGCAACTCGTTTGAACCCTCGAATATTGCGGAATAGTAATATTGACCTTCATATTCATCCATTGTACACGCTGTAAGCATAAATGAAATCGCGCCAAGAACATCCCTTACTGCAAAATGCTCACAGTCGGAGGATGCCAACTCCAGCAAAGAAACAATCTGCCGTTTTATTTCTGTGCTTTGAAGTGCACGAAGATTATACTTTAAGGCTTGGCTGTGTACTGGCTCGCTAGAGAGCAGGTCAGTCATTTTCGTTAATAGAGTATCAAGCAACTGATTATCCTTGGTAAGAAGATTTCTCTCGTTAAGGTCAACAACAGCAATATGCCTAATGGGCTCGGAGAACTCGTACGTAATAGCAGATTTCTTTGCCCGCATTATTTCATTATAAATATCAGGATTAATCCGCTTAATCTCCTTACACAGCCGCAAAAACGGATACTCATTAATAGCGAACACTGCGGGCTTCTTTTCTACATAAAGGTCAACAATATTCCTAGCGGCATCAGCATAATTCGTAACTTCATTAAAATCTGTTTTAACGAATACATTATTTCTGATAATGCAGGGTTCAATCGCCTTGATAATGAAGGTCTTGCCATCACCAGGATTTCCGGTCAAAAATACGAGCTTGTGCTTGTCTAGCATGTCAGAGACAAGCGGCTCTACACCGGAAGAAATGTGCAGAAAGCCAAGCTCATCCTTATTCATGTGGTCAGAATAACAATTCTTCCCATTATATAGCTTCTTGATAAAATCGAGCTTTGACATATTTGCCTCCTTACATGCCTCCGAGCAGAACATCATCCACCCTAAAGTCGTTCAGTCGCTGAACAATATCCACCGTTGTTAATCGCTTCATCAGCCAACGCTTATACCAATAATCAATCAATGCCTGTGTTCCATGGGCGATATCCTCCTCACAGTCAGGGTTAAAGCCATAATCTACAGCGTTTGTATAGCCCATCAAATAATCCTTCGTGTTCTTGGCAAGATCGACAGAATATACAATACGAGGAGAGTAATGCTTAAGAAATGCGTCAGCGCGGATTCCAATAGAGCTTAGGCCTCTGCTGATCATCCGAAAACGCGGGCTTGTCCCCTCCCCAAAAACATGATTAATACGCTTCCCGCCATCCTGCAGCTCAAGAATTCTAGAGAAAAGAGCGGTGGTTTCCCGTGAGAAAAACACGGTACCATAGCCCTCCGTGACTCCCATTTCGCGAAACTCGAGTAATCTGCCGTTGCCTAATGGTACCTTTATACGATTGTACTGGCTGCTTCCGACAGCATATAGACTGGTAGTGCCTAGGTAGACTAGACGGCTGTCGCGGATTACCCGTTCGCCCTTCATTCGAGAAGCGATTTCGCTGATTTGTCTCTCATAACGGTGAGTATAATCACTGATCACTCTAGGGCTACAAGCCAGAATGCTTACAAGCTTACCGCCTAAGAGGTGATTATATGGTGGGATGGAGCCGCAAACGATAATGTCCATCATGTTTGATCCAATTTTGCATTTTCTGTTAGCTATCAGCGCAGTATGAATTGCTTTGCGTCCGCCCTCAGATGCAAGAAGAGATAGGAGCTTGTCCTCGTTGCTTTGCCCGGCGGCATTGTTAAATGCTATTTTCGTTTCCAAGAGCTTGGCCAATTCAGATGCACGCTTACGCTTAAATAGATTACTCCTTGCTTCCTCCCGCCAATCCGGAGATGTCTCGTTGTTTCTGTTGTTTATTGACCTTTCGGAATACTCTGCAGCTATGGCATAAAGCTCATCGACCTGCTCCTGACGGGGATACTTGGTTTGCTTATAATAACCAAGATCACCGGTATAGATTTCCGAAATTGCTGAATTGACATTTTTGACAAGAAGCGGGAAAAGGCGCTCTGCATAAGCATATCTACGCTGTAGGTATTCCTCCTCGGTTTCAATTGGTGCTTGAATTTTTACCTTAACTCTTTTTCCATCAGTTCCGCTTACAGTTTGCTCACAGTATTCTGTGTGAACTCGTTTTGACATCTCTGTCTTGATAGCCTCAATTGTCCAACCAATATCATCATCTCGAGCAGTCAGATTAAGGACAGAATTACCCAAGGCAAAAATACCAATGATCGGGTGATATGGCTGCAAGCTGTCTCTAACAAGATAGTATATGTTTCTCCCGGGCATTGTCTTATAGGGGATGGACCACGTGTAGCGGAAATATCTCCAAATGTCTGAAAGCTTAAAGCCTGTATACTCATCTCTGCTGCCTGTAACCATTTGAATATATGGTGCGCAGACCTGACGCCCCGTTCTAATTGCAAGGATGAGCGCATCTCTATTTCCAATCAAGCACTTAACCGATACTGGAGTACCGTTATAATTCCGCTCGGTCTCCATATACTTAATGAAGCGTGCGACGCTTTCGCTTTTAAATTGCGCATTGCGCTCTGCGCTAAGTCTATAGCGTATTTTCTCTTTATCATCAATGTTATCGTTTTCCATTCTCAAGGTAAGCTGATGATCCTGAAAATCAAAAATCCAGCCTTGAAGGGAAAGATCAACTAATACGCTTAGGGCCGCCATATATTTTTGGCAGTCAAGGTCGGCTTCTCGTGCAGTTTCAGAAACACGCCGAAGCTCATCGCTGATAATTCGAGCTCTGTTCATAGGTAACGTGTCTTCTAAGCGCCGAGTAAGTCGCTGAAACAACTCTTGGTATTCCTCGCTCAAAGCAGGACGATACTGCTCCGAGGCGATGGTCTGTTCTATATTTTTAATGGATGCTTTCATGCATTTCCTGCTTCCTGAATAAGTCTGCGTCACCGATGGCCGCATTCAATTAATTATTTGTAGCAAACACTAGCTGAGAGCTAATTCAGCAAGTATTTCTTTTCAGCCCCGCGGCCTACCCTCTGCACAAGCCCCATATTCCGCATCTGTTTCATAAGCTCAAAAGCGCGGGTCTTCTTGATTCCAAGCAAGGATTGGACCTCTTCATCCGTGATATGGCCGTGCGCGGAGGTATAGTCAAGAACCTTTTGCATCTGTGCAGTGACCGGAGAAGCCTGCTTTGGGATGGCAACGGTCATGGCATTCATATTGGGCAGGACCATTTTGAATGCATTGGGCGTTGCTTCGATGACCGGTTGTACGGGGCAGTTTTCATAAAGCTTATAGATTCTGCGGATGCCGGTGCCGTAGCTCTCGATCAAACGCAGGCGATGGAACATCTCGGCAAGATTCTTGTTGCGGGGTTGTGAAATACCGATACGGATATCATCGGTGGAGAGACCGGGGAGGAGGCCGCCGATAGAGATGAACTCTATCCGCTCGTCGTTCACATTGATGATAATGCTGCCGCTGTAGCTGTAATCCCGGTGTACAATGGCATTCAAAAGTGCCTCGCGAAGAGCCTCCTCGGGGTAATCCTGCTTTTCAATACGCTCCAAGCCCTTAAATGACGCCTTGGTTCTGTTACAGAGCATCAGGTAATCAAAGGTGTCCTCCAGCTGCGCAAAGATGGAGCCTCCGAACTCCTTGTTATCCTTGAAGGTGGTATTAGAATCATCACCGAAAACTGCTACCTTCGTCGTATGCGCACATTGATCGGAGATGATAAGTGCAAGGTTGGTAAAAAGCTCATCATTCTTCTGTGTAATCCCAAGGGCACGGTACTTTTCCTTTCCGAACGGCACTCCATATTTTTCGAAAGCGTTTGCCGCAGCCTCAAAGGACAGATCCTGCTCCATGGAGCGCATTTCTTCGAACGCATCGCCATCGCTTTCCTTAATCATCTGGCGAATCTGCTCAGGGGACGCTGGCACGCTGGAGGTGCCCTGGCGTACATAAACACCGTTGGGCTTCAGACCTTTTCCTTTGAGGTAGTAGGGCTTGTTGCTTCCCTCACTGACAGCAATACGCACCACCCTGTTATCCTGGATCGAAAAGCGCACGAACATTGTAACGTCCGGCACAATAGCATCGCGGATGCCGTTGGTGATGCGGGTATACTCCTGATCCACATCTGCCAGTCCGACGGCATTTCCATTGTTGTCAATGCCGACGAACACCACGCCGCCGTCCGTATTTGCGAAAGCAATCACTTCTTTATAAATTTCCTCAGTAAACTGAGCCTTGAATTCTATATTTTCGGTTTCAAAGTTCATGGAGACGCCTCCTCATACGAATTCTAATTATATTATACTCATAAAATTCACTCTGTCAACCGGAGCTTGTGAATTTTCGGCGAATATTCGCTTATTCAATGTGAGTGCCCGCCTTGGTTGTTCTCAAAAACAGAGAGCCGCCTCGTCTAATAATGCGAAAGGACCTCCTTCGCGCAAGCAAAGGAAGTCCGCCGAATATAGCTTTTTACGCAATTACAGCTTGAAGCAGGCATTTTTACAATTCCACTATTTCATCGCATGTCGTTCCATTTCTGTACCTCCCAAAGCATATCGATATGCCGGCGGGATTTGCGGTTGGTGTTGTTGTAATCGTCCGAGCAGAGCCAGTCGATGAGATAGCATTTGGGAATCATGTACTTCTGCAGCAGCGCCAGTGCCCTCAGCTTCCCCACGCGAATCCATTGGCAGACGGTGCGTCGGTTATAGCCTGTGAAGTCCACGGCGGCGGCCACATCCATCACATCCGGCAGCGCGGCCAGCTTGCTCTCATAGTAGCGCCGAAGCTTCTTCTCGTCTTTGGCGCACGGCGGATGGATGCGGATTTTATAGGGTCGAACCATTTCGCTTCCGTATTTGTACCAGTTCTTCGGCGCTATGTATTTTTCCGGGTTGACCTCACGGTCGTTCATAAAAGCGATCACATCGCTCTTTTTGATGGCGTAGCAGCGGGTTTTCTTGCCGGTGCAGGTGTGCGGAATCAGGTTGAATTGGAGAAGATAGAGCGCCGTCTGCTTGCTGATGTGGCAAGCAATCCGCATCTGCTCCTTGTTCATAATCTCCGGGTATTTTTTGAATTCCTTGGCGTCGTATTTCATAACGAAGACTCCTTTCTGTGTTTCGGTCCGAAAGGGTGCTTCGTGTAATCTGTTTTGAGCCGGTTTTTCTTGCATTTAATCCGGGGAGTTGTCCGCAAAGCCATACCGGACAAGGGTTTTCTTCTTGCGTATTTTCTTGCCAGCGCGCAAAAAAATCGATCGTTTTGGGGCACTTCCCATTTCAATTTGAACTCTGGTTTTTTCTGATATGGAGCTGGTCAATACCGGTCGGTGCGTCCGAAATCCGTTGCAGCACAAGGATTCTCGCCGTTTCCAAAACTGCCGCCACCGACCACAGCAGACACGAAAGAACCAAGTGCGAACAAGACTCGAAATGCTGTAGACCGAAAGGTCTCTAGGGTTCGAATCCCTAACTCTCCGCCACAAAAAGCCTGTAAACAAGCCCGTTTACAGGCTTTTTAATTTTTGCCTAAAGGGCAAAGCCCGCACGATTTTCGGTTTTCAAGGGAGAAAATCAGCTGTTCTCCCCGGCACTGATCGAACTCCAGCGGCTGCTGAAGTCGCCGCCCTCCGGCAGAGCAAGCCCTGTCTCCATCGCCTGCGCCGAAGTGATCTTGGACTTGTAATCCAAGTGGGCGTAGATGTTCGCCGTGGTGGTAAAGTCGCTGTGCCCCAACCACTCCTGAATGTGTTTGAGGGGGACGCCGTTGGCCAGCAGCAAGCTGGCACAGCTGTGACGCAGATCGTGAAAGCGCATCCGGCGCAAACCGTGACTCTCCAGAAATTTCGGAAATGCGTTGGTCAGGTATTCCACCCGCATCCGCTCCCCCAGCTCGTCCACGAATACAAAGCCGTCGTATTCATAGTTGTAACAGTTGCCGCAGACCTGCTTGTTCAGCTCCTGCGCCTCTTTCACCTGCATAAAGTATTCCCGGAAGCTGCCGATGAGCGGCAGGGTGCGCAGACTGGACTTGGTCTTGGCGGATTGCTGCTCGAACTCCTGATACTTGCCGTCGATGATCGTTGATGTCACGGTGCGCTTTACGGAAATGGTGCCCTGCTCAAAGTCGATGGCATCCCATTTCAAGCCCACCACCTCGCCACGGCGAAGTCCGTAAAAGGCAGCCACCAGCACCGGCAGCTCCAGCTTGGTTCCCCGAAGGGCTTCAAACATCTTCTGCATCTCGTCCGCTGAGAGAAAGACCGGCTGAAAGCTGTTCTTTCTGGGCCGGTCCACTTTGTCCGCCACATTCTGGATCAGCATATCGGTCTTGACCGCATATTTCAGTGCCGAGTGAATGACGGCGTGATAGTGGATGACGGTGTTGGGCGTAACCCGCCTGAGCATTTCGGAATAAAACATCTGCAAGTGTCGGGCTTCCAGTTCCCGCAGCGTCAGCTTCTTTTTGCGGAAATAAGGGACGATGGTGCTTTTCAGCAGTCCTTGGTAGGCACCGTAGGTTGCGTGGGCCAGCCTTCCCTTGGCGATCTCCAGCCATTCCAACAGATAATCGGCGAACAGCATATCACTGCTCAGGTCGCCCGCCTCTTTGGGCGGTTCAAACTCCGCCCGGAGCCTTGCCAGTTCCGCCTCGGCCTTGCGCTTATTTCCCTTTTCGGAAAGTCCCAGCGAGATCCATTTCGTTTTTCGCTGCCCTCCGGCGTTTTTGTAGTTCAGCACGGCATAATACCTGCCGTTTTTCAAAGTCAGATGTCCTGCTACCATTTTGTTTTCCTCCTGTCTTTCTATTTGCAGAACAGAACTCCAAACCGACAGCATCAGTATACCATCGGTTTGGGGTTCTCTCTATTCTGCGATTTGTTTGATTGCAGCCGTATTGGTACGAATCAGCGGGCATCCCGGTTACGTTCTCTCTGCCGCTTCAGCAGTTCCAGACCCTTGATGATGTCCAGGCGCATCTGCTCCTCGGTGTAGCCGGCGGGGAAATACTTCCGCAACTCCTCCCGCTTGAATTTCAGCTGCTCCTGCTGGTTTGGTTTCGTCTCCGCCAGCACGGCATAGACTATCTGGTCATCCAGCAAGCCCTCCTGCGCCAGCTTCTTCAGGCGGATGCTCTGGGCGTGGGATGGGGCGCAGTCGTTCAGCGCCATTGCGTCCAACACCGCCCGCTGCTGGTAAGAATCTAAGTAAGAAAGCTCCACCGCCGGGTTGAAGGCGATCTTACCGTCGTCCACCATCGAAAGCAGCTCGGGAATCAGGTAGGTCAGGCGGATATATCTTCGCACTTGGTCTTTACTCTCACCTGCATCGTCTGCCACTTTTTCTACGCTAAGCAACTTCTCTGCAACTTGCACAGAAGCGATGCCCTGATGCTTGATGGCATCCAGCTTCATCTTGTAGGCGAACGCCTTTTCGCTGGGCAGGATAGTCTCCCGCTGCAAATTGGCATCCACCATTGCGATCACCGCTTCGTCGTCTGACATCTCACGGACGATTACAGGCATTGTTTCAATCCCCAGCACCTGACACGCCGCCAGCCGCCGGTGGCCGGAGATCAGCTCGTAACCACCGTCGGGCAGCGGCCTTGCCAGCGCCGGGGTAATGGCTCCCACCTTGCGGATGCTCTCGATCATCCGCTGCATCTCCTCGTTGTTCTGCACCTTGAAGGGGTGACCCTTGAACGGGTGCAGCTCGGCCAGCGGAATATTCCGCACCCGCTCCAGTTTGGCATCGTCCCGCTCTGCCTGCGTGGAGAACAGGTCGTCCAGTGTGGGTAAAGTAAAATCCGATTTTCTCATTGTGTTGTCCTCACTTTCATAGTTTTTTCTTTCGGGGTTTTAGGGCACGCCCTAACGAGTGTTTTTACGCTCCGACCCTGCCGGGAGTAAAAGCGCACTGCTCGCTTCGTCGTCACAAGCTCCGTATCCTTCGTTTCGCCGCAAGCGGCAAAACTCACTCGCTCCGCTGTTCCTCCTCTCCCCAAAAAGTCCAAAGGACTTTTCGGGGACCCCATATGGCGTGATACCTGCTTACTTTAATTCATTCAAAATTGCTTCCAGCCTGCTCAGAATTTCCTCTTTCTGAAGCTGTGGAAGCTCCGCTTTCAGGCCGTTCAGCATCCGAAACAGGCGGTAATCCCGCTCCGTGATGGCCGCTCTGACCTCTTTTCCAAGCCCCAGCCGCCGCAAGTATTCCGACAGCGGCAGAGAACAGAACCGGGCATTTTCCAGCAACTTCTGCATATCCTTTGGAGGCGGCGATTCAATTTTCAAGGTGCACAGGGAGACAGTCCCCTCAATAAGTAGCCAGCGAGAAAGGCATTTTACAGACCCCCTCACTAACCAACTGGGAAAAATTTTTCGATTTGTACGAAGGAATTTTGAAAATTTCCTTTGAAAGCCTCTCTACTAACCAACTGGAAAATTTTTTCGGATTTGAACGAAAAAACTTTTGAGAATTTTTCTGCGTCCCCCTCTACTACTTAATTGGGAATTTTTCAGGCAAAAATAAAATGGATTTTTGAAGAAAAATTTTAAGTACCCCTCCCACTAATCAACTGGGAACTTTTCTGGCAAATAACAAATAGGATTTTGAAGGAAATTTTTCAGGGCCTTCCTACTAACCAATTGGGAACTTTTTCGAGATTTTGGCAAAGTAATTTGAAAAGTCCCCTCAATTTTTCAAAAGGACCCTTCTACTTACTCTGAATAAGGGGTGCCATTTGGCAGGGTGTTTCGAGAAATTTCTCAATTTTTCTATCAAGACGCAAAAAGAGGCGCAGCCTCCAGATTTCTCCGAAGGCTGCGCCTCTTATATTTCTTTAATAATCGGTCTTAATACACCTTCAAGCGTTCGATTCTTTTAGATGTTTTTATACGGACACACCATTCTCCCAAACGCATTTATCCAGCGAACCTAGAAATTGCCTCAACTAGATTTTGAATATACTCGCGATCATAATCAGCAATTGCATCAATTCCTTTCTCAACTACAATTTCTGCTATTCTTGTCTTTATCTGTGCCTCAATTCTATCATCAAAAACTCCTGGGCTTTTACTTGCTGCCTGATGTAATCTATCCGACCAAGGTTTTCGCCTATCTTTAAACGCTTTGGTATCAACAGATATGTTAAATTCATCTTTGATTATTGTTGCATATGCGTCAAACTTAACAATATCTTCCAATTCGCATCGTGTCATCCCTGCACTCTTAATTTGAAGTATTTCTGATGCTGGCTTCGTTTTTCTTGAAAGTAATTGCTCATATGCAGCTATTCCACTATCATCCATATCAAGTACTGCAAGTGTAGAGACTGCCAGGCTGTTATACAAACGAATTTGGAAATCCATTTTAGTTGCAGAATTCACACTTTCTATTCGCAATGTGCTATTAACTATTTTGGACATTACATCTGGTGCAATTGACCTACATATTGCCTCGATATAGCGCTTGTCGCTTTCGCCCTCTACAAGTACAACTTTACTAGCAGATAAGTTATCTGTTAGTCTGACTCCAAGAACCTCCCGAACATTTTCGATTGATTCGCACGGGTATACACGGTGACCAGGAGATACTACAACATTATTCGATACATCATTCCTATCTACAAGAATAGGGGAATGCGTGCTAATTATTACTTGGACACCTTTCTTCTCGGCGATTTCCAAGAGAACATTTCGTAACGAATGAACAGCATCTGGGTGTAAGTGTGCCTCTGGTTCCTCAATGCACAAAATTAGAGACTTATCCTGTAGGTTATCAAAAGACATACTCTCAATAAGTCCAATTGCAACCAAATTTTTAATTCCGTCCCCCTTACTCTCTATTGGTGTCAAACTCCCATCATCAATATTTAGCGGTATGCCACGCATTCTGCTTGGAGCATACCTTATCTGTGTATCAATTATATCGATTCCATCTTGTAGCTTAACCGATGCAATATCTGGCAAAAAAGTTCTTAACGAAGATGTAAGTTTTGCTTCAAGGGCATCAACAATTGGTTTTTGTAGTTCCTCAATCTTTCTAAGGCATTCTTGATAAATAGGATTATTCTCTATTGTACTAAACTCCTTGTTGAGTAGTCTTGCAAAATACTCAGCTGTTAAATCTGTAGATCTTACGCACGGAATATACTCATAATCTAATTTGCTTCTGATGAACAACCCAATCTCGCGCATTTTTTCTTCCATCGGTTTCTTAGCTCGACCAGGCATAATAATGTTGTATTCAGTTCTGGTTTCAAACAGTTGAAACTTCATTTGAAGGCTCTTCGATAAAGCAATTCCAAACTTCTCTTTAAACTCCGCTTTTTCTGCATCATTAAAGTCAAAAGTAAGTTTGAAAACTGTAGAGGCATCTTTAACATCTCTCAATGTAACCGGGATGTCTGTTTTCCATCTGTAACCCTCTCCACTATATGTATAATAAAACTGTCTACTTCTTCGGGTTCTCTGAAAATCACCTTCTAGGGCTATAGACAATGCAATGTAAATTGCGCGCAGCAAATTAGATTTTCCTGAGTTATTAGGCCCAACAATTGCACAGTATTTCTGAATATCCTCTAAAGTTGCTTCTATAATAGATCTATACGACTTGACATAAAAAGTGCGCAATCTCATACGCAATACATCTCCTCTTTTTTGATCAGTTAGATTTCCTCATCTCCCGATACACTACATCAGCCAATGCGCTCATTATGGCATTATACTTGTGCTGATCCTCAAAGAGCGAGGTATATGTATCCTGCGATTCCAGATAGCTGTCCTGAGCCGCTGCTCCGAAGGCCTTAGGGAAAATGCTTTCCACAAAAATCTGCGGATCTGAGGTCTGCGCCATCTTGGTCAGCTTCTTGTCGGCCATCAGACGGCTGCGCAGAGCTGTCAGCAGCACTTTGTCTCCCTCGGTGAATTCACCCTTGTACTTTTCGTTGATCTTGGCGATGATCTCATCCAGCGGCGACTTTGTGTCTAATCCCATTGCACCCTTTTGCTTGGCCGGTTCGTACACGCCCTTCACCTGTTCCAGCTCAATGCTTCCGGCGAAGGTCTTTTGCAGCTTGTAGTATTCCAGCTTCAACTTACCCTCAAGGTCCACCATATCCGTGGTTTCCGCAGGCAGCAAATTGATCAGATAACAACAGAATACATATTCCTTGTGCAGTTCTTTATCGAACATCCGCAGGATCTGCGAAATATAGCCGTACCACTTAATGAGATTGCGCACCTGACGGCGGAACTGATACCGCTCGTTGGGCGTTTTTTGATTATAACGGTTTGCCACCGGCTTCAACACACTGGTCATTCGCCCCATCGCCCGGGCATCCTGCCGGCCTGTGCTGAAATACTCCTTGGCAAAAGCCTCAATATCTGCATCGTTATAGACCGCAAATCCCCGCAGCTCCTTCTGCGTCTGATAGATCAGGTCAGCGTTGACCTCCTGCGAAAGCGAGGTTTCTTGATAGAACGGCTGAAACGCCTCCAAAATGTCCTCTTTCTTGTTGGCAAAATCGAGAACGAAAGTGTCCACCTTGCCGGTGTAGGTGCGATTCAATCTGGACAGCGTCTGCACCGCTTTGACGCCCTTCAGCTTCTTGTCCACGATCATCGTATGCAGCAGCGGCTCGTCAAAGCCGGTTTGGTACTTCTCGGCAACGATCAGCACATTGAAATGGTCGTGGAATTCCGCCTTGGTCTGCGTTTCGGCGATGTGCGTTCCATCCGCACGAACATTCAGTTTCGGCTCGGTGTATTCTGTATCACCGTCCTGCACAGCCCCTGAAAAGGCCACCAGCACCTGCACATCGTTGTACTTCTGCTCCTCTATGTAGCGCTTGACCTCGTGGTAGTAGCGCACTGCCGCAAGGCGGGACGAGGTAATGACCATCATTTTTCCCCTACCGCCGATCTTGTTTCGGGTGGTTTCCCGGAAGGTCTCCACGATGATCTGTGCCTTTTGGGAGATGTTATACGGATGCAGCTCCTGATATTTGCGGATCACCTTAGCCGCACGGCTGGCGGGCACATCCGGATTATCTTCCGAGGTTTTGACGATTTTGAAGCAGGTGTCATAGGTCATATAGTTCTGGAGCACATCCAGAATAAAGCCTTCCTCAATGGCCTGCCGCATGCTGTAAATGTGGAACGGATGAAAGCTGCCGTCCTCATATTCCGTGCCGAACAGCTCCAGCGTCTTGTCCTTGGGCGTTGCGGTAAAGGCAAAGAAGGACAGATTCTTATGCCGCCCCTGAACGGTCATTTCCCGCATCAGGCGGTCGTCCGGGTCCAGCTCTTCTTCGGCCTTGCCCTCGATCTCAGCGTATTCCCGCAGAGCGTCCTCGGTATCCGCAAGGGCGGCTTTCAGTTTCAGAGCCGAGCTGCCGGTCTGGGAGGAATGGGCCTCGTCTACGATAATCGCAAAGTTCCGTCCCGCTACTTTATCCACTTCCTGATAGATGACCGGGAACTTCTGCAAGGTAGTGACGATAATGCGCACGCCGCCGTTGATGGCGTCCCGCAGGTCCTTGGAGGTCTTATCTTCCCCGATGGTCTCAATAGCGCCGAGGGTGTGGTCAAAGCCGGAAATGGTCTCCTGCAGCTGCGCATTCAGCACGGTGCGGTCAGTAACGACCACCACGCTGGAGAACACCGGCTTGTTCTCCTCATTGAACAGCGAGGCCAGCCGGTAAGCCGTCCACGCAATGGAATTGGACTTGCCGCTTCCGGCGCTGTGCTGGATCAGGTAATTATGCCCGGCTCCGTTCTGCCTGACATCGGCCAGCAGCTTGCGCACCACATCCAGCTGATGATAGCGCGGAAAAATCAGCGTTTTGCCGTCCTTCAGGTTCATAAACTTCTGGACAATGTCCATCATACTGTCCTTCTGAAAGACATTCTCCCACAGATACGCTGTCGGGTAACCGTTTGGGTTTGCCGGATTGCCCTTGCCGCCGTCGTTTCCGGCTCCGTTGGAGCCCTGGTTAAAGGGCAGGAAATAGGTGTTCTTTCCGGCGAGCTTTGTGGTCATCCACACCTCGGTGTGATCCACGCAGAAATAGGCCAGAATGCGCTTGTTGAACTGGAAGCAAAGCTCCCTCGGGTCGCGGTCATACATCCACTGCCGCTTGGCGTCGTCCACTGTTTGACCGGTGTACTGGTTTTTTAATTCGAAGGCGAACACCGGGATGCCGTTGAGCACCAGCACCATATCCACGCTTTTTTTCGTGTCGGCAGAGAAGTACCACTGGCGATAGCACTCGATGGTGTTTGCCGCCCACTGGGCAGCCGCCGCCTGATTCAGGGCAGACTCCGGCTTGAAATAGCACACCCGAAAACGCAGCCCACGGTGCTTGAAGCCGTGGCGCAGGACAGAGAGCAGCCCCTCCGTCTCGCAGGCAGTGTTGAACGCCGTGCAGAACTTCCGCACCGGGTCCACCTGATTGGCGTTTTCAAAACGAGCCCATTCCTTAGGCTGGGTACGCTGGACAAAGTCGATCAAGGTATTCACATAGAGCCCCTGTTTGGCGTCATAGGTGTCTGCGCCCTTGGTATATCCGCCCGCCGGGGAGAGAAAGAAGGATTCTATATCCGCTTCAAAACGCTTTTCGCTTGCATCAGTTACCATTTTTTCTGCCCCTCACTTTCTGCTCGAATTTCCCTTTGATAGACTCACACACAACATCTACACTATCACAAAACAGCGTTTCCTTTGTTATTCCGAACAACGCCAGTTCTTTTAAGATTTTTTCCTTTACGCTACCGGCAACAAGGATTCTACCTGCAATAAAATCCGCATCCTTCTCGATTTTATCAATATACGAATAAAAGCTCATTTGGTCGTGTTCGATGTGATTCGGAAACAGGATATACCTGCCTTGCTGCGCCTGCTGACGCATTTCTCTGACGGGTGCGTAGATAAAAAACGGATCTTTACAACATTCTTCAATCCACTGGCCACCCTCTTTATCTGTCTTATGGCAAATTTCATTTGACTGTGCTTGCTCAAGGAAATACGGCTGGCGTTTCACTGCGCCATAGAACAGACTTAACTGTGAGAATGTAGCCCGGGCAAATCGGTAGCTGTCTGCAATAGCGTTGACGATTGGATAATTCGCCACATCCAACTCGTTTGTCTTAAATGCAATAACTTCGCCATCCGCTCCTGCATTTCCGGCGCAGGCAAAATACAAAGCGACCAAAGCATTTTCCGTAATGTCCAAAAGGCGGGTTGGGATTCCGTGGTGCTGCAAAAGCGCCAATAGTTCGATTGGGGAAAGCGAATCATTAAAGACATTCGGAAGCTTATATTTCGCCATTTCAATCATATTGCGTTCTTCGGAGAAAATCGAAATATCGCAGGCAAATTTCCGGCCTCTGGCTATTGACGGAAGCAAATCAAACGCTTTGTTTGACTGGCCCCTAAAAAGCAGCGTCTCGTTATTCGGACCACCGTCACGGATAAGAGAGTTGTCCAGTTCTGTGATCTGCTGAACAAATTCAGCAACGCTTGAAACTGTCGTCACAGCGGATGCACCTCCTTCTTGCCCGTCACATACTCATAAATCAGGGATTTCTTGTAGGTTTCGATTTCGGTGAGGTATTGCTGTTTCTTAGCTATCATTACCTCTATACAGCTACATTTTTCATTCAAGTAACTTGCTATTTCTTTTTGTTCATCTACAGGTGGAACGACAACAGGAAAATTCAGAAACTTATCTGCTTGAAGTCGCCATCTTCCCATTCCGCTGACGCCTTGACCAAGGCCATAGAAAATGCGGTTAAAGTAGCACATCTGCATTAAATAGAGATAGTAAGAACTGTCATTTTTCTCGGTATCATCAAGAACAAATACCCGATAATCAGGACTTGTAACACCGGAATATTTTGAAATATCAACCCAACCTGTCAGCAAATCCATATGGTTCATTGCAAAATCACCGGGATTAAGTAACTGGTAGTGGCTATAATTGTCAGCAAGTTGTCCTTCATTCTTTGATAAATCTTTTGGCTGAATTCCACTCTGTGTAATAGAAAGAACTGTGTAGCCTTCTTTTCCTGCAATATCTTTTTTGATATGAAACAGATATTTAATTCGCTTCATTACCCAGTTGCAGGGGATTTCTTCAAACCAAACACTCCCGCTGTCCTTCATCGGCCTGTCGCTACGGATGCCTTTGGTGACTGCCTGTGTAATGACCGCCTGTTTCAGCTTTTTGTATTCTTCAATGGACACACGGGTCTTTTCCAATACAGTGTCGATCTCGGCGCACATTTTATCAAGATAGTTGGCAATTTTCTGCTGTTCAATTTCTGAGGGTAATGCGACAAATACATTCCGTATAAATTCCGCATTAGCTCGCGGCATTTTTGTTCCGTAGGTTGATCTGTCAATCTCAAATATAAAACCATGTGAAAGCAGTTGATACCACATGTATCGTTTGTTCTGCCCATTAACTCTAATAACCGCAAATTCATTCGAGCAACAGCACAATCTATCATTCATATATACTTTTGCAAGATATGGGCGAAGTTTTCCGAAAAGAATATCCTCTGGTTCGCAAATTAAGGACTGCTCTCTATCATATTGTGAATTTGTAGAAATAAAACTTCCACTCCAAGATGCTATGTTTTCTAAGCCAATATAAGGCAATAAACCATAATCGCTTGAATATTTGTTTTGAATAAAGTTGGAGATATATTTCATTTTTTTGGTATGCCATGTAGTCGGTATAGCCCCAATCCACTCAATCCCGCTATCTTTCATTTCACGCATATTAGCTCACCTTTAGCTGCTGTCCTGTGGATTTTTCAACACGAATATACAAGTCAAAACTTAGTTTATTAAAAGTATCTACCAGCCATTTATACTTTTTAATTACTTTGGCTTTTTGCTTCAAATCTTTTGCACAATATTTATTTGTCATCTCAA
>ENA-UONQ01001203-UONQ01001203.1-human-gut-metagenome-genome-assembly--contig:-CS26-NODE-1203-length-23649-cov-4.372129_pt1 | contig 23649 bp, 19 predicted proteins | sample MGYA00242460_ERZ724007 | MGnify/ENA metagenome assembly ERZ724007
GGCAGCAGTTTTTCTGAAGGAAAAGATCACCTGGAAAAATGTGCTCAGCATTGTGGTGTCCCTGATCGGTGTTTACATTATACTGGGCAATGGAAGCATGCAGATCAATCCGCTGGGAATCCTGCTTTCTGCCGGTTCTGTGGTACTGTGGTCTGCGGCATCGGTTTCTATCCGCAAGATCTCCGGCTATTATGATCCGGTGCAGATCGCTCTGTACGGCATGTGCATTGCACTGCTGTTCAATATTCCGGCGGCTGTTCTGGAAAATATATTTATGACACAGAGCCATCCGACAGCAGTTGCCCTTCTTGCCTGTCTGTTTGTGGCGGTGTTTGGCACTGCCGTGGCGCATACCTGCTGGAATAAGAGCCTGCAGCTGCTTAGCGCCAGCACCTGCTCGATGTTTTATCCGCTGCAGCCTCTGGTTTCCGCGGTGCTCGGCGTGCTGCTTCTTCATGAGGTGATCACATGGCAGTTTGTTGTGGGGGCGGTTCTGATCTGCTCCGGCATCGTGATTACATTTCTGCCGTCAAAAAAATAAGAGAGTGACCGGCATGCCTGCATTGCAGATATCATAAAATTAACACTTTAAAGCGATAAACTATTGCGCGTTTTGCAAACTGTTGATATAATTGCATAAAACATACAGTACATTCCGGGTATCTGGCAGGATATCCGGAATCTTACTGTTTATGGGCCTGTATTACTACGATATTATCATATAGTCAGAATCAGCAGAACATGCTACAATGAAGGCAGCACGGTGACACGTACGCTGGTTGGGACCGGAAGAGGAGAAAGTGTAATGGACAACAGAATGGATGACAGAATCGAGGAGATCCGCAAAAAAATCGGAGTATGTGATGACATTATCATCAAGCAGCTGGTAGACCGTATGGAATGCATTCAGGAGATCATTGCTTATAAGAAGCAGAATGGTATCCCGATCCTGCAGCCGGAGCAGGAAAAAAAGCAGGAGGATAACTTGAAGCAGAAGCTGGGAGATAATGTATTTGAGGAGGAGATCCTGAATATTTTCAAATACATTGTGAAGAACAGCCGAAAGATTCAGGCAAAGGCCCTGTTTAACTACAATATTTTCCTGATCGGGTTTATGGGCGCAGGAAAGAGCACCATTGCCAAGGAGCTGAAGCGTCAGCTGGAGATGAACTATGTGGAGATGGATCAGCTGATCGTCGATAAGCAGGGGATGTCTATTTCTGAGATTTTCGCGGAATACGGTGAGGTGTATTTCCGGAATCTGGAGTGCAACACACTGATCGAGCTTCAGAAAAGCAAGCAGACCATTGTTTCCTGCGGCGGCGGTGTGGTGGTCCGGGAAGATAACAAGGATCACATGAAGAAGCATGGCCGTGTCGTGCTTCTGACTGCGACACCGGAAACCGTTTACAATCGTGTCAAGGACAGCACCGAGCGTCCGATCCTGAATGACCACATGAACGTGGACTTTATTGCCGGACTGCAGGAAAAACGCCGCGCGCTTTATGAGGCAGCTGCAGATGTTACAGTAGCAACCGATGGCAAAAATCCGGAAGAAATCTGCAGGGAGATCGTAGAGAAACTGACACAGCTGGACCGTGACACGGCAGCAGAGCAGTGCAAGTAAACAGACAGTTGAGAGGAGGAACGTATTGTGGGATTATTTGGAAAGAAGAAACAGGAAACGGAGTATGCTTCAGCAGAAAAGAGAAACGGACTGAGTGCAGAACCGCTTCCGGATGCGGACAACATAGAAGAAAATGAAGTCAGCGGCGACCGCATGGTCTGCCGCCGTCAGCTGGAGCGTGCGTTATCCGGTGACGGACAGGGCGTGGTCCTGAAGTTTTATATCGAAAATTTCAAGCGCATGAATGAGTTGTTCGGTTTTTCCTATTGTGAATCATTGTTAAAGGATATTTTGAAATATCTTCGGGAAGAGACAGGCTGCACGGTTTACCGCTATGTCGGCGTGGAATTTATCGCGATCCTGAGAAACAGAACGCAGGGCCAGGCCGTACGGCTTGTTGAGGAAATCCTGAACCGCTTTTCCCAGAGCTGGAAGATCGGCGGGACAGACTGCATGTGCTCCTGTCAGATCGGTGTCTGCTCCTACCCCGGTTATACGGGAAATACAGATGATCTGTTAAAATATCTGGATCTGGCTGTCAGCAAGGCAGAGGAAAGCGGAAGCAACCAGTATGCAGTATACGATTCAAAACTCCATGCAGCATATCTGCGCAAGCAGGCGATCGCCCGTTATATCGGCACAGCACTGGAAAATCATGAGCTGGAGATCCGCTTCCGTCCGACCTACAACACAGAAGAAAAACGTTTTGTCCGTGCAGAATATTATATGCGCATGTTTGTAAAGGACATCGGCATGGTAGGAAGTGCGGAGTTTGTACCGATCGCGGAGGATACCGGCCAGATCAGCAGCGTGGAATACTATGCCCTGGAACGGGTAGCACAGGCAATTGCAGAACTGGAGAAAAAGGGCGTGGAATATGAGTCCATTGCAATTGCGGTTTCTCCGGTGCTGCTCCTTCAGGAGAATTTTGTGGATACGGTCCGGCGCATGATCGAGACATACCAGATCCCATCCGGAAAGCTGGCGATCGAGATTGATGAATATGCGCTGGCTATGGATCCGGTCATCCTGGAGATTGTGATGCAGCAGTTGAAGGAGCTTGGAGTTGAGTTGATCCTGAATAACTTTGGCTCCGGCTATTCCGGAATCAGCAAGATTCTGGAGCTTCCGGTGGATACACTGAAGTTTGAGCGTATGTTTATGTGGCAGCTGGAAAGTGATCCGAGATCGGAACCAATCGTGGAATGCCTGATCCGGGCATCCGAAAAGCTTGGCAAACGCCTGATCGCGGAAGGTGTGGAAACACAGCGTCAGCTTGACATTCTGAAAAAGTTTGGCTGCGTATACCAGCAGGGATTTTATTATGCACCGACGATCCCACAGGAGTTTCTGGCTGAGGTGCTTGGGAAGTCGGCAGATGCCACCAAAAGTCTCATTGACCAGGAACGTGAAAAATTAAAACGCTGAGAATACAGGAACGCAGGACAGACTGACCAAGGTCTGCGGCTGCGTTCTTGTTTTTTATCGATATATTTATAAAAAGATAACGATGCCTGAAAGACATGTATTAATATAGGTTAGCTAAGAATCTTATGCATTGACGAAAAAAACAAAGGGAAAATGCTTTAAAAACATCATTAATAGTAAAAAAGAACAAAAAAACAGAAACAAATTGAGAATTAGCAAGGAAAATGCCAATAACAACTTGACTTATTATATAACATGTTGTATGCTGAGAACAGCATACAGGAGATGAAAAAGGAGGATATTGTGAACAAATTATCAAGTAATCCACTGTATGAACAGGTATTTAACCGCATTAAGGATTCTGTGCGGAGCGGAGAATACAAAAAGGGAGATCTGATCCCAAGTGAGAAGGAGCTTATGGAGCTGATGGGAGTCAGCCGTGTTACAGTCCGGCAGGCTTTGAAAATGCTCAGCGACAGCGGCATCATTGAAACCCGGAAGGGAAAGGGCAGCATCGTTGCGGTGGACTGGAAAAGCATTCTGGATCCGGGCGAACTCCGGGACCAGGCAGAGACCTACTGGCATTTGTTTGAACAGTCTACGCTGGCCAGACGTGTTATCGAGCCTTCTATCGCAAAGCAGGCGGCCATCATGGCAACAGAGCAGGATATCCGTCAGCTGGAATATGCATTCGAGCATGATTCTGAGACTGCAGAGCAGGCAGAGCCGTCTATCCGGATCCGGAAGGGAACCGGTCTTCAGTCCTTCCACGGCTGTCTGTGGGAAATCTTGAAAAATCCGCTTATGAAACAGATATGGGAAGCAACGGTGCCGCCGTCCAACGCGATCACGGCGCTTCCGCTGATTGTTCCGGTACGGCAGGAATCCTACAAGGCAGAAATACGAAAGCAGCATGGAAATATTCTGAAGGCAGTCAAAGACCATGATCCGGATTATGCATTCTTTTATATGCTTCAGCATTGCGACTGGATCTATGAGACGTATCAGCATTATTTCGAAGAATTCTGCCGTTAAAACAGGTGATATTTTTTCAGAGAACCAGGGCCCGGCTTTCCGGAAAAATGGAACATAAAACCTTTAAGGGGTGGAGGTACAAAATGAAATACGATTTTGATAAGGTTTGGGATCGTGTGGATACCGATTCCATTAAATGGGATCGTCAGTTTAAGTTTGGCGTTCCAACCGGGCTGATCCCCTTCTGGATCGCAGATACGGATTTCGGAACACTTCCGGAGGCCGTGACTGCAATTCAGAAGCGACTGGAGCATCCGCTGTTTGGCTATACGTCAACCGGAAAACGGACCAATGAGACAGTCCGCGCCTGGTATCAGCGCCGTCATCATGTGGATCTTCCGGTGGAGGCATTTTCACCGTCAGAAGGTGTCGTGACATCCATCTGGTTTTCCATCAGAGGCTTTACAGAGCCGGGAGATCAGGTGCTTGTCTTTACACCGGTGTATGATCCGTTTTTTGTGGCGATCCGCACCCAGGAGCGAAAAGAGGTAGACTGTCCGCTGATCTATCAGGATGGACGCTACAGCATTAACTGGGAAGATTTCGAAAAGAAGCTGGCCGGTGGGGTAAAAGCCATGATATTCTGCAATCCCCATAACCCGGTTGGACGTGTCTGGACGCGGGATGAGGTGGAACGGGTGGTTATGCTGTGCAGAAAATATTCGGTATGGCTGTTCTCCGATGAGATTCACGGTGATGTGGCCCTCTACGGCAATCAGTATACCTCGGCAGCCTGCTTTGCAGACGTATATGACAGGATGATCGTTTACACTGCAATCAGCAAGACCTTCAATATGGCCGGTCTGCACTCATCCTGCAGCATCATTCCGAATCCGGAATACAAAAAGAGACAGGAGGCATCTCTTCGGGAAGCATGGCTTATGAGCCCGAACTGCCTGTCTAACGCAGCAATCGAGGCCTGCTACACTTACGGTGATGAGTGGGTGGACCAGCAGAATGCGTATCTGACAGAAAATGCAGAGTTTATCATTCATTATCTTGCCGTGCACGCGCCGGAGATCAAACCGGTGAAGCCGGAAGGAACGTATCTGATGTGGCTGGACTGCAGCGCACTGGAAATGACCTCCGATGAGATCCAGAAAACACTGGCGGATCATTATGGCATTGCAGTGGGAGGCGGTGCTTCCTATGGCGGAGACGGAGAGCATTTCCTGCGGTTCAACTTTGGCTGTCCGCGCAAAACACTCGAAGAGGGGATGGAAAAGCTGGTACAGTTTGTATCAGACTGGAGAAAAGGGGTATAACATATGGAAACGAAAAAACTGAATTTTTGGGACTGCATGGGCTTTTGTATTGGCCAGATCGTAGGTTCCGGTGTATTTGTACTGACAGCAATCGTAATCGGACTGACCGGACACGGCGCTCCATACGGATATTTTCTTGCAGCGGTCATCTCACTGATCAGCCTGATTCCGATGGCTACGCTTTCTTCCAGTATGCCGGCGACCGGCGGAAGCTATGTGTATGCCAAGAAGCTTTTAGGGCCGAGGATCGCATTTGTATTTCTTCTGATGTTTATTTTGCAGCAGGTGTTGGTATCCACGTTCGCAATTGGCTTTGCAAGCTATGTTGGCGTGATCTTTCCGTCAGTAAACCAGACCGTGGTTGCGGTCGGTGCCCTGACTGCGGCAGTGATCGTAAACCTGATCGGTCTGAAAACCTCTGCGAAGGTTCAGAAGGTGATGGTTTCCCTGCTTCTGATTTCCCTGTTTATTTATATCGTATTCGGTCTTCCGAAGGTTGACTGGTCTGCGCTGGAATTTTCTGCATCCAACATTATGCCTCACGGTCTGAAAAACTTCCTGCAGGGTGCAACGCTTCTGTCCTTTGCATGTGGCGGCGCAAGCTTCCTGGCTGAGAATGGCGGAGAAATCGAAAATCCGGGAAAGAATATTCCGAAAGCCATGATCCTTTCCACCGCGATCGTTGCGATCTTTTATGCATTTGTCGGTATTGTAGCTGCCTGCGTGCTTCCGTTAGACAAGGTAGCAGGTGTCAATATTTCGGTTGTAGCAAAGGAAGTATTTCCGGCACCGATTTATCTGTTCTTTGTTATCGGCGGTGCATGGTTCGCGCTGTTAACAACCCTGAACGGAACCCTGTCCTGGACTACCCGTTCTCTTCAGAGAGCTGCCATGGATGGATGGCTTCCGGAAATCTGCGCAAAGGAAAATAAAAACGGAACTCCGGTTCTGCTGTTATTCTTCTTCTTTGTTGTCGGCCTGATCCCGATCTTAACCGGCATGGATACCACCGATATTTCCAACATGGGTACCGGATGCAGCAAGCTGACCGGCCTGTTTACGATCTGTGCATGCTGGAGACTTCCGAGTCTGTTCCCGGAGGCTTATGAAAAGTCTGTATTGCATATAGAACCAAAGAAGCTGCATGCAGTTCTTTGCGTATGCCTGGCAGTCACCATTGTTACTTCCTTTGTAAGCCTCTCCAGTCTGAAGCCGAAGCATTACCTGTATATCGGTCTCTTCATTCTGGTTTCCATCATCATCATGCTGATCCGTTATAAGAATGTAAAAGCAAAGCTGGAACAGCAGAGCGCACAATAAAGGACTTGAAAATCTGAAAAACGATAGCCGGATAAGTCACTGGATTTCAGTGACTTTTTCGGTATCTGAGAGGAGGCAAAACATGAACTATGCTGTGGTAGGATTCGGCACGGCAGGTTATCATGCGGTTAAAGCGATCCGCGCCTGTGACAAGGAGGGGGAGATCGATGTATACAGCAATACCGGCCGGGCACCGTACAATCCGATGCTGACAACCTACTATGCGTTCGGAAAGCTGGAGTTTGACAGCTTGTTTCCGTTTGGGGATCTGGATCAGATCCGGAAGGAGATATCGTTTCACCTGATTCAGGAGCCGGTTATCCGGGTACATGCAAAAGAGCATCTGGTGGAGACGAAGCAGCAGACAAAGCAGTATGACCGGATTCTGATCGCGACCGGTGCGCGTGCGTTTGCACCGCCGGTGAAGGGACTTGATCCGGAGGATGCTTTCCTGATGCGGACGGTGGAGGATTCCATCCGCTTCAAAGAACGTCTGAAACAGAAGAATGTCCGCCATGCCGTTGTGATCGGCGCATCCATGGCCGGAATCAAGGTGGTGGAGGTGCTGCATAAGTTTGGCATTGAAACCTGGCTTTTAGATCTGGCACCTCATATTTTTCCGCTGGCAGCTTATCCGGAGGTGTCCGCGGAGATTGAAAAACGGGTGGAGGCTCAGGGCGTTCATCTGAAATTCGGAGCAACGATCGACCACATGGAGCAGGAGGATGGGCAGAAAATCGCCGTACTGACAGATGGAAGCCGGATTCCGGCAGATATTGTCGGACTCTGCATTGGCACAAGAGCCATCACGGATCCTGTGAAGGATGAGGTGGCGATCGTCCGCGGTATTACGGTCAACGATCATATGGAAACCTCAGTTCCGGGTGTGTATGCAGCCGGAGACTGCTGTGAGGGAAACAACCTGGAGAGCGGGCAGAATCAGATCATCGGCCTCTGGGCCAATGCCAACCGACAGGGCGAGACGGCAGGAGCCAACATGGCAGGTCAGGATGTCGCGTATCACGGAAACATCCTGCATAATATCACCCATTTTATGAATATGGATTTTATCGGCTTTGGTGATAACCGTCTGACGGGGGAGGTGCTGGAGTACGGAAGCCTGGAAGACAGCCTGTATGTACGCCTGGTGCTGGATGGAAAACGGATCGTGGGTGCCAATATTCTGGACAATTACCGGATCAGCGGTATCGTGAAAAATTATATGCTGCGGCTGTTTGCGGGAGAAGAGTTTGTCCTTCCGGATTACCAGAGGGCTATGCTTCAGAAGGCTGGTCTGTCGGAAGCATTCATTGATGAGATTGAGGAGAAATTGCATGGATAGTTTGGAAGCATTAATCAAAGCAAAAATTCCGTGTGAGGAAACCGGGATCCGGGTTTGTCATACGGTGTGCGCGATCTGCAGTCCGGCCAATAACTGCGGTGTAAATGCCTACGTTAAGGACGGCAGGATGGTCAAGCTTGAGGGCATGGACGAGCATCCGCAGAGTAAGGGCCGCATGTGCGTGAAGGGACTTTCCGGCCGTCAGTTTGCTTACCGGGAGGACCGGATCCTGACTCCGCTGAAGCGGGTTGGCGAGCGAGGAGAAGGAAAATTTGAACCGATCACCTGGGAACAGGCCTATGATGAGATCGCTTCCCGGTTAAATGGGATCAAGGCAGAATACGGAGCAGATGCAGTGGCGTTTTTCGGCGGCTACAATAAGTGGTACCGTCCGTGGCTGCGGCGTCTGGCACATTCCTTTGGAACCATGAATTTCGGCACGGAATCCAGCACCTGCATGACTTCGGGGTGGATGGCATGGAAAACGGCGGCCGGACAGCTGGCGCGTCCGGATATGGCGCATACGGACCTGTATCTGGGCTGGGCCATGAATCCGTATTATTCCGGCTATGGCAAAGCAACAGCAATCGAGAATCTCCGTGAAAAGGGCATGAAGGTCATCATCATTGATCCGAAGATTACCCCGGCCGTGGAGCGTCTGTGCGATCTGTATCTTCGCCCTTATCCGGGTACCGATGGGGCTCTGGCACTCTGCATGGGAAATATTCTCATCGAACAGGGATGGATCGATACGGATTATATTGAAAAGTATGTACACGGCTTTGCGGAATACAAAGAGTACGCAAAGCAGTTTAACGAAAGCAGCATAGAAGGTCTGACCGGTGTGCCGTATGAGCAGGTGCTTGCGGCCTGCCGTATGATCCATGAGAGCGGCTCCATGTGCATCAATGAAAACAGCGCTCCGATCCCGCATCACAAAAACGGGTTCCAGAACTATCGCGCGATCATGGCGCTTCTGGCACTGACCGGTAATTATGACCGGGCAGGCGGCCAGCTTCCGGGTCTTCACAGCTTTACGCACCAGATGGCCGGATTTGTGACCCGTGATGAGGAATTTGCTGAGGTGACAGAGCCGGAGCACGCAAAGCCGGCGGTAGGCGCCGGGCGTTTCCCGCTGTGGTATTATATGGAGAAGGAAATGCAGTGTGTCGATCTGGCAAGACAGATCATGGAAGAAAAGCCGTATCCGGTAAAGGCCGTGTTTGCCATGGGCATGAATTACCGGATGCTGCCGGATGACCAGTATGTGAAACAGGCATTGCTGAAACTGGATTACTTCGTGGATACAGATCTGTTCCTGACAGATACCGCGATGCTGGCGGATCTCGTTCTTCCAGTCTGCACCTCCTATGAGCGCGGTGAGCTGGAAACCTATCCGGGCTGCTATGCCTGGTATACGAAACCGGCCATTGACCGGGTGGGAGAGAGTAAATCCGATACGGAGATCATCGCGGAGCTGGCGAAAAAGCTTGGTCTGGGAGATAAGGAGCTGGAAGCCGGTTATGAGAAAAACCTGGAATTCATTCTCCGTGATCTTGACATTACCGTAGAGGAACTGAAGAACAGTGATGTTCCGATTAAGGTACCGAATGTAAAAAAATCTGCACCGGGTGAGCATCTGGAGCGGGGACTTCTGACTCCGACCGGAAAGTTTGAACTGTATTCGGAGCTGATCGCCTCCCATCCGGAATGGCACCTGGATCCGCTTCCGACCTACTGCGAGCCGCTTGATGAGGCAGATCCGGAACTTTATCCGTACCGGCTCTGTTCTGGCGGGCGTATTCCGAACGCGATCCATTCCCGTCTGCACAAGGTAAAATGGGCGCGCAGCTTAAGACCGTATCCGACTGCGGAGCTGTCTGTGGAGGATGCAGAGGAGCTTGGTATTCAGGAGGGAGATGACATGGAGCTTTATACGGAACGCGGCTGTATCTGCGTGAAAGCGAGTCCGAGCCACAAGGTTCCGAAGTCCGTAGTATTCTTTTATCATGGCTACTCGGAGGCAGATGTCAATTCCCTGATGTCCGGTACGCATGTGGATCCTTATTCCGGCTTTCCGGCATACAATTCCACGCGCTGTGGAATGAGAAAGAAGGTGCAGCAGTGAAAAAATACGCGATCGATCTCGATCTGAGCAAATGTGTGGCCTGCGGTGCATGTGCGGTAGCCTGCATGGATCAGAATGATTATGAAGTCAGGGAAGGACAGCGCCCATACCGTAATATTTTCGATATGGAACTTGAAAAAAATAACAGTGTCAGTTATCACCGGCTCTCCTTAGCCTGTATGCACTGTGAAGATGCGCCCTGCATCACCGGCTGCCCGAGTGCCTGTCTCAGGAAAGACCCGGAGACGAATCTTACGGTTTATGATACCACAAACTGTATTGGCTGTCACAGCTGTGCCATGGCCTGTCCCTACGGAATTCCTTCCTTCGGAGAAAATGGAAAGATGATCAAATGTGACGGCTGCTATGTGCGGGTACACCAGGGGCTGCTTCCGGCCTGCGTAAAGGCCTGCCCGTTTGGAGCATTGAAGCTGGTTGACCTGGAAGCACCGGAGGAACAGATCCCGAAGGAGCATTCCCTGCGTATGACCAGTATGCAGATGCTGAAGGCCCAGGTATAGGCAGGGACGGCAGCAGTAGAAAGGAGAATAAAAAAGATGGAAGTAAAAGCGTGGGAATATGACGAATATCCGGGACTGACCGAAGAGGTGGAAGGGGCAGTCCATATCCCGACCACCGGAGACGAGCCGGGAGTTTACCACTGGCATGATATTCCGTATGCTGAGGTTGACGGGCATAAACTGGTTTTGCAGATCTTAGAGCCATATACCAGAAACGAGCCGGAAAAGCTGCATCCATGCTTTGTGTTCGTGCAGGGTTCCGCCTGGCGGGAGCAGGACGTATATAAGAGCTGCCCGCATTATGCAAGACTGGCTGCCCGCGGCTATGTCGTAGCGGTGGTCCAGTACCGGCATTCCGGGATTGCCCATTTCCCGGCACCGATCCAGGATGCCAGAAATGCAGTCCGGTTTATGCGCCTGCATGCGGCAGATTACCATCTGGATGGGGAAAACTTTTTCCTGGGCGGCTGCTCCTCAGGCGGCCATACCGCCGTGTTTGCAGCTTTGGCGGATCAGGAACCATGGCTGGATGCCTCCGTATATCCGGGAGTATCTGCAGATGTCATGGGAATCCTGGATTACTACGGTGCGGTAAGCATGACAGAGATGGATGATTTCCCGGATACACTGGAGCATCATCTGGAGACCAGCCCGGAGGGCATGGAGATCGGAGCTTGCAGCCCGGGCAACGGCTGTGACTTATATCCGCCCGGAGACCAAGCTCCCGCCTGTGTGGATCATGCACGGAACGAAGGACCGCAAGGTGAGTCCCTATCAGAGTGTGCGTTTATATAAGAAGTTAAAGGAATGCGGGAAAGAAGCAACGCTGTATCTGGTGGACGGCGCGGACCACGGCGGTTCCGAGTTCTGGACACCGGAGGCTGTGGATGCGGCAGACTGTTTCATGAAAGAAATCATTCAACGGCACAAAAACCAGAAATCATTATAACCATTTTTGCAGTCCACTCCGTACGGCATCTGATGTGCCTTTAGGATCGTGCTGACGATGGAAAGGCCGATACCGGTTCCGAGCCTGCGCCCATTCTGGTGCTGGCTGCGCTGGTAGCGCTCCCAGATGATAGCGCGGTCCTCCGCCGGAATCGGCTCGCCGGGATTGATGACCTCGACAAGGCAGCAGGAAGCTGAAAAGGCTGCTTCTGCCGATGTGCTGTTGGTGAAGGAAGCTGTATTGCCAGTCGGAATCGGTGCGCCGTCGATCTCCTGAAAACGCGCAGACGGATTCGGAGTCAGACAGATCCGGATTTCCTGATTTTCCGGTGTGTGGTTGATGGCATTGTTCAGCAGGTTGCGCATGACCTGACTCATTTTCAGGGCATCGACCTCAAAGAAAAACGGCCGGGAGGATTGCGCATCATCAGCCGGAGCAGATGACCTGTGGTCAGAGGTTTCCTCTGTCACCAGCAGTGTCAGCGTGATGCCATGCTCGGCAGCTGCCTGTCGGCAGCGGGTCAGCTCAGTTGTTACGATATCCCGTAAATCGCACCATTCCTTCTTTAAGCTGCTGTAGCCGGCGGAAAACTGGGAATAGTCGAGAATGTCGTTTACCATCTCGCTCATGCGGTTGGACTCGCTGATGATGAGATTCAGATTTTCATTGCGCAGCTCGTCATCTTTCCAGGTGATGTCCCGCACCATCTCCGCATAGCCGGTGATGAGAGCTAACGGGGAGCGCAGCTCATGGGAGACGTTGGCGATGACCTCCCGGCGCAGAATATCCAGCCGCTGTAAGGCCAGCCGCAGCTTCCCGACGGATTGGGACAGCTGCCCGAGCTCGTCCTGGCGTTCCAGATCCGGGCCGATAGAAAAGTCGTTTTCGGTCAGCTTGTCCACCGCACTTTTGATCTGAAAGATGGGACGGGAAAACTGTCTGGACAGGACTGCAGCCAGTACCGATGCGATGCCGGTCAGAAGAATGCTCAGAATGATGAGCTGGGAACGGTTCAGGTTTAAAACGGCCCGGGTCATCAGGGCGTTGCGCAGGATCAGATAGTTATGCTCTCCGTTGCAGGTGACCGGGAAACCAAGCTCATAGCCGATGATCTTTCCGTGCATCCGCTCAATGTGCCGGTAGGGGCGGCCGGCCAGCAGCTCCCTGAAATCAGGCTTCTGGTGGGTCATCTCCGGATCGTTGAGTTTACGCTCCCATTCCTGTGGCTGCACCAGATGGCCGGAGGAGTACATTTTGATGAGGGTGCCGTCCTCAGAGACCAGGAGAAGCTCTCCGCCGATGTGGCTGATAAAGGATAAGAGCTTTTCATCCTCTCCGATATCGCGGGTACGCAAATCCTCCATGACCGGGGAAAGCCGGTTCAGAGCTTCGTTAACGGCGGCATTCGCGTAATTCTGTTCAAACAGAAAAATCTGTACCACCCACATAAAGCCGATCCCGAACATGACCGGGATCATCATAAAGGCCCAGAGCCGGAAAACCATCCGGTTTTTCAGGGCAGAAAGTCTAATTTTCATCTGTTTTTTCAAATTTATACCCCACTCCCCATACAGTCTGGATCAGCTTCCGGTAAGGGCCGATGTGTTCCCGCAGGGACTTGATGTGTGTGTCTACGGTGCGGGCATCCCCGCAGTACCGGTACCCCCATACGGTCTCTAGCAGTTTGTCGCGGCTCAGGACGATATGTTCGTTCTGTGCCAGCTTGTAGAGCAGGTCAAATTCCTTGGGCGGCAGAGAGATCTTCTTTTCGTCTAATGTGACGATCCGGGAATCCGGGAAAATGGAAAGTCCGCCAAAGGCAAGCTCTTTTGTGACAGGTGCTGATGTATGGACCTGGATGCGGCGCAGCACGGCTCCGATGCGGGCCATCAGCTCTTTGGGACTGAATGGCTTTGCAACATAGTCATCGACGCCGAGCCGGAATCCGTTTAACTTATCATATTCTTCATTTCGTGCAGTCAGCATGATGACAGGTACCTGGCTGAAGCCGCGGATGGCTTCGAGGGTTTCAAAGCCGTCCGGTCCCGGCATCATGACATCCAAAAGCACCAGGTCAAAGGTACTTTGCTTTAAAGCAGTGACCGCGGCAGCTCCGTCTCCGGCCTCCGTGCATTCGAAGCCTTCCAGTTCTGCATAGGTACGTACCAGGCGGCGCAGGTGCGGATCATCATCGGTGATAAGAATGTGCGGCATGAATCTTTCTCCCTTCTACGTTCTTCTGGGATTATAACATCTTTTCCCGGCTTCTGAAACTTTCCTCACAGAATTATGCGGATTTTCTCACACTTTTCTCACATTTCTTATTTAAGCTTTGTAGCATGTCAGAATATGTGCGGAAAGGAGTGCCTTATGAACCAGAAATCTTCAGCAAGACCACCGGATCACGGAATATTAAAAAAGGAACTGTTTGGGTATACGGGCATCTGTCTGGTCCTGCTTTTGCTATTGGGGACCGGAGAAAGACTGTTTGATACCTTTTCGGTGCAGGGCATGCTCAGCGCGTTGTGTTATCTGTTCGTGGGAGGCCTTGGCATGTCAGCCGGGATGTTCCGGTTCCGGCCTGAGGCAGAGCGGTCCGAGTTTTTTAAGACCTTTACGATGCTGTATCATCCCGGAGTCTGGATTCTGGCGGCAGCCTCCTTTCTGGAGAAAACAGGAATCTCTGCGGTGCGCATCACAGAAAGCCTGCATCTGGTTTATATTGCCGGATGGAGCTTTCTGGTGGCAGGCATGATCGTGCTGGTGGTGATCCTGCGGGGCAGCCGCATGTAACGTAACAGGAAATATAGAAGGTGAAGGAGTTTAAGATGGATAAGAAGAAAAAAATCATGGCAGGAGCAGGCGCGGCAGTGATCATTCTTGCAGGCGCAGCATTTTTCCTTACAGGGAAGGGCACAAAAGGCGGTCAGGGAGGCCCCGGAGGCATGGGAGGTCCCGGAGGCATGATGCAGGAATCCACGGTAACGGTGGTAAATGCGGCAAATCCGACTACGGGAGATGTTTCCGTAACCTCCAGCCTGACCGGTACGGTTGAGGCAGCCGATGTGGTGTATGTGTACGCCAAGGCCGGCGGTGATGTGACTGCCGTGAATGTCAAAGCAGGTGATATGGTCAGCCAGGGACAGGTGCTGATGGAGATCAACACCGAGCAGGTGGAGTCTGCAAGGAACAGCATGGATTCCGCCCAGGTCAATCTGTCCCAGGCCCAGAGCAACTTAAGCAGAATGCAGATCCTTTACGACAGCGGAGATCTGTCTGACCAGGAGTACGAGCAGTATCAGAATAGTCTGAAATCCGCGCAGCTCCAGTATGAATCTGCCAAGCTTCAGTACGATAAGCAGGTGGAGTACAGCACCATCACTGCACCGATCGCAGGCCGCGTGGAGAGTGTGGACGTGGATGTGTATGACCGCGTCAACCAGTCTGCACAGCTCTGTGTCATTGCGGGCGAAGGTCAGAACAGCATCACCTTTTATGCGACCCAGCGTATGGTACAGAATTTAAAGACCGGAGATGAGCTCGAGATTTCCAAAAACGGAAATACCTATACCGGAAACATCACCGAGATCAGCAATATGGTCGATGAGAGCAATGGCTTGTTCAAGGTAAAGGGGGATATGGAGAGCAGTGATGAGATCGCGATCGGAAGTACCGTGAAGATCACGCTGGTGACCGGGCGCGCTGAGAACGTGATGCTGGTTCCGGTAGATGCCATCTACTACAGCGGCGGCAAGGGCTATGTCTACTTATATGAAGATGGCAAGGCGAAGATGGCTTCCGTGGAAATTGGCCTTTATGATTCCGAGAACGCGCAGATCCTTTCCGGCATCAGTGCCGATGATATGGTAGTCAGCACCTGGAGCTCCAATCTGTACGAGGGCGCGGATATCCGTCTGAAATCCGATGCTGAGGCAGCAGATGCGGCAGCTGGCAGCGGCGAGGGACAGAACGGTGCTCCGGCAGGTGACGCACAGGGCGCAGGCGGTCAGGCTCCGGCAGGTGACGCACAGGGCGCAGACAGCAAGGCACCGCAGGGCGCGTCGGCAGCTGGCGGCGCACAGAACGGAAACGCAGCACCGAAAGCACAGTAAGGAGGCAGACGTAAATGGGAATTACCAGATTTGTACTGAAGCGTCCGGTCACTGTGCTGATGGCGCTCTTATGCCTGATCGTGTTCGGTATTTCTTCGGTGTTTAACGCAACACTGGAGCAGATGCCGGATATGGATCAGCCGATGATGATCATTATGGCAAATTATTCCGGCGCCAGCCCGGAGGATATGGATGAGCTGGTAACACAGCTCATTGAGGATCAGGTCAGCACGCTGGAGGGAGTGAAGAGTATGAGCTCCACCACCAGTGAGGGCCGTTCCATGATCATGCTGGAGTATGATTACGACACCGATATGGATGAGGCCTACAGCGACTTAACCAAGAGCTTAAACAGCATCCGTGACCTGCCGGACGATGTAGAGCCGACAGTCATGGAGATGAACAAGAATGCGCAGGCCAGCATGATGCTTACCATTGCGAATCCGTCCCAGGAAAATCTCTATGACTATGTAGATCAGAAGATTGTGCCGGAGCTGGAAAAGCTCAGCACCGTGGCAGAGGTATCCACGATGGGTGGTTCTTCTGAGTATATCAAAATTGAACTGATGTCCGATATGATGGATCAGTACAATGTGAGCATCAGCGATATCAAGTCCGCCATGTCGGCAGCCAACCTGTCCTATCCGTCCGGAAGCGCAGAGTCCGGCAACCTGGACTTATCCGTGTCTACGTTAACGCAGCATGACACGCTGGATGAGCTTCTGGAAATGCCGATCACGGTATCCGGAAACAAGATTGTTTACCTGGAAGATATCGCAGTGGTTTCCTACGCAGAGGAGCAGAAGGGCGGTGTCTCCCGTTACAATGGTGAGGAGACCATCTCCATTTCCCTGACCAAGCAGCAGAGCAGCACTGCCATGGATTTGTCCAAGCAGGTGCAGAAGATCATCAAAAGCCTGCAGAATGATGATGATGACCTGACCATCACCGTAGCAAGAGATGAGGCAGACTCCATTCAGGACTCCTTAAAGGATGTAGCAGAGACCATGGTGATGGCGGTCGTTATTTCCATGATCATCATTTTCCTGTTTTTCGGAGATTTTAAGGCATCCCTGATCGTCGGAAGCTCGATCCCGACCTCCATCCTGATGTCCCTGATCGTTATGACGCGGGCGGGATTTACGCTGAACATCATTACCATGAGCGGTCTGGTCCTCGGTGTCGGCATGATGGTAGATAACTCCATTGTTGTGCTGGAGAGCTGCTTTAGGGCCATGGATAAGCAGCAGGATAAGGGGGCACTGGGGTACGCGAAGGCGGCCCTGGAGGGAACCAACATCGTGGTAGCTTCCATCTTTGGCTCCACGGTAACCACCTGTGTTGTATTTATCCCGCTGGTATTCTTAAACGGTATGAGCGGCCAGATGTTCGGGTCCATGGGCTACACCATCGTATTCTGTATGTGTGCCTCCCTGCTTTCCGCGATTGCCATTGTGCCGCTGTGCTATATGATGTATAAGCCGAAGGAGCGTTCCTCTGCACCGGCGACCCGTCCTTTGACCTTCCTGCAGGACGCTTACCGGAAGATCATGCCGGTCCTTTTAAAACATAAAGCCATCGTCATGCTGGCCTCTGTCGGCATTATCGTGGCCACTGTGTTCCTGGCAAACGGCATGCAGACAGAGCTGATGACGGCCGATGATACCGGTACCGTCAGCGTCAGCATTGAGACCCGGCCGGGCCTGATCACGGAGCAGGCAGACGCGATCCTGGCAGAGGCAGAATCCATCGTGGCAGCCCATGAGGATGTGGAATCCTATATGCTGCGTTACAACAATGATGAAGGAACCATTACCGCTTATTTAAAGGATGACCGGAAGATGTCTACCGATGAGGTGGTAAGCCAGTGGGAAAATGAGATGGCGGATCTGGAAAACTGTACCATTACGGTAGAGGCCTCCACCTCCATGAGCATGATGGGACGGAGTCGTGGTTATGAAGCCATCTTAAAGGGAACCCAGTACGATGAGCTGCAGGAGGTCAGCAATGAGATTGTAAATGAGTTGATCGCCCGGGACGATGTAAAAAATGTGCATTCCAGCATTGAGAATACCGCGCCGGTTGTGGCTGTCAAGGTGGATCCGGTTTCTGCTTCCGCGGAAGGACTGACTGCAGCCCAGATCGGAACCATGATAAAACAGATGTTAGACGGTGAGGAGGTTACCACCTTAAAGGTGGACGGTCAGGAGATCAGCGTCAAGGCCGAGTATCCGGAGGATCAGTATAGGACCGTGCCGCAGCTGGAGCGCATCATCTTAAAGAAGCCGTCCGGCGGTTATGTGGCGCTGTCTGATGTGGCAGAAATTTATTATAAGGACAGCCCGTCTTCCATCGAGAAGGAGGATAAGTCCTACCAGATCACGATTTCCGCAGATTATGTGGACAGCAGCTCCAGTGCGGCAGTGAAGACCAAAATCGATAATGAGGTTATCAGCCCGAACCTGACCGGAACCATTGTCCGCGGCACCAACTCCAGAGACCGTATGATGCAGGAGGAGTTCTCCGGACTGTATAACGCGATTGCGGTGGCAGTATTCCTGATCTTTGTGGTCATGGCTGCGCAGTTCGAGTCCCCGAAGTTCTCCTTCATGGTTATGACGACCATTCCGTTCAGCCTGGTTGGTTCCTTCGGACTCTTAAAGCTGACCGGAGTCAGCATGTCCATGACCTCCATTCTGGGATTCCTGATCCTGGTTGGTACGGTCGTTAACAATGGTATCCTCTATGTGGATACGGTCAACCAGTACCGCATGGAGATGCCGCTTCGGAAGGCTCTGATCGAGGCCGGTGCTACCCGTATGCGTCCGATCATGATGACAAGTTTGACCACCATTCTTTCCATGCTGCCGATGGCGATGGCCTTCGGCAGCAGCGGTTCCACCACGCAGGGCCTTGCAGTGGTAAATATCGGAGGACTGAGTGTCGGTGTGCTGGTAGCGCTGTTTATCCTGCCGGTTTATTACGCTCTGATGAATGGCAGGAAGGAATTGAAGGTTCTGGATATTTAAGGAGGAGATGAAAAATGATCCGGAAACGTGCAAAACGGCTGGCAGGCGCAGTGCTTGCCGCCGGCGCCATTACGGCAATGCCATTTCAGGCATTTGCCCAGAGAAGCCCGGAATTTGCTTATTCAGCAGAAAAATGGGCGACACTCCGCGACAATAAGCTGGAGTTTGATGAGATTTCAGATCTGGTTCATGAGTACAATCCGACCGTGGTCCAGAACGAGATCAGCTACAAGGATTATCTGACCAAGAACCGGGATGATGTGGCCCAGGATTATTACGACAAGGCCAATGAGATTTATTCCAATATCAGCTACCCGGACTCAGACGATGCCAACTACGGAAGTGGTGTGGCAGCGGCACTGCGCAATGAACAGCAGGCCAAAAGCCTGATGGAGCAGGGCGATGAAAACACCGATGACCAGGCTACCATGCGGCTCCAGTACGATCAGGCCGAGGCGAAGCTGGCCAAGCAGGCACAGGGGCTTATGATCACCTACTGGACCCAGTACTATAACCTGGATGGCCAGAAGGCCCGCGTTGAGCAGGCGAAGCTTTCGTACCAGTCTGAGCAGAACCGCCTGGCAGCGGGTATGTCTACCCAGTCCAAGGTTTTAAGCGCAAAGGAGTCCGTCTCCAATGCGGAGGCAGCGCTGGTGACTGCCGAGAGTAATCTGGCCTCCACAAAGGAGAGCCTGTGTCTGATGTTAGGCTGGGGCTACGGCGCGGATGTGAAGATCGCGGAGCTTGCAGAGCCGGACCAGAGTAAGATCGCGGCCATTGATGTGAACGCAGATATCCAGACAGCTCTGGAGAACAGCTACGCCTACCGCCTGACGAAAAGGCAGCTCACCAACGCCAGAACAGACAGCGTAAAGGAGAAGCTGAGCGAGACGGAAAAGAATCAGAGGGAGACCATCTCCAACAGTGTGAAATCTGCCTATGATTCCCTGCTTCTGGCTCAGTCCGGTTACGAGCAGGCTCAGTCCGCGCTAACGCTGCAGGAGGTTTCCATGAAGTCTGCCGACGCGAAGCTGGCAGCGGGAACCATTACAAAAAATACCTATGAGAGCCAGAAGGCTTCTTATACCACCGCCCAGGTGACAGCCCAGACCCAGAAGCTGTCCCTGTTGCAGGCCATGAATGATTATGACTGGGCCGTGAACGGACTGGCATCTGCAGAGTAAGGAAAGGAGCGCAGTGTGATGAGAAAACAGGCAGACAGGAAAGTGCCGCAGAAGCGTATGTGCCTGCGGAGTTTGCGAAAAAAGACAGAACACGGCATGGGTGCATTTGGTTCAGCCTGTGTCACCACCGCACTGGTGCTTTCTCTTGCGGCAGGCGGTCTGGCGCTGCCGTCCGCTGCGTTTCCGGTGATGGCGGAAACTGCTGCTGATGTTTCTGAAAGCGCTTCTGGCAATGTGACAGATCAGTCTGATTCATTGGATACCGCAGTTTGGACTGATACATCTGTGACATGCGTGGATTACAATAACCTGGAACAGCTGGTGCAGAATAACCGGAACCTAAAAAATGCCCTGGACAATTACACCAGCAATAAGGAAACCTATGAGAACATGCTGAAGACTCTGGAAGACGAGCGGGATTACATGAAGTTTATGCAGGAAAAGTATGAGGATGATGCGGAGGCAAAGGCGACCTACAAAATGAATGCTTCCATGCTAAACATGTCTATTTCCCAGATCACCAAACAGCTGGAATCCCAGGAATCCAAAACCCAGACCACCAGCCGCCAGAAAACGATCGACAGCTATGTGCTGACGGCCCAGAGCCTGATGCGTACCTATAATCAGATGAATACCAAGGCTCAGGCCGAGGAGAAAAACTATCAGGCGGCCCAGAGCAGTTATCAGGCAGCTATGAAAAAGCAGAGCGCGGGCATGGTCACGGCAGCTGATGTGATGGCGGCTTCCGACACCATGCAGAGCGCAAAAAACCGTTATGAATCCTATCGGCAGCAGGCATCCAACGCCCGCTTTAACCTGCTCTCAGCCCTGGGGCTGGACTCCAGTGCGGATATCACCATCGGAAGTGTGCCGCTTCCGGAACTTGCGGCTATTGATGCAGTAGATTTCAATACCGATGTGGAGCAGGCTGTCGGCAACAGCGCCAGCGTGCAGAATGCGCGGGAACCGCAACGGAGATTTCGGTGAAATCCGATCAGGAAAGTCAGGCCGAGGGAACGGTGCGTTCCCGGATGCAGAGCCTGTATGATCAGTTAAAGGCTGCAAAGCTTCAGTATGATGGTGCTGAGGCTGCTTACCAGAGTGCATCCATTACCTATGCTTCCCTGCAGAAAAAGCAGCAGGCCGGTATGCTGAACCAGAGTGATTACCTGCAGGGCGTGGCGGATTACTACAGTGCGCTGGATGCGAAAGAAACAGCAGTGGTCAATCTGAATCAGGCGTGGGAGACATATAACTGGACCGTAAAAGGAGTGTCCTAGGATGCGATAGCAAGAAATCGAAGGAAAAATTGGATATTGTTTTTCAAAAAGACATATGATATAATGCCGTTAGGCAAAAGGATAAGATGTTCCGTTGCGAACAGCAAAACGAAAACCCCAGAAGTCTCACACACTTCTGGGGTTTTCTATTCCTATTTTGGAAGTGGGAAGGCTTAACCCCACAGGCTAGTTACCGGCTATTTGTCGCCGCTTAACCATTTGATGATGTAGTGGCAAGCTACACCAGCCGCAACGGTGACAATAAAGGATAAGATATATTCCATTCCGAACACCTCCTTCCCGTACCAGTCTGGGAGGCGGTAACAGATTTACTATAGCATATCAAATAGCATATGACCAGAGAATGATTTTGTGTTAAATTACGTTAAATTACGTGAATTACGCTCAAAAATGGTAAATCATACAGGTGAAAAATTTATCAAAACGAAAATTCTGTGGTTGACGCAAAAAAAATGCTGTAGTATAGTTTAGAAGGAATTTATTGATCGTGCAGATATAAGGGAGGTGAGAACATGGACGTCGCGGACAGTTATAAGCGAATGAGCGGCAATGGAAGAGAAAAGAAGACCGGCAGCCTGTCTGAGTCCGCTGTCCGTTTTCTCACACGAATTGGTTTAAGATTTTGATTGGAAAGCTGTCTGATCGTTAGTCCCTGCGTCACAGGTATGCTGCACGGATCAGACTGTCTTTGCGTGTGTCTGCCATTGCCCGTTTTCAGATGAAACCGGTGATGGCATTTTTTATTTGCGGAAACACGCTGCTGTTTTTTCTTTCTTGTTTTTTGAATCTATTGTTAAGAAAGCGTGAAGAATACAGGAGATTTTTCTGGAAAAATACAGCAGGTTTGCGCAGATCAAAAATGCTCCGGTTCCACGGATGACAGCCGTGAGAACAAAACTGTGAGGAAGAAAAACACTTTCGCACAGTCAGAGAAAGGAGCGGACATGGAAAAGATGAACGAGAACGAGACCAAAGACATGGCAGTTCAGGTTCGTGACTATCAGACTGAGCTGGAGCAGATCATGCGGAGCAATGTATCCCCGCGTGTCTTAAAGGATCGCATTTCCGATTACCATGAGAATGATATCGCATCCTCCTTTGAGGTGCTGACAAGAGATGAGAGGGAGCGGCTGTACCGCATTCTGGATGCGGAGCAGCTTTCCGATATTTTCGAATACCTGGATAACGCAGAGATTTATTTTGAGGAACTGAATGCAAGAAAAAAGGTTGAGGTCCTTTCCTGTATGGAGGTTGACCAGGCAGCAGCGCTGTTGAAGCGCCTTGCCAAGCCGGAGCGCAACATGCTCATCGACCTCATTGATAACGAATCCAAACGCGACATTGCCATGCTGGAGTCCTTTGATGAAGACGAGATCGGAAGCCGCATGAGCATGAACTTTATTGAGATCAAGTCCGGCATCAGCATCCGCGAAGCCATGCGGGAGCTGATCAATCAGGCAGCGGAGAATGACAACATCTCTACGCTGTATGTGACCGATGACGATCATACCTTCTGCGGTGCCATTGACTTAAAAGACCTGATCATTGCCCGGGAGGGCAGCAAGCTGGACGACATCATCATGGAATCTTATCCATATGTGTATGCCCGTGAGATGATCGAAGACTGTATTGAGCGCATGAAGGACTACTCCGAGGACTCCATCCCGGTGCTGGATGAGAATAACAAGATCCTCGGTGTCATCACCGCCCAGGATATTGTTCAGGTTGTAGATGATGAAATGGGCGATGACTACGCAAAGTTGGCAGGTCTTGCTTCCGAGGAGGAATTAAACGAGCCGATCCGCCAGAGTGTGCATAAGCGTCTTCCGTGGCTGATCATCCTGTTGGGCCTTGGCCTGGTGGTTTCCAGTGTCGTAGGACTCTTCGAGGGCGTAGTAGCCCAGCTGACCATCGTGATCTGCTTCCAGTCCCTGATCCTGGACATGGCCGGAAACGTTGGTACCCAGTCCCTGGCAGTTACCATCCGTGTGCTGATGGATGAAAACCTGGATGGCAAGCAGAAACTTGGCCTGGTATTCAAAGAGGCCAGAGTCGGAATGTGCAACGGTCTGATCCTTGGTGTTCTTTCCTTTGTATTTATCGGACTTTATGTAGTTGTCGCAAAGGGCATGACACCGGGCTTTGGATTTGCGGTCTCTGCCTGCATCGGCGTGGCCCTGCTTCTGGCCATGATGATCTCCAGTGTTTCCGGTACCGTGATCCCGATCCTGTTTAAGAAATTCGGCGTAGACCCGGCGGTAGCGTCCGGTCCGCTTATCACCACCGTGAACGATCTGGTAGCGGTTATTTCCTATTATGGTCTTACCTGGATCTTTTTGATCGAGATGCTGCATTTAGGATAATAAGCGAGAATCCTCGGTTATTCAATTGCCGAGATGAAAGCGTCT
>ENA-UONQ01001208-UONQ01001208.1-human-gut-metagenome-genome-assembly--contig:-CS26-NODE-1208-length-23592-cov-10.289544_pt1 | contig 23592 bp, 14 predicted proteins | sample MGYA00242460_ERZ724007 | MGnify/ENA metagenome assembly ERZ724007
TACCATAGAAGAACCTCTTCAATTACATATTTACAGAAAAAGTTTCACACTGCCAATTGTTTTGATTAAAGATAAGTGGATATGATTTCCTCGGCAATTTCTCTGCGGGAAACACAGCGATCCATTGCTTGTTTTTCAATATAGCGATGGGCATCTGCTTCTGACATTTTCAATTCGTCAATGAGTACCCATTTGGCACGGTTTACCAGACGGATTTCTTTCATTTTTTCTTCCATGGAAAGGGATTTCTTTTCCAATTTTCTCAGACGTTCCCGGATACCAGCCATGAAATTTAAGGTATGTGCAACCATCTGTTTGGAAGCGGGTTTTGGCAATGTTAAAATGCCGTATTCCGTTACTTTATCGCAAACTTCTTCATAGACTTCGTTCCGTACTAGTAAAAGAATGACGGTGCCTTTGTTTCCAGAAATCTCAATGGCAAATCTTGTGCCGAAATCATCGGGCAGGGGTGTATTGATGAACACAAAGTCAAAACTGCGTTCCAGCAAAACTCGTTTTGCCAAGCTAACACTGGAAACCATCTGTACGGGAGCATATTTGGATTCAGGGAGCAGAGATTGCAGAGATGCATTGAAATTTTCTTTTGCAGATATGACCAATACGCTGTAAACACGTTCTTTTAAACTCAAAATGCTCCCCTCCTTTCAAAAGTCCTTTTCTTATCGCTGGTTATAATATGTCTGCACGATGGTTTTTGGCAGATACTGTGATACAAAGGAACTGTTGGCTGCCAATGTTGCCGCTTCCCGTAATGTCAGTGGCAGTCTCTGCAAACCAGCCAAAATATCCGCACTAGCCGTAAACAGGTTCAGGTCCGTAGGCGCAGGCAACGGCAGTTTTTGCTGGATGCCATCCAGTCCGGCGTAGATCAAAAGAGCAAATGCCAGATATGGATTGGTCGTAGGGTCTGGAGAACGCAGCTCTGCACGACGATATGCATCTACGGCAGCAGGAACACGAATAAGCTGAGAGCGGTTCTGATTTGACCAGGAAATGTATTCAGGCGCTTTGGGACCGCCAAAACGCTCATAAGAAGCAACTGTGGGATTCAGGAAAACAGTCAACTCTGAAATATGTGCCAGAATACCAGCAATCATATGGGATAGGGGATCTTCACAGTTTCCGCCTTTGACAGAAATATTGATATGAAATCCATTCCCGGGCTGATGGCGCAATGGTTTTGGACTGAAATCCGCATAAAGTCCATTCCGTTCTGCAACTGTTTTTACAACAGCTTGAAAGGTTAGGGTATTATCAGCGGCAGTGAGAGGATCGGAATAACGGAAGTCAATTTCATTTTGTCCGGGACCTTCTTCGTGGTGAGAACTTTCAGGATAAATGCCCATCTGCTCCAGAAGCAGGCAGATTTCCCGTCGAACATTTTCGCATTTGTCTTCTGGTGCAATATCCATATATCCCGCGTTATCATATGGTGTTTTTGTGGGCTGTCCTTCTGCATCTAATTGGAAAAGATAGAATTCCATTTCAGGACCGAAGGCAAAGGAAATGCCAGCAGATTCCGCATCAGAAATGGCTTTTTTCAACAGGCTTCTAGTATCACAGATAAAAGGACGTCCGTCCGGGTAGGAAATGCTGCAGAACATGCGAACAACTCTGCCATGCTCTGGTCGCCAGGGAAGTACCATCAGGGTATCAGGTTCTGGATGGAGCAGCAGATCAGATTCGGCTTCATCGCCGAAGCCTGCAATGGCAGAACCGTCAATGGCAATGCCATAGGAAAAAGCCCGAGGCAGTTCATCTGGCATGATGGAGATATTTTTCTGTTTGCCAAAAACGTTGCAAAATGCCAAACGGATGAATTTGACATCTTCTTCCTGGACATATTGTAATACTTCCTGCTTGGAATATTTCATGAATTCCACCTGCTTTCCTCTCATTTTCAACATTTTTTTCGAACTTTGCAACATTTATAAAAAGTAATATAACACAGTTCCCACAGATTTTCCATAAAAAATTGTATAAAGAAAAATATGTGCGCATAACATGGTCAAATTTGAATTTTTGTAATTTTATGGAAAACATAATGATTTTTTGAAAAAATTTATAAAAGACCCATTGACAAAAATGAATTATGGGTGTATAAAATATGAGTCAAAGGCAAAGGCGTCTTTGAGGTCATACCCTCAGAGTCCCCTTTGCCTTTTTTATTTTACAAAAGAGGGGGTTTTTCTATGAAACATGTATCGGATTATTTTGGTTCCCTGGTCTTTGACAACAGGGTAATGAAAGCACGATTATCAAGTGAAGTATATCAGTCCCTGAAAAAAACAATTGATGAGGGAGCGAAGTTGGATCTTTCCGTTGCCAATGCTGTGGCAACAGCCATGAAAGATTGGGCAATTGCCAATGGTGCAACCCATTACACCCATTGGTTCCAGCCACTGACTGGCATTACAGCGGAAAAACATGACAGCTTCATTACACCAGCGCCTGATGGCAGAGTGATTATGGAATTTTCTGGTTCCGAACTGATCAAAGGTGAACCGGACGCATCATCTTTTCCTTCAGGAGGCTTGCGTGCCACATTTGAAGCAAGAGGATATACCGCATGGGATCCTACATCTTATGCCTTCATCAAAGGAAAAACCCTGTGCATTCCCACTGCCTTCTGTTCTTATGCAGGGGAAGCACTGGATAAGAAAACACCATTGCTCAGATCCATGGAAGCATTAAACCGTCAGGCGCTGCGTATCCTGCGTCTGTTTGGCAATGACCATGTAAAATGTGTCCGTACTTCTGTAGGACCAGAGCAGGAATATTTCCTGGTAGACAGAGAAATGTATGAAAAACGCCGCGACCTGATTTTTACTGGACGGACTTTGTTTGGTGCAAAACCGCCGAAAGGTCAGGAATTGGACGATCACTACTTTGGTGCCATTAAACCCACAGTCGCCGCTTTCATGGAAGATCTGAATGAAGAATTGTGGAAGCTTGGTATACTGGCAAAGACGGAACACAATGAAGTTGCTCCGGCACAGCATGAATTGGCACCTATCTATACAACAACTAATATTGCAACAGACCACAACCAGCTGACAATGGAAATTATGCAGAAAGTTGCGGCAAGACATGGTTTGGTTTGTCTGCTTCATGAAAAACCCTTTGCTGGTGTCAACGGCAGCGGCAAGCATAATAACTGGTCTATTTCCACGGATGAAGGCGTAAACCTGCTTTCTCCCGGTGAAACACCGCATGATAACGCACAGTTCCTGCTGTTCTTGTGTGCGGTCATCAAAGCGGTGGATGATTATCAGGATTTGCTGCGTATTTCCGTTGCAACAGCCGGAAATGACCTGCGGCTGGGTGCCCAGGAAGCACCTCCAGCAATCGTTTCCATTTTCCTTGGCGATGAACTGAATGCAGTTTTGGAATCTCTGGAAAATGATACACCTTACTGCGGTGTGAAAAAGACAAAAATGAAATTGGGTGTTGACGTACTGCCCAAATTTACAAAAGATAACACAGACCGTAACCGTACATCACCCTTTGCGTTTACAGGCAATAAATTTGAATTCCGTATGGTTGGGTCTGCGGACAGCATTGCCTGTGCAAATATTATGCTGAACAGTGCTGTAGCAGAAAGCCTACGGGTTTATGCCGATTATCTGGAACAGGCACCTGACTTCCAGTCAGCCCTGCAGGAAATGCTGAAAAATACAATTAAGGAACATAAACGTATCATTTTTAACGGCAACGGCTACGATGATGCATGGATTCAGGAAGCAACGCTGAAAAGAGGTCTGAGCAATTATCCTTCTACACCCGACTGCGTACCTCATATTCTGGATCGGAAAAATGTGGAACTGCTGACAGGGCAGAAGATTTACACAGAACCGGAACTTCGCGCGCGTTACGAAATTGTACTGGAAAACTACTGTAAATCCATTGTCATCGAAGCAAATACCATGGTGGATATGGCGGAAAAAGAAATTCTGCCGGCAATCACTGCATATGCAATGGAACTTGCTAAAACAGCAGCCGCGAAAAAAGCTTTGAACGAACAGATTACCTGTGCATTTGAATGCGAGAGAGTGAAAACCCTGTCTGCTTTGACAGATGAAATTGCACTGAAAATACAGGAACTGAAAAAATCTCTGATTTCTTTGAAATCAACAGAAACAGTTTGCGAAGAATCTGCTTTTATTCGGGATCAGGTGTTGGTAAAAATGCGGGAACTGCGGGTGCCTTGTGACGAAGCAGAAACCATCACTGCAAGAAAATATTGGCCATTCCCTACATATGGAGAATTGCTGTTTGGCGTGAAATAAAAAACAAAAGAGGAAAGAGAAGCAGAAAGCGAAACCGGTTCTGGTTTCGTTTTCTGCGGATAAAAAGGAGGTAAGGCTGATGTGCTCAATTATGGGATATTGCGGCAGCAGTGTGGATTTGGCATTATTTCAGAAAGGATTTGACCGTACCATCTCTCGTGGTCCTGATGACAGCCGCATTGTAGATACAGGAAATGGATATTTAGGATTTCACAGATTGGCAATCATGGGTTTGACCCCATCTGGCATGCAGCCTTTTGCATTGGATGGCAGTTATGTTGTCTGCAATGGGGAAATTTACGGTTTCGAGAAAATCAAAAAGGTTTTGGCAGAAAAATACACTTTCCAGAGTGAATCAGACTGTGAAGTGCTGCTGCCCATGTATCGTGAATTTGGCACAGATATGTTTGCCATGCTGGATGCGGAATTTGCTTTGATTCTCTATGATGCAGAAGCAAAGACTTTTATTGCTGCCAGAGATCCTATTGGGATTCGTCCTTTATATTATGGTTATGATAAAAACGGTGTCATTGTGTTTGCCAGTGAACCGAAGAATCTGGTGGGCTTGACAGAACGTATCATGCCATTTCCGCCGGGGCATTATTATAAGGATGGTAAATTCATTTGCTATTGCGATATTGCAAAAGTAGATAAAGTTTGTCATGACGATTTGGAAACTGTTTGCAAAAACATCCATGATAAGTTGGTTGCAGGAGTGGAAAAAAGACTGGTGGCAGATGCAAAAGTAGGATTTTTGCTTTCCGGCGGTCTGGATTCCTCTTTGGTATGTGCCATTGCAGCAAAGAAATCAAAAACACCTATTCGTACATTTGCCATCGGCATGAGCGAAGATGCCATTGATTTGAAATATGCAAAACAGGTTGCTGACTATATCGGCAGTGACCATACAGAATTCTATATGACAAAAGAACAGGTTCTGGATTCTCTGGAAACAGTCATTCAGGCATTGGGTACCTTTGATATTACCACCATTCGTGCCAGCATGGGCATGTACCTGATTTGCAAAGCCATCCATGAAAATACAGATATTCGCGTATTGCTGACTGGTGAGATTTCCGATGAACTCTTTGGATATAAATATACAGACTATGCGCCTGATGCGGATGCCTTCCAGAAAGAAGCCCAGAAACGTTTGCATGAACTGCATATGTACGATGTTCTGCGGGCAGACCGCTGCATTTCGGTACATTCTCTGGAAGCCCGGGTGCCTTTCGGGGATTTGGATTTCGTGAAATATGTCATGTCCGTTGACCCGGAAAAGAAAATCAATACTTATGGCAAAGGAAAATACCTTCTGCGCCATGCTTTTGAAGGTGATTATCTGCCTCATGAAATTTTGTGGAGAGAAAAAGCAGCATTTTCTGATGCGGTTGGTCACTCCATGGTAGATTATTTGAAAGCTTACGCAGAAGAAAAATATACAGAAGAAGAATTTCAGGAAAAAGCCCGCAAATATACTCACGCGGCGCCATTTACAAAAGAATCCCTGCTGTATCGGGAAATTTTTGAAAAATATTATCCCGGTCAGGGAGAAATGATCGTTGATTTTTGGATGCCAAACCGCGACTGGGAAGGCTGTCAGGTAGATGACCCTTCTGCGCGTGTACTGGCAAACTATGGAGATAGCGGTAAATAAGAATTGGAGGAACAAAAAATGGAAAAGAAAGATCTGCTGTATGAAGGAAAAGCAAAAAAAGTATATCGGACAGATGATCCGGAAGTGTTATACATTGCTTATAAGGATGACGCCACAGCCTTCAATGGCTTGAAAAAAGGTACCATTTCCGGCAAGGGCATCATCAACAATCAGATGAGCAACCGTTTGATGCAGTATCTGGAAAGCAAAGGCATTCCGACACATCTCATTGAAGAATGCAATGAACGGGACACTCTGGTAAAACGTGTGGATATTGTTCCCCTGGAAGTCATTATCCGAAATATTGCAGCAGGTTCTTTCTCCAAGAGATATGGTGTGGAAGAAGGCACTGTATTTGCGGAACCTACCATTGAAATTTCTTATAAAAATGACGCCCTGGGAGATCCTCTTCTGAACGCATATCATGCGGTAGCTATGGGACTTGCCACATGGGATGAAATCGAAACCATCAAATCTTATGCTTTTGCCGTTAATAAACATCTGTCTGCTTTTTGGAAAACCTGCGGCGTGACACTGGTGGATTTCAAACTGGAATTTGGGAAGCTTTCTGATGGCAGTATTGTACTGGCGGATGAAATCAGCCCCGATACTTGCCGTTTGTGGGATACAGAAACAAAAGAAAAACTGGATAAAGACCGTTTCCGCAGAGATTTGGGCGGCGTAGAAGACGCTTATGCAGAAGTCATGAAACGGTTGGAAGAACATTTGCAGCAATAAGAAAGAGGAGTGCTTGATTATGTATGATCGTTATGAATCCCCTTTGTCCAGCCGCTATGCTTCTCCGGAAATGCTGAAGCTTTTTTCCATGGAAACTCGTATCCAGACATGGCGAAAATTATGGGTAGCTTTGGCGAAAGCGGAAATGGAATTGGGGTTGCCCATTACAGAAGAACAGGTACAGCAATTGGAAGAACAGGTGGAAAACATCGATTTTGCCTGCGCTGCAGCCAGAGAAAAGGAAGTTCGCCATGATGTTATGGCACATGTTTATACTTATGGAAAAGTAGCACCAAAGGCTGCCGGCATCATTCATCTGGGGGCTACCAGTTGTTACGTTACCGATAACGGTGATTTGATTTTATATCGGGATGCACTCTTGCATCTTCGGAAAGGGCTGTTGGCTGTGATGCAGAATCTGGCAGCTTTCGCAAAACAGTATCGTGCTCTACCAACCCTTGGGTATACCCATTATCAGCCGGCGCAGCTGGTAACAGTGGGGAAACGAGCAACCCTTTGGCTTCAGGATTTCCTGATGGATCTGGAAGAACTTGATTTCGTATTGGAACATATGAAGTTTTTAGGATGCCGTGGTACCACGGGAACAGAAGCCAGCTTCTTAGATCTCTTCGGCGGAGATACAGAAAAAATTGATGAAATGAATCGACGCATCGGTAAGACCTTCGGTTTTTCTGAATGTTCTGATGTTTGCGGACAGACTTATCCCAGAAAACTGGATAGCCGGATCTTGCAGTGCTTGTCTGCAATCGGACAGAGCTGTTACCGCATGGCTAATGATATTCGTTTGCTGCAGCATGACAGACAGATTGAAGAACCTTTTGAAAAGAATCAGATCGGTTCTTCTGCTATGGCATATAAACGCAATCCCATGCGCTGCGAAAGAATTTGTTCCCTGTCTCGTTATTTGATGGCAGATGCGGCAAATGCGCCAATGACTGCTTCTGTACAGTGGTTGGAACGGACATTGGACGATTCCGCAAACCGCCGTATTTCCATGCCGGAAGGCTTCCTGTGTGCCGATGCAGTATTACGTTTGGCACAGAATGTTACAGATGGACTGCATGTCAATGAAAAGATTGTTGCCAAAACCGTTCGGGAATATCTTCCTTTCATTGCAACAGAGAACCTCTTGATGGAAGCCGTAAAACGTGGCGGCGACAGACAGGAACTTCATGAAGTCATTCGCAGATGCTCCATGGAGGCAACTGCCAGAATGAAAGAAGGCGAATCCTGTGACCTGCTGGAAAGACTTGCAGCAGAACCGGCATTCCAATTGAATGGGCAGGACTTGGAAGAACTGCTGAAACCGGAAGATTATATCGGAAGATGTCCTGAACAAGTGGATGCTTTCGTAGAAAAAGTCACACCCTTATTTAAGGATTTGAAACAGGAAAAAACTGAAATCAATGTATGATATAGAGCCAGCTGGTTTTCGTCAGAAAATCGGCTGGTATGTTTGCGCAAAGAAGAAAAAAGGAGCGGAGAGCATGACGAAATATGTTTTTGTAACAGGTGGCGTCGTGTCCGGCTTGGGAAAAGGCATTGTTGCGGCTTCTTTGGGGCGTTTGCTGAAAGCTAGAGGATTGAAAGTGGCACCCCAGAAATTAGACCCTTATATCAATGTAGACCCGGGCACCATGAGTCCTTATCAGCACGGTGAAGTGTATGTCACAGAAGACGGTGCGGAAACGGATTTGGACTTAGGACATTATGAACGCTTTATTGATGAAGATTTGAATCGTTATTCCAATCTGACCACAGGGAAGGTCTATTGGAATGTATTAAATAAAGAGAGAAATGGGGAATATCTTGGTTCCACCGTTCAGGTCATTCCTCATGTCACAAATGAAATCAAGGAATTTGTCTATCAGGTAGGGAAAAAGACCGATGCGGATGTTGTCATTACAGAAATTGGCGGTACCATTGGTGATATCGAATCCCAGCCATTTCTGGAAGCGGCAAGACAGGTTTCTCTGGAAGTAGGAAAGGAAAACAGTTTGTTTATCCATGTAACTTTGGTGCCTTTTCTGAGAGGTTCTGACGAACATAAATCCAAACCTACCCAGCATTCCGTAAAAGAGTTGCAGGGAATGGGGATTCATCCGGATATCATTGTACTGCGTTGTGATGAACCACTGGAAGAAGCCATTTTCCAGAAAATTTCCATGTTCTGCAATGTAAGACCTGACTGTGTCATTGAAAACAGAACACTGCCCATATTGTATGAAGCACCGCTGATGCTGGAAAAATCTAATTTTTCTGCTGTTGTTTGCCGGGAACTGGGACTGGAAGTACCTGCTGCCGATTTGACGGAATGGGAGGAAACCGTCAAACGTATCAAAGAAAGACCATATCATGTTCGTATTGGATTGGTAGGGAAATACGTGCAGCTCCATGACGCATATCTTTCCGTAGCAGAAGCACTGCGCCATGCAGGTTATGCTTGGAACACCCATGTGGACATCCAGTGGATTGATGCAGAAGAAATTACCAAAGAAAACGCGGAGGATAAGCTTTCCGGTTTGGATGGCATCATTGTTCCCGGTGGATTTGGTGACCGTGGTATTTCTGGCATGATCGAAGCGGCTCGTGTAGCACGGGAAAAACAGATTCCATACTTTGGTATTTGTTTGGGCATGCAGATTGCGGTCATTGAATTTGCAAGAAATGTAGCCGGGCTTTCACAGGCAAATTCCGGGGAATTTGCACCAGATTGTCCACAGAAAGTTATTGACTTCATGCCGGGACAAAGTGACGAGATTGCCAAAGGCGGTACACTGCGTCTGGGCGCATATCCCTGCATCATTCAGCCGGATACAGTGATGGAAAAATGCTATGGCAAAAGAGAGATACAGGAACGTCATCGCCATCGCTATGAATATCAGAATCAATACCGGGAAACACTGGAAAATGCAGGACTGATTTGCAGCGGCATTTCTCCTGATGGAAATCTGGTGGAAGCGGTAGAATGGAAAGACCATCCATTTTTCATTGGCGTCCAGTATCATCCCGAATTTAAGAGTCGTCCCAACCGTCCGCATCCGCTGTTTTATGGATTTATCGGCGCAGCTTTTGCGCTTTCCCAGAAAAAAGATTGATTTCGTTTTATGGACATGGAGTATGGGAAGAAAGGAGCATATATGATTAGAACGTATGACAGAAAATTGATTATAGAAGATGGCAGCCAGTATTATGGTTATGGCTTTGGTGCAGATACAGACAAAGTATTTGAATTGGTGTTCCATACAGGTGTCATTGGGTATCAGGAAATTTTCTCTGACCCGTCTTATACCTATCAGGGGGTTGTTATGACATATCCTTTGATTGGGAACTATGGTATGGCAGCGGATGATTATGAAACATTCCATCCGACCATTGGCGCTATGATTGTGCGGGAATATGAAGACCATCCCTCCAATTTCCGTGCAGAAGCAACATTGTCTGAAATGATGAAAAAGTTTGATGTGCCAGGGATTTCTGGCATTGATACTAGAAAACTGACAAGATCCATTCGAGATTTCGGCAGCAGAAAAGCATTGATTACAAGTGTAGATACTCCTTTGGAAAAAGGTCTGGAAATTTTAAAAGAAACTACCATTCCCGGAAATATGGCAGAGGTTGTAAGCTGTAAGGAAAGCTGGGAATATGCAACAGAAGAACCGAAATATCATATTGTAGCTGTTGATTTCGGTATCAAACACAGCATCTTGAAAGCATGGAAAAAGAGAGGCTGCCACGTGACTATTGTTCCTTGGAACACATCTGCTGAGGAAATTCGTAAACTCCAGCCGGATGGTGTATTCCTTTCCAATGGACCGGGGGACCCTGCCGCAGTGCAGCCAGCTATTGAAATGATTCAGCAGCTGCGGGGAAGTGTGCCCATGTTTGGCATTTGTCTGGGACACCAGCTCATTTCCCTGTCTTATGGCGCAAAAACTTATAAAATGAAATTTGGTCACCATGGCGGCAACCACCCTGTAAAGAACATTGCAACTGGAAAAGTGGAAATTACTTCTCAGAACCATTCCTATGCAGTGGATGAAAGCAGTTTGAAAGGTACAGACTTGACCATTACCCATATGAACTTGCTGGACAAAACCGTAGAAGGTGTTGCCTGTGAAAAAGATTCTATCTACAGCGTACAGTATCATCCGGAAAGTGCACCGGGTCCACAGGACAGCGGATATTTGTTTGATCGTTTTATACAGATGATGAAGGAGGGAAAGGCACATGCCGAAAAGAACTGATATTCATAAAATTATGGTCATTGGCTCTGGTCCCATTGTCATTGGACAAGCGGCGGAGTTTGACTATGCGGGCACACAGGCATGTCTTGCCCTGAAAGAAGAAGGCTACGAAGTCGTGCTCTGCAATTCCAATCCGGCTACCATTATGACCGATACCACTATTGCGGATAAAGTATATATGGAACCTTTGACATTGGAATATGTGGCAAAAATTGTACGCCATGAAAGACCGGATGCTATTCTGCCGGGCATTGGCGGACAGACAGGTTTGAACCTTGCTATGCAGTTAGAGAAAAAAGGCATCCTGCAGGAATGTCAGGTGGAACTTTTGGGTACCAGCAGCGACAGTATTCGTCAGGCAGAGGATAGAGAAGAATTCAAAGAACTCTGCGAAAGACTGGGAGAACCTGTATTGCCTTCCGGCATTGCGGATTCCATTGAAACAGGTCTGGAAATTGCTGCATCCATTGGTTACCCGGTTGTATTGCGTCCTGCTTTTACATTGGGTGGTACTGGCGGCGGTTTTGCTGACGATGAACAGGGTTTCCGTGAATTGATGAAAAACGCTTTGGCTTTGTCACCTACCCATCAGGTTCTGGTAGAAAAAAGCATCAAAGGCTATAAAGAAATCGAATACGAAGTAATTCGTGATAAAAACGATACCGCTATTACTGTATGTAATATGGAAAACTTAGACCCTGTTGGTATCCATACAGGGGATTCTATTGTCGTGTGTCCTTCTCAGACTTTGACAGATAAAGAATACCAAATGCTGAGAAACAGTGCCCTGAAGATTATCCGTGCCCTGAAGATTGAAGGTGGATGTAACGTACAGTTTGCATTAGATCCACATTCTTTCCAGTATTATCTGATTGAAGTCAATCCACGCGTTTCCCGTTCTTCTGCATTGGCTTCCAAAGCCAGCGGTTATCCCATTGCCAGAGTTTCCGCAAAAATTGGTGTAGGCATGACATTGGATGAGATTCCTCTTGCCAATACCCCTGCGGCATTTGAACCAGCATTGGACTATGTGGTTACAAAAATGCCAGGATTTCCGTTCTATAAATTTGCGGATGCCGATAATCGTCTGGGCACGCAGATGAAAGCCACCGGTGAAGTTATGGGTGTAGGCAGAACCATTGAAGAAAGTTTGCTAAAAGCCATCCGCTCTTTGGAAATCGGCGTAAACCATTTGTATATGGCGAAATTTGATGGTCAGAGTCAGGAAGAATTGATGGCATACATTCCTAAGGGAACAGACGATAGAATTTATGCCATTGCGGAACTGCTGCGTCAGGGATGTGCGCCGGAAAAAATTGCGGAAGCAACAAAAATTGATATTTTCTTCATCCGCAAATTGCAGAACATCATTTTAGAAGAAAAAGAATTGAAAGAACATGTAAGAGATGAAGCGGCTTTATATGCTGCGAAGAAAATGGGCTTTTCCGATGCTGCCATTGCAAAACTGTGGCAGATGGAAGAAGAGGAAGTGTTCCAGATGCGTCAGAAAGCAGGCATTGTTCCTCATTATAAAATGATCGACAGCTGTGCGGCGGAATTTGACAGCTATATTCCTTATTTCTATGCAACTTATGAAGATGAAAATGAATCTGTCGTTTCTGACCGGAAAAAGATACTGGTATTGGGCTCTGGTCCTATCCGTATCGGTCAGGGGGTAGAGTTTGACTATTCCACCGTTCATGCTGTAAAGACCATTCAGGAAGCGGGCTATGAAGCCATCATCATCAATAATAACCCGGAAACCGTTTCCACAGACTATACGACTTCCGATAAACTGTACTTTGAACCCCTGTGCGTAGAAGACGTTATGAACGTTATCGCATTGGAGAAACCAGAAGGAGTTATTGCTTCTCTGGGCGGACAGACTGCTGTCAATTTGGCAGAACCTCTCCAAAAAAGAGGCGTGCCGATCATTGGTACAGACAGTGTTGCCATTGAACGGGCGGAAAACAGAGAATCTTTTGAAGCGCTGCTGGAAAAACTGGAAATTCCTCAGCCCAAAGGGAAAGCGGTTACAAATATTGAAGATGGCGTTGCCGCTGCGGCAGAGATTGGTTATCCTGTTTTGGTTAGACCAAGCTTTGTATTGGGTGGCAGAGCTATGCAGATTGTGGCAAATGAACCACAGCTGCGCCGCTATCTGGAAACAGCAGTAGAAGTGGATAAAGATAAGCCTGTATTGGTCGACAAATATATCCAGGGCAAAGAAGTGGAAGTGGATGCCATCTGTGACGGTACCCGCGTATTCGTTCCGGGCATTATGGAGCTGGTAGAACGTACGGGGGTACACTCTGGTGACTCCATTAGCGTATATCCGCCTTTTGGCATCTCTGATAAAGTAAAAGGCGTTATTTTGGGATATGCGAAAAAGCTGGGCTTGGGCATTGGCATCAGAGGTCTGTTCAATATCCAGTTCATTGTGGATGGCAACGATGATGTATATATCATTGAAGTAAATCCTCGTTCCTCCCGTACAGTACCTTTCCTTTCCAAAGCCACAGGCTATCCTCTGGCAGATATCGCTACGAGAGTTATGTTGGGTATTTCTTTGGAAGAGCAGGGCATTTGCCAGCTGTATCCCGATGAGAAAAAGCGTTGGTATGTAAAAGCACCAGCATTCTCTTTCTCCAAACTGCACGGTATGGATGCTTATCTGTCACCAGAAATGAAATCCACAGGGGAAGCCATTGGTTATGATGCCAAACTCCATCGGGCAATGTACAAAGCAATGGTGGCTTCCGGGATGCATTTGCAGAATTATGGCACTGTGCTGGTTTCTTTGGCAGATGCGGATAAAGAAGAAGGTCTGCCTTTGATTCGCCGTTTCTATCAGATGGGATTCAATCTGGAAGCTACAAAAGGAACAGCAGATTTCTTAAAACAGCATGGTATCCGTACACATGCACTCCACAAACCAAGTGAAGGCAGTGATGAGGTACTGCAGTCTATCCGTTCCGGTTATGTCAGCTACGTGATCAATACAAGATCCATCACAGCAGGAACACAGGATGCGGACGGCATTACAATCAGAGCTTGTGCCTGCGAGAATAACGTGACAGTGTTAACAGCACTGGATACAGTAAAAGTTTTGTTAGATGTATTGGAAGAAACGACTATGAAAATCTCAACAATTAATGCCTGAAATCGTTTTTTCCAATATTATCATATTTTCCATCAAGCAAAAAAGGAAGATCACAAAAGCAATTTCCCCTTAAGAAAATATTGATTTGCCTTTTTTGATTTCTTAAGGGGAATTGCTGTTTTCGGAAGAAAACATAACAAATAAAATCTTAATAAAGTAAGAAAGCCCAAATCCTTTGTCATAATAAGGATTTTGGCTTTTTTTGTTTGTTTTCTTATGAAGATGCCCCCAAAGATCTTCCTTTTTTGTTGCAAAAATCATAAAGATCGTAAGTATAATTTAGATAAAACATTCCCTAATTTTACAGAATGTAGTAAAATCATAATGATAAAGCAAATTGATTTATAAAAGTCGCTGCAAGATGATGCAGAAGACATCTTTGTACCGTGTCTTTGCGGTGATATAATGGATTTGATCTATGAGAAGGGCGGTGTTTTATGGACAAAAAACAACTTCAGTTGACATACAAGGAATTACAAAATACTTTGACTGCACGGGATTTTTTGCAGAACGCCGGACTGCATAAAAAAGATGTGCTGGCTGTTATGGATAAAGGCGTATGGCTGGAAGCAATGGAAAAACTGATGACAGGTGAGGTCTCCTGTCGTAATGTATTGAATCTGTGCAGTCCTGCCATGGAAAATTTTGCTGGAAGCCGACCAAAGGATGGGTGGCTGCCGGCTTTGTATGGGCATATGATTCGCAAAATTTATCCCCATCGAGATGATATTCCTGCAACGGATCAATATGACAAGGCAGCGGCATTTTATTTGGAATGTCTGCGGTTCTTTTTGAATAAAGAAAAGGAACGGCTGCCATTTTCCAGAATCCGAGATTTTGATTTTGCAACGGAAGAAGAACTGGAGGGAAGCCCTTATGAAGAAGAATATCGGCGTTTCTTACAGTGTTTTTCGGATGCCTATTTATATGAATTGATGCGTATTGGCAGGGAAATTATGCCTTTTGATATGCTGGCTCATGTAGCAGGGGTGCATCATATTGCCATGCATATTGCAAGGCAGCTTGCAAAGACAGGCATTCCTGTGGATTTGCCTTTGATTTCCGGCGCCGCAGCTGCTCATGACATCGGGAAATATGGATGCAGGGAAAATGAAGTCAGAAGAATTCCCTATCTGCATTATTATTATACAGACCTTTGGTGTAGAGTCCATGAACTGCCTAACATCGGACATATTGCCGCAAACCATTCCACTTGGGATTTGGAATTGGAAAATCTTACTGTGGAATCCCTGATATTGATTTATGCTGATTTCCGCGTGAAAAACAATGGCTATGATGAAAAAGGCAAAGAAATCATGGGCTTCTACAGCCTGGCATCTTCCTTTGCGGTGATTTTGAATAAGCTGGATAATGTGGACACAGCCAAAGAAAATCGTTATCGCCACGTTTATTCCCGTTTGGAAGACTTTGAAAATTATATGAAAGCCCTTGGCGTCAATGTAGATTTGACCAGCTGTGCATTGAAGCCTGTTCCGCAGAGAAATCCTGCATTGCTGAATATTGATGAAACGGTGGATGCGTTCAAAAATATTGCCATTGACCATAATATTCGCCTGATGCATAAGCTGAGCCGGGAACTGACTTTTGGTGATATTCTGGAAGCGGCACGCAGTACACGCAATTGGAAGGATACAAGGGCATATCTGAATATTTTTGCGGAATATTTCACTTATATGAATCAACGTCAAAAACAGATGGCAATGAACTTTCTGTATGATCTGATGTTCCACAGAGAAGGGGATATCCGCAGACAGGCGGCAGATCTACTGGGGAATATGATTGCCCATTATGATGTAGAATATGGGAAAGAACTCCCTCAGAATGTAAATGTGATACTGGATGAAACAGATAGCTTCCAGCTGTGGAAAAAATATCTGGATCGTATCATCTTGCCGGATCACAAAGTCATTGACCGTCATAGACGCTGGCTTGGGTATTGTTTGAAACGTGTTGTCATTTCTTTGCTGGAAAACTGCAAAGAAGAACAGCGCAAGAAATATGTTGTACCACTTCTTGCTTATTATCAAGAATTGGGATGGATTGATGAAACAGCCTTTATCTTGCTGGATACTATGCCTTCCATTCCCATGGTGCTTTTGGATGATGCGGAACGGAATGTGTGCTTCCGCTTCATGGAGCATTTTGCTTCTCGGGATGTGCTGGAAATTCAGGCTGCGATTTTGCTGAATCTGTGCGAAATGGCACCTGCTTTTACGGAGTCCAAAGAATTTCTTCATACAGTCAATGCAGTTCTGGATGTTGTGCCCGTGAAAGAAGAAAAAGCATTGGCATATCTTGCCTATGAAATCCGCAAAAATTGTGGTTTGCCCCAGAAGAATAAGGCTGCATATCAGGAAATTTTTGAAGATTCCGCAGTGGTATCTGATATTTTCCTGGATAACCTGAAAGCGGCGACACCTTGGAAAATCAAGATTATCAACATGCGTTTGCTCTATGATCGGATTTGCAGTGGCGTGACTATGCCAAAACTTCATGTGGCAACCCATTTGTCCAATCTGTTAAAAGTCAGCGAACAGGTTTCTGTACGTCATGCGGCAGGGGAAACACTGGTAAAACTGGCGCCTATGCTTTCCTGGGATCAGCGAAATGAAGTTGCCATTGAATTGACAAAAGGTCTGGAAATTGGTGAATTCGAGTTTTCTAAGTATATTCCTCAATATCTGGGTGAGTTTGTATTGTTCCTGCATCCAAAGGAATTGGATGAATTTATCAAAGATCTGGAACGTCTGCAAAACAGCACCAATGATCGAATCGCCAGCGTTGCACTGGATACCTTTGGGGTAATGCTCCAGCATTACGGACAGTATCAGAGCCGCTTCCCGGAATTGGCGCAGGTTTATGAGGACAGACGCAAGAAAATCATGGGCATGATTCTGAAAGGATTTGCGAACTATCAGGAAAATGTCAAACGAGAAGCGTTTTGGGTCGTTGGTCACGAACTTTTTGCCCAGGATTATTTATCCATGCAGGAAAAGAAAAATCTTTTTGGCTTCCTCAGTAAAAAGATGCTCATGCTTGTGGAACAGGATGAAGATTCCGAATTGACATTCTTCAATCATACTGCTGGTTGGAATTTTGTATACCACTTTATCAGTGCGTATATTTTCCAAGAAAAGAAATTCACTTTCTCAGAACCCCAGAAAATTGCCTTTTTCCCCGGTACATTTGACCCCTTTACATTGGGGCACAAGGAAATTGCACGGGAAATCAGAGATCTTGGATTTACTGTTTATCTGGCACTGGACGAATTTTCCTGGTCGAAAAAAGCTCAGCCTCATCGGGTGCGCAGACGTATTTTGGATATGTCTGTGGCAAATGAAGAAAATATTTTCCTTTTCCCTTCAGATACACCAGTGAATATTGCCAATCCGGCAGACTTGAAAAAACTGCGGGAAATGTTCCCGGGAAAAGAAGTCTATATGGTGGCAGGCAGCGATGTAGTGCAGAATGCTTCCTCTTATCGTATGGAACCGGAAGAAAATTCCATTATGACATTCCCTCATGTTATTTTCCGCAGAGAAACCAGAGAGGGAAGAGGAAACAAGACATCTTATGATATGATTCAAAACACTGTTGTGGAATTGAAACTGCCTACACACTTTGAGGACATTAGTTCTACAAGAATCCGCGAAAATATCGACCATAACAGGGATATTTCCAATTTGATTGATACCGTTGCCCAGAACTATATCTATGACCGTGGGCTGTATTTAAGAGAGCCACAGTATAAACGACTGCTTCAGACAAAAGCTGTTGAAATCAAGCATGAAACCAATGCGAAAGATATTGCGGAGATCATCCGACAGGGAAATCTGGGTAATGATGAAAGCGAAAAACTGCTTCATACTTTGCAGGAACCCGGTTGTACAGCAACCATCATATTTGACCAGGACGGCAAAGGCAGACCGGATGCCATTATGCTTTACCGTCATATTTCCACAACAGAACTGTTTGGAGAATTCCAGGATATGATGACAGCCAGCTACATCCGTCAGCAGACTTCCGGTAAGATTGTGCTGATTCTGGCTGGTTATATCAGAAGTCGGTCGAAAATTGCAGATCTGGAGCAGATTGTGCTGACAGAAACCCTGGCGGAATGTCTGCGGCAGGACTACACTTATACTGTATGTAGCCCCAAATACAGCCAGATCACAAAGAGTATGAAAGATGCTCTGGAACGTCAGGGATTTATTCCTGTTCCTTTGCCAGAAGTGCCAAGAGAAATCTACGTTGTAGATATGAAACAGCCTGTTGTGTTATATCATAATGTGCAGACGGCCATCAAAGAACCTTTCAGTACAAATCCTAGAGTACTACGGGTTTTGGATGAAAGCCATAAACGATTCCAGCGTTCTTTGACCAAATTGTATCCCGGAGAATTGGTCCTTTCCTTCAATGCGGGGATTATGTATAATCGTTTGATTGAATTGATTACTGCGGCAAATGGCATGCCCAAAGAACCGCTGCCGGTACGTACATTGGGGAAAAATATGTGTGTGCCTTTCGGTAAGATTCTGAAAGGTATTGTCATTCCCAATACGGTAACAAAGGTACTTCATACAGACAAGGTATTCGATTCCCGCATTCATGGTTTCCGTATTGCAGAGTTCCCAGAATATCTGCCCCTGCGTTCTCAGGTCAGAACAATCAAATCTTTCCGCAGACCTGTGATATTGGTAGATGATTTGCTTCATAAAGGGTATCGTATCCGTGAACTTGACCCTCTTTTTAAAGAAGAAAATGTAGAGATTGATCGTTTGATCGTTGGTATGCTTTCTGGTCGAGGAAAAGACCTGATGGAAATCCAAGGCAGAAAGGTAGAAAGTGCTTACTTCATTCCTTCTATGCGTATCTGGTTCGTGGAAACATCTATGTATCCCTTCATCGGTGGGGATGGTGTAGAAACCAATGCGGATAAAACAGGCAATTTCTTGCATGGTGTCAATCTGATCCTGCCATATGTAATGCCCGGTTTTATCAGAGGGGCATCGAAAGAAAATATCTATGACTTGTCTATGGTCTGCTTGCAAAATACAAAAGAAATTCTGACAGTTTTGGAAGAAGAATATCAGGCTTTGTATGAACGGAATCTGACTTTGGGACGACTGAGTGAAGTCATTATCTGGCCTCGCATTCCAGACAAGGGCAATTGCGTTGCTTATGATTATCATCTGCCGGCATCTGTATATCTGGAAAACGATATGGAACAGATGATCCGACTGGAACACCTTGTAAAATAAGGAGGGTATTATGGAACAGAAACTCATTGGAACGACTACTGTTTTTTTCACAGATCGGGGTCGGGAGAAGAATAAAGGGATTTTGAAACTGACCCATCCGGCAATGCTGGCAGAAGAAGAAACGCTTCACTGGCTGGACAGCGTTCATCTGGATGAAGTGACAGCAAATATGGACGCAGACCTGCGGACAGCGGCAGAAAATGCCCTGTCCAAAGGGACTGTGCTGCTGGCGAATACTGCATGGAAAACAGCTGATGAATGGGAAAAATGGCTTCAGATAGATAATAAGAAGAAAAAACGGGTACATCTGCTGGCATTGGGTGATGTTGGCAGCACTGTGTTGACTGCGTTGAAACTCATGGGCGGCGATTGCATTGAAACATTGGGAATTTATGATGTGAACCCAGATGTCTGTGCTCGTTGGGAAACAGAATTAAATCAGGCTGCTTTTCCTTGGGATTATGACGCTTTGCCGACGGTTGAAATTTTGACCGAAGAACAGCTTTTTGATTGCGATATGTTTGTTTTCTGTGCCTCCAAAGGGATTCCTCCTGTAGGTTCACAGGTGCAGGATGTGCGTATGGTGCAGTATGAAGCCAATAAAGGTATTATTTCTATTTTCGCAAAGAAAGCAAGAGATGCAAAGTTTGAAGGTCTGTTTGCCGTCGTTTCTGATCCTGTAGATCCTCTTTGCCGTGCTGCTTTTCTTGCCAGCAATGAAGATGAGGCAGGAATTTTCGATGGCAAAGGGCTTCGCCCGGAACAGGTTCAGGGCTATGGTCTTGGTGTTATGAATGCAAGAGCTGCTTACTACGCAAAACAAAATCCTAATTTTGCGGATTTCCTGACAGAAGGCAGAGCATTTGGACCTCACGGACAGGATCTTGTTATTGCAAACAGCATTGATAACTATGATGATGAACGTTCTAAAGCTTTGACAAAACTTGCCATCGAAGCCAACCTGCGGATGCGGGAACTGGGCTTTAAGCCGTATGTGGCACCTGCCATTTCTTCTGCTGCCATTTCATTGCTGCTGACACTGCGCGGAGAATGGCATTATAGCTCCAATTTCTTAAATGGTGTTTATATGGGCAGCAAAAACAGAACGACATTGGGTGTGGAAATTGAATCTCTGCCCTTGCCAGATGCCTTATTCCAAAGAATCCAAAAAGCTTATGATGGACTGGAGATGATTCGATGAAGCAAATGTTGACCATTGTATATCCGCAATGTGAAGATTCCAGAAGAACCAAACGACTGGAGAAGCTATTGGAAGAAATTTATGGTTTATATGAATGTACAGTGATTCGTCGGCTAGAGGATTTTCATTCCTTGGAGGGAAAAAGACTGCTCTTTGCCATTCCTTTAGGGATTTCTGGTATCAATCTGGAATACTTCCGCTATTTGAAGTATATGCGTCTGCATCCTGATATGCTGAAAGGATGTGTAGGTTCCATTTTGGTGGATGGAGAAAGTGAATTGTATACCAAGTCTGTGGCAAGGGAATTGATGTTTACAGCCAATGCTTGCGGATGTGCTTTCCCTGGCAGAGGTATGGTGGAAGGCACAGGTTCCTTGCAGAATTTCAATATTCAGGCAATGCAGCAGGATTTGGACAATATGGGTGCGTATCAGGCAGCAGCAAAGCGTCTGGTGGCACAGCTCATGGATTTTACACCAAATCCAAAGAAGGAAACCAATATACTGGTGCTTCACGCCAGCAATCACAAAACTTCTAACACTTCCATGCTGTGGGATATGATCAAAAAAGATCTGCATCATTGCAAAATTACGGAAATTTCCTTGAGAAATGGTACGGTGCACGATTGCTCTGGATGTCCATTTAAAATGTGCATGCATTTTAGTGAAAAATCCAGCTGCTATTATGGTGGAGTGATTGTGGAGCAGGTTTATCCTGCTATTGAAGCATGTGACGCAGTTATATTGCTCTGTCCCAATTATAATGATGCACTCAGTGCCAATTTGACGGCTTTCATCAACCGTTTGACAGCATTGTTCCGTAAAAATCAATTTTACGAAAAAAGTATTTTTGCACTGGTTGTATCGGGATACAGCGGCGGCAATATCGTTGCGGAACAAGTCATTAGTGCCATGAGTATGAATAAAACATTCCGCCTGCCTCCATATTTTGCAATGCTGGAAACTGCCAATAATCCGGCAAGTATCTTGGAAGTGGAAGATATCCAGAAAAAAGCTTCTGCTTTTGCGGAAAATATGATGAAGGCTTTGGTAAAAAAATCCTGAAAATCCTTTGCCAACTGCTGTTTTATGGGAGGTTGGCTTTAAAGAAAAACTGCATTTCATCGGAATAGATTTGCATGATATGCAGGAATGATTTTGAACGGAAAACCAATGCAGTCGAATCTGAATGCTTTGGCAAAAAAATAAAAAGGAATCACATTGTTGAGAAAGATTTTATTCGTTTTGCGAAAAGACGTGGGAAATATGTGGTTTTTACTTGTCAATAGCTTTTGGCTATGATAATATGAAATCAGGCAGGTCGTCGTTCGCAGCGGCGACTTTTCTTGATAAAGCGTGAACCTTTAGAAACAACAGATATGGAGGAAGACAATGAGCCGTGAAATGATTATTATTCTGGATTTTGGCGGTCAGTATAATCAGTTGATTGCCAGACGTGTCAGAGAACATCACGTTTACTGTGAAATCATGCCTTGGAATAAACCTATTGAGGAAATCAAGGCAAAAAATCCCAAAGGGATTATCTTTACAGGTGGTCCCAACAGTGTATATGATGAAAAATCTCCTCATTGCGATCCCGAAATTTTCGAACTGGGCGTACCTGTTCTGGGGATTTGCTATGGCTGCCAGCTGATGGCTTATACACTGGGTGGTAAAGTAGGCAATGCCAACGAAAAGAGCGAATATGGCAAAACAGAAGTTACTTTCGATACTGACAGCAAACTGATGAAAGGTATTGATGAAAAAGAAATCTGCTGGATGAGCCATACAGACTTTGTTACAGAAATGCCTGAAGGCTTCCGTATTATTGGTAAGACAGCAACATGCCCCGCAGCAGCTATTGAATGCCCTGAAAAAGGCTTCTATGGCGTTCAGTTCCACCCTGAAGTAAACCACACACCTAAGGGTACAAACATGATTCACAATTTCCTGTATGAAGTTTGTGGATGCAGCGGCGACTGGACAATGACAAACTATATCGAAGATCAGATTCAGAAAATCAGAGAACAGGTTGGCGACGGCAAAGCACTGTGTGCACTGTCTGGCGGCGTTGACTCCAGCGTAGTAGCTGCTCTGGTTTCTAAAGCGATCGGCAAACAGCTGACATGTGTATTTGTTGACCACGGTCTGATGCGTAAAAATGAAGGGGACGAAGTAGAAGCAGCATTCGCAAATATGTTTGATTCTCACTTTGTAAGAGCCAATGCACAGGAACGTTTCCTGAGCAAACTGAAAGGCGTTACAGACCCCGAAACAAAGAGAAAAACCATTGGTGAAGAATTCATTCGTGTGTTTGAAGATGAAGCGAAGAAGATTGGTAAAGTAGATTTTCTGGTACAGGGTACCATTTATCCTGACGTAATCGAAAGCGGTCTGGGTGATTCCGCAGTCATCAAATCTCACCATAACGTAGGCGGTTTGCCTTCCGTTGTAGATTTTGAAGAACTGATCGAACCCCTGCGTCTGCTGTTCAAAGATGAAGTACGTCAGATGGGTCTGGAACTGGGTCTGCCTGAACATCTGGTATGGCGTCAGCCTTTCCCTGGACCCGGTCTGGGTATCCGTGTAATCGGTGAAGTAACAGAAGATAAACTGGAAATCCTGAGAGAAGCAGATGCAATCTTCCGTGAAGAAATTGCAAAAGCTGGTTTGGATAGAAGCATCAACCAGTACTTTGCTGTTATCACAGACGTTCGTTCCGTAGGCGTTATGGGTGACTTCAGAACATATGACTACACTATTGCTCTGCGCGGTGTAACAACAACCGACTTTATGACAGCTGATTGGGCAAGAATTCCTTATGATGTCTTGGATCGTATCTCTGTCAGAATTGTAAATGAAGTAAAACATGTAAATCGTATTGTGTACGATATCACTTCCAAACCACCTGCAACTATCGAGTTTGAATAATAAAAAATTTCTGGAAAGCCTTATAAACAGGGCGTTTCCGGGC
>ENA-UONQ01001211-UONQ01001211.1-human-gut-metagenome-genome-assembly--contig:-CS26-NODE-1211-length-23555-cov-5.636936_pt1 | contig 23555 bp, 29 predicted proteins | sample MGYA00242460_ERZ724007 | MGnify/ENA metagenome assembly ERZ724007
GACCAGTCCCCGGCGCAGTATCACATCGGTGTTCCCACCTCAATCAGATTGCCGGCCATAACAAAAAAACGGATAACCTTCTGTCCCCAGCTGTGGGTTGTAAGCCTGTTTACATACCGGATCTCCGGATAAAGCCGCTCCAGTCTCTCTGCAAATGCCTCTATATTTCGTTCCTCAAAATACAGCTCACAGGAATTGCTTTCCGGAAGAATCTCCCTTCCCAAAAGCTCCTTCCAGATTTTTTCGTCCTGAAGCACAAGCCCTTCCGTTAAAATCATATTTCCATCATTGTCCAATACCAAATCAAGACCGAACACCTCATTGTAAAACTGTCTGGATTTTTCTATATCTTTCACAGCGATCAGCACGTTCTTTAATTTCATTTTCCGCTCCTTTTCTTCAGGCTTTTAAGATCTTTTCTTCCAATACACAAGCAAAACAATTCCCAATATGACTGCTCCCGCGATAATAAAAACATTCGCCATATCTCCATTTAATTTTCCTGCGACAAAAACAGATGTGGGACCATCTGCCCCTCCAATAACAGAAACAGCCATGGTTCCTTTCACCTTCATCACAATTCCGGCCACAGCCAATAAAATACCAATGATGCAGCTGATAATTCCCATTCCTTTTTTCATTTGCCGTACTTCCTCCTTTTTGAATCAATCATTCCTGAGCCTGTTAAAATTCCCGTTACGAAAGCCCCATGATAAAAAGCACCAGGGCCATAATCGTCGAAATTGTCCAGCTGATATATCTTCCTGCAATTTGCATTTCAGACGGCTCCGCATGTTCTGCATTGCGAATCTGGAAAGAAAGATTCCAACGAAACAGCTCATCTGCAAACAAAATAGAAAGCCCATTGAGAATGCAGACACAGACAGCGCCAAACCACACAAGCCAATCCCCCTTATGGGTCAGCTCCGGCCCGTCCATCAATTTCAGTATCATTTCCGCAGACGGCTGCACAAAGTCAATCTCATTTCCGAATTCATCCCGCTCAACCCCGTCGCTACCAGTAAAGGAAAGCCTGAGATTCTCCAGGCTGCCGTCCTCATGATACAGCCAGAAAATATCCTCTGTTTTCAAAACGCCGCCGCGAAACAAAACTTCCTCACCCCGGCAAAGTTCAACACCGGTCATAGATTCCGCAAGCTCTTCCATCATCGGAATTGCCGTGGGATCTTCCTTTACGGTATACGGACCATATACCGTATCTCCCCATTGAAAAACGACAGTATTATTCTCCGACACGGTAAACTGCGACTGTTTTCCCCGAAATTTTCCGGAATATACCGTGCTTCCATTTTCCTGATTCCGTACAAAAATCGTATCCTGATATTCAAATCCAACCCTTGAAACTGCCCTGAAATAAAGGGCCGTAAAAATCAGAAGCATGACCCCCATAACAATCAGGACAGCTTTCTGATAACGGTTCAAAGCCTTGATTCTTGTCATAATCACTTCCTCCTTCTGTCAGATTCCCGTCCGCTGCCTTTCTATTTTTAATATATCAAAAGTTCCTTTTTCCAAAATGAAAAGACTAAAGCAGATTTATTAAAAACAGAAGCAGAACCACCGCAATCCACATAGCAATGCGCATATTCTTTTTCTGTGGAGAAATCAGTCCGATTCCAATGATTATCATGAAAATACCAATGATCCCGGGATAATGCGTTCCTGTCGTTCCCTCTGACCATGCAGGCAAGCCAAGAAATTCAAATACCCTATCTCCATAACAATATCCCGTTTTTCGGGAATTTCCGCCTAAAAAATAACCCAGGAGTATCAGAAATATCCCTGCAATTTTTGATTTCCAGTTCTTTTTTTCATTCATGTTTTCCGTACCCCCTGTCATAATAAATCCAACTTCCGAGTTATCATTCATTCTAAATCAATCCAGTATCGCTGTTTGATTTTTCCATTCTCTGTCACTTCATTTTCTAATATACCGCCATTTCTTATAATAGATTTCGCAGAGCCAATATTATCTTTATCGCATACCATCAATACTTTTTTGATTCCAATTTTTCTGCATTCTTCTAAGGCAAGTCCGATCATTTGAGTGGCATAACCTTTTCTTCTTTCAGACGGTCTGATTCCATCGCCAATGTGACCTCCGCATAACAAAAGGTGATCGTTTAAACAATGCCTGATATTTACCGCTCCCACCATGATACCTCTCTGTTCATCGAAGCAAAAGAAAGTAGAATCCGGAACCCATCCGTCTTTCGGCTCACTTGTTTCCAGATTGCTTAAATAAAAATCAAAATCATCACAGCTGTTTTTGAAGATAGCCCATGGCGAACAATTCACATCATGGGTATCGTTATATTCCTTCCATTCTTTGAGCATATCAATAATCGGCTCCTTATACCGGTAACTTCCCTTTATCAATTTTAAACTCATAAATTCCTCCCCGGATTCCGCTTTTGGCTGATTGCCGGAAATGACAGTATCATGTCCCAGCCTCAGCAGGCTGTTACATCACATACTGCAATTTAATTGGAAATAGTTCTATAACAAAATGCTCCTGTTCAATACCTGTGCCGGGATATGATGCTGCGATACGAAATTCTACATCACCAACTCTGTCGTGATATTCGGGATTGCACTTGCCGAATGCAATATACTGGCAGCAGCAGTATTCCAAAATTCCATTTTCATCGGGTTCGAGAGGCGAAGTTTCCAAAGGCTTCTCAATGTCAATTCCCAGAACCCCCAGGTATTCCGCAACCTTGGGATATGCTGATTTGACCTGCAATCTATAACTGCGGCAGTAATTACAATTACACATTGAGGACTCTGGTATGGAATGATAATACGCTTTGGTTTTGGATATGTCTATATTCATGCTGCCACCCCTTTTAATTCAACTTTCAACCAAATATTTTTAATAAATAATCGTCTATATCAGTTCTTGAATGAAAGACATAAATGCTTTTTTGGTTTTTATATCTGTCCAGCAACTCATATACCATCGGCAATTCATTTTTAGGAAAATCAATAATCCATTGTCTAAATTCATCATCAAATTCTGTTTCTACCCATGGCATATCTACACGTTGTTTACCTATGCGTGACTCTGCTCCAGCCAGACATTCCTCTACTGGAAAATCCAGTAAAAATATAGTTTCACATGCCTGAATGCGCATTTCAAGTGTTCTTCCATAATTTCCGTCAATAATCCATTTGTCCCCTAAAAATATTTCTTTTAATTTGTTGTCAAATATATTTCTTTCAACTGTTGTCCTGTCAGGCTTGTGCCATAACATATCAAGATAATATAAAGGTAGATGAGTTTTATCACTTAGTATTCTTGCGAATGTACTTTTTCCTGCACCCGGACAACCGATTATTATTACTTTTCGAAGCACAAAAAGTCACCTCCATAACAAACTATTTATTTGATAAACCGAATTCCTATCGGCTTGCCACCCTTAGCTTGACCCACAACTGAAAGTTAATTTTTTCTGTATGCTGAATGAAAAATGACTTCTTTCCCTTTACTTTTTGCAAACGCAATTTCTTTAGAAACTTGTTTTCCTATGTATCCTTGAATATCCACAACATAAATTGCATCAGAGAGTTCAATTTTTCTATAATGTGCATTTTCAAGAGTGGCCTGTTCCATAGGTGTAATATCCAACCCATCTACATTATACACACATTGTAAAACGTTCATATTATATTTTGTTTCTAACAGAAATGCTATCCTTTGCATTTCTGTTTCAAATTTCATACTTCCACATATTGTAACTGTCCTCATCCTGCCCTCCCCAAATTCCGATGTGTATAGTTCTTATCAACAAAAGTTGAGTTATTGTTTAAAGTTTAATTCAAATCCGCATTCGGGACAGTATTTTGGTTTTTTACCTCTAATATTAAGAACTTTGTGGCAGTTTGGACAACGATAAAATATTTCTGTTTGCAAAATTCCTACGATAAAAATAATAACCCCCAAAATTCCAATCCAATCTATTTTTAATATCAGAGAGATTAAACATAAAATTAACCCAGAATATAAGCAAATGTTGAATACTAAATAACTCTTTTTATAACCTATCATTTTCATTCCCAAATTCTGCTTTCTTTTTCCCTTTTTTATAATTCCTGCAACAAATATAATCAATGCCGGAAGAAGAAAATATAGTGCATTTACTAAAATCCAAAGATAAAATGGAGCTGAATTTAATGTGCTTGAATATTTCCCATAGTCAAAAATGGTCTTTATAATAAAACCCACACTCAAAACTAAACTTATAACATTGCACCATTTTGAAATCTTATCATTCATGTATTTCCACCTCCAGCTTCTAATTTACATAAATCTGCTTATCAAATTATATGCTGTAACTACATAGACAAAAATTGCTACACCCGCAAATATCATAGCATCCTTCTTTGCCCCCTCGTCATAACTCTCCTTTGCATTTGTCAGGAGCGTCAATCCCATAAAAATAAACATTATTGGCAATGTTATATCATAAGGCATTATATTCATCAGTCCAAGGGAACCAAAAACTATTGTTAAAACAGTAAATATCGCTTTCCGAATACGCACATAGATTCCTCCCTCACCAAATTCCGATGGATATAACTCTTATCCACTCAGCAAACCGAATTTTTCAGTTCTCTATCGAGCACAAATAATCGAGTAAATCCGCCTTTCTGAGAGGTTCGCAGTGACTGAGTATACAGCAGTCACAGTCCGTCGATTGAATCATCTGAATCAAAGCCTGCAGTTTGTCCCTGTCCATATATCCACCGTTAAAGAAATCCTCACTGGTGGAATCCCCTAAAAACAGAACTTTTTCTTCCGGTACATAAATGCAAACAGTATCTTCTGAATGCGGGGAAACCGTATGAAAAATCCGGGCTGTAACACCGCCTAAATCTAATGTCATGTTATCAGAAAAGCTCACATCGGACAGTACAATATTTAATTTATTTTGTCCGCGATACTCTTGTCTAAAATGAACGTCTTCTCTTTTCAGAATTTCGATATAGCCAGGATCCATTGCCTGTTCTTGCTGGCCTTTGAGAAACTCATTTGTTTTATCATAGGCAACGCTGATTCCGCTGATAGCGTGCATCCCAAAGGTATGGTCATAATGCCAGTGTGTAATCACAGTAAAATCCGGTTTGTTAAACTGTTCCGCTTCGATCGCTCTGTAAAAATCCTGAACATGAGAAGCCGAATATCCAGCATCAATTGCCAGAGAGAATTTATCTCCTTTGATATAAGCTAACATTGGCCTGTCCACCCCGGGATCATGTTCTAAAAAATAAATTCGGTTTGTTAATTTGTTTAATCCCATTTTCCTCCCGCCTTTCTGGTAATAATTCTTTCGATATGACTTCTCTGCCATTCTCAACGGCAACTGCCGTATTCTCGTTATACAAATTTTAAAAAACCGGAAGTCTATTTCCCTATTGCATTTTCTATTGTATCATTTCCAACCAATGATTTTGAAAATTTAAAATAGAAGTTGTGCACTCCAGGATCCTCCTAAAAATTCAAAGTAATATAACTGTTATTAACAAAATGAACTTTTTTAACCTGTCGGAAATGCATTTATAAGCCATAAACCATCGCTGTATATAAATTCAACATAAAACGAAGTTTCTGTTGCCGGGTATAGTGCCGATGTTTCTGCCGTTTCCATTTCCACTGTCACAAAAATTCTCGTGACATAGTCATCTACAATTTCTTCTTTTGCAGGCTCTGCTAATTTAGCCCAAACCATGCCATCCACATTTCCTTCATGGAAATAGGTTTCTATACAGCTCTCCGTACAATACTTCTTCATTGTCTTATAATCAGAAACTTCAAATGCGAGGAAAAATTCTTCCACTATGTCCATTGGCTTGACTGCATCATTTTCTACATCTTGGCAGGCAGTTAAATCAACATCCACCAAAACACTGTCCTCCACTTTCCCTGTATAAAACTCTGGCAAATCAAAAATACTCTTTTCTCTCGCTTCTGGAGAAAACGGATAGTTTATAAGTTTACCTTCCCATAATCCGCCATCCGGGTTGATGATTCCTTCAAAAATCCACCCTTCTTCTGCCGTAAAATTTCCTTTTTTCCCTGTTACAGGACTCCATGTTCCCGTAAACCTGCCTGTTACATCTGTACCAGCAGATTTTACAGATATCGTTGTTCCTTTCAGCGGAATTCCCCAAATGCAAACAGCCAGCACCGCCAATATAAAAATGGCAATGAAATATTTTATAAATCTTTTCTGTTTTTTCATACAAGCCTTCTTCCTTTCCGCTCAGCCAATCACATTTTGTATTCTGTGCCCAGGATAAAACAAACCTTCCCTAAACCGGATTTTTTCATTTTCTTAAATTGTCTATAAAGCCGGAAACAGCGGAGATAAGCCAACCTAAGCCAATAATAATTAGCGTAATTTTCCGTCCCTTACTCTTATCAAATACAAAGATAAATCTATACAAAACAAATAAACTAACAGGGATAGCTATTCCATATAACACTAAATGCAGCTTTCTCTTTTTTTCTTTATCCATTTATTTTGATACCTCGCCAACTTCAAATCTATATAACTCTTTTCAAACAATAAAAACCAGGAACCAGCCAATAAAGAAAAAACCTGTAGCCAGAATAGAAAAACCACTCATAAGCATCGTCAAAGCAATTCCCCACTGAAATCTAAATGTCATAATATTTCTGATACAAAGAATCAGTACGGCGATTTGAATCAACAAAACAATCCCAGCGACAATTCCTATTGGCAGAGGCCCGGGATAACATGAACCTTCCATGTACCATAATGCAGTCAAAATAAAAATAAGACTTGCTCCAATGGAAGTAAACAAATAATTTCTTATATTTTTAATAGCTCTCGACCTCCCTTAACATCTCCCGTTTTTGTGTATCTGCGTTCTTCTGCAGACTGGAATTTTACATTTCTTTGCTCGCCATATGCTCTGCATATTTTTCTTCTTTCCTGGCGTATTCCTCTGAAAAAAGATCCGGCTATTTTCTCATTCCTCTGCTGATAAAATGGTACGCTATCGTCGTTCCTGTTGGAATTATCAACAGATAGCTGACAATATTTACCAAGGTAAAATTATATGTATTTGATACCTCGCCAAATTCCAGGAAATACCTGCAGACCATTCCGATTACCGTGAACAGGAAAGTAAAGGCATACACCTTTCGCTCCTTCGCAATTCCTAATATTATTGAAAATAATAAAGCGATTAGACTGTAGCTTACAAAAAAATCCAAGGCAGTGCTGCCGTGGCGATTTACTAAAGGAAATTCAAAGCACCCGCAAAATACTGTATATCCCAATACCATATACTTTGGAAGCTGCGGGTATTTTTTTAATAAATTTTGAATTCTGCCGCTTCTGACAGCAAAGAAAACAAATAATACAAATACCAGGAAGAACAGCACCATAAGCATTATCATTTCCATTTTATCTCCCCTTTTTTCTGACTTCTCTGATTAAAAAAATTTACTCCTGTTCAACAGCTGTCAGATTGATCATTCCATTTTCCAAAGTTACTTCAAATTCAATGGAATCACCATAATCCATCTGCGAATAGTTGTCGCCATTACAAAAATCTGTGACTGCATTAACGCCAAGATTTAACGAATATCCTGTGGACGAAGGACGTTTACATACACTGGAAACCACTCTGCCATGATTCATAAATATCAAATTCTCCATCTCTTCAGTCACGCTGTCATTAAGTGCAGGACTCTTTGAACCAGTGATTCTTTCAATATCCTTTAAAGGGAAATACTCTGGTCCAGTGAACTACCCATTGTCTAAAGCCAATGGGCTTCCTGCTTCATCGACCTCGTAACCTACTATCTCCACAGGCGTTAATTTGGGCAGTCCCTGCCCTATACATTATTTCTTATTATGCTATTTGCCTTAATCCTTCTGCCAGTATATTTTTTGCGGCATTGATATCTCTATCATGTTTTGTTCCACAATTCGGACATATCCATTCCCTTACTGATAAATCTTTTGTAGCTGTATTTTGATATCCACAGGTATAACACAACTGGCTGCTGGCATAAAATGTGTCTATTCTGATATATTCCCTGCCATTCCATTTTGACTTATATTCCAGTTGCCTTGTAAGCTCATACCATGACACATCACTGATTGATTTTGCTAAATGATGATTTTTTACCATGTTTTTTATCTTCAAAACGGACACGAATGGAATTGGCATGGGCTGTCAGATGTTCTGCCTCTGCAAATGCCTCAATATCCTTATGAATGGGTTCCAGAGCCTCCCTGGAATAGTAAATAATGCTGGATTTCTTAATATAGTCGTCTACCCCCAGAGGTGAGAAGAATTTTGCAGTTCCATTCGTCGGAAGAACATGGTTCGGACCTGCAAAATAATCTCCCAGAGGCTCAGAGCTGTACTCGCCCATAAAAATAGCTCCTGCATTCTGAATTTTAGTCATAACCTCAAAGGGATTCCGGGTCACAATTTCCAGATGCTCCGATGCAATCTCATTGGCTGTGGAAATGGCATCCTCCATGGAATCGGCAACCAGAATATATCCGTAGTTTTCCAGGGATTTCTCCAGAATATCCTTTCTGGAAAGAGTCTGGAGGAAAATGTCAATCTGGCGGGCCACTTCTTCTGCCAGTTCCATACTGGTGGTCACCAGAATCGCACTGGCCAGCTCATCATGCTCTGCCTGAGACAGAAGATCCGCTGCCACATACCGGGGATTGGCCGTTTCATCTGCCAGAACAAGAATCTCGCTGGGACCGGCAATGCTGTCAATACTCACATGACCATACACAGCCTTCTTTGCCAGAGCTACAAAAATATTGCCCGGCCCTACGATTTTATTGACGCGGGGAATGGATTCCGTACCAAAAGCAAGAGCTGCCACTGCCTGTGCCCCTCCGGCCTTGTATACCTCGGTAGCTCCCGCCAGGCGGGCGGCAATCAGTGTAACCGGATTGACCTTTCCGTTTTTATCCGGAGGCGTTACCATGACAATTCTCGGAACTCCTGCAACCTCTGCCGGAATAATATTCATCAAAACAGAAGACGGATAAGCTGCCTTTCCGCCTGGAACATAGACGCCCACACTGGAAAGAGGCGTTACCTTCTGTCCTAACAGGGTTCCGTCCGGGCGGGAATCAAACCAGCTGTACTGCTTCTGTTTTTCGTGATATTCCCGAATATTTTTCATAGCCCGCTTCATAACGGTCAGAAGCCCCGGCTCCACCTGGGCCATAGCCTCCTGAATTTCCATATCCGTAACACGGATATTGGAGCTGTTTAAATCTGCCCCGTCAAATTTTTTTGTATAGGCAAACAGAGCCTGATCTCTGTTTTTTCTTACATCCTCTACAATTTCCTGCACTGTGCTTTCATAGGCAGTATAGTTGTTCGGATCCCGCTTTAACAAATCAGCCAGAAGATTTTTTCTGGTTTCTTCATTCAGTCGAACGATTCTCATGATATTTTCTCCCTTTCTCCGCCTGGCAGGATGCATTTCACAACAGCACCCGCAGCGGGCTGTTTCTCTTATAAGAATGACCGTCTACCGGTTCTGAATCAGGGGGCGAAGCTGCTGAATCAGTCTGGTGATCCGCTCATGTTCCATTTTCATACTAACCTGATTGACTACCATGCGGGCTGACAGGGGACAAACCTCCTCCAGTACGCTTAACCCGTTCTCCCGAAGGGTCGAGCCTGTTTCCACAATATCCACGATTACCTCAGAAAGCCCTACAATCGGCGCCAGCTCTATGGAACCGCCCAGCTTGATAATCTCCACTGTCTGATGCTTTTTATTATAAAAATAATCTTTTGCAATAGCCGGATATTTTGTTGCCACACGGATCTGCTCATGGTTATTCAGATACGCCCGGGCTGACTCCGGTCCGCAGACGCACATCCTGCACTGTCCCATTTTCAGGTCCAGAACCTCATACAGCTTTCTGCCTTCCTCCAGAAGCGTATCCTTTCCCACAACTCCGATATCAGCAGCTCCGTACTCCACATAAGTAGGCACATCGCCTGCCTTGGCCAGAAAAAACCGGAATCCCAGCTCCTCATTGGTAAAAATCAGCTTTCTGGAGGTTTTATCCTTCATTTCCTCACAGGTAATTCCAATCTGTTCAAAAAGAGCCAGAGTCTTATCTGCCAGCCGTCCCTTAGCCAGCGCAAAGGTCAGATATCTCACGGGTGTGCCACCTCCTTTTCCTCAGCAGGAGTCAGTTCCTGCCCGGGCAGACGTTTCCTCTGTCCCGTTTCCAGATTCACTTCCAGAACCTCTTTCTCTCCGTCAGATAAAAACAGAATACGTCCGATTCCCTGAGCTGCCGCCCACTCCTCGTAGGCTTCCGCCGGCTTTCCGTCTTTCCTGCACACCATCTGCAGAGTTTCTCCCCGGCTTCTAAGACTGCAGGCCAGAGGAATGGCTTTCATAGCCGCATCCGGCTCATAAACAAGAGCCGTGCAGACGGAAGAAACAGGAACCTGGATTTTCTGGCGGGACAGCGCCAGCATCAGCTGGTCCACCACAATGGCAAAGCCCACAGCCGGAGCCTTTTTCCCGAACTGCTCCAAAAGACGGTCATAACGTCCTCCTGTTACAATATACTCTCCCGTTCCATAGGTATAGGCCTTAAAAATAATGCCGGTATAGTAGGAATATTTGCTCAGCATCCCCAGATCATAAGAAACATAGTCTCCCAGACCGTAAGCATCCACCAGCTCCTGAACCCGCTCTAACCGGTCAATGGCCTGTAGCGCGCGGGGATTGGAGGTCATGGTTCTTGCAGCGCGAATCTGATCAATGTCTCCAAACAGCTCCGGAAGCTTTAAAAACAGCTGCTTTTGCTCCTGAGTCATCGTCTGCTCAGACAAAAGCTCCTCCACACCGAAATAATTTTTATTTTCAATAAGAATACGAAGCTTTTCCCTGGTTTCCTCGTCCATCCCGGCTTCCTCTGTCAGGCTCCGGTAAAACTCTACCTGCCCCAGCTCCACCTGGAATTCTGTCAGTCCGGCCTCTTTCAGAGACTGGATGACCATGGCGATCATTTCCGCATCTGCCAGACAGGTATCGTCGCCAATCAGCTCGACTCCTGTCTGGGTTGCTTCCTTTAACCGCCCCTGGTAACTGGAGCTGTTGATAAAGGAAGGCCCCACATAGCACAGGCGGATGGGATTTTCCTCTTCCATAAAATATTTGGCCGCACACCGGGCAATGGACGGCGTCATATCCGGCCGAAGCACCAGCGTATTGTTGTCCCGGTCAAAGAACTTGTACATTTCCTGGGATTTGACGCTTCCCCTCTCCTTACGGAAAATATCAAAATATTCAAACACAGGTGTCTCAATGGCTTCATAGCCATACAGGCGGAACACCTGAAGAATTTTCTCCTGAACCGCCAGTTTCCTGGCACATTCCGGTCCATAGATATCCCGGACACCCTCCGGGGTATGAAGCAGCTGATGATTCATAAATACTCCTTTCCCTCCCGAAATTCACAGATTACCATTTACTTTCACACGGTAGAGTGATAATTGAATAACGTGGTTACTATTATAGGAGATGGAATCTGAATTGTCAATCAACAATGACCAGATTGGGATAAATTTTCTCAATCCTTTCATCCGGAAAATGCTCATCCAGCGACTCTGCCGTTTTCTGCCACAAAGCACCTGCCGGCTCTTCTCCCGCCTGTCTCTGGGTATACCGCGCCAGAGCCATTCCTGACAGCAGCATATTGTAAAGCATGAAAACAATCAAAAGATTGGTTACGATTTTCCCGGCCTTTACCGGTATTTTTTCAATCCAGCGGGAAAGAACCGGATAAATCCCTTTCAGCCATACTACAGCTACAATTCCCCAGAAAAAACAGTACAGCAGATTGATTCTGCCTCCAAGGTTAAAGGGTATCTCGCTGTAGTCCCAGAATATCGTTCCAAAAACAAGTTCTGTAAATACGCTGCAGAAATACTCATAAGCGCCTCCAAGAACAGTACCTGCCAGGAAAATATGACGGTCTGCCGTATTTCTGACCCGGTAAAGCACAGCAGTCAGCATGACACAGCCCAGCCCCCAGACAATGCTGAACGGGCCGTAAACCACGCTGCTCCGGCTCATAAGAACCCCGGCGGTGTAATATACAAAAACAGTCTCTACCACATCTCCTAAAAACGCGCCGATAAAAAACAAAGAAACCAGCTTGTAAAAGCTGCATCCGTATCCGAACACAAAGGCCTCTGCCACACGGCTGCGGGCCTTCTCCCGCTTCTGCTCCTCTCTCAGATTTTTTAAAGAGATATTGGGATAAGCCTTCATCATACGCCGCTGAATCCTGCGGGCAATCCTGCTGTTTAAAAATACAGACAGCTCCAGAAGCTTTCTGCGGACAGGCCCCGCCGCCTGTCGTGAGGAGACCTCTAAAAGCTCCTCCGGCGTAATTTCCCTGCGCAGCTCCTGGCGCAGCTCCAGAATCGCCCCCGCACTTTCCAGAGCATCTGCTGCCAGAGACAGGGTCAGAATCCAGAGAAGAACCACCCCCACAGGATGAGGAATCAGTCCCACTGCAGCCAGCAAAAGAGCGTTAAGCCCCTTGATCATCAGGACAGCTCCCAGTCCCCATATTGCTGAATAGGTCAGACAGACATATCCGTCCAGATGGAATCTGTGACCGGAATAATCCCACCATTTCCGGTGAAAAATCCGTTCAATCAATCTTCCTGACCAGTATTCCAGAAAACTGGCCAGCACAGCTCCTCCCAGAAACAGGAAAACAGGACGATCCTTCAGTTCCGGAAGAAACAGGGCAAACGCTGCAGCAGAAAAACCATACAGCATACAAAACGGAGCATTTAAAATTCCCCTGTTTACAAAGGTTTTCCGCCGCAGTGCAGCCAGACAGACCTCCAGACACCATCCAAAAAAGGAATACAGGTAAATCAGCCACAAAAGTTCATATCCGGTCATATACGATCCACACCCTTTCTGCGGAATTTTCTGATCTCATTTTACATTTATAATACAGGTTCGTCAATCATTTTGCCAAAAGGGTAAATTCGCGCCTATATATAAGTATTTTTAATAAATAAGACTGATTGTATTACATGTGTAATATATGATACACTATTAAGGTATGCTATTTACATATTATATGGAGGACATGATACATGGGCGGATTTTTTGGAGTTGTCTCAAGAAATGACTGTGTTATGGATTTATTTTTTGGTACGGATTATCATTCCCATCTGGGAACACGGCGGGGAGGCATGGCGGTTTACGGGCCGTCCGGATTCCAGCGGAGTATCCACAATATTGAAAATTCTCCGTTTAGAACAAAATTTGAACGCGATGTGGAAGAGCTGAAAGGAAATTCCGGAATCGGTTCTATTTCTGATAATGAACCTCAGCCCCTTCTGATTCAGTCCCACCTGGGCAGCTATGCCATTGTAACTGTGGGAAAAATCAACAATGAAGAGGAGCTGGTGAAGCTTGCTTTTGAAAATGGCCATATTCACTTTATGGAAATGAGCGGAGGACGGATCAACGCCAGCGAGCTGACCGCAGCCATCATCAACCAGAAGCAGAGCCTGGTGGAGGGCCTTGTTTATGCCCAGGAGATGATCAAGGGATCTATGACGATTCTCCTGCTGACACCGGAGGGAATCTATGCTTCCCGCGACCGGTACGGACGGACTCCTGTTGTTGTCGGCAAAAAGGAGGATGCCTGCTGCGTTTCCTTTGAAAGCTTTGCATATATCAATCTGGGTTATCACGACTGCTATGAACTTGGTCCGGGCGAGGTTGTTCTGGTCAATACGGAAGGCGTACAGTCTTTAAGCGCCCCCCGCAGAGAGATGAAAATGTGTTCCTTTTTATGGGTTTACTACGGCTACCCCACCTCCAGCTATGAGGGAGTCAATGTGGAGCAGATGCGTTACAACTGCGGACGGATTCTGGCTGACCGGGATCTGGGCTGCAAGGGCGGCTGCGCAGGATGTCCGGGGCACAGCCAGTCAGCGGACAACAGCAAAGAAGAGACCATTCACCCGGATATTGTGGCCGGAGTTCCCGATTCCGGCATTGCCCACGCTATCGGCTATGCCAATGAATCCGGCATTCCCTTTGCCCGTCCCTTTATTAAATACACACCAACCTGGCCCCGTTCCTTTATGCCTCAGAACCAGAGTCAGCGTAACCTGATTGCGAAAATGAAGCTGATTCCGGTCGATGCCCTGATTCGTGACAAGAGTCTTCTCCTGATTGACGACTCCATTGTCCGCGGCACCCAGTTGGGAGAAACAACAGAATTCCTGTACCAGAGCGGAGCCCGCGAGGTTCATATCCGTCCGGCCTGTCCGCCCCTTCTCTTCGGCTGCAAATACTTGAACTTCTCCCGCTCCAATTCGGATCTGGATTTGATCACCCGCCGGATTATCCGTGAACGGGAAGGAGACCATGTCTCTGCAGAGCTGCTGGCTGATTACGCAGATCCGGACAGCCAGAACTATAAAGAAATGGTCGAGGAGATCCGCAGACGCCTGAACTTTACCTCCTTAAAATTCCATCGTCTGGACGATCTGATTGAATCCATCGGACTTCCCAGAGAAAAACTCTGCACCTACTGCTGGGATGGAAAAGAATAAAATACAGGACATACTTTCCTATGGAAGAAAAAAGCACGGCCCGCAGAAAATATTTTGCGGTCGTGCTTTTTTGATGCGGTCAGTGTTTCAACACCCTTTTTATCGATCGTTCGTCAGCTTTAAACGATCCAGTGCAAAGAAGATCAGGCTCAGAGCCATTCCTACCACACAGGCCAGTACCATGCCCGTCAGCTGGATATTGCCGATTTTAATGGCAATACCGGACAGACCGGTAACAAAAATTACAGAGGTCAGCGCCTGGTTTCTTGATTTTCCGTAATCCACCTTGGAATCCACTAAAATCCGCAGGCCTGAGGTACCAATCATACCGTACAGCAGGAAAGAAATTCCTCCGATAACCGGACCGGGAATCGTGCTGATCAGCGTAGACAGTTTTCCCATAAAGGAACAGATAATGGACAGTACAGCTGCGCCTGCGATGACTCTGACACTGTATACTCCCGTCATCGCCATAACGCCGATATTTTCTCCATAGGTTGTCGTAGGAACAGAACCGATACAGCCGGAAAGCATGGTAGAGAAGTTATCTCCAAACAGGCTTCGATGAAGTCCCGGCTCCTTTAAAAGATCCCGGCCCACAATCTTGCTGGTAACTACCTGATGACCGATATGCTCGGAAGTAATAACCAGAATCACAGGAAGAATAATCAGGATTGCTTCCAGATTGAATTTGGGAAGAGTAAAATCAGGGAGGGCAAACCAGGGCGCTGCGGCAACTGCCTCAAAGCTTACGATTCCGCAGGCCACTGCTGCCCCGTATCCGGCCAGCACCGCAATCAGAATGGGGATTACGGATAAAAAGCCGCGGAATAAAATAGAACCAAATACAGCCACACCCAGAGTCACCAGAAATACAATCAGGTTTGCCGGATTAATGGTTTCCTCCAGAAGTCCTGCATTGCTGGCCGCAGTTCCTGAAAGCTCCAGACCAATCAATGCCACTACCGGTCCCATGGCAGCCGGCGGAAGAACCACGTCAATCCAGTCCGTTCCGAATTTGTATACAATCAGTGCCAGCACGCAGCCGCAGAAACCGACTGCAACGAAACCGCCCAGTGCATATTCATAGCCGAAATTGGCGATTACAATTCCTGCCGGAGCCAGGAAAGCGAAGCTGGAGCCTAAATACGCGGGAGCCTTTCCCTTGGTAATAAAAATAAACAGCAGTGTTCCAAGACCGTTCATAAACAGAACGATTGCCGGGCTGATACCAAAAATAAACGGTACCAGAACAGATGCCCCGAACATGGCAAACATGTGCTGAATACTGAGAGGAAGAAGCAGCTGAAAGGGCACCTTCTCCTCCACCTGGATAATGCGTTTGTTAGACATAATAAAAAGTCCTCCTGTTTTATATTTGCTGTTTCAGCTTTTCAGATTAAAATGTAAAATCGCCCATGGCCCAGCAGTATGCTACTGCCAGAATCATAGCCGCCACAAGAATAAGGATCCTCTGCCCCAGTACATTGCCCGGCTTGGAAGCCTTCTCCTCATCCAGCCACAGACCGCCGTCTCCGCTTTTTTTCACTACGCCAAAGCTTACCATTTTACGGATCATCTGCCGGTCTGCCCTGGTGGGCTTCATTTCCCCAAACAGCGTCTCCATGGTAACTGCCGTATCCGAAGACAGAGCCTTCTGTTTCCGAAACAGGTCGTAATATCCGCCAAAAGCATTGTCCATCATGGTTCCATAACGTTCTTTTACTGACATTCGTCTTTCCTCCCGGTTTTATTTCTCTGTATGCTCGTAGGTATAACAAAGAAGCTGGTACTTCTCATCATCCATCGCAAGCTTGGGTTCATAATCATCAAGCATCTGCTCCAGCCTGTCCATCTGCTCTGTAGAAGGCAGATCCCTGATCTGCTGTTTTAAGGTTTCCCGCATCTGCGTCAGCTGCTCCTGACGCTGCGGCACAGGAAGCCCGTACAGCTTTGCCAGCATGCCGATTGCTGCGGCGCACTCGGTATCTGCTGTCATTTTCGGAGTGTGAGGAAAACTCAACCGGATATCCAGAGACTGTTTTACAATAGAAAATACCACCTCTACTCCTCCCCTCTCAAATCCAGATCCCGCTGAATCGCCGCCAGATAGTGAACCAGGATATCCCGGCTGGCCTGAATCCGAAATTCGGGATCAATCTCTTCGTATGTAAAGCTTTTTCTTCCCCCATCCTCCATTCGCTTCCAGAACTGGTACATTCTCCGGAAGGGAATGTAATAAATCTCATCCTCTGATGTAAAATGGAGAATAAAAAAAGCAATTCCTCCCTGCTGCTCAAAGTCCTTCATAAACATCATCTGATGCAGATGAACATTCTGCAGAGGGAAGGTCTTTACCGCGCACTCCTTTGCATCAAAGCATACGGGAATGCCCTGAACAGCGCCGATATAGTCCACCGTACTTTTCTGTTCAAAATAGGCCAGAGTAATGTGACGGCTTTCTTTGTCAATGGTGATTGGAGTAATGGGCGTTGGAATTTTCTGAATCAGAGCCAGATTTTTTTCCCTGTAAATCTCATTGCTCCGGTTAATCATATCCTCCAGCGTTGACCCCCGCAGTCCCCTGCTTTTCCAGGTTCCCATTATATCTCTCCTCCCGGATGATCCGCCATATTTCCAAAAACTCTCCGGAAGCTATCCGGCACAGGAGCAGTAAAAACCTTTCCGCTGAGATAGGCAAAAGGCTCTTCCATTGCGGGAAATTCCATTCTCCAGGAGTGAAGCATCTGACTGTGAATGCCAAACTGCTTTTTCATTCTGGCATTCAGCTCCTCTTTTCCGTACTTATAATCCCCTGCAAGAGGATGTCCGATAGAAGAAAGATGGGCGCGAATCTGATGGGTCCGTCCCGTAATCAGGCGAACCTTCAGCAGTGTGCATCCGCCTGCCTGTCCCAGAGGCTCGTAGCGGGTCAGAATGGGAACACTGTCCGGAACCTGATTTTTCGTGATAGTCACCTGATTGGTTTTCTCATTTTTCAAAAGAAAACCGTCAATGGTTCTGGGTCCGTCCATACGCCCCTCTACTGCGCACAGATAGTCTTTATGAAGGCTTCTGTCCTGAAACAGGGCTGAAAGCATCTGAAGACCTGCCAGAGATTTTCCTGCTGCCACAAGACCGCTGGTATTGCGATCCAGCCGGTTGCACACGGAAGGACGGAAGCTGCGAAGCTGCTCCGCAGTCAGCTGTCCCGTCTCCATCAGATAGGCGATTACATATTCTACCAGAGATTCATCCGTATCCTTTGCTTTCTGTGAAAGCATTCCTGTCGGCTTATTGATCAGCAGAATATGGCTGTCTTCATAAACAAGATCCAGCTTTGTTTTTTTGACCTTCTGCACCCGGACCTGAGAAAACTTTTCTATGGTTTCGTCAGAAAGAAACAGACGAATTTCATCCCCCTCTGACAGCTTCTCTGAACCGTCACATTTTTTTCCGTTAAGGGTAATGTTCTTTTTCCTCATCATTTTGTAAAGGAAGCCTTTTCCTGCCAGATTCAAATATTTTCCCAGCAGCTTATCCAGCCGCTGTCCGGCTTCGTTGCTGTTTACAATTACACTTTTCACAATGATTGTCTCCTTTTATCCGGCTGAGCCGGAAAAATCCCTGTCCCTTACATGGACAAATTTTTCAAAAGCCGGGCTGCATATTCCAAAGTACCGTCATCCTCGTATTCCGAAGCCGGCTTCAGAGAATCCAGGCGGCGGAAAAAGCTCTTTTCATCCGTAATCAGACGAAGCTTTAAACTGATTCTGTTATTTTTCAGCAGCTCCTGAAGCTCTTTTTCTGCTTTTCCTGTATTCAGTCTGGAAGAAGTGCAGTAGGCAAAAATTCCGGCCGGATGAACTGCCGCAGCATCCAGAGGAATCACATGCTCCTTCGTAGTTACAATCAGATCATAAAGCACCTCTCCGTTCTTCTCATAAGGAACCATTTTCTGGTGGAAGGCTTCGGAGGGAGTGCGGTATTTCCAGGAGGCAATCAGAGGAGAGGCCATATTTGCCATGGGAAGCACCGTAAGGATTGCCATGACTGTAAGAATATTTTTCGTTGCCTGACTGTCTGTAAAAGAGCGGGCAATCAGCTGCGCCATAATGGCCGCTGTTAAAAGTCCTGTCAGAAAAACCCGCATTTTTTTGTGGCTGTCACGATAGCCGTACTCACCTTTGTTGATTTTCATTCCTGCGTTGTTCTCCTTCATCTTTGGTATTTTCATTCCGTCCCCGGATTTCCGAAGGACTGTTCCATGCCTCCATCACTTTCAGAAGGAGACGGTGAGGAACCAGACGGCAGAGCAGGAAAAACGCTTTCATAAGAGGGCCGTAGACAGAAATGGTTTTTCCCATCATACTGTCCCGGACAGCCAGCTTCACAACCTTTTCCGGCTTTGCCATGGAAAGGCGCTTGTAAAGCGGAAGCATTCCTGAAGGCGAAGCAACCTGAAAAAATTCTGTCGCTACAGGGCCCGGGCAGACAGCCGTTACCGTAATGCCCCGGGGCTTTAATTCACTGTTTAATGCCTGACTGTAGCTGAGTACAAACGACTTTGTAGCTGCATACACGGCAAATCCCGGCTGGGGAAGAAAGGCGGCGGCTGAGGCAAACTGAATAATACGGCTTTCCCGTGACATATAGGGAAGCACCGCAGAGGTCACTCCGCAGAGAGCTTCACAATTCAACCGCACCATACCGGTTTCTTCTTCTCCTGCGACAGAACCCACTGCTCCTGTCTTTCCGTATCCGGCTGCGTTTACCAGAATTTTCACATCCGGTTTCTGTTCATTTAACTGCCGGCTGAGCGCTTTAAGAGCCTCCGGCTGCTGCAGATCCAGAGAAAGAATCCGAAGCGGCACAGGAACCTGACTGCGCAGCTCTTCCAGCCGGTCTGCTCTGCGGGCAACCGCCCAAATCTCTCCCAGTCCTCCGCCAAACCGGTCTGCCAGCTGAATCACAGCCTCTCTCCCCATGCCGGAGGAAGCGCCTGTTACAATTGCAATTTTCATTCCAACCCCTGCCTTTCCTGACTGGTAAATCCTTTATTTCTGCTTCTTCTGATGAACATTGCGGATGGTTTTCTTTTTTCCGCCTGACGGCTTTCCTGTACCTGCCCCCGCTCTTCCTTTCACATCCCTGCCCTTGGCCGCTTTTGGGCTTCCGGAATGGCCCCAGGAGCCTCCGCTCATTCCGGGTCTCGGACGAATCAGACATTTCTTGTCAAAGCCAATCAGATCCGTTCTTCCGGCCTGGATCAGCGCCTCTTTTACCAAATCATAGTTTTTTGGATTCCGATACTGAATCAGAGCTCTCTGCATGGCCTTTTCATGAGGATTCACCGGCACATATACCGGCTCCATGGTTCTGGGATCCAGTCCTGTGTAATACATGCAGGTGGAAATCGTAGAAGGCGTCGGATAAAAGTCCTGAACCTGCTCCGGCATATAACCAAGGTCCCGCAGATATTCCGCCAGCTCCACGGCCTCCTTCAGAGAGGAGCCGGGATGGGAGGACATCAGATAGGGAACCAGATACTGCTCCTTGTGGATGCGGGCATTCATTTCCTTATATTCTTTTACGAACTGGTTGTATACCGCATTTTTCGGTTTTCCCATTTTGGAAAGCACTGCATCTGACACATGCTCCGGCGCAACCTTCAGCTGACCGCTCACATGATGCTCACAAAGCTCCCGCAGGAAAAGGCGGTTTTTATCGGCCAGCAGATAGTCAAACCGGATGCCGGAACGGATAAAGACCTTTTTTACCTTTGGAAGCTCTCTCAGCTTTCTGAGAAGAGCAATGTAATCACTGTGGTCTGCCCGGAGATTCTTGCAGGGCTCCGGGAACAGGCACTGTTTATGGGGACAGGCGCCCTTTGTCATCTGTTTTTCACAGGCCGGAAAACGGAAGTTGGCCGTCGGACCGCCCACATCATGAATATATCCCTTAAAATCCGGTTCCTCCGTCAGAAGCCGCGCCTCCTGAATCAGGGATTCGTGACTTCTTGCCTGAATAATCCGTCCCTGATGGAAGGTCAGGGCACAGAAGCTGCAGGCGCCAAAGCAGCCCCGGTTGCTGATCAGACTGAATTTAATCTCGCGGATGGCAGGAACTCCTCCCTGCGCCTCATAGGAGGGGTGATAACTGCGCATATAGGGAAGAGCATAAACCTGATCCATTTCCTCCTGGGTCAAAGGCTTCGCAGGAGGATTCTGAACAACAAACTCCTTCCCGAAATACGGCTCCACCAGACGTTTTCCCACAAAGGGATCCGTGTTGCTGTACTGAACATAAAAGCTCTTCGCATATTCTTTTTTATCCCGCTTCATTTTATCGTAATCCGGAAGCATCTGATAATCATAAACCACATCCAGATTCCGGGTCCGAAATACGGTTCCATCAATAAAGGTAATATCTTTTACCTGAATTCCGCTGTTTAAGGCATCCGCAATTTCCACAATCGAATGCTCTCCCATTCCATAGGAAATCAGATCTGCCTGGGAATCCAGAAGCACAGAGCGCTTCAGACGGTTGGACCAGTAGTCATAGTGGGCAAGTCTGCGCAGGCTCGCCTCAATGCCGCCAATAATAATCGCCGCATCCCGGTATACAGAACGGATCAGATTGCAGTAAACCACAACCGCATAATCCGGCCGTTTTCCCATCACACCTCCCGGGGTGTAGGAATCCTGCTGGCGGCGTTTTTTTGACACCGAATAGTGATTGACCATGGAATCCATATTTCCCGCAGACACAAGAAAACCCAGCCGTGGTTCCCCGAGAATCTGGATGCTGGACGGATCGGTCCAGTCAGGCTGGGCAATGATCCCGACTTTATAACCGTGGGCTTCTAACAGGCGGCTGATAATGGCTGTTCCAAAGGACGGGTGATCCACATAGGCATCTCCTGAAACATATACGAAATCACACTGATCCCATCCTCTTTTTTCCATATCCGCCCGACATATCGGCAAATAATCATGCATATTCATTGTCCTCATTTTTTATCGAATATTTCATCGTAATCTTCTATATAGTAATCAGCCAGAGCCAGCTTCTCCTCCCGCATAGGCGCGGAGAATTCGTCTTCTATGGCACAGACGGTCATTCCTGCCGCCTTTCCCGCCATAATACCTGCAGGAACATCCTCAAAAACAAGGCACTTCTCCGGCGGAACCTGAAGGGTCTCTGCCACCTTTTGGTAAATATCCGGGGCCGGCTTTCCTGCCGCCACCTCACAGGCTGTGGTAATCACCTGGAAAAATGATTCCATATCCAGGGAATGAAGCACTGCATCTACCATGGCACGGCCATTGCTGGTGGCAATGCCTGCCCGAAATCCGTTCTCCTTCAAATAGCTGAGGAAACGCCGGGCTCCTTTTTTCATAGGAACCTGACAGCGGTATTTTTCAATACTCATATCAATCCAGCACTGCTTAATCTCATCCAGACTGTCCGGTATCTGAAATTTCTCCTTAAAGTATACGGCAGTTTCCGAAAAGCTCATTCCTTCAATTTCTCTCTGAAGCTGCGGAGGGCATTCGTATCCGAATCTTCCCAGATATTCAATGTCAATCTGCTTCCACATCCACATGGAATCCACCAGTGTGCCGTCCAGATCGAAAATAACCGCCTCCTTGCCTTTTAAGAGTCCGGGAAGCTTCTCTTTCGTTTCTTTTTCTTTTAAGGCCTGTTCGGCCTCCTCTCTTTCCCTTAGAAGCCCTTCCAGTTCCTCTTCTGTCAGCTTTCGAAACTCTCCCGGTCTGAGTCCTTCATCCAGCTTCAGACTTCCCATGGAAAGACGTTTTAAAAACACCACCTGGCATCCAAGCGCCTCAAACATCCGCTTGACCTGGTGAAATTTTCCTTCCCTTATTGTAAGAAGAATCTCTGTTTCTGAAGAAATCTCCTCTCCCTCCCGGGCAGGCGTCAGTATGGTCAGCTCTCCAGGCATCACCCGGGTACCGTCCGATAAGGTTATCCCTGCCGCAATCTGCTCCCTGCTGTCTGAGGGAAGTTTTCCGGCTACTCTGGCATAATACTGCTTATCTACATGCTTTTTCGGAGACAGCAGCCGGTGAGCCAGATCTCCGTCATTGGTAAGAAGCAGCAGGCCTTCTGTGTCAATATCAAGACGGCCCACAGGAAACAGATCCCGTCTGATTTCTCCGCCAAGCAGATCGATTACTGTTTTATGAATCCGATCCTCTGTCGCAGAAACAACACCCTGTGGCTTATTCAACATATAGTATTCATAAGCATGATAATCAACCGGTTTTCCATCCAGAAGCACCTGATCGGTCTGCGGGTCGATTTTCCGGTCCGTTTTCTTCTCCGTCTGTCCGTTTACCTGAATTCTTCCCTTCTTTGCCGCCTCCTTAATCTGAGAACGGCTTCCTTTATTCATTTCTGTAAGATATTTGTCAAGTCGAATTGTATTTCCCATTACTGCCACCGCCATCCCGGATAATATTTGTTTTTCAGGACTGCTCCTGCATATTTTGCCCATCCCAGAGGCCAGCCGTCCACACATACTAAAATCCAGCCGTTTTTGGGCCATGATTCCCGGCTGGCTTCCTCCTCTGTCAGACTGACTGTCTCTCCTTTCAGATACCGGATCACCCGCTCATCTGACCGTTTCATGGAAAAGCAGCAGGAGTACCGGGACGGACTGAGAGCCATGGCAGCCGCCTGGGAAGGCTCAAAACGCTGTTTTTTCTGTTCTCCCAGAAGAAGTCCCGTTCTCAGATACCGGAGTCTCCAGCCAGGATGAAAGCCCTCCGGAAGAAGATAAACCAGATGATCCCGAATCATCATCCGTTCTCTGGGCAAGGGAACAGAAACCTGCTCTTCCCACTGCAGAAAGC
>ENA-UONQ01001222-UONQ01001222.1-human-gut-metagenome-genome-assembly--contig:-CS26-NODE-1222-length-23400-cov-6.171000_pt1 | contig 23400 bp, 20 predicted proteins | sample MGYA00242460_ERZ724007 | MGnify/ENA metagenome assembly ERZ724007
CGAGCATGGAACTGAACTTGTAGCACAACCTCGTCATCCTGCCCAATATCTGCCCGAAAAAAAATCCCCAACGGGAACGGAAAAATTTCATATAATTGGCCTGTTCCAACAAATGCAATCCGGGTTCCCACAACTCCACCATATGCCCGTCATCTATCCCCGAACGTATCTGCGCCTTATGTTCCCTCAAGGAGTCGGGCTTCACACCACGTCGGCTCATCATCGTTCCGCATACATCGAACCACAACTCGCCGCCTTCGAAGCGCATGGTTATGTTATGTAGAAATGTCCGTACCTGTTCCTCACGAAAATACATCAATACTCCTTCCACAACAAAGATGAAATCTCCATTGGGATGAAGGAGCCGGATCCGATCCATCCAATCGGTTTCCAACAACGATGCAGACAGGTAACAATCATTCTCAGGTTCGGGTATCAACCGACGACGTATAGCAATAACCTCCGGTAGATCCAACTCATAAAATACGGCCTTTCTGTCATTTCCGACACGCTGATAACGGGTATCGAGTCCGCAACCCACATTTACCACTACCGGGCGGGTGTGAGTGTCAATGAACCGCCGGATAGCATGATCAAAATACCAACCGCGTATCACACAACCTACTTCACTCAACTTGGCCCCATCGAACCTGGAATAATCATATTCGATGTTCTCAACCAGTTGCTCAGCCAATTTGTCACATAGAATCGGATTTTTCCGACGGTTCTCCTTGGCTCTCATGTAAAGCGGAATCAATAATGTTTCCGCCACGATGTTTTCAAATTCATGTTTTTGTTTCATTCTATACTTTTATGATGTTAGTGTCAGAGTAGCGCTGAAAAATGAACGGTATTCAAAATCGTTCACAAAAAAAGAAGAGAACCTTCGTAAAGATTCTCTTCTCAATTTTAATCCGGTAAACGGCGATTTATATTTTTGTCTTCTATTGCTCATACTCTCAGCAAAGCCCTCCAACCTTGAATTTCAAACAATATATACTCATGCACGATATACTCCATTTCCTTGCTATCGATAGCATGCTTCAACATTTCTTCAAAAAGGGTGAACATCCAGACTGCTTGCAGATGGATCATAAAATCCGATACCACCACATTGATTTCCGGATGCTTCTCTTTCATTTCGGCAAACCATGTTTTAACCATCTCCGTCGAACGGTTTGTATAGTCTTCCCTGAATGTTTCCAATGAAGAGCCTTGTGAATGGAACAATAGAATCTTCATCAGCTCACCATGCTTGTTTATCAAGGATATATATTCATCGACAGCAGACTTGAGATACTCTTCGGAACATATAAGCATAATATCTGCTCCTTTGGCTCCATGATGTTCCTGCAGCATTCGCTCCAAAGCATCCGATACAGGACGAAGTATCACACAAAACAACTCATCTTTATTCTCAAAATAGTTATAGAGATTTCCTACGCCTACATCTACAGCATCTGCTATTTCGCGCATAGAGGTCTTCAAATATCCTCTCTGCATAAATTGCTCTTTTGCGGCCGACAGAATCCGGTTGCGTATATCCGATTTGAGTGTTTGCATATGACGAACAGCGTTTTATTTCCGGACGTAAAATTACGGTATTTCACTTTGACACACAATACCTATAAATAGTGGTTTTGGAATGACACCTTCAAACATTCGGACGACAGCAATACTCACCCTTTATATTATTTTCCCCAATACTGTGTTCCTCAATTCTACACTATTCCACATAATTTATTTCACGCCACCATTATTCCAGACAACCAACACATTAATTTTCAATGATTTATATTTCAAGTATTTTTTTGGCATCCCGTTTGCAATACTATTTGTACAAGAGATAACAGGTTAGAATTTTAATAATCATTTAAAAAATTACGATCATGAAAAAGGTATTAGTAGCAGTAGCATTGGTAATGGGATTAGGTAGTTCTGTAGCATTTGCACAGGAAGTTGAAAACTCTACGGCAGTAGAAACGCAGGCACAAGCTCCACAAGATGAGTTTACGAAAATTGATGCCAAAAAACTTCCGGATGCAGTTATGAATGCCTTGGCTAAATCTTATGAAGGTGCCTCAATCAAAGAAGTTTATTCGGCTGACAAAGAGACCGGTAAGATTTATAAGGTGATTCTTACAACCAAAGATTCTCAGGAAGTTACCGTACTTCTGGACGAAAAGGGCGAAGAGATAAAAGAGGCATAACGAAAACTTTGAATGCAAAGAATCAATGAAAAAATCCGGTTCGTTATGAACCGGATTTTTTCATTGGTATATGAATATAAAAGCATAACCTTGAATATAAAAGGTTTCATTTATTCTTTAAAACTAATAGGTTATTATATACAAGACAACACCCTGTAAAAATGATAGAAGCCGCTATAAGAAGCAATTCCTGCTTATGTCCACCCGGATTTTCCCACAGACCGGGGAACAAATGAATACGATCAAACACCTCTACCGCTATCCAAAAAATAATGACGGTGGCAAAGCCGAACCGTAAACTCATATCCCACGAGGCATGACGCAGCAGTTTGGCAAACATAAAAATCGAACCGATAAGTCCCAACATTCCCACCAACAGTGTCACCGGATGGTGATCGCCAAAGAACCGTTCATCATAACAAAACATCAGTACCAGGTAACACGTCCATAGCATAGTGATCACTTCCATAAAAGCTACAATACTTGTGTGGCGCGTCATGGCCCGGACAACAATCTCCTTTTTGTGCTTGCCGAAAAATAATTTCTGCCACCAGTTCAAGAAGTTGCATCCGTTCCGGGTACAGAACAGATAGAGTATCATCACCATAACCCAAAAACCGAAGGTAGCAGGCAGTAACAGATACTCCGGCCGGCTGACGACCTCTCCTGTCACCGGATCAAGTTGTGCCTGCGTACCGAAACGGTTGGCAAAATACATAAACAGAAAGTCGACAGCTCCCATCCAATAGAACATTCCTCCGAACAATCCCAATAAAGTCTGCCGGATATGCCCTTTCACAAACACTCCCGCAATCACCATGAATAATCCGAAAGCCCCCATTCCCATTCCGGCATAAAACTGCTCCACTCCTGTGGTTCCCTCTTTCAGGACACGTGCCAGGCTATGGGTCAACGGCATAGCAGCCAGTGTCACTACTATGGACATAACCGCTTTACCCCAGTGAAGTTTCCGCATACCTGCCGTTTTTAATTTACTATCTTTCATTTTACCGTTTTTTTTTCTTTGCACTCATGTACCAGAGATAAACAGTAAGGATAATGAACACAGCAAGAATAATACCCATCTCCATCACGTGGTTCATCGGATCAATCCATATCTCACTGAACAGATTCATGCGTCCCAGTATCTCCACCGGTGTCCAGAACACCACCACTGTAGCAATAGCCATACGTATATTCGCTCCCCACGAGGCAATGCGTAATTGCTTGACAAAGATAAAGAACGCTCCTACCAGACATCCTAATCCCACTAACAGTGTCACCGGATGATGTTCGCCGAGAAATACATCGTCATAACAAAACATCAGCACAAGATAAGAAGTCCACAGGATCATCATCAGTTCCATAAAGGTGATGATCGACACATGGCGTGTCATGGGACGTGCCGCTATATCGGCTTTTCGTCCGCGCAATAACAAACGCTGCCACCAGTTGATGAAATTGCAGCCATTCTTCGTACTGAACAAATACATTACCATCACCATCATCCAAAAGCCAAAAGAAGCGGGCAGTATCAGATATTCAGGACGGGTCACGATTTCTCCCGTCATCGGATCCAGTTCAGGTTGTGTACCGAAACGATTGGCAAAATACATAAATAAAAATTCCACCCAACCCGTCCAAAAAAGCAGTCCTCCAAAAAAGCCCCATAGCGTCTGGCGGGTATCTCCTTGGGCAAACACGCCTATAATTACCATGACCATCCCCACCGCTCCCATAGCAAAAGCAGAATAATGCAACACGGTCTCATTCATGACATGTTCCATGATAATCATCAGTGCATGCCCCAAAGGCATAGTAAACAGTACCATCAGGAAAGAAGCTATTGCTTTCCACCAATAGCGTTTAGAACCGGCAGATGGCATCAGGTTCATTTCTGTCGTCTTTACATCGGTTATTTGTTCCATATTTCATTAGTTTACTTTAATATACTTAATTATACAACATGGCGCCACTGACAGGACGGCATGCAACTATTTCTATCACATTACTTCTTCTCATGGTTGCAGTTCGTCACAGTAATAACTTAGACGTCCGCCTTCATCACCTATCTCCACATTCGCATCATACCAACTGATGATCTGAATCTTGAAGTAATGTTTGCCATCAGCAGTACGTACCACATAAGTATGATATGAGGGAGTATATACAGGAGGCGGGCCGGCAAAACTCATGGCTTGAGCCAGTACGGGATTAGCGTTGGTTGTAGTCTTCTGCGGTCCGTTATTCGGATCAAACCATGGATTACTGTTGAAGTCCAAACCATTTTCTATCAGATAGTGATTCCAGTCATTCTGAGACATAGTGACATACACCTCTTGATTGTCTTCCACCCATTTCAGATCGGAGGGTAATTGAGCCACACTTGTCCAATTTTCGTAGTTCCCATAGCCCAAATCGGCAGCTCCTCCCCGACCGATCCCACTCGTACCGGAATTGGTACGCATCACGTAACCGCAAAAAGCCAGATCCCAGTCTGTGCGATTCATCTGCCCACCTTCCTTGATATCCCGGTTTACCCCCAGTGCATTGAAAACCTCTCCCGTACGCAGGTTGAAGTAAATCCAGTCATTTGTCACTCCGGTGGTATAGCCCGACTTACGGGGTAAAGTTTTCCCATCGAAGGGTTGTATATCACTGTAGTCCACGCAGGCAGACAGTAGAAGACAGCCTGCACAAAAGCAGAGGGTTTTGAATAATCCTGTATGTTTCATTTCTTTTTCTTTAAAGAGTTTATCACATCATCCAGCATGAACTCTACCTGTACCCATCCACGTGCTCCGGCTGTGGCAGGCACATTGAACATGGTGATCCCTGAGCCAAGTGTTTTAGGTACATAGTTGAAGAGATTGTCCATTCCCAACGTCAATTTCACCTTATTCCAAAAAGTCTGCGAAACGGATAAATTACAAAGTACATATTGTGGCAGGTCGCACCGAAAATAGGCATCATAGCTTTTATTCTCCTCCTTTACAAACACCCGGTCCTGTACATCAAACTTTTTCCCTCCCATATAAGAGGCACTGAACACAGCGTTCAATCGATAATTTTTCTTCATGTATTTGTAATCCATGCTTGCCGTAGCCGCATGGGGCGAGGTGGTATTCACCTGTATGCCTTTATTCTTACTTACATCTACAAAACTGTAAGTTCCATTCAGCGTCAGACAGTCCAGCACACTCCATCGTGCCAGCACTTCCAGTCCCAGCAAGCGTTGTTGGCTCAGGTTGGTATACTCAAAATTGTACTGCATATCGTAAATACGCCATACACCTTCAATCTTATCACGAAAATAGTTACCGTATGCTGTTCCGGAAACAAACAAACGGTCGTTACTGTACTCCGCTCCGAGCGAGAAATAATTGTTTTTCTCCGGTCGCATATTTTCATTACCGCGGATCATGAACATTCCCAGATGATCCCAGTTGAAGAACAACTCCTTGATACTCGGTGAGCGATAACCCATCGAATAGTTGGCACGAAGGCTCCAATGCTTATCAGGCGAATATTTGGCTGCCACTTTGGGCATTCCCATGAAACCAAATGCTTTCGAGAAGTTAGTACGGATACCAGCAGATATCATCCACCGAGGATTGATGGTCCATTCATCTTGCAGAAAGTATTCTGTTTCTTTCAATGCACGCGTTTTCAGGTCATGGTTAGCATTGCCGGAGAAACGATCGGAAGTCAATTCATCCGACGTATGCTCCATACCCAATATTAAGCTGTGTCCGTTGAAGTAATTGCTCGTAACGGTCAAACGTGGCTGATAAATGCTACTTTCATAATCCTTCTGCCGCTTGTCGATACGTTCATGGCGTTTGAAGCGATCGTAAAAATCAGCGTGCAGACTTCCTGTCACACTAAACCAGTCTTTCACATGATAAGTCACTTTAGTCCCGGCTGTCCAATCTCGTGCCTGGCTGAACGTCATATCCTGTATCAAGTCATACGTGTTCATGAAAAAAGAACTGCCATAAACCAGCACCGACAGATTCGGATTCGGATTATAGTACAGTTTCTGCGATACCGTAATGTGCTCTTTGCCTTCGATACCCATGGGTGGACGGACAGCATTGCTGACCACGGTTATGTCATGTGGCAAGAAGGGATTCGCTTCCTTTGTGTAAACTTTCTTGTCATTTTCCGCCTGATACATATAAAAGGCATCACTCTCGCTATACCATACATCGGTCTGCGACGTGAATTTTCCGGTCTTGAATCCGGCAGATACCCAGCTTTGTAAGTTAGGGCGATCGGCATTTTGCTCAAACATGTAAAGGAAGTCCTTCGGTTGCGGATGCTTGTAATTGCGTTCATTCATCTGCCCATAACGTATTCCGGCATCTATCGAGAGAGGTTTGTCTGTTTTCTTGGTAATCAAATTAATGACTGCACCGGCTGCACGTGATCCGTAGAGGGTACTGCTCGCACCTTTCACTATCTCGACGCGATCTATGGCATGCAGGTTAAAACGTTCGTAATCCAAATTACCCGCCATGTCGCCTGTCATGCGCTCTCCGTCCATCAAAAACAACACGTGGCGTGCGTCCAACCCTTGCATGGAGATTTCATTACCGAACCCCACCTTCTGTATGTTAAGTCCAGGCGTTTCCTGCTGCAGTGCCTGTTGAAGATTACTATATCCGGCATCTACCAGTGCTTTGCCGCCAAGTACCTGTGTCGTAACCGGAGACATCTTGATGGGACGGGCTGTACGTGAACCTGTCACGACAACTTCATTTATTCCCAGGTCATCTTCTTTCATATAAATGACTTTTTCATCTTGTGTCCCTCCAATCTTCCCCGTCACAGGTACATAGCCGATATAAGTCACCTTATAATAGCAGATTCCCTTAGAAGGAAGCTTTAATTCAGCCTGTCCGGATGTATTCGTAATGGCATATTGGGGATTTCGCAAAGCTTCATTATCGGCATAGATCACATTGGCTGCGATAATGGGTTGTTCCGTGCCCTTCTCCAACACCTCTAACTTGACTTTTTGTTGTGCTGCCGTATGAACACATATCAGCAACATTAAGAATAGAATTGTAGTTACTCTTTTCATTCGTCGTTAAAAACATATTATGCAACGGAAGAAAGATTAGGCCTTTCCTTGGTCTTTCTTAGCCTCTTCCAAATCTTTCTCGTATTGTGCAAACTCTTCCTTAAAGCGATCGATACGGGTTTTATCGATTGTTTGCAAAAATGTTTCAGTGCGGACATTCATCATATTGTAATCTACAATAAACTCTATTTGGTTGGTATTCACGTTCAAATAACCATCTACTCTCGCTCCGCTCCCTTCTTGATTATCTTCGGCATCATCACCGGAAGTCGTAACATTACCATCTGTACCAACAAACTTAATCCATCCATCTCCGGGATATTCATCCTGTTCCCAACTGTTGAGCTGCATGATTTTCGTAGCACATTTGAAGCTAATGGCAAATGGCATAGCACCTACGCTGAAATCACTCAGGTTCAGTATCATCATACCGTCCTCACGCCAGGAAAAGTTAAATTTGGTTGGGCAACCACTCTTCAACAATGTCTTGTCCACACCATTCATTGTTGCTCTGGTAGAGAGTACGATATCTCCTGCAAGAATCTCTTTCGCCTTTTTAACATATGTCTGGGAAGGTGGCTCCTGTGTTATCTTTTCATCGCTATCACACGCACTTAATCCGAGAATTGTTATCATAAAGAAGCACATCAACATAAAAGTATCAAATCTTATTTTATTATACATTTCAGTTTTCTTTTTATATAGTTTATAAATGATTTTCTTTTATTGGTTTCTTCTACAGATACCTGTAGAAAGAAATAAAACATACTGCAAACCACTATCGAACTAAAGGAAGTTAGCAAAAGCAGGGCAGCAGGATTAAAGCAAGTCCCCCATACCTCTCCGATTGGATTACAATAAATAAATTATATAGGATAAGGAGTTAAGGGGTATTCACTAAAAACTCCTCCTTAACTCCTTTAGAACTTTAAATTAGTGTCAGGCAAAATATAATAATCTTACTATGATACACTTGCTGCTATTTTGTACCTACAAAATGCACAGATGCAGGGAAATTAGCTCCCAAGAATGTACCGGAAACGTCCAGTGTAAATTCTATTTGTTTAGAGCTACCATTATCCGTAATCTTTGCATCTCTCAAGTCGTCTAAATACAATTTGACCTTTATTCCCAACGGAAGCGACAAAGTGCCTGCTTCGTCCCCGTTGTAAGCTGTAATCTCGCCGGTTTCCTCATCTACTTCCACAGCCAAAGAAATAGTAATTGTACCCGGCATACTACCTATCTGCGGAAAATCACATTTCAAACGGCCACCCTCTATTTTATAAGTTGCAGCCCGTGATTCATAAGGCTTACCTCTCATTATGATATTATCCATCGTACCGCTATAAGTGCCTTCATAGTCACTTATAGCCAACACGTTGGTTATAGAGTTAGCACTCATCGACGGTGCAGCGAAAGAAGACTGCATAAATCCGAAACTTGCTGCAAAAAGAGCAATAAACAAAATACCTTTTTTCATAAAATTAAAGCATTAAATTAAACAAAAATTATAAACGTCTCCTAAGACTTCTTCTTAAGAGCTTTTCTCCAATTGTACCCATCATTCTTATTACAACTCATAGAGATACTAAATCCTAACTTTTCAACTCCCGTACCTTTAGTATAATATCTATCAAGAAACGTCTTTGTCGATTCTCTATTGAATGTACTTTCTGAACAACAAAAAGAAGTTGCAGACCTCCCTTCCGGAGAATAAAAAACAGTCAGCTCTGGATAAACGAGATTGAAATTTTCCGGTAAATTTCCAAAAATAAGATTCTTTACCATCTTCAGATTAGATATATCAAATGTTTCCAATGCATCCAAACATTCAAGATCTAAGAAGCACGTTTTCAGCTCATCTTTCTTTGGCAGTTTAATTTCTTTCAGCGAAGGACAATCATAAACGATCAAATAACTGCCTTTGGATTCCTCTGCTTCTATCTCCTTTTCACGCTGCCCCCAAATAGTGTGGGTTAAATCTAATGTACTCAAACCGGCAACAGTTCCGATATTAAGTACAAAAAGACTTCCGGCATTCGACAAGTCCAAACTTCTCACATTCAGATTATTCAATACAAGATTGGTGACATATTTACCCAATTTGACAGAAGGCATGTTAGCACCACTTTGCGCAGCAGAATAAAGAGCGACTGCTGCACCTTCCCAATAAGGATTCTGTATAATGTATTGTATTCCCTCAAAGTTAGTCACTCCGGCATTAGCTTGAATAAGCAGAATCGTAGTCTTTTGAGCATATCCCAAATGCTTGCTAAGATCTATTTGGTCACCATTGAATAAATCAGAAAAATTGGCCTGTAAATAAGTACGCAAATTTTCATCTGGCACCTCCCTCAATGTGGTATACGTTTGTAAGGTTCCGCTCTCTTCTTTTATCTTCATATCTATTTTCCCATTTGTTATAGCGTCCTTATTTTTAATATAGAAACGTACCAGATCCTTAATATTGTCTTTAGCTGTCCGGGGAAGGTAAAGTTTGGTAATATCATGCAAATTTGTTACTGTTTCATTACCATTTTCTTCTACTACAACGTTAACAAGATTATCATAATCATAAATATCATTACCAGTCAGATCAATTCCTGTAATCTGTTTGGGCAGTTTTGAAAAGTCGAATACAGGACCATAATCGTTATCTGACAATTTTACTTCTGTCAGATTGGGAAGAATATCAAGTTCCGACAAGTTAGAAAGTTTTGTTCCCGATAAATCTAAAGTAGTAGTATTATTAGCTAAATCATCCAACAGTAAGTTACCCTGTTCATTAAATTGGTATCCTTTCTGTTGCAAAATTGTCTTCAACTCACTATTCTTCATAGTCGTTTGGCTATATGACGGTGTATTGTCGTCATTGCACGACATTAAACACAGGCCCATTGTAAGAGCACTCAAACCGAGATAGTTTCTCAAATTGTTCATTTCATTACACTATTTATAATATATATTTTAATAGTTGCAAATTTACTGTAGGCAATTATACCTGGCAATACCTATTAATCGGTAAATTAAATAGAAATGAAGAGGTGATTCCCCTATAACTGTCTATTAAAACGATACTTAAAAGATACAATGAAATAACTGCCGATCTGCTGAGTATATCGTTCGGACAATCCATGGGATGTAACGTTACGGCTATAGCTCTTTTTCTGACTGAGAATATCCGCCCAATACACAGAAAATTCAGCTTTCTTATATTTGAGAAAACTCCATGACAAGTGGAGGTTCCAAACTACTTCGTTATCCTCACTTCTATTGATATTGGTACCGTTGCGAAACGTATGGGTTGTCTCACTTTTCAAACGTATATTACCCGGAAAAACGGCGTAAGCGGTCAATCCGAAAGAATAATCACGAATATAATTGTTTGTTTCTCTTAAAAGATTCGTAGAATGGCGGAATCGCCAGTCACCGCTCAAATCAAAACCTCCCCATTTAGGTTGGTAGCCTACACGTAGACCGGCATTATACAGTCGATTATGGGTAACGCTACGTTCGGGCTGTTCTCGTTGTCCATCGTTTACAAGACTCACGCTTTGGATAAATGAAGTACCGGTACGTGCAGACAAATTGAAGTAATGATTAATACGCTTTTGATAACGCATGGCAGCTTTTATATTCCAATTCCCGTTGACATTCACAGGACGGCTCTCAATACCTCCTGTCTGACTGTCATATATCACAGCCCTCGTCACATTGTTCAACATGCTCGTCCAATTCACGTCACCGCTTAGCCCGGTTTTCGTATCCCGAACTTCAAACCTTACCTTTTGGGTGTATGAAGATTTTAGATCGGGATTCCCACGAATGATATTCAAAGGGTCACTGTTGTCTGTTAGCGTAAGCAATTCTGCCAGTCCTGGTTGTTGAGTATTCCCTTCATAACTTAGTTGCACCCATGTCTTTCTTTTGCGCCATAAGATGGTAAGAGTGGGATGATAGTTTACAGAATATCTCAATGTATCAGCCTGTGTCCACCCTGTCTTTTGGTCAAGAGTTTGTCGTTTGGGTGTAACGGACAAACCGGTAGTAATCTCCCACGTTTTATCAGTATAATTAAGATTAAGGGAAACTCCATGTGCCATCGTATGACTACGACTTTTGTTACTCAAACTATCGGTATATTCCACTTCGTAACCTTTCGGAAAATTACCGGTAGGTGTATGTTCTTCACCGTCTATCACAGGAGAAAGAACGTAAGTGTTACGGTCACGACTTTGGTTATCCAATTTAAATATGTATGACAACTGCGCCCTCAAGTTCTTGCGAAGTATTTGTGTCAGTATTAGTCCCAACTTAATAGTACGGTTTCTGTTCGGACTTTCTTGATATTGGTTACGGTAGAGTATAGAGTCATTGCCCTTTACATTCTGTAACTGATAATAGGTAGTGGATGATAAAGAGAAAGCTTTATTGTTGCCTCGTTCCTCCGAATATTGAACGGTCAGTCCCAAACTTGTACCTTTTGCATTCAGTCGTCGGGTAATGTCAGCACCGATAGAATATAGTCGGTTAATGCTTGATGACCTCGAAGTCATACAGATGTCATTCACCCGTATACTATCCTCAATTTGCTCACTCGCGTCTCTATTAAAGGGACTTGTTACATCTAACTTTGGATCTGCATTATAAGTAGCTTGCCTGTTACTATCATCATTAATACCTTTTAGAGCATTAAAACTTCCCGAAATATTAAGCAAGGTCTTTTTGTCAATGTTCCATCTCGCACTTAACATGGCACTTATCATACGATTCGTATGATAACCATTATCGGTCGCATACCGATAACGGTTTCCTGTCATCAGGTATTGCTCATAATAGGAAGTCCCGTTAATACCATTAATCGCATTGTTGTACATGATATTCCCATTGATATGTACTGTTTCTCCAAACTTCTTCAAGAAATTGACCGCTATGTTGTCTTGACGATTCTTTTTATTCTCAGTGGTTATATCACGATTACCACTCTTGGCAATAACGGACAGGTTTTCTCCATCAGCTTTGAAAAAGTTGCTTATTAACTCTGCCTCTTTCTTTTTCTTATTTCCCTTTCCCACAGCAACCGAAGTTATCAACGTACCATTAAGATCTTTTTTGGTTTGCAAATCGAGCACATAGTTTTCATCAACAGTCCTGACTCCGGTAAACTTTTCCATCTCACTACGCTTATCATAGACCTTTATCCTACTTATTAAATCGGCCGGCAAGTTTTCTAATGCCAATACATGATTCCCTGAAAAAAAAGCCTCACCATTCACATTGATTTCGCTAATGACAAGACCGTTGTATGATAAGGATTTACTTCGGTCGTCGTATTCCAGTCCCGGAATCTTTCTCACTAACTCCTCCAGATTTGAGCCTTCTGGAGTCCGGTAGGCATCAGCATTAATTACGGTCGTATCCCCTACCATATCTATCTCTTTGACGGGAGCAGTCACCAGCACTTCGGCCAGTTTGATACCACTTTTCATCAGAATATGTCCACAATCAGTATCCATCATATGCAGATCTAACTTCCGAAAGATAGTTGACATACCGATATAAGATATCCGCAACAAGTATTCCATTCGCTTTTGTGGTATAAACTCCAACTTGAAGCTCCCATTTGCATCACTCGCCATCCCCTTTACAAAAGCGGAATCCTTTCCTTCCAAAACGACCACGCTTGCATAAGGCAAACTTCTCTCTATCGAATCTTCGGAAAGAACGCAAACATGTCCTTTGACTATTTTCACCTGCTGAGCGGACAGGGTAGCTGAAAATAGCCATAAAAAGCATAAAAGTATGTTCATTCGTATATTCATTCCGAAGAAAACTAAACAGACGCAAAATTAGACAGTTTTCATTGGCTGCTCAATACCTTAAAATAGGTAATATGCCGATAATGCTTTACTATCCTTTTTAAAAAGGACTAATAATTCACGCTAGGAATGGAAATTCTTATCATGGCACTAAATCTGTAGCTTATTTCATTTAAAAAATTCAAATCAAAAAGAATCGGTCTGCATGCGGCACGTGATAAAGGAAAACAGAAACGATATCTGGGTATAAACATCATGGGTATAAATACACATTCTATCGAAATGAAGAATAGGAAATCCACTTAAAAGCATCAACATATGAGGCAATATTATCAATATCATCTAACATATTTATGGTATTTTTCATATAAATCCTAAAAAAAAGCAATGAAATGTGTTTGTTATGTGTCTTAGAATAATAGTTTTGCGAAATGTAGAAGTTCTTATTTTAATCAAAACCTATATTATTATGAAGAAATTTAAAATTTATAGAGATAATCAGCATATGGACGAATTCTTTCTAAAAAAGGGATTTGTCAAGTGATATTGCCAGCATAAGATATTTACTATTGCTGAGCATGCTATGGATATGAATAGCATACAACTCCATAGATGATTAAATTGTTGTGCATTTCTCGTGACAACCATTCATATACACTCAATACCTGTTCCTACTATACCTAATATTTTATCCATTATAAATTATTTATTCCGAACCATAACAAACAATTGGTTCTATGTTTAATTTAAACATTAATTTTATGAAAAAACAATTAGTAATTTTCATTCTGCTAGGAATTATTGCAATTCCTTCGTCAGTAAAAGCACAGAAACTAAAAGTTAGTTTAAGTGCCGGTCTATCCAAAAGCATTTTGAATAGCGATGTTTCTAATTTGGTCAATACACGTTATAATACCAAAACAGGTGTTGCAACAAGGGTAAATCTTGAATATAATTTTTTTAAAAATTTTATAGTAGGAACAGGACTGGGATTCATACAAAAGAATTATGAATACAAAAAGACGGATAATATTACAGGAACACATACACTGTATAAAAACAACTTTATGGATATACCGTTAAATGTAGGCTTGTATCTTTTTAATAACCCTCATAAAGAAAATGGTATATGGCTAAAAGTTCAAGGTGGCGTCTTCTATGAGTACTTCACAAAAATGCATCGGAAAGGCGAATATCCAATCTTTGCACAATTACAAGAAGATGGTTCCTACATCAAAGCTCAGGTAAATGAAACATACGATTTTAAGAGAAATGAAAACAACTTGAAAAGAAACCTATTCGGGATAGAGGGGACAGGAGAAGTTGGCTATTCTTTCAATAGGATCGACGTTTTTGCTTCATATACCTATCAGTATGGTCTTACCGATATATACAAAGCAAAAACTTCTTCTAATCGTAAATCAAAAAGAATCTCAAACATCATATCGTTAGGCGTTGCCTATAAATTTTAAAATTATAGATTATGAAAGCTAAAAAATATAATTGGACATTACGTCATTCCTTTCTTTTATTTCTTGTGATCTTTATCTCCAGCAGCTGCGTTGAAGATGTTACAGAATCAACCAAAGAACCAACACGGTATACAGCAAACGATATAAAATCATATTCTGACCTGTTTGATGTGTTTTGGAATACAATGAATCAAAGATATAATTATTTTTACGAGCAGAGCAGTTTTAATTGGGAAACGGTATATAATGAATATGCTCCGAAATTCAAAAAATTGAAAACGTTCAACAGAGATAAGCAGTATAGCAAAGCGGAAATCTCAGAAGATTGTAATAAAGCGATAGAATATTTTACAGAAATCATAGATCCCATCATAGACAGGCACTTCTATGTAAAGATTTCACTTCCTGTATCGCATAGTTTTATCAGAAATGTCTACTTTCATGGTGGTATGAAGAGTAAAGAAAAGATATATACTTACCCTTTTGAACTCAAGTATGAATACATGAGATCTAAAATACAATCTGAAACAGGAGTATTCGGACAGGCCAACGATATGTTAGGTGGTTTCTTATCAGACAATCCTGACATATATTACTTCAGCTTTAAATCATTTACAATAAGTAATCATTATATATTGTCATTTGGTAGCGAATACTTGGTTATAGACGATAAAAGTCCGTACTATTTAACATAAAAAGAGATCAGAGATACTGTCGAAGCGAATAAAATTAAAGATCCCGCAGTAAAAAGTGCCCTAATTGAGAAATCGATAGAATACATGAATAAGTTTAACTCCTTCATGAGGTCTGAAATCGCACAAGATGCAATAAAAAAAATAGCGGATTTTAATCAATCAGAAAATCCAGACAATAGTTTTATTGAAGCATTATCCAAAGCAAAAGAAAATGCGCCTGATATAAATATTGAATTATCACAGTTAAGTGGTTTGAAAGAATTTAGATTAAATCCTAATTATACTACATGGTTTAAACAGCGCTCAACCGAACATTTACAATTAGCATGTGAATATACCGTCTTTCTATCAAACATAGATAATGTCATCAACAATCAATATAAAATAGATTTCTATAGAAACTTTTTGGTACCCCTCAAAGTTGGAAAAATAAAAAAGATAATACTGGATCTTAGAGGAAATGGTGGCGGTATGGTACTTGATGCAAGAACATTTACAGATCGTTTTATCACTAAAGATGCTATATTTGGTTACCAAAGATTTAAGGAAGATAATAATCCATTCAGTTATACCCCATGGACACCTTGCATGACAAAAACAACAGGCATTGGGATAAAAAAGGAAATACCGATAGTTATTCTTTTAGATAACAATAGTGCTAGTATGTCCGAAATCAGCACTTTAATGTTAAAAAGCCAAGGAAAACATGTCACAGTCGTAGGAGGCTATAGCGCTGGTGCAACTGCTGGATTGGGAGATTCGGATCAATTCAACGGAGGAATAAGAGGAAAGGTTAGTGACTATTTAGAGTTTTATATGCCTTTACTCGCAATGCAGGATGCAACCCATACTGTAATAGAAGGAATAGGTATCAAACCGGACCTACTAGTAGACCCACTAACAGAAGATGAAGTTCGTGAAATGGCTCTTTCACCTTTTACTCATATTGATCGTACATTAAAACAGGCAATAGAAGTCTTGAGCAATAATTAACACTTCTTTTTACAACTAAAACCGATGAGGTTCGAAAACCTACTAAATATTGGTTACCGCATTGATATTCCAATCACGATGTACTCTATTCAGTATACATCTATTGATAGAATATCAAGCGGTAATTTATCAAAAAGTGTGATTTTTTGTAGTCCTGCAGAAACTTATCGTTCATGCAGGACTTCCTAAACCATATCACATATCAGACGTCATACCCCATATAATAACATATAAAAACGCTCCTATTACGCCACCAATAAACATTTCCGGCAATGGATCATAATTTAAAAAACACTCCTCATTTCCACAGCGAGAAATAAAAATCCAAAAACAAGTCCCTGCTATAATCCCTAAAACAGTAGACAAAATAAACAGCCATTTGGCAGACAGACCTCTCCAATTTTGAGAATATGGCTTTTTTAGTTTTCTCATAGGTCGTTTTTTTAGAGTTCAACAGCAGACAAATCTGCCAAAGCCTTTTCAAAATCACGCTCGGCGGCCAACGTCTGATTAACTGTGTCATAATACAGGCCTATCTCAACGATATAGTTTAACAAGGATATCTCACCCACATCCAGTGCTTTCATCAGTAACGCGGTATTATTGAGTGCCTTGAGGGACTCACGATAGGCAATGGCTGTCTGCTGGAGACCACTGGCACGCATATATAAATTCCGGAGCCTGTCATAGAACTGCTGTTTGCTATCCTGCTCTCTGGCCTGTGCCGCCACAACACCAGCTTTAGCCTGCTTCACCCGATTCTTATTCTCCCATAAAGGGATGGAAATCCCCACACTTATTCCCTGATATTTTTGTCCAAGGGTCCTTTCCAGCGAATAACCGGCTGAAAATTTCGGAAGTGTCATGGCCTTACCGAGCTTAACCTGCTCCTTACTGACCTCTATCTGTTGCTTTACATATTGCAGTAGCGGATTCTTTTGTTGAGCCGACAGATACCAGTCTTCAAAATTGACAGGCAGCGAAGCCGGAGAATAGTTGCTCGCCTCAAAAATCACATCCATACCACCATTCAATCGTTTGAGTTCGGAAAGAAGAGCGTTCCTCTCCACTTCTATTCTTGACATCTCCCCTTGCACGGTAGAAAGATTCAACTGAACCTTATTGTACTCCAGAATACTGGCGTCTCCACGATCCAGTCGTTGTCGATAGGCATCGGCTATGGCTTGTGCATGTCGTAACCGGACTTTAAGTTCTTTTTTCAAACCGTTATAATAAATCAGATCGATGCAATATTGCTTCGCCTCCAAAAGCAGGTTAATTCTTTCAGAAGCATACTGAAGTTCTACCAGCTTATTCTGGTTGCCGGCCAAGCGACTTCGCATCCCGGTAAGGGTCGGAATGTCAAAAGTCTGTTTGATACTGAAATCCTGGCGATTACCGATCTTTCCGGGATTTCCCCAAAGATAACCAAACTCTACATCAGGGTCGGACAAGTATATACCTGTCTTATTCCCCAATTTCTGAGCGTTTGTTTCTTCTCTCAATGCTTTCAGGGTTGAATTATTCTCCTCAATGGAGAAAAGTATGCTGTCTATGTTTTCTTGGGCGACAAGTGACACACTTGCCAGCAACGCCATTATTAATATAATTGTTCTCATTTTAGTCTTCAGTTAGTTCAATTGTTTCAATTTTCTTTTCTTGTTTACAACTGATATACAGGTATATAATAGGAATAATAAATCCATTGAGGATAGTTGAACTCAAAAGTCCTCCCAAGATAACTTTGGCCATAGGACTTTGAATTTCATTACCGGGCAGTTCACCTCCCAATGCCAGCGGTATCAATGCCAATCCGGAAGACAAAGCTGTCATCAGAATCGGATTCAGACGGTCCAGAGAACCGTGCAGGATACTGTCATTCACAGACATTCCGGAAGCTCTCAGGCTGTTATACCTGTCTATCAACAGCATACCGTTACGGGTTGCAATACCAAAAAGAGAAATAAACCCGATAATGGCCGGGATACTCAATATACCGGATGTGAAATAGATACTGAACACACCTCCAATCAGTGCAAGTGGCAGATTCAGCAGGATTACCAATGACTGAGTCGCACTCTTGAACTCTTTGAACAAGAGCAGGAAAATAACCAGGATAGAGAAAATGGAAGTGATAGTGATAATACGCGAAGCAGCCTGCTCACTTTCAAACTGTCCGCCATATTCAATATGATATCCTTCGGGTAATTGTATCTCACTGTCAACTTTCGACTGAATATCATTTACTACTCCCCGTAAATCACGACCGGCAACATTGGCTGAAATAACAATCTTACGAGCCACATTCTCACGGCTAATCGTATTAGGCCCCATCGATGATGTCACATTGGCAATATTTTCTAACGGCACTTTACGACCATTGGCGTCCACGATCAGCTTGCGTATTCTCTCGGCACTAGCACGACTGGCATCATTCACCTTCAGCGTCAAATCAAAAGACCTATTTTCCTCGTATACCTGAGACACTGCCTCACCTCCCAGCATGACATTTACAATATCACCAAACTGAGGAAGTGTAACGCCATATTTAGCCAACATCTCCCGTTTGGGCTCGATCTTTAACTGTGGACGTTCTACCTGCTGCTCCACATTCAGGTCGGCTACACCTTCAATATCCTGAATCGAATTTTTTATCTGGTTTCCGATTTCATACATCCTGTTCAAGTCCGTACCAAACAACTTTATGGCGATATTAGCTCTCGATCCGGATAACATAGCATTGATACGGTGTGTAATAGGTGCACCAATTTCAATATTCACACCCGGAATAACCTTTATTTTCTCCCGGATTTCTGTCAGAACTTCATCCTTTGAACGCTTGTCGAGTATAAACGGCGCCTCTATTTCGGAAGTGTTCACACCCAAGGCATGCTCATCCAGTTCAGCACGTCCGGTCTTTCGTCCTACAGTCTGTACCTCCGGTACCGAGAGAAGTATATCTTCGGCCATCCGGCCTATCTTATCAGACTCTTCCAGAGAAATACCGGGCAAAGTACTGATGCTCACGGTGAACGAGCCTTCATTGAAAGGTGGAAGAAAACTACGTCCAAAGGAAGCCATCATCACCAACGAAACAATCAAAATGACTCCGATAGCTCCCAAAACCACTTTCTTATGGCATAACGTCCACCGCAAAGCCATCCCATAACCGGATTTCAACTTACGAACCAAATAAGGGTCATGTTCCTCACCATTGTTCTTTGGTTTATTCAGCAGGTAACTGCATAAAACCGGTGTAAGGGTCAGAGCAACCACAGTGGAAGCAAAAAGTGAAATAACGAAAGTAATGCCCAATGGTGCCAACATCCTGCCTTCCATTCCGGAAAGGAAGAAAAGAGGAACAAAACTGGCTACAATAATCAGAGTGGAGTTTAAGATAGGCATACGTACTTCCTTGGAGGCCTCAAAGACAACTGTCAGAACATTTTTTTGTTCCTCTTTAGGTTTTTGCCTGTTCTCCCGCAAGCGTTTGAATACATTCTCCACATCCACAATTGCATCATCCACTAAAGAACCGATAGCTATGGCAATACCTCCCAAACTCATCGTATTGATGGTAAGCCCCAAAGTCTTCAAAGTAAGAATAGCTACAATAACCGAAAGCGGTATGGTAATCAATGAAATAACGGTAGTACGTATATTCATCAGGAATAAGAGCAGTACAATAATTACAAAGATACCGCCTTCATATAAAGACTTCTGAACATTATCAATCGAATTATTAATAAAACGGGATTGACGGAAAATATCGGTAGTAACCTTCACATCTTTAGGTAATACCTTTTGCAAATCCTCCAAAGACTTATCCAACTTACCGGTCAGATCAAGGGTACTTGTGTTGGGTTGCTTGGTGACAGTAAACAATATACCGGCTTTACCGCGTTCGGAAGCCAGTACCATCTTGGGAGCCTTAGCACCGATTTTAACCACAGCAATATTATCCAGTGTAATGGGTACTTAATAAACATTCTTAATTACAGCCTTACGAAGGGCCTCCACCTTATTAGTGGATAATACGCCACGAACAATAAATTCATTTCCAAATTCATACAAAACACCACCGGCGGCATTCTGATTCATATCTTTCACTACGTCTATGACCTCGTTCAAGCCGATTCCATAATGTTTCATCTTACCCGGATCAAGTAATATCTGGTACTCTTTAATATCACCCCCTAAAACTGTTACCTGGGCTACACCGCCAGTAGACAACAAACGGGGACGGATAGTCCAGTCTGCCATCGTTCGCAAATCCTGTAGGGATACACTATCGGAGGTCAAACCGATAATAAGCAACTCTCCCAGAATGGAGGACTGTGGACCTAAGGTTGGCTTACCCACATTGGAAGGCAAGGCGTCACCCAACACAGCCAACTTCTCGGAGACTATCTGACGGGCACGATAAATATCCGTACCCCAATTAAATTCGACCCATACAATAGAAAAACCTGTAGTAGAAGAAGAACGCACACGACGTACGTCAGTGGCACCATTTACAGCGGTTTCTACCGGAAAAGTCACCAGACGCTCCACCTCTTCAGAAGCCATCCCTTTAGCCTCCGTCATCACAACAACAGTAGGGGCATTCAGATCCGGGAAAACATCCACTTCCATATTCACAGCAGTATAAGTTCCCGCAATAATCAATAATAGAGCCCCTATCAGAACAACAATACGGTTGTTCAGAGAGAATTTTATAATTTTATTCAACATGATTTCTTCCTTTTATAATTAATGACTATGCCCTTCGGGCAACACCGATGAACTAGAAGCCAGCTTTACCTGATAAGCACCTTTAACGACCACTCTCTCACCCCCTTTCAAGCCAGAAAGTATTCTCACGTTTTTACCGTCACTCTCTCCGATACCGACTTCACGCTTCACGAACTCCTCCTCTGCTATTTGCAGGTAGACAAAATAGATACCCTGTTCTTCCGCCAATGCAGTAACAGGAATGGAAAATACGTTATTTTGGGGAGTGGTGAGCAGGTATACCTCTACATAAGAACCGGGAATGAAATCACCGATATTATCGAACTCAAAAGTAATCGGGATATAGAAAGAAGATTCAGCAGCGGCTTTGCCAAAGGATAATAAACGCCCGTGAAGATCTTCCAACCTATAAACCTTGTTATTGTAGGATACCATGAAGTTGGCTCCCCTGATTTTCTTAAGTTCATTGAAATAGTTTTCTGAAACATCGGCTCGCAGTTGCAATCTCCGGTTCTTGGAAATTGTAGCAACAGGCTGTCCGACAGTCACGTATTCCCCCTGACTCACCAGCCTGTTTTTGACATATCCACTGATGGGAGAAGTAACTTTTACCCCGGAAACAGTTACATTGGCAGCTTGGGCTTCATAAGCAGTTCTGGCATTTTCATATTTCATACGAGTCTGTTCGAACTCTTTAGCGGAAATAATCTTATCCTTTACCAGACCTTCTGCACGCTGATACTCTTTCAAGGCAGTTTCATAGGCAATCTTGGCTTTTGCCACCGGATCTCCTTCATAAAGATTTTTAGCTGAAATGGTTACAATAGTACTTCCCACACCAACAGTTGCTCCTTCGATGATGTTTTGTCCGGGAAAAGATACGACACCATTGGTCGTGGCGACAATAGTTTCTTCATCTCCTTGGGCTGCCTGTATCTGTCCGCTGGTTCTGATTACCTGTGCAAAAGATCCGGGTACCACATTATATATCTCCAACCCGATAGCTTCCGCCTGTTGCCGAGTGAAAATGATTTCGTCCTCATGTCCCTTGCCGGAGTTCTCTATTTCACTATGGTTGTCTCCATCACTTTCCCGATGATCATGACCGTCGTCATTCCGGTGAACCTCTGAGGAAGAGGCCGAGCGGGTGTCACTCTGTTTCGAATCGCAAGATATCAGGGAGATTGAAGTGGCCGCAGCCAGTATAATAAATATATATATTTTCATTTTTGTTATATTTTAAAGTTGAATTGAAAAGGAAGGACAACCTTGCCAACCATTGTAAAACAACGCAAAGACAAGGCTACTCCCCTTTTTTTTTGTTTGAGAGTTTCCTCTGTAATACAGAATAGTGCCAATAAACAACACGAATACTGAGAATACCCATTCCGGCATCTGCAAGCATATCACCGAACTAATAATCGTTGCCCCCAAGAAGCCCTGTTCAGGCAGCAATGGTCTATCTGAAAGGGAAAATATCGTCTATCCAAAATTTCGATTTCACATTGATTGACAACCTCATATTTTGTTCCATAATTGATTAGCCAAGAAAGTTTTAACCGTGCCATAAACAGTCAGAGCACATATCCCTGTCATTACCGATTCTGGTTCGTTTGGGCTTTCTCCCAAAGTGGTGAAATCTAATTATCAAAAGATAAATATTGGAGGTAACTGATTACAGTTACCGAAAAGAATAGCAGATATTACAGTATTATAAACCTTGCAATAAATACTTAAGAGAAAAAACAGGGAGGAGCACGCAATCCGCTGCTCTCACCCAGCACTACGGACGTATAAGAGACAACATACCTATCGTATGTGTTTTCAGGGATTGGTATATCGAAATGAATAGTCAGAATGTCAGCAAACAGATATAGAACCGGCAAGTGAATATTCATCAGGCTTCCATCATGCAGATTACTTTTATCAACGCTGGAAGGAAAAATATAACCAGCTTGTGATACACAGGTGTTTTCATTATGTGCATCTTGCTCCGCCTCATGATCCGTATGCCCATCATTGTAGATATCGTCTTGTTCACATAATTCCATCACCGTACACATCATCTCTTTATGATGGTGATGCGGAATAGCGGAAAGCACTATTAAGAATAGTGTCGCTATGGCAAGTGGATATACGAAAAAGATACGCTTCATCTGTTTGGTTTTTACTTTCGGGACAAAAATAGAGTATATTTCTTGCAACCAAGTTGCAAACATGTTACAATGTTATTTTTCTCAATTTTTTGTTCTAAACCCCGTTTGTTATAGAACCTATTATTTTAACTTCACAAACAGATTCATATTAATATATCAAGTTACTCAAAGGCCATTTGGTGGTAAGTTTTCTTTTACTCATGGAATCTAATTCAGTTTTCGGAAGTGT
>ENA-UONQ01001229-UONQ01001229.1-human-gut-metagenome-genome-assembly--contig:-CS26-NODE-1229-length-23264-cov-16.924081_pt1 | contig 23264 bp, 30 predicted proteins | sample MGYA00242460_ERZ724007 | MGnify/ENA metagenome assembly ERZ724007
CGTCCAATGTATCTATGATTTTTTCAAATTGTTTTCGCTTAATCTGAATACGGTTACCATTCACGATAACCCAGCCAGCGTCAATGTTTTCTTCGGCTAATTTACGCAATTTCTTTTCGCCAATGCGGAAGTATTTAGACGCTTCTTCAATCGTCAGCGTATATTTTTCCCAGATAGGCACATCAGTATTGTTCATAATCTATGCACCCCCTTTACTGTGTGTCATTTTTTACAAGCAGACAGACGGCTTTGGAAAGCTCCGTTAGTATCTCAACTATTCCCATTCTTGTGGGCAGAACCGCACCATGCGGACGTATCATTATTCTGTGAGGATAGGTCGTGGCAAAACGACTTTTCCAACAGTCGCTCTCGGATCACTGCGTGGGTCGCTCGCTTTCTTTTGAAAAGGTCGTGGCGTACAGTCCCCGTGGCTCGCTATCTCACAAACGTATCTGTCTGCTTTATTCAGTTGTCAAAGAACTGTGGCGAAAGCGTGTTGCTTTCATGTAAAAGCAGGTGCAGAGCAGGAAAGAGGGGGGATTGAACAAATCATGCTCTGCGGTTACTGCTTGTTATTCTTCGGTTTCTAAAGGAATATCAAAGTCCAAAATCATTTTAATAAGTGCTTCTCTGATACGTCCTTTTAATTCCATGTCTACGACTATGCAGACATTACCATATTTGTCGTAGAACGGACGCAAACAACATTTCGATATGTACGGGTCATACAATGCCAGTATCTTTTCAATCGCATTTACGTTGCCGTCCACAGCCGACGAAATAAGATAAAATGACGGGCGTGTGTTATTCATCATTCATGTTCTCCTTTAATTTTTTCTTGATTTCTTCAAGTGAGTTCTTCCTACTGCGGAACGACGTTGAACGGTTAATTTTTAATCTGTCGCCGATTTCAGTATCACTCATGCCTAAGAAGAAATACATCAACAAGATTTCTCTATCCTTTTCAGACAGATACTTAATCGCTTCTGCTAAATCATCATCAAGGACACGAACCTCAATACCACATACATCAAAGGCGGTATAATCGCTTTCGTATTCGTCCCAGACTGCCAGCTTTTCCACGACGATTTCTGGAAGTTCACAATAGGAAATTTCCTTATTTCTTCGTCGCTTTAATTCTTTGCGATAATTACGGACAATGCCTTTTACTACACGTTTGAGCTTGCAGTCAAATTGACATTGTATTGTCTTTTGGAAGTCCGACGGTTTCATATCATCACACCCCCTTTCCGTTATGACGTGAAAAGTGTTTATCCCTCTTTCCGCACCATATCTGTACAGCAAGGTGTGATTTGTTGCATGAATTTGAAAAAAAGTGAAAAAATTTTTTCGGGTACAAAAAAAGCCCGCACAAAACATATAGTCTGTACGAGCTATTAAAGCTGTGAGATATTCAGTTGTTGATAAAATGCTGTTAGGTAGTGTATGACCGTATAAGATTATGCTTAAAACTTTCCATAATACAAGCCCCCTTACAGCACTTGATTTCTATTAAACTTTTGTCTTTTTTGTAATCTTGTAAATATATTCTTCTGGAGTAGGGCGTTTATTTCCAAAATACTTTCTGAAATTTGCCTGCACTTCTGGGTCGGTGCTGTTCATAGCTTCATCAATCGTCGCTTCAATATCAGCCCGAACATCAGCCAATGATACACCGCCAGCTTTTGCACCAGCTTTCAATGCTTTTTTAATATCTCGTTTTTTTAAGATAGCCATAATACAACACCTTTCCCTTTTATTTTATAAGTAATTGAATAATAGTTACAAATACCCAAATGAAGAACAGAACACCGTCCAGCTTAGCAATCAAATTCAAGACTTTGTTTTCTATTTTTTCTACTCCGCATATAGCATTAAAATTCATCAATGAAAATGCTAAAATCAATAAAGAGTAATTTGACAAATTGTTACTATTACCATTATAAAGGGCAAAAGCATATCCAGCCCAAAAAGGAAGTAACGCAACTAAAGTAAAGCCTTTTAGAAACTTCATGTCTTTTCTTTCGCTTGAAAAATAATTTTTTGCTAAATGTTTGTCTGCCATAATCGCAACTCCTTTCAAAATTGTCGGAAGTTATCTCCCTCTTTCATTATAATTTTTTTCAATCAGAATGTAAAGTATTTCTTACTATTTGTTGTAAAAAAATCATGCTTGTTTTTTTGTACGGGAAACAAGCACGATATAATATTCTTTACTCAATTTTCTTATATATCAAAATTGCGACAACTTGTATCGTTAATACAATATTATATATCCATTGTACACCGTTAGCCATACTATAAAAATCCATAGGTGTCCGCATAGAAAGTTTTGCAAAAACATTGACGAGAATAATAAACACAATCGTAGATATAATACTCGCTTTTCCGATAATTGCTCGTCCTCTTTCATCTCGTGATGTTTTCAAAAAGAATAATACAATTACAGCAATGGTAATAGGTATGCAGTAATATGTTCCTATTACAAGTATTGTTTTATTATTGATAATTGACTCAAACAATTCTATCATTTTTCTGCCTCCTCAAAGTCAAATAAATCTTCAATCGCTACATCAAATACTTTCGCAATACTATATGCTAACAACATGGACGGATTGTATCGGTTTCTTTCAAGCTGTATTATCGTTTGCCGAGATACTCCAACAAGGTCAGCGAGTTCCTGCTGGCTCATTCGTTTTGTAGCTCTATAAATATGTATCTTGCTGTCAAAAGAATACTTTTGCTTTGCCATTTAGCCACCGCCTTATTTTAATTTCAGCTTATTATAACATATTTCTTACTTTTTGTGTGGAATTTATGATTATGCCATATAGAAAAAGCGTGTAAATCTGTACTGAATCGCTTCTTTGATAAAACCTTTCATTTCCAAATCTACCGCAAGACGTAAGTTGTTGTTATCGTCGTAAAACGGACGCATACAGCATTGATTGATATATGGGTCATAAAATTCCAAGATTTTTGAAATTGCTGTTTCGTCGCCGTCGCAGGCTTTGGAAATAACCGTGAAAGTCGGTGTCAGCTCTTTTGGCATTTTTCTTTTTCCTCCTCAATCAGTTGCTTTAACTTGTCTAGTGCTTGTATTCTGCACTTCGTTACATTCGCTCTGGAACAGTCAAGCATTTTCCCAATGTAAGTGTCCGTGTCCCCAATGAAAAAATACTGTAAAACGATATTACGCTTTCGTTCTTCAATAGCTTTCAATGCACGAGCCAGTTGTTCATCTTCGATTGATACTTTTTCTCCACAGACTTCAAATACTGCAACATAATCCGTAGAATATGTATCTTCTGTACCTATGGAATTTCCATAATTTCGGCGAATGGCATTTCTTTTTTCTCTGAACGACGTATCGCTCGATAGAAGTCAATCGCTCTATGACGTATAACTGTTTTAATAGCACAATCGAATTGATGACAGGTTTTTTCTTGTAGTTCTGACGGTTTCATTTTCCTCACCTCCTTTCGCTAGTCGAAAAGAGGTGTCTGCCCCTTTTCATATATACCGCGTTGAAAGTGGGGTACAGCGTAACCAAAATCAAAAAAAACTTAAAAAATTTTTTTCTGGCATGAAAAAAGCCCGCACAAAACATATAGTCTGTACGAGCCTTTGAAACTGTATTGTATTTAGTTCTTATAAAAATGCCGTTAGGGTCAAATTGATTGTGTCGAGGTATATCTAAAATATTCCATAATGACAGCTCCTTTACGGCACTATTCTTGTTTATTCAGACAGAAAAGAAATTGCACCGTTTTTAATTTCTAAGATTTCGTCGGCTTCTTCTGCCAAATGCTTACTATGTGTAACGACAACAACACATTTTCCTAATTCATGTGCAGTCTTTTTCAGCAAAGCAATGATTTCATCAGCGGTAGTTTCATCAAGATTTCCCGTCGGTTCATCTGCCAAAAGTACATGAGCGTCGCTGGCTAAAGCTCTTGCAATCGCCACACGCTGTTGTTGTCCACCAGATAGTTGCAATACATTTCTCTGCCAGTATTCTTTTCCAATGCCGACTTCTTCCAATAATTTTTCAGCATTTCCACTACCACCTAATTTGACATTTTCAACCGTTGTCAAATAATCAATCAGATTATAATTTTGAAATACCAATGAGATATTATGCTTTCTGTGGTAATTCAGCCCTTTTTTTGTAATGTCCTCGCCATTGCAAAGTACAGTCCCTTTTACCGCTGTGTCTAAGCCTGCTAACAACGATAAGAGTGTTGTTTTTCCTGCACCACTCGGACCGACAATGGTATAGAAGATACCCTCCTCGAAAGTAGCAGATACATTATTCAAAATGGTTTTATCTTTTTTTGTTTTGTAAGCATAGCTTACATTCTTTACTTCTAACATTTTCGTCGTCCTCCTAACTCATTTCCGATAAAATATCTTTCGGGTTTCTCTTTAGTATTACAATTCCAGATACCAGAACAGAAGCCGTTATCAACACAAGAACACTTACACCGTCCAGTAGATACATTTCTGGTGTAACCTCTACGCTGATACTCTGCACGTCCTGCTTTGGTGCAACGTATTCTGTGGATACTTTTCCCTCATTATTCTTTTCTTCCTCCTGCATTTGCTGAACCTGCTGTGATACCAGATAATTTGCAGTTGCTTTGGAAACGGCAGGAGCGACAGCAAAGGATAACATAAGGGAAAGAACAGCAATCATAATCGCTTCGCTCCAAATTTGTCCGATAATTCTAAATTTCGGAACACCGAGAGATAAGAAAATACCGACTTCCTGCACCCGATTTTTCAACCAGAAAAGAAATACTAAAACAAGGATAACAAAACTTGCAACAGAGATTACCAATATCATCATTTCGCTTACTTTTGCTAAATCATTGAAGTTTGAGGACATGGTTTCGGAATTTCCGTTATTGTCAATCAAATCATATTGCTCCCAATTGATGTCTACTTTTTGCAGATTTTCTTTTACTTCGTCGTAAGCTTCCACATCTTCCACTTTGAAATAGGCTCTTTCATATAATGGACTTGTTTCACCCTCTGCCTTTTCTGGAAATCTCAAATCTGTAAATATTACATTTTCCGAACGGTAAGTATCTCCCTGCATAAGTGGGGACATCTTTTGATCCACTTGATAAATTCCAACAATCTCAGCTTCTGATACCTTTGAATTTTCAGTATCGTGGTAATCATTAAAAGAAATCTTATCGCCGATTTTCAGATTATTTTGCTTTGCCAGTTCCTCTGAAATGACACACATATCTTTATCCTCTGGGGTTATCATTCGTCCCTCTTTGATATGCAGGTTTCCAGATAAAACATTTCTGTCTAGTTTCATATCTTTGTTTCCAATTAAACTTACACCGCCAACATCTGCATTCTGGTCTACATCTTTATCTTCAATCCTTTTGAAATTTACAGGGTTTACGGGAGTTGTTACTGTTGTAATATTGTAATCAGCAATTCCTTTTGCTTTTGCCAATTTCTCAATGTCTTTTATATCTAAGCTTTCAAATTCATTTGTTGTCCAGCCTGTCCAAGTCTCCACACCATTGATAATCTCTTTTTCCTGATGGTAGCCACCAAAACTACCTTCCTTATCATTACCAATCTTTTCTGAGTATTCACGAACTCGCTTTGTTCGGTACTCTGCATTTCTTTCTAAAAGAAAGCCTGCACCTATGGCTTGTCTGGTTTTGTCCTGCACCTCAATACTGGCATTTTTGCTCGCCACACCTGCAAGAAGCAGGGTACTGATTGCAAAAACAATCAACAATAAGAGAATACTTTTTACGGGCTTTCTGAACACAGAACGCCTTGCCAATCCAAAAAAATTCATGTACTATCCCTCCATTTTTGCTAATATATCTTTTGGGTTTGCTCGTAATATCGGAAGAATGGAACAGCACAATGCCACCAAAATAACTGCACCGCCTAAAAGGAACAACATTCCAATATCTTGTATCTGCAAAACCACTTTCAGATTTTCTGTTACTGTTTCTGAACCGGTAATGACGTTTTGCAAAACGCCCGAGAACAATTTACCAATGGCTGTTGCTCCTAAAACCGAAAGTGTAAATACACTGCCTGCTTCTAATAAAGTTTGCAGGAAAATTTCACTTTTTATCTTGCCGAGGCTCATAAAGATTGCCACCTCTTTTTGCCTTGTCCGCATCCACATACATAACAGCAGGGAAACAACAACAGTACCAGTTACCAATGTAAGTACCAGCATAAGATTTGCCACCTTACTGATTTGCTCTAATGGAGCAGACATCTGTTGATAAAGGGTATCAGACGTGCTAAGTGCTACATCATTTCCGAATATTTTTTGCAGGCTGGTTTCCAGCACATCTAATTTTTCTGGTCTTTTTGAGTAAATGCAGATTTTTTCAAATTCAGCTTCTTTGAACAATTCTTTATAAGTACTGTTGTCAATAAAGATTTGATTTTCTATTCGATTGACTGCGGTAGTTTCTGACGGCTGGTCTTTTTCCGCATTTCCTGCGGACATGAAAATTCCAATAATCTGAACAGATACTTTTGTTCCGTTTTCTGTACTTAATTCAATCGTATCTCCAACTTTTAGCTCATTTTGATTTGCAAGGTTCGCATTGATAACAGCACCCTTTTTCTCACGCTTGATATAATCGCCAGAAGCTAAGCGGTACTGCATTTCTGAAAAAGGGCTGTCCTTTTCCAAATCATCATAGGAAAGCAGTGCTATTTTCAAATTTTCCTCATTCGTAGAAGTATTGAGCGTAACGGGAGCAAAATTATTCGGAAATACCTCTTGTCTACCAATGCGGTTGATAGACGAAACATCTTCTAGCGTTTCAATCTTGTTTACTTCATTCTCTGTTATCTTGCTGTCCTTACTTGTAATTTCAGCCACAATCTTAGAGTTTGTCTTTTCCTGCATGGCTTGTTTGGACTCATTTGTAGTCCTTAAAATCATGCTTGTACCTAAAATCATACTGTTTACAAGTATCAAAACAATCAACAGAAGAATGGTTTTCCCTTTTTTTCGCTGTAAATAGCGAAAACCAAGTTGATAAAACTTCATACTTCACACCTCTATTCCCAACGGGCTATGACAACCTTTGTTGCATTGAAATGATTTGTGTCTGCAAATTCTCCATAGAGATATACATTTGATTGTTTCTTTACATCAGATATAGACCCCGTTGTTATATTCGTAACAGAACCCAACTGTTTATTTAGTGTCGCAACAACAAATTCACAATCTTGGTTATAAGTTACAGAAACAGCATTGTCTTTATTTTCTAATCCTGCTGCTTCTGATTTTATCCCAGCTCCCCCCTCAATTTCTTTTGCTTGATTTACGGAACAACCATTGTCTGTAAATTCCAAAACATCTCCCATCAAATTAGCAGAATCTAATATGTCGTTTCCTTTATTTTCCGAAGAACCATTTGCATTTTCTTCATTCGTATTAGAATTGACAATAGGATTAGACGTATCTGGTTTTTCATCTGGACTTGCACCACACCCCGTCAATGCACAGATACATAATCCAACTGCTATGAATTTACTGATGTTTGTTTTTTTCATTTTTGTATTCCACCTTTCTTGTTCGATATGCCCCTATTGTAAAAGCAAACCATTCTAAAAATCCTGTAAAAAAGTAAGAAAATCATCATCATTTTTTAGAGGATTTTTACAGACTTTTCTGTTATACTGTCTATAATTTATATAGAAAAGGATTGATACATTATGAAAATACTTCTTCTGGAAGATGATTTAGAATTATGTAAAAATATAAAAATTTCGCTGGAAAAAGAAAACTATATGGTTGATTGTTGCAATGACGGGGAAACCGCTATGCTGTATGCCTTAAATACAGACTATGCTTATGACATTGCCATTGTAGACCGTATGCTACCGATTATTGACGGCTTAACAATCATAAAATCTATGCGTAGAAAAGGAATATCTATTCCTATCCTTATCATTACAGCCATGAGTACCCTTGATAATCGGGTGGAGGGTTTAGACGGCGGTGCTGATGATTACTTAGTAAAGCCATTTCATATCAAAGAATTGCTTGCAAGGGTTCGGGCATTGACAAGGCGACCTGCCAATATCCAGTTATCGTCTAAATTACAATATGGAGATTTAACTTTTGATAAAGACAGCCGAACCTTATCTACACCCGTCAATTCTATTTTATTAACTTCAAAGGAAACCGAATTGACTTTTGTATTTATGCAGAACCCAGAAACACTATTTTCCCGTGAACAGCTAATCCTTAAAATCTGGGGCAGTTCTTCCGAGGTAGAAACTGGCAATGTAGACAGTTACATTTCTTTTCTGCGAAAACGCCTAAAAGAGTTAAAAAGTTCCTGTAAAATAACAACGGTCTACGGGGCAGGGTACAAACTGGAGAAAGAAACATGTTAAATAATTTATACCGAAAACTTCATATTCTGTTTGCAAGTTCTGTTATGCTGATTATTACCCTTGTGATTTTCTTTGTTGTTGCGAATACGGTTTATACGGAGAAAATCAACGAAAGTACCTTGTTTCAAAGATTAACAACCTTGCTGATTTATCAAGCGGAAAGTGATTCTTCGGATATGGATAAAGCACTCAAAGCCTACGAAGAAAGTTATCATATTTTTTCCTTGATTAGCGATACAAAAGGGAATACCGTTTATCAAAGTGATTTTCCATTTCCAACTTCTGCGGACAAGTTGTTGCATGATGTAGAAAAACAGATTTCTACACAGCCATTATCACAAACAGAAAGCACCACAACTTCACAAGGCGGTTTTCTGGAAATAAAAGGAAAACATCACGATACTTATTTTGTTATTCCTGCTACAATTATGACAGCAAATGATACCGTATATCATGCAACCTTTCTTTATCAGACAGCCAGTTTGACGGATATTCTACAAAAGACATTGCCTGTATATCTTCTTATCTGGTTTTTGGCTTGTATCATTGTTATCATGCTAACCCGTTATCTGCTGAAAAAGTCGTTTGCTCCAACGGAACGAATACTGCAAAGCCAAAAAGATTTTGTTGCAACAGCGTCCCATGAATTAAAATCTCCACTTGCTGTTATGATTTCCAACACGGATATGCTTCTTGATAATGTTTCCTTAAACGAGCAGGCAAAGCAAGCCATACAGACCATAGATTTTGAATGTATGCGGTTATCCCGTTTAGTCAAAGATATGTTGCTTTTGGCTTCTTCCGACGCTAAAACATGGACATTGAATAAAAGCACAATCAATATAGATACCTTGCTCATTACGTTATATGAAACCTACGAACCCGTCTGCATGAAGCAGAATTTAGAACTAAAACTGCATTTATCCGAGGAAAGTTATCCTGCCATGTTTACCGACAAAGACCGATTATTTCAAATCTTGTGTATCTTTATGGATAATGCCATTCAACATTCCAAGAATAATTCTTTGATAGAGATAGAAGTAATCGCCACCGAAAAGAAGATTGCTTTTTCTGTGGTAGACCACGGACAAGGTATTTCTGATAAAGATAAGCAGTATATCTTTGACCGATTTTATAGTGGCGATAAGTCCCATACAAACAAATCGAATTTTGGACTGGGACTAAGTATCGCCAAAGAATTAACCCAAATGCTGAACGGTACTATCACTATCAATGATACTGTTGGTGGCGGTGCTACCTTTACTGTTAAATTTCCTCTGAAATAGATTAAGGCTTGCAGATCATACAAAATGTATGGTGCAAGCCTTTTTTTCAAATCTTTGTCTTTTTGGTAATCTTGTAAATATATTCTTCTGGGGTAGGGCGTTTATTACCAAAATATTTTTTGAAATTTGCCTGCACTTCTGGGGCGGTGCTATTCATAGCTTCATCAATCGTCGCTTCAATATCTGCCCGAACATCAGCCAATGATACACCGCCTGCTTTTGCACCAGCTTTCAACGCTTTTTTTATATCTCGCTTTTTTAGTCCTATCATAATAACCTTTCTTATCATAATTGCAAATTTATAAATTCATTAGTATTAAAACTGAAATTCAAATACATTACTAAAATCATTGTTCAAGACATAATAAACTTTATTTTTTTCTGTAGAATATACAAATGAAACCCTAGTTGCCCACAAGTCTTTTTGAGAAACAGATTTTAATACTTTAAATGCGTCATTTACTGAAAAATCTTTATCATATCCTGCCAATAACTCTTTAGCCACTTCGTATCTTGTATCCCCAGAAACAATGTACGGCTTTGTTATATCTGGTTTTAGAATAGAATAATTTGTAATAAGTGAAAAATTTTCTTGTTCATATCTATACCCAATTCCAGGTTCAATAATTAAAACTCGTCCTTTTTTATCAGAAAGCATAGCTTGCATAGTAGCATCTGGTGCATAAATAATTTTTTTCTTTTTAACAATGTCCAAGGCTTTATCAAAAGAAATCTCTGCCTTAATGAATTTTTCTGTTAATTCAGATATTGTAATACAATCCTCGCTTTCTATATACCTTGCATTTTCATTACCATGAACATAAAGAAGTGTTCCTACATTACCATTTTTATTTATCCCATGAAATGAATGATACAGACCGTCAGGCATTTTAATACCAATATAAAATCTATTTTCTTCGGTAATTACAGTATGATCCCATACAGAAAGGTCAATATCAAAATTAAAACCAACAATTTTATCTATACCATTGTAAACAAATCTTGTACACATATAATCACTCCTCAAAATACTATTTCAAATAGTCATTTAACTAATCTAATTAGTATTTTAAAATGTTTTTGTAGGAAAGTCAATAAATAATCATAATTTTCTAATTGTGTTATTGACTACACTAATTCAATTAGCTAGAATTGTGTTTGTATGATATTTTGAATGAGGTGCATAACTATGAAAACCACTAAAGAAGCAGTAATAAAAGCAACATCAGACTTAGCAGATGAAAAAGGATTAAATAACGTTTCGTTAAAAGCTGTTGCTCAAAAATTAAACATTCGTACACCATCTTTATATAATCACATAGAAAGTTTAGATAATCTTCTTTTAGAAGTTGCTCATAATGGTATGCGTGACATGAATGAAAGAATGATGAAAATTGCCGTTGGAAAAATAGGGAAAGAAGCAATTAAGTTAGTTTCTATCGAATACCTAAACTATATGATTGAACACCCCGGAGTTTATGAAACAATTCAATGGGCTGTGTGGCACGGAACAGAGGAAACAGCAACCATTTTTAACAACTATCTTTCATTATTAACTACTCTTATCCAATCGTGCAGTCTTAACAAAGACAAAACACTTGAAATATTAAATATGCTTACTGGAATAATTCACGGTTATACAACTTTGCAATTAGGAAACGCTTTTTCTGCCTCAGATAAAGTTAGATTTGAATTAGCTGAAGCGATAGATACTTTATTAGTCGGGATTTTCCAGAAGTATAAATAATATATTTAGGCTTGCAAATCAATACAGAACTGCAAGCCTTTTTCTTTTATCCTACAATCTTCCAGTTGCTATCCTTATGTAGCACAAGCTCATACTGTGATACTTGTGTCGCCTTTGTCTGATTATCAAGGAATTTTACAGCTACTTTAACTTTCACATTATCCCCGTCCTTTGTAAAGATAGGGTTTACCAGTTCAGAATAAAGGTAGTCCCTGCCGATAGGCTCAATCACATTTCCAGATACATAGTAAGCAAGCTCTTTTTCTGTGGCTGTTGGATAGAGCTTAAAGAATGTTTCCAGAAATGCGGTAGCGTCATTTACCGTATCAGCGTCCACGCTTGCGTCTGCTTCTGGTGTCTTAGGCTCATAGTCTGATTTTTCGATTGCTGGTGCAAGAGTAGGGTTCTGAATGATTACCATATCCCCGTCAGCGTCTACATGGACTTTTACAGTATAAGTCGCTTTCACATTGCTTGTCTGTTCTCCCTCTTTTATCTGCTGATCTACTTCGTAGGTAGCAGAAAAAGTGTCCGTTCCCGATTGCTCGATATGCCACACAATCACATCTATAACTGTGGAGCTGGTCGATATATCCGTTCTGATTGTATCAACATTCAAGTCCTGCAATTCTTTTGTCAGATAACCGCTGATTGCCTGCGTCCTTGCTTCAATCGCTTCTTTGCTGTTATTCCATGTGTAATAGGACTTCGCAAAGTTCTTCACGAAATTTTCTATCCCGTTGGTGTCCTGCAAGCGAAGCTCAATGATTTCTTTTTCATGGGTCGTGTGCTGGTCGATAGCCGTAAAATTCTTATACACCCCAAAACTCACGCTTGCGATAAGCACCACCCACAACGCAATCACGGTTTTCTGATGTGTGCCTACCTTGACAGTACGCACCTTTCTTTCTTTTAGTTCTTTGATAGTTTCTGTCTGTTTCTTATTCTTCTTAAACATATTTTTCAAGTCCTTTCTATTGTTTTACTCGTCCTGCACCGATTAAGTGCTGTTGCCAGTAACTACTACTTAGGTCTGCATATCCTATCGGGTCGCCTGCATGGTACATCTGATTATTTCCTACATAAATGCCGACGTGGGTTACATACGAACCAGCGTTATAGGTAGAATGGAAAAATACCAAGTCCCCAGCTTTTGCTTGCGAGAGTGGAAGATGTTGGGTAGCGTCATACTGTGCTTGTGCTGTTCTCGGTAAGGAGATACCAGCTTTTCCATAGCACCATTGCACAAGTCCGCTACAATCAAAGGAAGTGTTCGGATTACTGCCACCATACACATACTTCCAGCCTTGATATTTCAACGCTTCATTCATAATCGCTTGTGCCGTTGCATTATCAAAGTGTGCCACGGTCAGATATTGATTGACTAATTCCACATAGAACATATTTCCATAGCCATACCGCCAGCCCCCATTCTTTGCAACGGCTATCGGGTTGGTGTAGGTTACTTTCTTTCCACCCGACTTCTCACGAGCGAAGCTCTCTGCAAGGTTAAAGGTGTGTTTCTTTCCTTTTCCTGCCACATATCCCACATAGCCGCCGCCATAGTTATAGGACTGTATCGCTACATTCAAATCGTCGATACCTTGATTTTTGCAGGAAGAAAGCAGGGACGCAAAATATTTACACCCCTGCTTGATTGAGCTTTCCGTATCTAAGGAATTAGGCGGTAGTCCCAGACTTTCCGAACTCTGCATAACATCTTCTGCCGTACCGCCACTTTCTACTTGAATGATAGCCAATAGCACATTGACATACTCGGAGATACCGTTTTCTCTGGCGTACTTTTCCACCATAGGCTGATGTTTCAAGACTTCTGCGGATAAGTTCATACCCGTAATGCCAGAAGAAAAATTGCTATTCTCGTCGTCGCTGTCCGCACTAATCAACACACCAAAGAAAAGCACCAGAGAAAAGAGGATAGGAAACAGAGTGCCAATGAGAGCGATATGTTTCAGTTTCATTTTTTCTTCTGTCCTTTCTTCATCACAAGGTTACGAGTTTTCTCTGTTGTCTGCTGGTTCTTTTGGACGGTTTGCGTCTGCTGAACCTTTGTCCTACGGTCTTTGGTGTAATTCTGGCGTGTTTCCTGTGATACCATTTTTTCTACATTTTGCCTATGTGCTATCTGTGCCGACTGGGTCGCTTTCTTATCAGAAGCACCAGAAGATAAAGGACGCTCTTTGATAACATTTGTCTTGACTGGCTCACTTGCTTTCGGAGTTTGAGCTGTGGCAGGGCGTTTGACTTCCTGCATTTTTTCCGCACTCGGCTTTGAAGCTGTGGCTGGTCGCTCATGGGGACGGGTAGCTCCCGTTGTCGCTGATCCGTCAGCCTTTCGCTGTGCCTGCCTTGCTTCTTGTGCCTTTTGAAGTTCCATACGCTTGTCAGCGATATTTTTCTTATGCTGTTCCTGCTTTTCCAAACGCCCCGTCTGTCTGGACTGCTGTTCCTGTACCATGCCACGCTTAAAGTCGGACACGCTGGACTTTGCCTTTTCCTTTGCGGAATACACCGCATAAGCGGTCTGTGTTGGCATATCCTTGATGTTTTCTTTGACAGCATTTGCCTTATCTTTCACTTTATTTTTCGTATCTAAGACAGCACCCACCTTTGAGCCTGCACGCTGTCCCATGCTGGAAGTAGAGGTATTGCCCCGACTGTCTTTTGTGGCTGTGTTCCTTGTCGGTTTTCTGTTTGAAATCGTGCTACCTGCCACCGCACCAGCAACACCGCCAGCAGTAACCGCACCAGCAAGCCGTCTTTCCATACGCCTAGCCCTATGTGCCAAGTATAGATATGGTCTGCGGAAAATTCTTCGTCCCATGCTTTGACTGTCGTTAGCGTTCAAAGAGAACATACTCATTAAATCGCCCAGCTTCATATAGATACCAGCGAAACATACTATCTGTAAGAACGCTACCATGAAAAACGGGTAATCTGTGGAAATGTTATAAAACATACTGGAAATGCTGAACGCCACCGTTACAATGAGCGTTATTCCTGCCCGTGTCATTATGGTATTAAATACCCTCACGATTGCCTGCTTTGCCATGCTTTCATAGCTCGGTATCATGGAAAGTAAAAAGCTGATAGGTAAAAACATTGCAAAGATAATAAAAAGTATCTGGCTGAACAACATCATGCCCGTAAGCAAGAATACAAATATCGTGATACCCAAGTTAAAGAACAAAAGGAAGAACACCATACCTAAACGGTTCACGACCTGCGGTATCGTCAGATTGTTGTTGTCGTTATCCTCGATTTCTGTTTTCACGACTTCCTCTCTGGTCTTTCCGTCCTCGTCCTCTGGACTTACTGATACAAGAGCTTCGACACGGTCTGCCCCGATTTCCTCTGCGTTGCTGTTACCGAATTGAAGTAAGAGCCACGGCTGTTCCACTTGAATGGAAAATAAGCTGTCCCGTATCAAGTCCACGCTGTCCTTGCCCTCGCTGTCAGAGTTAGGGAGCATGATTTTTGTTCCTAAGTCAAGTGAAGCGGTACTGATGTCTGATGAAAATTCATTTATCTTTTTGATGTAGTCGGGAGCATAAGCAATAAATGAAGCAGACAGCACGAATACCACAACAAAGTTAATAACGGCGTGAAGTGCCTTGCTGGTTTCTCTTTTTATCAATCCCGTATAGGCAACATAAAGTCCCACCACTAAGATAATGAGAAGCAGGAAACCAACATAGAAGCCAGAGCTGGAAAAACCGTTTGCCGTAACGCCTGCAAGGGTCTGTATGCTTTTTCCGATACTGTCTGCCATATCGTTAATGAAGTCCAATTTATAGGCTTCCTGCACCACATAGCCCGTGGCATTGCTTAAATAAAGGCTTATCGTCCAGACAAAGTTGGTAATGCAGTAAAGCCCGTACTGCACCGATTTTCCGATACCGTCCAGCCAGTTCCACGGAAGCCACGACCAGCTATTATCCACATAAAAATCAAGCTGGTAGTTGGAAAGGGGATATTTTGAATAAAGATTTTCTGCGTTTATGGTATCGTCCACAAGCCCCGTCGCATGAGCCACCGTCCCCAGAAGTGAAAGCAGGATAAGGGAGAGTGCCACCACGAACAGAGCCATTTTGAGAAAGTGGAAAATCTTCTTTTTTGTGAACGCACCTTTTATCCTTTCTTTCATCACTCCACCTCATTTCTCTGTACGGGCGGTCTGGTATCAAAGGCGTGTAGCAGTTCTTCAAAGACTGGGTGTATCTGCACCACACCGACACGTCCGTATAAGTCCTGCAATAAGCATTGTCCGTTCTCCAAATCACGCAAGCGTTTCTGGTTGTTCTCGTCGTCCTTGTCAATACCGAAAAATTCTAAGGTCTGCTTTATCTCGTTGATGTCAGTAGAACGAAAGGCAAACTTCAAGCCGATATTGTTTTTCAGACTTTCCTTTGACACGTCGCCAGAAGATTGTGTAACAAAATAAACGCCTGCCTGCATAGCTCGTCCAGCACGAACCAGCTTGTTAGAGAGCGTTTCTCCTTGTGCCACATTTAAGAACGCCCACGCTTCGTCAAGGTCTACAATCTTAAAAATACTTCTGTCTGAATGGATAAAATCAAGGGCAAAGGTACTAATCACAATCAGCATAGATACCGACAACAATTCAATGGTCGTGTATTCCTCAAAGGTCGTGTCCTTATCTGGCAATACTAAGTCCGCTACTTGAATGATATTGAGCTGGTTATCCAGACTGATTGTATTTTCTACTGTCCCGTCCGAAAACAGCAGATGTGCAAAATCATAATTTGTAAAACTGGCAATATGATTTGCGATATGGTTCGCAATCGGTGTATTCTCTTGCCGTAATTCTGTGATAACATTTAACAGTCCTCTGTGTTCGCTTTCAGATACCTTGCTGATTGCACTAATAAGCACAGGAAATTTATCTCCGTCACGGGTAGAGATACCCGTTAAAAATGTTAAGATTTCTTTTGCCAGCGTCGCTCCGTCCTCTTTATCTTTCATAATCACAAATGGGTCAAGAAGTCCTGCATTGTCCTTGTCGCTGGTAAGGTTTACGATATTGATTTCACGGGCTATCTCTGGGAGCGTTTCTTTCCAGTTGCCACGCTCTGATTTAGGGTCTAAGATAACCGCTTGACCGCCAAACAGCACAGCATAATACACCAGAAGATTGTTGCAGAACGACTTCCCACCGCCAAGCGAACCGACAAAAGCAGAAGCAAGGGCATTTGTTACTGTACCTTTCACACCTTGACTGGCAAGGGACGGTTGCAGGTACACATTTCTTCCCGTATCAACGGAATAGCCCATATAGATACCCGTAGTTTCTCCTAACTGCTGGGTCGCACCAAAACCAAGCCCTGCCAAGAAATCTGATTTTACATACTGCACATAGTCATTGATATATCGCTTGCTGGCTGGAAGAAATTCAGAATGAAGCCCCAGCATATCCCCAGCAGGACGCACCAACTTTACATTGAGGTCGTCGTAAAAGTCCTTGACTTCATCACAACGGCGTTTCAGCTCGTCAAGATCGGGTGCAGACACCCGTATAACGTAGCTTAACTTATACATACTTTCTTTGCTCTGGTCTAAGTCCGTTTCCAGCTCGTCCACGCTGTCTAATGCGTCCACCACATTTGAGCTGGTTTCACTTCCTGCTTGATAAGCGTGATTGTCAAGGTCTTTCAATTCCTTTTTCTTATTGCGGACGGTTGTTAATGCTTTGCGGTTCTCCACGATTTCTACATTCATAGAAGTATCAACGGGGAATGTGAATTGCTGTTGCTGGAAATAGAAGATTTCAGACGACGGAAAATCAAGCTCCCCGACAATCGCATTGACAGTAAAGTAGGACACATAACTTTCCTTGTCCTCATGTTCCAATCGTAAATACCGCTGGCTTTCCTCAATCACACACCTTGTCGGACGAATAAGGTCGTAGTATTTTATCAGCGTTTCTTTGTTCAATTTTTTCTTTGGTAGCTGGTACTCATAATCTTCATAGGCGATACCGTCCCTGCCGTAAAGATGTTCCATGAGATACCCAAAATCATTGATTTCCAAGCGACGCACCTTAAAACGCCTTGATATTTTATTTTCCAGTAACTTTTCCATTTTCATGTAACGGTTGATTTCATCATTCGGCATGGAAACAAAGTCATTCATCAGCGTGTGGTTCACTTCATGGAGAAATTCCGTAAACGTCAGCCACGCCGATTTTTTGATGTTCTTCAGATTGAGCTGTTCTTCCGTAACCATGAGCTTAAAGCCAAGAAAAAAACGGTAGTCCACTTGATTGTCCCCAATCATAGATACTAACGCTTCGGTCTGTTCGTCTATCTTCTGATAGGCAACTTCCTTTAATTTTCCAGTTACCAGTTTCTTTGACTGTTCCTGCATACTTCGTATGGAGCTTTCTGTGGCAATCTGCAAGGCATGAATTTTACCCTCACGGGACTGTGCGATAAGCTGGCGAAAGCTGTCATGCACGATAAATTTCTGCTCTGCGGATAGGAAAGAATAATTATACGGTATCAGCTCATAGTAAGCGAACACCTCATTGTCCTTGTTCCAGACAAGGTTATTGTCAATATATTTTATCGGGAACATAGTTCACACTCCTTACTGCCGTGATTGTTTCATTCAAGGTCTGCTTATGCAGTTTTACGGCTTTTCCTGCATAAGTGATTTTAGGTCGCAGGGCATAGGTTATCTGTGATTTCAAAAAGCTGTACGGCTTCTTTCCGTCAAAAGTTTTCTGCGACATAAACCAAGTGAGAGCAACGGGAATACCAAAATATTTGAGAAATGCTCCCTCAATCATGGAAAGTGGGGGAATATCCCCAAACAGAATGATGATAAATTCTGTAATCACAAACCATGTAATCTGCGTAAAAGTAACGGGAAAGGGCAAGTTAAAGTCATTGATTGCATACAAGACTTTTTCCACGTTCCAGATACCCGTATAAGATTTAATCTTTTTCAAGTTCTTTCAGCTCCTTTCAAAATAGAAAAGGACAGCCATGTTTCAGACTGTCCCTTAAAAGAGAAATACGCTGTCAGTAGCAACAAAGCTTGTTGCTGATCTTCCAGCGTTAATATGGTATCTCGCACATACCTCGGCTTGTTTCAATAAAGCAACCGCCCATATCCAAATCTCGCCCGTAGGCTTCATAGTCAATGTAGTTCTGTAAGCTGGGTGGAATGTCGCCAAGTGCCTGCAATTCGTCTATATAGTAGTAGGCAACGTCTGTCATGGTTTCACAGTCGGGATAATAATAAATATCGTCCTTATGTTCCACGACTTCTTCCAGCGTCCCGTAGTGGCTGATAAATTCGTCCAGACATTCTACGATATAGTCGGGAAGTTCCTCTATCATTTCATACATCTCATTGAGTTCTTCAATGGAAACATACTCGCCAATCGCAATGGGGAAGTTGTCGGTATCATGGATAGCGTATTCCTCATATTGTTCATTCAAGCCGATTTTTTCTTTCACATCTTCCTCGTCAATGGGAAATGTGAACCAAGCACCGACTAAATAGCCCTCATTGTATTTGCCAAGATTAGCAATATAAACCGCCATATCATCCATCATAAGCACCACCTCATTTCCTACTCTGGCAGTTCAAAGATACCGTGTTCTGTTACTAAAAATTTCCCGTGTTCCTGCAAGTGAGAAGCGTAGGCTTCAAAGTCAAAATAGTATTCTTGACAATCCTCGGATAAATGCTTAAATGTCGGGTCGTTCATCAGCTTTTGCCTTGCAACATCTATCATACTTTTGCAGTTGGGATAAACCGTAATCACGTTCCTGCAAATATAAAGTGCTTCTAAATTTTCATACACGGTAAGAAGTGCTGTATATTCTTCTTGCATATCGCTTGAAAGCTGGCGGTACATAAAATCTAATTCATTGAGCTGGTACACGCTTGTATGTTCGTGAACTTCATCAGCATAAGGCAACACCTTTTCGATAATGCGGTAATCCCCACTTTCTGCACCGACACCTAACTTTTCTTCAAACTCGGCAACATCTATCGGCAGGTCGAACCAGTATGATGTTGTTTCTTCGCCAGTTGTTCCTCTCGTTTCCACCAGCACCCTTGTTTCCTGCATTGTTCCTCACGTCCTTTCTGTTGTTTCATCACATCTTTTAAAGTCTGGTACGGCATACCAAACACATATTTAGAAAAATCTTCTAACTGTCTTATTTCATAATCGGCAGGGTTCAGCCGTTTCATTTCCTGCCACACTTTACGCTTGTAAGAGGGCAGGTCGGAAATGTATTCACAGCTGACGTTTGCCTGCATATCCTTAAAAATATCGCTCATTTCATCACTCCAATCTGAAATTTTGGTAAGAAAAAAGCAGTCAATCCTAAGACTAACTGCTTTGTGTGTATGGACATGAAATTGTTTATCAGACATATTGTTTGAAAAATACATTTAACTTTTGCCCTAGTAGTGTTGGGTTATCTGTATTTACTTCATGTCCTGCATTTTCAATAATAGCTATTTCTGCGTTTTCTATCTGTTGTTGCAATTCTAAAGAAGCTTTTTTATTTATCTTATCCTTATCGCCACAGACAACAAGTACCGAACATGATATTTTTTTCAGTTCATGTTTAAAATTAAGTTCTGTCATAGATTTGCATAGATTGATAAAATCTGTTTTCTGAAAACCCATTTTTTCAAATGCTGAACAAGGCATAATACGGAATATCAGATTTTGCATTTTTAACAGATACTTTGGCATTTCATATTGTGTGCCTATTAACACTAATGAGTTCATTTTTTCTGGGTGTTCTATCGCATACTGCATAGCAAGAATACCACCTAAAGAAAGTCCACAAATATTTAGCGGTTCTTCAAACTGTTCACAGTATGTTTCCAATGTCCGATACAATGTATCATAACATGGTATTTTTCCAAAAAGCCAATCTGATAAATTAGGGCATAAAACTTCAAAATCATCATTGAATACTTTTACGGTATCACTCCAACTTTCAGAAGATTGTCCCAAACCGTGAAGCATTATATATTTCATTCCATCACTCCTAGATACTGTGTTTCATATCCACATTATAACATTCGCATATCAGCACCACAATAAAATTTTATGCACCGATAATCTTATTGAACAGCTCTAACAATACATCTTTCACACCGCCAGCGTTGAATACCAAACCGACAGCAATCAAGGCAACTACTAAGAAGCCGATAAGTTTGGAAAACTCACGCTTGAAACCTAAGTAGATACCGATAACCACAATCGCCATAAGCACTAAGCTCTGTGCGTTTGATAAAAACCATTGATATAAATTTTGTCCGAAATTCATTTAATTGTCCTCGCTTTCTTCTAATTGTTTCATTTCATAGTCAGCTTCTTTGCCGACATTCAAAATACACATCAAGACTACGCCGATACCCATTCCCATAGATACCAGCAGGAAATCTTTTAATAATACCCACATTTTTTATCACTCCTAACTTTCCACCAAATCTTTTGCAGGGGTCGTCTGCTGTTTGATTATCATTTTATGCTTTTCTGTGAGCTTTGCCTGCTGTTCGATTGTTTCCATGTAGTCTGTACCGTTTCCTTTATCAATCTTTTTTAGCATTTTCAAGGTTGGTGCTACCTGCCTTTGTACCCAACGCAATGTGCGGTCTAAGGTGTAAGGCTCTGGCTTTGTCGTCAGCTTCAAGCTCTGTCTGTTATCGCCAATAAACCAAGCCCAGCGGTCATTGAGTTTCCATTCATTTTTTCGCTTGTCGGGTTCTTCATCAACAAACCGTACATACTGGTTGATGATAGAAAAGGCGGTCTGCTCTGCGTCATAATAGGTCAGCAAATCTCGTACTGCATAATAGGCACGTTCATTTCTAAGCCGTATCTCAAAACGGTTGATAATGTCGGCTTCTTCAAGCGGTGTCCCTAACTTGACGTACTGCTCATAGTCCTTTTCATAGATACAAAAATACACATCTGATTTCAGCGAACCAAGATAAAGGGTGCGTCCCATATATTCTCTGTCGTCCTCTCTATGCTTGATAAGCTCGCCCGACTGGTAAAACTTATAACTTCTGGACTTTCCGATATATTCCCGTTTTCTGCATTTTTCCGCAAGCTCTGGAATATCCAAAATGCCCGTATGGTCGTTGATAGCAAGGTCGATACGCTTCATCACGCCACCGTCTACGAGTGCGTCCATAAGGAAGTCATACCAGCTTCTTTGCTGTGCCAGCAGATAACTTTCAAACTGCCTGCAACCACGCCCCTTTAATTCTAAAAGGACACCTTTTTCTTCGTCAGCCGACGTATAGATAAAGATGTCCCCTAAAGAATAATGCTCCGTATAACTGTAATGTCCGTAATCTTCATGGAGCATATAATTGATATTCAGTTTTAATATATCTTTGATGATGTGCTGTATATCCAGCGTGGGAAAACGAATTTTCACATAATCAAACAGCATGGTAAGCGGTGCTTCTGGATTGAACCTTGCCAGTTCCTTATGCAGAGTTTCCAGAAGTTCTTTTGACGGCTTCATTTTTCCGCTTTCTATCTTGTTGAGATATTCTCTTGTGATACCAGAAGCCACCGCCAGCCTGCCTTGTGAGATACCGTAAGCAATCCGTTTCTCCCGTAATTCTTTTATCCATTGTTCTTCATTCAGAACCATACCCCCAATCTGTAAAGTGTGAAGTTTTTTAAGGCGACTTCACAACTGATTTTTACTAGAAAACCATATCAGAAGCCTTATGTTTCCTATGTTTTTTGTCTATTGTCTATTTGCAAACGTACCCCTCTGTTAGATACCGAGGGGTTCATCAGCAGAGCAGGGACAAGCCCTGCTCTGCAAAATGGCTTCCACGGTCGTATTTGCTCCGCCGACCGTTCCTGCCGTTGTGCAGGCAGAACTTATCCTACCTGTTCATACCAATGTAAACCATGATGAACGAAACATCAGCGGATAAACATAAATTTAATGTTTCTTCTGATATTTCACTTTTACGGATAGGGTCTGTTTCCAGAAAAGACTTATCAAGCAATTCAAAAACAAAATCAATCTGGCTGTTACAAGCCGACTGTTTTCTATTTAAGCGTATCAAGAACAAATCGGGCATGAAGTTTTTTTCGTGAATTGCATTTTCAAGAATAGTATCAGCTTTTTTCTCAAACTGATGTTTTGGATTACATTTAAAATCGTGATAACGTTTCTGCACAAATCCCTCGCAATCGGCTAGAAAATCTCCATAATTGATACAGATACATTTTACGCTCTTAGCTTTCTCGTCTTTATCTTCTGATTGTATTATTTTATTGATTTCTTTTATTTCCATGAGTTAGTTTTCCTTTCCTTGTTGTTCTGGCATAACTTGTCTTTCTTGTGCAAGCCTGCCGATAGTCTGCAAAAAGTCATGTCCTTTTGGGACTAAAGGCGTGTAAAACTCACTGATAACGCTTGTCCCCACATCACAATAACCACGCCCCTTGATACGCTTCTGAAAAAACTGCTTTTTCACATCTGAACCGAACAGCATACCGTAACCCAATTCGCTGATACGCCCAAGTCCCACACGGAAGTTGAAGTTATCCCTTATTCCGTCCGAGAAATACTTTGCGTCTGGACGCTGGCAGGCAACAATAAGAAAATATCCTGCCTGCCGTCCCAGCATAACGATTTTCTTTAACTGGCTAAGCAAGCCCACGCTTTCCTTTGTCCCCAGCATTTCAAAAAACGCCACATATTCATCAAAGATAAGAAAGCAGGGTGGCAGTCCCAGATAGGCGTAGT
>ENA-UONQ01001254-UONQ01001254.1-human-gut-metagenome-genome-assembly--contig:-CS26-NODE-1254-length-22841-cov-4.915431_pt1 | contig 22841 bp, 19 predicted proteins | sample MGYA00242460_ERZ724007 | MGnify/ENA metagenome assembly ERZ724007
TGTCGTCTCATACCCTGAAATTGTACGAATTCTTGCACGGCGGTTTTCGGAAAAAGATTGACATTCGATGCACTTTTCTATAGAATTAAAGTGTATGATAATGCACGGGAGAAAATTTTGCCGTTTTCGGCTTTTCGCCCGCGCCAAACGCTCAATGAAGAAAGGTATGGTAATGTATTATGCAGAAGACCGAATTACTCTACGAGGGCAAAGCAAAGAAAGTTTACGCAACGGAGAACCCGGATTATTGCATCGTTTCCTATAAAGATGACGCGACCGCGTTCAACGGCCTCAAGAAGGGCACCATCGTCGGCAAAGGCGTTGTCAACAACCGTATGTCCAACTTCATGTTCCAGCTGCTTGAAAAGCACGGCATCAAGACCCACTTTGTAGAAGAGCTTTCCGACCGCGACACCGTCGTGCGCAAGGTCAGCATCGTTCCGCTCGAAGTCATCGTCCGCAACAAGGCAGCCGGCAGTCTCTCTAAGCGCCTCGGCCTTGAGGAAGGCACCCCCATGCGCGTACCGGTCCTGGAGTTCTGCTACAAGAACGACGATCTCGGCGACCCGATGGTCAACAATTACCATATCCTCGCTGCCGGCTTTGCAACGCAGGAGGAAATTGATAAGATCAGCTCGATGGCTCTGAAGGTCAACGAGCTCATGCTGGAGTTCTTCAAGAGCATCGGCGTTGACCTCATCGACTTCAAGATTGAATTCGGCAAGACCTCCGACGGCGAGATTATCCTCGCAGACGAGATTTCCCCGGATACCTGCCGCTTCTGGGACATCAATACCCATGAAAAGCTCGATAAGGACCGTTTCCGCCGCGACATGGGCGGTGTGGAAGAGGCTTATGCCGAAATGATGAAGCGCATCGGCCTGAACTGACTGTAAAGCATATAACGAAACGGAGTCCCCGAAAACGCGGAGGCTCCGTTTACGCGGTTTATTGCCGCATTCTCCGTTTGTTATGTTATTTGATTAAAGGAAAAGATAAACATGAGAGATACGTATGAATCCCCCCTGTCCTCCCGCTATGCCGACAAAGAGATGAAGTACCTGTTTTCGCCGGACATGAAGTTCAAAACCTGGCGCCGCCTTTGGATCGCCCTTGCAGAGAGCGAAATGGAGCTCGGTCTGCCGGTCACGCAGGAACAGGTCGATGAGCTGAAGGCACACGCCGAGGACATCAACTATGAAGTCGCCGAAGAGCGCGAGCGCCTTGTGCGCCACGACGTGATGAGCCATGTGTATGCCTACGGCCAGCAGTGCCCGAAGGCTGCCGGCATCATCCACCTCGGCGCAACAAGCTGCTATGTCGGCGACAACACCGACATCATCATCATGACGGAAGCCATGAAGATTGTTAGGAAGAAGCTCGTCAATGTCATCCGCATTCTTTCCCATTTTGCGGAAGAATATAAAGACCTGCCTACGCTCGCCTTCACCCACTTCCAGCCGGCACAGCCGACCACCGTGGGCAAGCGTGCCACGCTGTGGATGCAGGAGTTTCTGATGGACCTTGAAGACGTGGAGTATCAGCTCAGCAAAGCGAAGCTGCTCGGCTCCAAGGGCACCACGGGCACACAGGCAAGCTTCCTTGAGCTTTTCGACGGCAACGATGAAATGGCCGCAAAGATCGACGCGAAAATCGCCGAGAAAATGGGCTATGAGAGCTGCTTTGCCGTCTCCGGCCAGACCTACCCGCGTAAGCTCGACAGCCAGATGCTGAACGTTTTGAGCTGCATCGCGCAGAGCGCCGCAAAATTCTCGAACGACATCCGTCTTCTGCAGCACCTGAAGGAAGTGGAAGAGCCGTTTGAGAAGAACCAGATCGGTTCCTCCGCCATGGCGTATAAGCGCAACCCGATGCGCAGCGAGCGTATCGCCTCCCTTGCACGCTACATTGTCGTAGACGCGCTGAACCCGGCGATTACCGCTTCTACGCAGTGGTTTGAGCGCACGCTGGACGACTCCGCGAACAAGCGCATCAGCGTGCCGGAAGCTTTCCTTGCGACCGACGCGATCCTGAACCTTGTAATGAACGTTGCGGACGGCCTTGTGGTTTACCCGAAGGTCATCGAGCAGCACCTCCGCCGCGAGCTGCCGTTCATGGCGACGGAAAACATCATGATGGACGCCGCAAAGCGCGGCGCAGACCGTCAGGAACTGCACGAGCACGTGCGCGTGCACTCCATGGCAGCCTCTAAGGTCATTAAGGAAGAGGGCGGTGAAAACGACCTTCTGGAGCGCATCGCAAACGACCCGATCTTCGGCGTCACACTCGACGAGCTCAAGGGCATCGTAGACCCGCACAAGTATGTCGGCCGCGCACCGCGCCAGACCGAAATTTTCCTTCACGATGTCGTAAAGCCGATTCTCGATCGCTATGCAGACACCGAAACAGAGACCGCAGAGATCAATCTGTAATTCACCCCGCCGTTTTAAACGGCTTTGGGAGGAAATAAATATATATAATATATTAGAAAGGCTTGAACTATTATGGTAAAAGCAATTGTCGGCGCCTGCTGGGGCGACGAAGGAAAAGGCAAAATCACCGATATTCTGGCGGAAGATTCCGATATCGTTGTTCGTTTCCAGGGCGGTAGCAACGCCGGTCACACGATCATCACCAATTACGGTCGCTTTGCTCTGCATCAGCTGCCCTCCGGTATTTTTAGAAAGAACATCCTCAATATCATTGGCAACGGCGTTGCGCTCTCCGTTGAAAACTTCATCGACGAGCTCAAGGCTGTAACGGAACAGGGCGTTCCGATGCCGAACATCCTCATCTCCAACCGCTGCCAGATCGTTATGCCGTACCACAAGGCACTCGACGGCATGGAAGAAGCCCGTCTGGCTTCTAAGTCCTTTGGTTCCACCAAGAGCGGCATCGCACCGTTCTATTCCGATAAGTACGCAAAGATCGGCTTTCAGGTCAGCGAGCTGTTTGGCAGCAAAGAGGACCTGATGGAGAAGATCGACCATGTGCTCGATCTCAAGAATGTACTCTACACCAACCTTTATAAGGTTGAGCCGCTCGACCGCGAAGAGATTTACGCAAAGCTCATGGAGTACAAGGAACTCATCGCGCCGTATGTGGCCGATACATTCACCATTCTCCACAACGCCGTTAAGGAAGGCAAAACCATTTTGCTCGAGGGTCAGCTCGGCTCCCTGAAGGACCCGGACCTCGGCATTTATCCGATGGTCACCTCCTCCTCCCCGGTCGCCGGCTTCGGCGCTGTCGGTGCAGGCGGCATCCCGCCGTATGAGATCAAAGAGATTTACACGGTCGTTAAGGCGTATTCCAGCGCTGTCGGCGCAGGCGAGTTCGTTTCCGAGATTTTCGGCGATGAAGCGGAAGAGCTGAGAAAGCGCGGCGGCGATAAGGGCGAGTACGGTGCTACCACCGGCCGTCCGCGTCGTGTCGGCTGGCTCGACCTCGTTGCAGCCCGCTATGGATGCCAGGTGCAGGGCGCAACCGGCGTTGCCATGACCGTACTTGATGCACTCGGCTATCTCGATGAGATTCCGGTCTGCGTCGGCTACGAGCTCGACGGCAAGCAGATTGATTACTTCCCGACCACTACGGAGCTCAAGCGCTGCAAGCCGATTTTCGAGAAGCTCCCGGGTTGGAAATGCGACATCCGCGGCATCAAGAAGTTCGAGGATCTCCCGGAGAACGCACGTCATTACGTCGAGTTTGCCGAAAAGCACCTCGGTGTTCCGGTCTGCATGGTTTCGAACGGCCCTGCCCGCGAAGACATCATGTATCGCTAATTTAAGATATTCTAAGAAAGCAGGCAGCCCCAAGCCGCCTGCTTTCCCCTACTTTGCATACGAATCATTAAATACAGTTATATTTTCACTGTACAGAGAATAACCAATTTTGAATTGTAAATTCTGAAAGGATGGTTTAGGATATGTGCGGAATCGTCGGTTATATCGGTAACGATCAGGCAGTACCCGTTCTCTTGCAGGGGTTGGAAAAGTTGGAATACCGCGGATATGACTCCGCAGGTGTAGCAGTCTTCTCGGAAGACGGATTGAAAGTTGTAAAATCGAAAGGCCGGCTGCGCGTGCTGAGCGACCTGTTGGACGGCGGCAAAGCACTGACCGGTACGCTCGGCATCGGCCACACGCGCTGGGCGACGCACGGCGCACCGAGCGATGTGAACTCGCACCCGCAGGTGAGCGAGGGCGGTCGTTTTGCCGTTGTGCATAACGGCATCATCGAGAATTATCTCTACCTCAAACAGCACCTCATGCGCCGCGGCGTACAGTTCGTATCGGAAACCGATACGGAGGTTGTCGCGCAGATGCTCGAATACTACGATAAGGGCGACATTCTGGAGACGATTGAAAAGGTCATCTCCAAGGTGGAGGGCAGCTATGCGCTCGGCATCATCAGTGCCGACCACCCGGACTGCATCTACGCGGTACGCAAGGACAGCCCGCTCATCATCGGCATCGGGCAGGGCGAAAATTTCATCGCGTCCGACATTCCCGCGATCTTATCAAAGACGCGTGAGATCTGCCGCTTAAAAGATAACGAAATTGCAGAGCTCACCCGCGACGGCGTGAAGTTCTATAACGCAGACGGCGAGCCGGTCGAAAAAGAGATTGAGCACATCGAGTGGGATATTGAAGCGGCCGAAAAGGGCGGCTTTGAGCATTTCATGATGAAGGAGATCTTCGAGCAGCCGAAAGCCGTGCGTGATACCATTACACCGCGTATCCGCAACGGGCACATCGTGCTTGATGACATCACCTTGACCGCCGAGGAGCTGCGCCGCTTCACAAAAATCAACATCGTGGCGTGCGGCACGGCGTACCACGTGGGCGTCGTGGCAAAGTACGCGTTTGAAGAACTGCTGCGCATCCCGGTCGAAGTGGATGTTGCATCTGAGTTCCGTTACCGCGACCCGATCCTCAACGAAAACACGCTCATGATCATCATCAGCCAGTCCGGCGAGACCGCCGATACGCTGGCGGCGCTGCGCGAAGCGAAGCGTGCGGGCTGTCGTGTGCTCTCCGTTGTGAACGTTGTCGGCAGCACCATTGCAACCGAATCGGACGACGTGCTGTATACGTGGGCAGGCCCGGAAATTTCCGTCGCGTCCACAAAAGCATACAGCACGCAGCTTGCGGTCATTTATCTTCTGGCGCTGTACATCGGCGAGCAGCTCGGCAAATTCACGCAGGAGCAGCTCAGTGCATACATCGCGGCGCTCGAAAAGCTGCCGGAGCAGATTGACGAAATGCTGAAGCACAAGGAGAATATTCAGTTCTTTGCTTCCAAGTATTTCAACGCGAGCGACATGTACTTCATCGGCCGCAATGTCGATTACGCCGCGTCTCTGGAGGCTTCCCTCAAACTCAAGGAGATTTCCTACATTCACTCCGAGGCCTACGCCGCGGGCGAGCTCAAGCACGGCCCGATCTCCCTCATCGAAGACGGCACGCTTGTCATCGCGCTTGCGACCGACGCCCGCCTCTTTGATAAAATGATGTCGAATATCAAAGAGGTTAAGGCGCGCGGCGCTGTTGTGCTGGGTGTTGCGACGGAAGACAAAAAAGAGATTGCCGGGCAGACAGATATGGTGTTCTACATTCCGAAGACCGCATCGTTCATGCTCCCCTCCCTCTCAGTCATCCCAATGCAGCTGTTTGCGTACTATGTCGCCTCCATGAAGGGCTGCGATATTGATAAGCCGCGCAATCTTGCAAAATCTGTCACAGTGGAGTAAAATAGAATTGTATTCAATCGTTGAACCAACGTTTTAAATTCAGGAAGGCAGGGTGTAATATGCCACAAAACGAAAAAGTGCTCGTAGTGGACTTCGGCGGACAGTATAACCAGCTGGTCGCACGCCGCGTCCGCGAGTGCAATGTATACTGCGAGATCGTGTCCTACCGCGTGGGTCTTGACGCCATTCGCGCGCAGAACCCCAAGGGCATCATCTTCACCGGCGGCCCGAACAGCGTTTACGTCGACGGTGCGCCGACCATTGATCCCGCGATTTTCGATCTCGGTATCCCCGTGCTCGGACTTTGCTACGGCTTCCAGCTCATGACGCATCTACTCGGCGGTCATGTCTGCAAGGCGCCGGAGCGTGAATACGGCAAAACGCTGGTTCACGTCGATACCAAGTCCAAGGTCTTTGAGAACGTCAGCCCGGAGACCATTTGCTGGATGAGCCACAACGACTACGCCGAGTCCGCGCCCACAGGCTTCACAATCTCCGCGTATACCGATAACTGCCCGGTCGCCGCCATCGAGCTGCCGGAAAAGAACCTCTACGGCTTCCAGTTCCACCCGGAAGTGCTCCACACGCCGGAAGGCAAGACGATGCTGCACAACTTTGTCTACAACGTCTGCGGCTGCAAGGGCGACTGGGAAATGGGCTCCTTCGTTGAAACGAGCGTCAAGGCACTGCGTGAGAAGATTGGCGACGGCAAAGTGCTGTGCGCCCTTTCCGGCGGTGTCGATTCTTCCGTTGCGGCAGCCATGCTCTCTAAAGCCGTCGGCAAGCAGCTTACCTGCGTATTCGTCGACCACGGCCTGCTGCGCAAGAACGAGATGGAAGAAGTCTGCGAGGTCTTCGGCCCGAACGGCCAGTTCGAGCTCAATTTCGTCTGCGTCAACGCTCGCCAGCGCTTCTACGATAAGCTCGCCGGCGTATCTGAGCCGGAGAAAAAGCGCAAGATCATCGGCGAAGAGTTCATCCGCGTCTTTGAAGAAGAAGCAAAGAAGATTGGCGCCGTCGATTTCCTCGCGCAGGGCACCATCTACCCCGACGTCGTAGAAAGCGGCCTAGGCGGCGAAAGCACCGTCATCAAGTCGCACCACAACGTAGGCGGTCTGCCGGATTACGTCGATTTCAAGGAGATCGTCGAGCCGCTGCGTGACCTCTTTAAGGACGAGACACGTCAGGCCGGCCGTGAGCTGGGTCTGCCGGAATACCTCGTCAGCCGCCAGCCGTTCCCCGGCCCCGGCCTTGCCATCCGCATCATCGGCGAAGTCACGCCGGATAAGGTCAAGATGGTACAGGAAGCCGACGCCATCTGGCGCGAGGAGATCGCAAAAGCCGGTCTCGATAAGAGCATCAGCCAGTACTACGCCGCGCTGACCAACATGCGCAGTGTGGGCGTTATGGGCGATGAGCGCACCTACGACTATGCCGTGGCCCTGCGCGCCGTGACCACCACCGATTTCATGACGGCCGAAGCCGCCGAGATTCCGTGGAACCTGCTCCAAACCGTCACCAGCCGCATCGTCAACGAGGTCCAGCACGTCAACCGCGTCCTTTACGACTGCACCGGCAAACCCCCGGCAACGATCGAATTTGAATAATACCCGAAAGGCTGAAAAGCCTTGAAAATGCTGGACTTTTGCGCCTGGGAATTGCCCCGTGACAACAAAATGACAACATTTTAGATTATCCAAGAATAAAGAGCTATCTGATTTCTGTTAGAGAAGTCAGATAGCTCTTTTTGTCTGTTTTCTTAACTTTTACCCTTCAACCTTACAGTTTCCCGCATAGGTGAACGCAATGTAGGACTTACCACGATTGAGCTGCAACTCGTTGCCGTTCGCGTCAAAGAACTTCAGCGGGTCATACATACCGGCCTTAGACCAAGTAATCGGCACCATTTTGCCCTCGGAAATATAATAGCCCTTTGCATTTTCGCCGCCTTCCCAATCCACATACTTGATCACTTCGTCACCGGGATATGGCTTGATCTCCGTCTCAAGAACGATCACATTCTCAAACTTGAGCTGTTCTTTGGAAATGCCGTCCATATGCGGGCTATCTTTAAAGCTCTTGAGGTATTCATGATTTTCTTCATCATAAGTAAAAACACTGTAATTTGCACCGAAATCCACACGCACCTTTTGGACATCTTCGCCGTTCGGTGCGGCATTTTTATCCATTTCAACAAAATTAAAAGCTGTACCTGTTTTGTCCTCTTTTAAATCGGTGCGCACTTTATCTTTTTCCAAAACACTCGGAAAATTCGGCCCATGAAATACACCGGTGTGTTCCCACGCATAACCGCTTTCATAACGCGCCTTATCTCTGCCAAAGCAATCACCGAGGCCATATTCATCGCCGTCATACTGATCGATATCCATGCTGTTGACTGTAGGGCGCGCAACAGACTCATTCATGCCCCAGTTTACATAAATTGCATCAAACCCGACCGCCAAAATCGGATAATAGTATCGGCAGCTGCGAATGGAACAAACCTCGGGAATTTGGGTATAATCCCCATAAACCGCCATCAAACGGGTCAGGTCGTATTCCACCGGCAGCTCGAAAATAAGATCTGCGGCGGAGATGCCATATTGCGGCAGGGCGGCGTCTACGTTATTCACCATCACGGCGACAGGGCGTTTGCCGATGGCGCCGTCCGTCAAGGTCGGCAGGCCGGTGAGCAGGTTCACATTCGCCGGTTCCGTGGAAGGTGCTTCCGTAGGTTCTGCGGTGCTTTCTGCTGCGGAAGATTCCGCCTCTGCCGTCGGAGCAGCCGTGGCAGTCGCTTCCGGCTCGCTTGCGGCGCTCTCCTCTGCCGGTTTCGAGCCGCAGCCCGCGAACACAGTCAGGCTGAGCAGCAAGGCGCTGCACAACGCAAATATTCTCTTTTTCAATTTTATCAACCTCCATTTGTTGATTTCTGCTATTTATTATAGTCCGAAACGCACCGAATTGCAACAAAAAATGCACGAAAATTGTCGGGCAGCGCCAAAATGCCGATACCAAGCTGCACAACGAGCGCAAAGTTGAAAATGTAAAAAGCTTATATAGCAAAATATCCCCCGCTCTGTACAGAACGGAGGATACTTTAAACTTTCATGTGTTTAGTCTTCAAACAGGTCTTTGATCTTGCCGAAGAAGCTTTTACGCTTCTGATAGTTCTTTTCGTCGGCATTCTGTTCAAATTCCTGCAAAAGCTCTTTTTGGCGCTTGCTCAGGTTTTTCGGCACTTCAACGGTCACGCGCACGTACTGGTCGCCGCGCCCTCTGCCGTTGATGCTCTGAATACCCTTGCCCTTGAGCTTGAACACGTCGCCCGGTTGCGTGCCCTCGTGTACGGTGTAGCTCACCTTACCGTCGAGCGTCGGCACCGTGACTTCCGCGCCGAGTGCAGCCTGCGTGAACGTGATTGGCATATCGCACCAAACGTCGTTGCCGCGGCGCGTGAAAATGGCATGCGGACGAACTGTAATGTATACGTGCAGGTCGCCGTTCGGACCGCCGTTGGAGCCGGCATTGCCCTTGCCGCCGACATTCAGAATCTGATCGTCATCGATACCCGCCGGAACGGAAATCTCGATCGTCTTCTGGCGGCGGATCTTACCCTTGCCATCGCACGTTTTGCACGGGGTATCGACAATCTGGCCTCTGCCGTGGCAGCGGTCGCACGTGCTTGTGGACTGCACCACGCCGAACGGTGTGCGCTGGTTGATGCGCACCTGGCCGGAGCCGCCGCAGTTCGGGCAGGTCTTGGGGCTTGTGCCCTTAGCCGCGCCGGAGCCGTTGCAATCCGGGCAATTTTCGATCTGGTGGTAGGTCACATTTTTCTTGCAGCCCTTTGCCGCTTCCTCAAACGAAAGGGTGACGCTTGCCTCTACGTCACTGCCGCGGCGCGGTGCGTTCGGGTTCGCACGGCGTCCGCCGCCCCCGAAACCGCCGCCGAAGAAGCTGTCGAAAATATCGGTAAAATCAAAACCGCCTGCGCCGCCGGCATACGGATTTCCGCCGCCCGCGCCGCCGCCGAAGTTCGGATCTACGCCCGCAAAGCCGAACTGGTCGTAGCGCGCCTTCTTGTCTTTATCAGAAAGTACCTCATACGCTTCGTTGACTTCCTTAAACTTCGCTTCCGCATTTTTATCTCCGGGATTCAAGTCCGGGTGGTATTGCTTTGCAAGCTTGCGGTACGCCTTTTTAATCACATCGTCTGTTGCGCTCTTATCGACCCCAAGCACTTCATAATAATCTCTTTTGTTGTCCGCCATCCGCTGTCATCTCCTCGCAAACTCCAAAAGGCAAGGGACGCCTTTCGGCTCCCCTTGCACTTTTGAACGTGTCATTTATAAAACTTAATCGACGTCCTTGTAGTCTGCGTCGTAGACGTCACCGTTCGGGTTCTGACCGCCCTGCTGCGGGTTTGCGCCCGGGGCTGCCTGCTCGCCGCCCTGCTGCGGTGCACTTGCCTTATACAGCTTCTCACTGACCGCGTAAATCGCCTTCTGCAGTTCATCCATGCCGGACTTGATCTCCTCGACCGTGCCGTTCTGCATGGTGGTCTTCAGGGCTGCAACCTTGTTGTTCACTTCGGTCTTGTCCGCCTCTTCCAGCTTGTCGCCGCTCTCGTTTACGAGCTTCTCCGCCTGGTAGCAGAGGTTCTCTGCGTTGTTCTTCGTCTCAACCTCTTCACGGCGCTTCTTGTCTTCCTCTGCGAACTGCTCAGCCGCCTTAACAGCCTTATCAATGTCCTCCTTGCTCATGTTGGAGGAAGAAGAAATCGTGATGTGCTGTTCCTTACCGGTGCCGAGATCCTTAGCGGAAACATTTACGATGCCGTTTGCGTCGATGTCAAATGTAACTTCAATCTGGGGGATGCCGCGCGGAGCCGGAGCGATGCCGTCGAGCTTAAAGAGACCCAACTGCTTGTTATCGCGTGCAAATTCACGCTCGCCCTGCAGAACGTTGACCTCAACCTGCGTCTGACCATCAGCCGCCGTGGAGAAAATCTGGCTCTTCTTGGTCGGGATCGTGGTGTTTCTGTCGATGATCTTCGTCATCACGCCGCCCATGGTCTCAACACCGAGAGAAAGCGGAGTAACGTCAAGCAACAGCAAGCCCTGAACTTCGCCGCCGAGAACGCCTGCCTGAAGTGCGGCGCCGATTGCAACGCATTCGTCCGGGTTGATGCCCTTGAACGGCTCTTTGCCGATAAGCTTCTTAACCGCTTCCTGAACAGCCGGAATTCTGGAGGAACCGCCGACCATGAGAACCTTGTTGATCTCACCGATAGAGAGGCCGGAGTCGCTCAGTGCCTGACGAACCGGGCCCATGGTCTTCTCAACGAGGTCTGCGGTGAGCTCATTGAACTTTGCTCTGGAGAGCGTGAGGTCAAGGTGCTTCGGGCCGGTTGCATCCGCCGTGATGAACGGCAGGTTGATGGAAGCGCTCGTCATGCCGGAAAGCTCGATTTTTGCCTTCTCTGCCGCTTCCTTAATACGCTGCATAGCCATCTTATCGCCGGAAAGGTCGATGCCGTCGGAAACCTTGAAGCTGTTGATGATCCAATCCATGACGCGCTTATCAAAGTCGTCGCCGCCAAGGCGGTTATTGCCGGCCGTAGCCAGAACCTCCTGTACGCCGTCGCCCATCTCAATGATGGAAACATCGAACGTACCGCCGCCGAGGTCATAAACCATGATCTTCTGGTCGTCTTCCTTATCGATACCGTAGGACAGTGCTGCTGCCGTCGGCTCGTTGATGATACGCTTTACATCGAGGCCCGCGATCTTGCCCGCGTCCTTCGTTGCCTGACGCTGTGCGTCCGTGAAATACGCCGGAACGGTGATAACTGCGCTCGTAACGCTCTCGCCGAGGTATGCTTCCGCGTCGCCCTTCAGCTTCTGGAGGATCATTGCGGAGATCTCCTGGGGGGTGTAGCTCTTACCGTCGATCGTCACCTTGTGGTCTGTGCCCATCTCTCTCTTAATAGAGGAGATCGTGCGGTCCGGGTTCGTAATCGCCTGACGCTTTGCGACCTGACCGACCATGCGCTCGCCTGTCTTGGAGAATGCCACGACAGACGGGGTGGTTCTTGCGCCTTCTGCGTTTGCGATAACGACCGGCTCGCCGCCTTCAATAACCGCTACGCAAGAGTTTGTTGTACCAAGGTCAATACCAATTGTCTTTGCCATATCAATTACCTTCCTTTAACTCAAATGAGTGTGTGAATTCTGAATTACTATATAAATGGATATTTGCTGATTTAGTTTGCTACCTGTACCATGGCGTGTCTTACGACCTTATCGCCCAGCATGTAGCCCTTCTGGAACACCGCCGAAATGACGTTTTCGCCAAGCTCGTCGCTTTCAATGTGCGCCACCGCGTTGTGCAGCGCCGGGTCAAACGGCTCGCCAACCTGACCGACTTCTCGGATGCCAAGCTTTTCAAAGCTCGCCTTAAATTGGCTTGCAATCATCTCAACGCCTTTTTTCATATCCTCTGCGGAGGCATTTTCCTGTGCCAGTGCACGGTCGATATTATCGGCCACCGGCAAAATCGCGTTGATTGTATCGGAAACGGCGTTATTGTAAACGGCGTTCTTTTCGTTTGCGGAACGCTTGCGGAAGTTATCGTACTCGGCAAGCACGCGCAGGTGCTGCTGCTTGTGGCTGTCGAACTCCGCCTGCAAGCGGTCGTAATCCTCTTTCGGAATCTTCTCGCTCTTCTTTTTCTTTTTCTCCTTTTCCGCAGCCTTTGCAGATTCCTCTGCCGGCTCGGTATTCGCTTCCTGCTCGGGTTCCTGAACAGGCTTCTTTTCCTCTGCCATCTGGCAACGCTCCTTTCTCTATTCTTCCCGCATGATACGCGTAAGCATTTCGCCTACACGATCTGCGACATATGCTGTTTGTGCCGCGACGTGTGCGTACTGCATCCGCATCGGGCCGATCACGGCGACCGCGCCGGCATCTCTGCCGTTCACGCTGTACCGTGCGCAAATGACCGACGATTCCGCCAAAGCGTTCTGCCCGGTCTCTGTGCCGATCTTGATCTGCGTGCGGTTCTGCTTGCCTGCGAGAAGTTCCGTCAAAAGCTCCCGTCTTTCCAGAATATCCATCACCCGGCGTGCACCGCCAAGCTTGTATTCCGGGTAGAACAGCAGGTTCATCTGACCGCTTACGGAAATTTCCGTCTGCATCGTTTCAAGCGCCACTTCCAAAAGCGCCGCCAGCGCCGGCGACATCAAAATTGCCATATCCCCCAGCGAGATTGCAAGGCTTTGCACAAATGCCCGGTTGATCTCCGCCACGTCGCGCCCTGTCACGCGCTCGTTGAGCACGCGGAAAAAAATGCGCATAATCTCGTTTGAAAGATCAAAGTCGCAGTGAAACACCTTGTTTTTCATGGTACCTGCGCTGCTCATCATAATGAGCATTGCGGTGCGGCGGCTCGTCTGCACGAACTGCACCGCCTTGATCTTTGCATCCGCGCCGCTCGGCGTGGTGCTCAACGCAAGGTACCGCGTAGAAGCCGCCAGCGTTTTCGCCGCGCCACGCAATAATCGTTCCGGGTCAAACGCGCTCTTTGCAAGCATCGCGTCTATCGTAAGCTTTTCGGCTTCCGTTAACGTTTCCGGCTGCATCAGCGCATCTACGAACTCGCGGTAGCCCTCCTGTGAAGGCACACGCCCCGCGGAGGTGTGCGGCTGTTCCAAAAGCCCCAGCTCCGTAAGCTCTGCCATCTCGTTGCGCACCGTTGCGGAAGAAACACCTGCTTTTTCCGCAATGGACTTGGAGCCCACCGGCTCGCCCGTGCGAATGTATCCGTCTACGATCGAGGCAAGTATATTTTGTTTGCGTTTTGTCAGTTCCATACTTGCACCTCTCAGGTTTTAGCACTCTATGTTCCCGAGTGCTAACCCTTGTCTATACTATACTGCAAAGGTCAGGAAATGTCAACACCAAAATTTGTAAATACTTTGTGAATGTGCGAATTCTTCCCGGTCGGCATCCGTTTTGAAGCTTCTTTTAGCATTTCCGGCTCCACAGTGCCAAATTCCTGTTTAGATACCGAAAAAAGCGTCTTCGCCATAATTTCACTTTTTGTAACAGAATTTCAGGATTTTTGTGCAAATTATTGACATTTTATAAAAATTGTATTAAACTGATAGTCCGTGTTTCAGTTTCTGTGTTCGCATTAGCCCGAAAGTCCGTACCGTTAACGGAAAAGAGGAGTAAACTATGATTCAGGCAGAGCATTTACAAAAGGCCTTCCGCGTGCGAAAACGAAACGCAGGCTTTAAAAACGCCGCAAAAGCATTTTTCAGCCGCGAGTACGAAGAAATTCATGCCCTAAACGACGTTTCGTTCCGTATTGAAGACGGCGAGGCCGTGGGCTATATTGGCCCGAACGGTGCCGGAAAAAGCAGCACCATCAAAATTCTCTCCGGCATTTTAACACCGGACAGCGGCACCTGCGTCATCGACGGGCGCGTGCCGTGGAAAGACCGCCGCGCGCATGTTTCGCAGATCGGCGTTGTGTTCGGGCAGCGCAGTCAATTATGGTGGGACGTGCCCGTCATTGATTCATTCGAGCTTATCCGCGACATTTACGCCGTGGCCGAAGATGTTTACAAGCGAAATTTACGGGATTTGACCGACCTTCTGAATTTATCGGAGATCTTAAAGACCCCGGCGCGCAGCCTGTCGCTCGGGCAGCGTATGCGGTGCGAGATCGCCGCCTCCCTGCTGCACGACCCGCGCATCTTGTTTTTGGATGAACCCACCATCGGGCTCGACGCGGTATCGAAGATCGCCGTGCGCGAATTCGTGCTTGATATGAACAAGCGCCGCGGCACCACGGTCATTTTAACGACGCACGACATGCAGGACGTGGAAGCCTTGGCGCAGCGTGTCCTGCTCATCGGCAAAGGGCGCATTTTATTAGACGGCACACTCGACGATATTCGGCGCGGCGGCAGCGGGCAGATTGACGAAACGCTCGCGGCGCTCTACAAACAGTTTGATATTTGAGGTGCGCCGTGAAACTTAAAAAATACATTTCGTTTTTCCGCCTGCGCTGTGTGACGGGCTTGCAGTACCGCGCAGCGGCATTGGCAGGCATCTCCACGCAATTTGCGTGGGGCTTTTTGATCATCTTCGCCTACCACGCGTTTTACCGCAGTGACCCCACCGCTTTTCCGATGACCTTGCAGGCGACCGTCAACTACACATGGATACAGCAGGCTTTTTTAGCTATGTTCGCCTCGTGGGTCTTGGACGGCGACATTTTGGAGGAAATCACCTCCGGCAGCATCTCGTATTCGCTGTGCCGCCCCGTCGACCTCTACGCCATGTGGTACACGAAATCTCTCTCCGGTCGTATTTCCAAGGTTGCATTGCGTGCCGTGCCAATCTTAGTCGTTGCGGCGCTTCTGCCCGCAGACTATAACTTGACCGCGCCGACAGATTTACCCACATTCTTTCTATTTTTGCTCACCATGGTGCTGGGCGCATTGAACAGCACGGCGTTCACGCTGCTCATCTATGTCCTCACCATGTATACCCTTTCTTCCACCGGGTTGCGCTCCCTGCTGCTCACACTGGCAGATTTTCTCTGCGGCGGCGTAGTGCCGCTGCCGTTCTTCCCGCCTACACTGCGCAGAATCTGCGAGCTGACCCCCTTCGCTGCCACAAGCAACGTGCCGTACCGCGTGTACAGCGGCGATATTGCCGGCACGAGCGCCGCTTTCGCCGTAGGCTTACAAATCTTCTGGCTGCTCGTCCTGGTGCTCGGCGGTCACACCCTCATGAAAAATGCGCTGAAGCGGGTAGTGATTCAGGGAGGATAAACGGAACGACAAGTTGTTCCGCTGCCCGGCAAATCGTTCGTGTTTTGCAGTATACAAAGAAAGGGGTCATCTATGAAACTATACTTTGAATTTCTGTCTATCCACATCAAGAAAGCCATGCAGTACAAGGCTTCGTTCTTGCTTTCCGCACTGGCGCAGCTATTTATACCGCTCACATGCTTTTGGGGCGTGCAGTTCATGTTCATGCGGTTTAATCAGGTGGACGGCTTCACGTACACCGAGGTTTCGCTCTGCTACGCCATCGTGCTGTTATCCTTCTCGCTCGCGGAGCTGTTCTTCCGTGGGTTTGATACGTTTGACCGCATGATCGGGAACGGCGAGTTCGACCGCGTTCTGGTGCGCCCGCGCAACGAGGTTTTCCTCGTCCTGTGCAGCCGCATGGATTTAGAGCGCTTCGGCAAGGGCATTATGGCGATTTTCCTGCTGATCTGGGCGCTTCAAAACTGCCCAATCGATTGGTGTGCCGCGCGCGTTATGACGCTCATTTTCATGATTTTAGGCGGCATCGTGCTTTTTGCAGGCGTGTATTTGATCTTCGCCGGGCTATGCTTTTTCACATTAGAGGGACTCGAGTTCATCAATATTTTAACAAACGGTATGCGCGAGCACGGGCGCTACCCGCTTTCCATCTACGGCAAAGGCGTGCTGACGTTCTGCACCTACATCGTGCCCTACGCGCTCGTGCAGTATTACCCGCTGATGTACCTCATCGGCCGCCACAACGATGCCCGCGCGATGCTTCTGCCCGTCATCGCCTGCGTGTTTATTATCCCGTGCTATCTCTTCTGGAAATTCGGCGTGCGCCATTACCGCTCCACCGGGTCGTAACAATATTATGAAATGAGGTTTTCCCATGCCCTTTGATTTTAAGAAAGAATACAAAGAATTCTACATGCCGAAAAACAAGCCGGAGATCGTCACTGTGCCGCCTGCAAACTACATTGCAGTGCGCGGCACCGGCGATCCAAACGAGCCGGACGGCGCGTATCAGCAGGCCATCAGCGTTTTGTACGCGATCGCCTACACGCTTAAAATGAGCTACAAGACCGACCACCGCATCGAGGGCTTTTTCGAGTATGTCGTGCCGCCGCTTGAGGGCTTTTGGTGGCAGGAGAATACGAACAGCATCGATTATACCGATAAATCTGCTTTCCACTGGGTCTCCGTCATCCGCCTGCCGGATTTCATCACGCCGGATGATTTCGCCTGGGCCGTGCAGACCGCCGAAAAGAAGAAAAAGCTTGATTACAGCAAAGCGGAGTTTTTGACGATCGACGAGGGCCTTTGCGTGCAGATCATGCACCACGGCGCGTTTGACGATGAGCCCGCATCTGTGGCGCTGATGGACACGTTTCTCGCCGAAAACGGCTATATAAACGACTTTACCGCCGCGCGCCTGCACCACGAGATCTACCTCAGCGATGCCCGTAAGGTCGCGCCGGAAAAGTGGAAAACGGTCATTCGCCATCCCATCAAAAAAAGCGTAAAGGAGCACACCCCATGAAAAAACTCATCACCCTGCGCGGCAACAGCGGCAGCGGCAAAACGACCATCGCAAGAGCTTTACAGGAAAAGTTCGGCAAAAACACCATGCTGCTGTCCCAAGATGTCATCCGCCGCGACATCTTAAAGACGAACGACGGCGCGGGCACCCGCGCAAACGACGTGCTCATCATGCTGCTTGAGTACGGCCACGCGCACAACGAGCTCGTCATTTTGGAAGGCATTTTGAACAGCCGATGGTACACCCCGCTTTTCGATGCCGCAAAAGCGCTCTACGGCGAAAACATCTGCGCGTACTATTTTGACCTCCCGTTTGAGGAGACGCTCCGCCGCCACCAAACGAAGGACAAGCGCACGGAGTTCGGTGAAAAGGAAATGCGCAGATGGTGGAACGAAAAGGACTACGCCCCCGCATTAAACGAGCAGACCCTCACGCCCGACATGATGCAGGACGAGATCATCGACCGCATCTGCGCCGATTTAGAGCGCCTCGATACATAAACCATACATATAAATTCGGAAAGAGCGAGGTTCTCCCCGCTCTTTTTTTGTATATTGTGTTATATTCTGCCCGAATTTCTATCGATGCAAAAATAATTTTATAGCATTTTGTTCGTATCTATGATAAAATAGACACAGTGATAATTTTTGTAAAGCTTAGAGGGGCACAATGGACAAAGAGGAGTGAATTATTTTCCTCCCCTTTACAAACCGACATCACGGATTTAACAGGGCGGCGCTACAATGTAAGACCGAAAGCACGCACCTGATTTTAAAAAGAAAGTAAGGTCTTCACATGAAATCAATTTTTCACGCACTCAACCGGCTCAAGGTCTTCCGCGAGCTGACGGAACAGGAATTCGCATGGGTGCTCTACGACGTGGGCAACTCCGCGTTCACCATGCTCTCCTGCTCGCTCATCCCTATCTGGTTCAAGAGCCTCGCCATCGGCACTGCGCCGGGACAGATCAACTCGCATCAGGCCACGGCGTATTATTCCATCGCCGTGGCGGTCGTCACCGTTGTCGTGGCGATTTTAGGGCCGATCTTCGGCGTGCTCGCCGACCACAAAGATAAGAAAAAGGTGCTGTTCACCACCGCGGCAGCGCTCGGCATTTTCGGCTGCATTTTAAACGGCTTCATCACTGGCTGGCTGCTGTTCCTCATCCTTTTTGTGTTCACGAAGATTTGTTACAGCGCGTCGCTGACCATCTATGATTCCATGCTGAACGACATCACCAGCGAAGAACGCATGGACGAGGTTTCGTCCTACGGCTTTGCATGGGGATACATCGGCTCGTGCATCCCGTTTCTCATCGCGCTCATCGCCTATGTGCTTGGGCCCGATATGGTCGGCGTGCTGCCGGATATGCTCTCTAAAGGCATCGGCTTCACGGTGACTGCCGTGTGGTGGCTGCTCGTCACCATTCCGCTCATTCGCGGCTTTAAGCAGCGCAACTATGTGGAAACCGAGGGGCATGATATCCGCAAGGCGTTCGCGGAAATCTTCCACACCCTCAAAAACATCGCGACGCACGACAAAAAGGTGCTGTTCTTCCTCATCGCCTTCTTCCTGTACATAGACGGCGTGGGCACCATCATCGATAACGCCATCAATATCGGCACAGACCTGAACCTCAATACGGTCGGTCAGGTCGTCTTCCTGCTCGCAACGCAGGTCGTTGCGTTCGGCGGTTCGCTCGTCTTCGCAAAGCTTTCGAAAAAATACAACACCGTCACGCTCATTCTCGTTTGTATTGCGGGCTATTTCGGCATCGCGCTGTACGCGCTCATGCTCAGCAGCCTCCTGCACTTCGCGATTCTGGCGTTCTTCATCGGCTGCTTCCAGGGCTCCATCCAGTCGCTCTCGCGCTCGTATTACTCCAAGATCATCCCGGCGGAAAACTCCGGCGAATACTTCGGTATCTACGATATTTTCTCAAAAGGCGCGTCCTTCCTCGGCTCTGCGGTCATCGCAGCCGTAAAGCTTGCAGGCGGCACCATCAACGTGGCGGTGGCATGTCTCGCAGTGTTCTTTGCGCTCGGCTTCCTCTTCCTGCGCATTGCAGATAAGCAAAAAGCTATTCGGTAAGGAAGCACCAGGCTTTACACCATTCGCTCTTCACGCCCGTGAAATATCGCTGTAAATTTTAATAGGACATGCAAAAAGGAACGGTGTACAAACCGTTCCTTTTTCCTTTACTCTTCATAAACCGGCTCAAAATCATCCGTTCCGTGCCCGCACAACGGACATGCGTAGTCCTCCGGCAGCGCGCTGCCCTCATACACATACCCGCAAATTTTGCACCGCCAGCCGACGATCTTCTGCTCTCGCTCGACCTTCTCCGACTTCGGCTTCAGCTTATTCTGGTAATCCGCATAGGTCAGCGGAGCGCGGTCGCTGCACACCTCGGCTTCCGTCACCTCTGCAATGAACAGCGTATGCGTGCCGAGGTCAACACTGTGCGTCACCTTGCCGCTGAACCGCGCGCAGGTGCTCCAGTTCAGATACGGTACGCCACTTTCGTCTGTCGGCATCGGCAGGCTGTCCAGTTTATCGACGTCGCGACCGCTCTGCATACCGAAGTGCTTAATGGTCTCAAACGAGCAGCTGTCATCCAACGCGCTCAACGTAAACCGCCCGCTTTCCTTAATAAGCGCGCAGGTGTAATTCGTATTCAGCACGGAAACCGCCACGCGCACAGGGCTCCCCGCGACCTGCACGCCGGTATTCACAATGCAGGCGTTCGCCTTTTCCCCCGCTTTTGTCGCCAACAAAAACACGCCGTATGTCAAATTATAAAACGCTTTGTTATTCATTTTGCTCCTCCTATTAAAATAATAATAATTATCATTTTCATAATAACGGATAGAAAGCAAAAAGTCAAGCGTTATTCTCGGTGTATGCAAAAAGGAACGGTGTACAAACCGTTCCTTTTTTAGCTTTATATTCTATTTCTAAAGGCTGGCGAAAATTTTTAGCCACGCTTCCCGGCAGAACGGTGTTACTTCACGCTTTCCGAATCGCTCACATACGGTGCGGCATGTTCTCTTTCAAGCCTGCGGAACATTCTCACAAGCACGATAACGGCGATGGTGCCGAGGATCAGCTCTGCGACGAACTGCGCATACGCGAGGCCGTACAGCGGGAACAGCCAATTCAGCACAAACAACGCGGGAATCTCCAGCACGATCTTGCGCACAACAGCGAATATGAACGATTTCATACCCATACCGCACGACTGGAACACGCCCAGCGCGAGGAAATCGATGCACAAGAATGGCAGCGCAAAGCAGAAGCCGCGCTGGAACGCCGCGCCGTACGCGACGATGCTCTCGTTCTTCATGAACATGGAGATGATCGGCTCCGCCGCAAACACGAACGTCAGCATCACGGCCAAAATAAAACCAAGCGAAATTTTCGCCGTGAACATAAACGTCTTTTTCATGCGTTTGATATTGCCGCTCGTGTAGTTATAACTGATCAGCGGCATAATGCCCTGCGAAAAGCCCATCGCAATCTGGAACGGCACTATGTTGACGCGCTGCGCGATGCCCATAGCCGCCACCGGGTCAGAGCCATACGCGGACGTAAAGTTATTGAGAATGGTCATGCCGGTCACATTCAAAAGGTTCTGGATGGAAGCCGGGATGCCCACGCCGCACACGCCCTTGACAATCTGTTTCGATGGGCGGAACATGGAGGGCTTGATGCACACGTACGTCTTGCCGCGCTTCACGAACAGCAGCACGAAGAAGTAGAGACACGCCACGGTGTTGGAAAGGCAGGTCGCGCAGCCCGCGCCCGCTGCGCCGAGGTTCAGGCCCCACGGCAGAATGAAAATCGGGTCCAGCACAATGTTCAGCAGGCAGCCGCACATGGTGCCGATGCTCGCGTGCAGCGAAGAGCCCTCCGCGCGCACAAGGTACGCCAGCACGACATTCAAAATGGACGGCGCGGAGCCGAGCAGCACAGTCCAGAACAAATAATCCGCCGTTGCCTGCATCGTTTCGGCATTCGCGCCGAGCATCACCAAGATTGGAGACTGCAATACGCCGTACAGCAAAGAAAACAGCAGGCTGCAAATCAAAGACGCGTAAAATCCGAACGCCGAGCTGCGGTACACGGTATCGTAGTCTTTACGTCCGAGTGCGCGGCTCATCATGCTGGAGCTGCCGATGCCGAACAGGTTGTTGACGGCATTAAACGCCAGCAGAAGCGGCGCCGCCAGCGTAACAGCGGCGTTCTGCACCGGGTCGTTCATCATACCGACAAAGAACGTATCGGCAAGGCTGTAAATGACCATCACAAGCGAGCTGATGACCGACGGCACCGAAAGCGTTACGACCGCCTTCGGGATCGGCATCGATTCAAACAGCTCTGTTTTGGAATTATCCATTTCTCCCTATCCTTTCCGTTCTTATCACGCAAGGCTGTCCAAAAGCAGCTTGCAGCAGCCGTAAATGCCGGCGTCGTTGCCGAGCACAGCCAAGTTGAACCGAACGTCGGTGCTCGGGTAAAATACGTATTTCAAGAAGCCTTTCTTCGCGCCTTCTACGAGCATCTCGCCCGCTTTCGAGACACCGCCGCCGATGACGACAACCTCGGGGTCTGCCACCGTGCACACGGCAGAGATGGCGTAGCCGAACGCATCGTACACATTCTCTAAGATTGCGTTTGCAGCGCTGTCTCCGTTTTTAGCGGCATCGAACACGTCTTTCGTTGTGAGCTTCTCGACACTCCGCAAAGCGCTTTCTTCCTCATGTTCGGCAAGGTATTTTCGTGCCAGTCTCGCAATGCCCGAGGCCGAAACGTACTGCTGCACGCAGCCGCGGCGGCCGCACGCGCACATCTCCGTCTCTGCGGGGTTGATCGTCATGTGGCCGAACTCACCCGCCGCGCCGTTTGCGCCTGCCACCATGCGTCCATCCGAAATGACCGCGCCGCCGACACCCGTGCCGAGCGTGATGAATACCACGTTCTCGCTGCCACGGCCGCCGCCTTTCCAGGCTTCACCCATCGCCGCAGCATTCGCGTCGTTCACGACCACAACCGGAAGCCCTACGGTCTCTTCCAGCGCCGTGCGCACATCAAATACGCCCCAGCCGAGGTTCACGCAGCGGTGCACCACACCGTCCGCCGTCACCGGCCCGGGGATGCCCGCGCCCACGCCCAAAATGCCGTCTGCGGGAATGTTGTGCTTTTCTCTGCACTTTTGAATTTCCGCCGCAATATCACGCAGCACCGCCGTGCCGTCGCCCTCAATCACGGTCGGAATTTCCCGTTTTTCAAGCAAAGTGCCGTCTTCCTCAAATAAACCAAGCTTCACCGTCGTGCCGCCGATGTCAGCGCCGATGACATACTTTTTGTTTTCCATTTTATAACTCCTCTCCGCGCGCGGTTTCCCACGCATTTAACACGCGTCTGTATAAAATCCCTTTCGATCTAAACCGTAAATTGCTTAGTAATATAGTATACCATATTTCGTCGCCGATTGCAAAGGAAACTATGGAAAACTCCGTCTTTTTGCAGCCGTCTTGCAAACAGGGGAAATTTGTGGTATTCTTTAACGCATAACCCAAACGGCCGCCTGCCGATGTACCGCCATTACGCGGCCGCTGTGACCAAATAGCCCGGGAATCCCCCGGCGGCGCAGCGTTCTTCCGAAAACGGACATAGGCAGAAGGCAACATAGTCAATATAGATTC
>ENA-UONQ01001272-UONQ01001272.1-human-gut-metagenome-genome-assembly--contig:-CS26-NODE-1272-length-22648-cov-6.414863_pt1 | contig 22648 bp, 14 predicted proteins | sample MGYA00242460_ERZ724007 | MGnify/ENA metagenome assembly ERZ724007
AGAATAAACTTGTCCTGTGTTTTCAGGAATGCCCAGGTTCCAATTACAATCATCAGTGCCGCTGCTCCTGTTCCGGCTGCCATTAAATATGCATCCGGCATCCGGCATTCCAGTACAATCTGCCGGAATTCTGTAATATAAAAATACATCGGATTCAGAGTCATGACCAGCTTACGCAGGCCATCCGGAAGAAGCGTAATCGGATAAAACATCGGAGTCAGATACATCCAGGCAGTAATTACTGCATTATAAATATACTGAATATCCCGGAAAAATACTGAGCCCTGAGCCAGGAGCATGCCAAGTCCCAGGCAGAAAACATATTCCTGAAATAAAATCAATGGAATTAACAGATAATACACATTCGGTGTCACCCGGCATACAATAAATACGACTACAAGTGCCCCCAGAGCAAATAATGTGTTTACAAAAGAACTGGTTACTTTGGATACAGTAAAAACATACTTAGGTACATATGTCTTCTTCAGCAATGCTGCATTTCCAGTAATAGACATGATTGCCTGATTGGTAGATTCGCTCATAAAATTAAACAGAGTCTGCCCGATAATCAGATATACGGGGAAATTCTCAATATCAGAACGAAACATATTAGAAAATACAATCACCATGATGACCATAATCATAAGGGGATTCAAAATACTCCAAAGATATCCTAAAATACTTCTCCGGTATTTTAACTTAATATCTTTCATCACCAGCTGCTGCATCAGAAAACGGTATTTGTAAAATCCGCCCAACCTTTTTAAAAATATACTCATAATTTTCCTCCATCGCTCCTTACTACCGCAGGAAAATACTGCGAAGCAGGATTCTTCTGCGGCTTCCTGCCGGAAACAAACGATTTAATTTTCTCATATCAATTTTTATCTGAATCCGCGACGGCTTCAGACGAAATACCCTTACATTCTCTGCCGGAGTCTTCCCCGGCTCAAGCTCAGTGCAGTAAAACTTCAGATAGGGAGCCTCCGCACATTTGACGCCGTTCGTCCTTTGATACAGATAAAATACACCGAACAGGCGCTCCGCCAAATATCCCATCATGCGCGGCTCCAAAGACTGGCCGCCGGCTTCATACTCTTCTTCAAATTCTGTCAGTATATCAAACAGCCAGCTCATATACTGGAAAAACAGGGGCTTTTTCATGATATACATATTCATATAATATATCTCTTTGGAATTCATATACGCATCTGCCGCAGCCCCGTATTCCGGATATTTCTTTTTCAAAATCTCCAAAACCAAATCCAGATAATTCTGGCTATGATACTGACAATACTGACGATATACTGTCGTATTAATCCGTTCCCGAAGCACGGTGAGCAAATCATACTGTCGTATCTGCTCCTCCATCCAGTCTTCATCCAGTTTATAAGCTGTCAAATCTTCGCGGATATCATCCAGCTCTATATAGGGACACCTGTTTTTCCCATTATTCATTTTTCCATCGGCTTCTACCGGATAAATTTCTGCAAACGACAAATATCTGCGGTAATGGAAAAAGCCATAATATTCACAATCTGTATTTTTCCATGCCCAGTACTGAGCCGTCAGTTCACAGTACTGAGGATTTTTTTCAGAAATGTGTTCCCCCTCATTGTCCTGACGCATTCCGTCATATCTTATATCCGTCAGAGCCGCACCTACCTGAACAGGAACCAGCAGCCGGTTGTCCAGCACACAGGTAGGTTTATGGCAAGCCACATATATCTGTATTCCTTCTGTGCCTGTCATTCTTTTACACCTTCTGTACTTTCTTTTAAAAACATAATTTTGGGAGTCATCAGAATCAGCTTCAAGTCAAGAAACAAGGAGTACTTCCTGATGTACATTAAATCCAGTTTCAGCTTATCATAAAAAGTTGTATTATACTTCCCATATACCTGAGCAAAACCGGTCAGCCCGGCTTTCACCCGCAGACGATAATTGAATTCTGGTATATCTTTCTCAATTTCAGCTGCCAGATCCGGCCGCTCCGGTCTGGGACCTACGACAGACATTTCTCCCTTTAAAATATTTAAAATCTGAGGCAGCTCATCCAGCCTTGTTGCACGAAGAATCCGGCCCACAGGCAGAATCCTCGGATCGTGTTCCGATGCCAGAACAGGACCTGATTTCTTTTCCGCATCTACAATCATAGTACGGAATTTGTATATCATAAAAATCTTCCCATCCTTTGTCAGACGCTCCTGTTTATAGAATACCGGCCCGCCGTCTGTGCATTTTATTCCAATAGCTGCCAGTACAAATATCGGGGAAAACAAAATCATCATAAGCAGAGAAACGATAATATCCTCCGCCCGCTTCATCCACTCCTGATCCACGCTGAGTCCCATATTTCTCGACAGCAGAAGCGGCGTATCAAAAAGATTCAGCTCATCTGAGCTGCGCAGCAGCACATCAGATATTTTGGGTACGCTGTAGCTGCGGATTCCCGAAATATAGCAATATTTCAGCAGAATATTTCTCTCATGAGAAGGCATATCGCCAATCACCACTGCATCGTACAGTTCCATCTTCTTTTTAATTATTTCCAAATCTTTTTTATAGGAAACAACCTCGCAGATCTGATATTTATCTTCCCGCGCATTGATTTTATCCTTTAAATGGTAATCCTTCCGATCCCCTTCAATAAAAAGCATTCTCCGGGGCGGAAACATATTCCGGTAAACAACCTGGAATATCATCGTCCAGACCACAATAAATACAAGCTCCAGCCCTGTCACAGGAAGCAAATACACCGGATTCACCAGTCTTCGGTCAATCACTGCGACCTGCAGATACGTCACCAGATTGGTAAACAGCACCGCCATAATCTGTGAATAGATCAGATTTCCATTTTTCAGATATCCAATCTTAAATCCGCCGTATGTATTCATAAAAAAGGCCAGGAGAATTCCGTATATCAAAATCATCATCCAGTTACCACGGCGATAGAACGGCATTTGCAAAATCGCTTTATTATAATAACCGCTCCATGCTATCGCATACAGCATACAAAGTCCCAGCAGCATCACAGCAGCAAAACTCAGCTTAATCAGCCGCTTATACCGCTCTCTTGTTTTTCTGTCTCTCTTCATCTATGTTCACTCAATTCCTTATATCTCTGCAGCAGTTCATCAGCCCTTCTCTTAAACAAATCTTCCATCAGAGAATTTATGCATTCTGAACATCTGTCTTTCTATAGAAAAGAACCCTGCAGCTGCAGGATTCTTCGCTTATTTCCTACATAAAATCATATAAAATCTCAGTACAGTATAACATTTAATACCTTTTTTCGCAACTTTACAATGGACGAAAACATTTGGAAATCCTTTAATTATTTATTAATAAAGGAGAATTTTTCCATTTTTTGCGGCTGAAAAACGGGTTTGCCCCAACTCTTGATAAAGAGCTGAAAAAAGCTCCGGGGTCTTCTCTGGCTGACTGCCAAATGCCCCGAAGCTTATTTTTCTATATTTTATCTCTGGCACTCCCTGTTTCTTCTAACCAGGCTAATGCCCACGCTCAGCCAAAACCACATCATCGGTGTAACAATTGGAAGATTCAGGTTTACAATTGCCTGTACCCCGTAACACAGCACTGCTGTCGCACAGGCCAGAATATACGGATTCTTTCGGTAAACCTTTACCATCGAGCTGCAGGATCCAATCAGGAAAACCAGATATCCCAGCAACGCAATCGGCCCGATCGTCAGCAGATATTGAATGTATTCGTTATGTGCCGTATCGAAAACAAGCCCTGTCTTTTCCAGCATATCTCCCATAAACCCTCTGGTTGCCAGAATACCAAAGGTATCCGGTCCATAACCAAACAGCTTATGAAGAATCGGGAACTCCTGATACACTTCCAGAGACTTTCTCCAAATATATCCCCGGTCTGTTCCCCAACTGTCGCTGAATACCAGATATTTTTCCAGAGCGCCATATCTTGCACCGTTTCCGTTTACATTGGCATCAAATACCATTCCGAAAACAGCCAGAATTGCAGCGGCTACAATAATCCCCCAGGCCTTCACCAGATAGCCGCAGATCTTTTCCTCGTTCTTTGTTTCCCGGCGGCACCAAAGATACACAGCTCCCACAATCACCCAGAGCCCGCAAACTGCAACAGGAAGCCCGGAAAAACCGGCAAGAATCCCAAACAGACTGTCCAGGCCTATCACCATATCTGCAAAAGCCTGATTCATCCAGTCTATGCACTGAATGACCGTAACAAAGGTAGCTGCCATAACTCCATACCGCAGAATCCCCTTTTTAGTAGAAAACATAACAAAGGGCAGGAAGGCAAACATAGCTCCCAAAGCCAGGTACGCATTATCACTGCAGCCCATAATAATCGCAAAAAAAGCCACGGTCATGCATACATAATACCAAATCGTCTGAATTTTCCCTTTTGCTGCAGCAAAACCTCCGGCCGCAACCCCCATCACAACTGCCACATATGCTGTGTAAGTATTAATATTTCCGATTGTCGAGGTGAAAATTGTAGACTGTTCAGGCCTCATATTTCCTCTGAAATTCAGTACATCCAGCTGAAAATAATCTGTAATCCCGATCAGACAAAGAATCATCCCGCTTACCAGAAAAGTTTCCAGAATCCAGTTTTTCACATTCCAGTACCGGCTGACTATGAAATAAAACACTACATAAATTGTAATCAGGAAAAAGCCTGAATATCTTCCCTCATTTCCCCAGAATGCCTCATACAGCCATTCTGACTGAAGTGTGGAAATCCCGGCAAATACCCAGAAAACTATCACCCCTGCATCTGCCAGAGAGAATGTTTTCTTCCAGTTCCGGGGCTTTAATGCTGAAAAAAGCTCGCCGGAATAAATCCCGCTGTTTTCTTTTTTATCAATCAGCAGCATAATGAGCGCCAATACCCCCACAACCACTGCCATACCGATTGCAATTACACAGTAGGTCCAGTATTTTGTTTCCAGAATATCGGCATAACCTCTGTGATAAATCAACGGAAATATGGTCACCAGCATAAAAAGGAAAAACGTGATTGTGCCGCTGATAATAGATGAGCAGGTGGTAACAAAGCTGTCCTCCACTCTCCTGTTCTCTGTTTTTGCCATCGCAAATGCCTCCGTTTTATTTTTCTTTCTCATTTTTTTGATTTTTGAATCACTTTTACAGTATAACATTTTCCCACCCATCCTGCAACGGCGGATTCCCAAACGCCTTATTATCTACTTCCGATAATTTACCTTATAGGAAGTATAATTACCTCGTAATGCAATTTAGGAATTTCGAAAGAATTTCAAAAAAGAAAAAGGAGAGTGCATTCATTATGAGAAAGCAGACAAAAGTAGTTGCAGTTGCATCTGCAGCAGCCCTGCTTGCTATCGGCGCTTCCATGACCTCTTTCGCAGCTACTGGCTGGGTTGAGGAAGATGGACAGTGGTATTTCTACGACAAAGATGGCAACAGAGTAGAAGACGAGTGGAAAAAATCTGGTGACAACTGGTACTGGCTGGACAGCGAAGAAGGCGGTGCCATGGCTATCGACAAACTGGTTGAAGATGACGATGACACCTACTATGTAGATGGCAACGGTGTTATGGTTACCAATACCTGGGTTAAGGTAGTAAACGAGGATCAGGATGATGATGATGATCCCGCTGAGTATCACTACTACTACATGCAGTCCAATGGTAAAGCTTACAAGGGTAACGGCACCAGCGTAAGCAAGAAGACCATCGACGGCAAGAGATACGCATTCGACGAGGATGGCGTTATGCTGTACGGCTGGGTAACCGAGTCCGGTACTATGGCTAACGGCGAAGACGAGTGGGTTGGATCTATTGATGAAAAAATGTATTACTTCGGTGGCTGGGAAGATGGTTCCATGAAGACCGGTTGGCAGAAAATTACCGTTCATGACAATACCGACGGTAAGGATGACGACTATGACTACTGGTTCAACTTCAAATCCAACGGTGAGAGACGTGCTCATAAAAGTGAGGGTGATACTTGGAAATCCAACAGCAGATACTACCACTTTGACGAGCGTGGTGTAATGGTATATCAGTGGTTCCAGACCGATGCAACTGGATCAAATGCAAGTGCTTCTAACTGGGCATACTTCAGCAGCCCGGAGGATGGCGCTCGTGTAACCAAGGGCTGGTTCAAGGTAGTAGCCCCGACTGAGGATAACTCCTTCTTAGAGAGCGACGCTACTTTCGCTACTAAAGATTCCGGCGATGAGTCTGAGAGATGGTACTACTCCGACAGCAAGGACGATGGCCTTGTAGTTGGTGAGATCAAGAAAATCAAAGGCAAATACTATGGTTTCTGGCCGGATGATGGTGTAAAGGGCGGTCGTATGCTGACTGGTCTGTGTGCACTGGAGATGGATACCACTGATGGTGCTAAGATTGATACTGTACTGTTTGATGACATGAATTCTGATGATCTTGATGATTTCATGGATAACGTTGATGCTGGAGCATATAAGGACAGAAATGTATATCTGTACTATTTTGGTGATGATGCTGACAGTGATGGTGCTATGAAGACCGGTTCTGTATCCATCAATCTGGACGGTGATTCCTATCAGTTCCAGTTCAAGAAAAACGGTGCTGCTGACAGCAGAGGACGTGGCGTAACTGGCGTTGATGATGGAAAATACATCTATAAGTATGGCCAGAAGATCAAAGCTGATTCTGATGACAAATACATTCTGGTTTATGCAAACGGTAATATCAACCAGACCGGTGTAAAAGTAGTTGACTATGATAACGCTGATATTAAGGATATTGAGGGTGTGAAACCTTTTGATATGCCAGCTATCGAAAAGACCGAAGAGGATAATCTGAAAGGTTACTTTGGATTTGGCACCGCAAAGAGCGGTTGGTATCTGGTAAATACCAGCGGCAGAATTCAGACTGGAACCAAGACCGGAACTAAAGACGGTTATGATATGTACTGGTTCATGAATGATGACAACATCGTCTTCTATGCAGATGACAAGAACATCTCTGACTATGCAGATCTGAAGAGCAACGGTTGGAAAGAAGAAGGTGTATTCGACGAATTCGAAGTTAAGTAAGTTGTCTATTTAATTACTTTATGAAATGTATTTTAATTAGATAGTCAATCAAGCTCGACTGACATTTCCGCTTATGTGGGATGTTGGTCGGGCTTTTTTTACTTTGCCTTCTTCTGAAATTTCTTTTTTATATCATCTTTTTCTTCCCTCTCCAACTCAAAATTTACTGTTCCCCATTATCTGTGCTGCAATGTATAATAATAGGACGATATAACGACCGTTTATGTGGAAATATCGAAATAAAGATACATATATCAGCCAAAGGAGGAAACAGAATGAATCAAGCATTTAAGGAGTATCTGCAAAACCAGAATCTTTCTCAGAACACTATCATTTCTTACACAAGCGCACTTGAGCAATTCCAAAACCAGTTCCATACCTTCACCCGAAAAAATTTGCGGGAATATAAATATTTTCTTATGGAAAATTACAAGCCTCAGACTGTCAATCTGCGCATTCGAGCCATCAACTGCTATCTGGAATCCATTCACAAAGAACAATGGAAATTAAGCGGTGTAAAGGTGCAGCAGAAGCCGTTTTTGGAAAATGTAATCAGCGAAGCCGACTATCTGTATTTTAAAAACTGTCTGAAACAGGATCAGGAAATGTACTGGTATTTTGTTGTTCGTTTCCTGGCCGCAACAGGTGCCCGTGTTACTGAGCTGACTCAAATGAAGGTAGAGCATGTGCGAATAGGATATCTGGATTTATATTCAAAAGGGGGAAAACTGAGAAGAATATATATTCCCGTTCGCCTTCAAAAGGAAACTTTAAAATGGCTTTCCGAAACAAACAGGCAGAGCGGTTTTATCTTTCTCAATAAACACGGTGAGCGCATTACATCCAGAGGGATTGCAGGACAGCTAAAACATTTCGCTGTCCGGTACGGTTTGGATCCGTCCGTAGTCTATCCCCACTCCTTTCGCCACCGTTTTGCCAAAAGTTTTCTGGAACGATATAACGACATCGCCATGCTGGCAGATTTAATGGGACATGAAAGTATTGAAACAACAAGAATTTATTTAAGAAAAACAAGTACAGAACAAAAAGCAATTATTAATCAGATTGTTGACTGGTAAGAAAAAACCGGCTGACCTCTCATATACATGAGAATGTCAGCCGGTTCTTATAGACTATTTAGTTAGCCAGGTCTCCTGTCGAAAACTCTGAAATGAATTATTTCAGGTTGTCGAAGTAGCTGTGCCAGCCGTCGCCCTTCAGCTCATCGTAGTCAGAGATGTTCTTGTCGTCTGCATAGAACTTGATGTTGTCCTTATACATGAACCAGTACATATCGTAACCATCCTTGGTGCCGGACTTGGTGCCAGTCTGGATTCTACCGCTGGTGTTAACCAGGTACCAACCATCCTGTGCAGTACCGAAGCCGTAGTAACCTCTCAGGTTATCCTCATCGCTGCCAGCCTTAGCTGCCAGATCGAAGGTCTTAGCGATATCCTTGATATCAGCGTTATCGAAGTCTTCAACTACAACGTTGCTGTCGTTGATGTTACCGTTTGCGTATACCAGAGTATACTTGTCATCGGTGTCAGCTTTTACTTTCTGACCATACTTGTAGATGTACTTACCATCATCAACACCGTTCACGCCACGGCCTCTGCTGTCAGCAGCACCGGTCTTCTTGAACTGGAACTGATAGGAATCGCCATCCAGGTTCAGGGAAACAGAACCAGTCTTCATAGAACCGTCTTCGCCATCACCGAAGTAGTACAGGTAGATACCGGTCTCTTCCTGAGACTTGGTTCCGTAGGTATCCATGAAGTCATCCAGATCGTCGCTGTCCATGTCATCCATAACAACTTTGTCGATCTTAGAACCGTCAGCCTCGTTCATCTGCAGTGCGCACAGACCAACCAGCATACGGCCGCCCTTGTTACCGTCATCCGGCCAGAAACCATAGTATTTACCCTTGATCTTCTTGATCTCACCAACTACAAGGCCGTCGTCCTTGCTGTCGGAGTAGTACCATCTCTCAGACTCGTCGTCAGAATCTTTCTTAGCGAAAGTAACGTCGCTCTCTAAGAAGGAGTTATCCTCGGTCGGAGCTACAACCTTGAACCAGCCCTTGGTCACACGAGCGCCATCCTCCGGGCTGCTGAAGTATGCCCAGTTAGAAGCACTTGCAGAGTTGGTGGTAGCGGTCTCAAACCACTGATATACCATTACACCACGCTCGTCGAAGTGGTAGTATCTGCTGTTGGATTTCCAGGTGTCGTCTGCGTTAGCATGAGCACGTCTGTGACCATTGGACTTGAAGTTGAACCAGTAGTCATAGTCGTCATCCTTACCGTCCTCGTTGTCATGAACGGTAATCTTCTGCCAACCGGTCTTCATGGAACCATCTTCCCAACCACCGAAGTAGTACATAACGTCGGAAGCGGACCACTCGTCCTCGCCGTTAGCCATGGTACCGGACTCGGTTACCCAGCCGTACAGCATAACGCCATCCTCATCGAATGCGTATCTCTTGCCGTCGATGGTCTTCTTGCTTACGCTGGTGCCGTCACCCTTGTAAGCTTTACCATTGGACTGCATGTAGTAGTAGTGATACTCAGCGGGATCATCATCATCATCCTGATCCTCGTTTACTACCTTAACCCAGGTATTGGTAACCATAACACCGTTGCCATCTACATAGTAGGTGTCATCGTCATCTTCAACCAGTTTGTCGATAGCCATGGCACCGCCTTCTTCGCTGTCCAGCCAGTACCAGTTGTCACCAGATTTTTTCCACTCGTCTTCTACTCTGTTGCCATCTTTGTCGTAGAAATACCACTGTCCATCTTCCTCAACCCAGCCAGTAGCTGCGAAAGAGGTCATGGAAGCGCCGATAGCAAGCAGGGCTGCTGCAGATGCAACTGCAACTACTTTTGTCTGCTTTCTCATAATGAATGCACTCTCCTTTTTCTTTTTTGAAATTCTTTCGAAATTCCTAAATTGCATTACGAGGTAATTATACTTCCTGTAAGGTAAATTATCAATAGTTTTTTTACATTTTTTCTTAAGATTGGAATAAATGCCAACTGCTGATATTTCCGGGAAGTTACCACCTCTCCATCACACTTGACAGTATAATATACTTTTTCCGGAAATGCTATAACGAAACCCTAAGCGTTTTCTTACGAAATTCTTACAAATACCATATTTTTCCCATAATTTGTATTAATATTCGTACAATCCGCTTTTTCACTGGGATTTTATCCCATGATGTGCTATACTGTTCATTAGTTTTGATATTTTATCTTTTTTGAACACAGTGACTGTCGATTATAAAAGGAGAAGAACCATGAATCGAACTGGCCTGATATGCCGTTATTTAAAAGAGAATCCCCACTGTACCCAGAGAGAACTTGCACAGAAAATGGATTTGTCTCTTGGCACAGTAAACACATTAATTAAAGAATGTATTCAAAACAAACTTCTGGCACCGGGAAAAAGTATGGCCGGTACCTGCGAGCTGACAGATAAAGGACTGGAGTTTCTTCAGAACTTTCAAGTGGACGGAGCCTTGATTATTGCCGCAGGCTTTGGCTCCCGTTTTGTTCCCCTGACTTTTGAAACCCCCAAAGGGCTTCTGGAGGTATTTGGAGAACGAATGATTGAACGGCAAATCCGTCAGCTTCACGAAGCCGGTGTTTATGATATTACCATCGCTGTAGGCTATTTAAAGGAAAAATTTGAATACCTGATCGACAAATACCAGGTAAAGCTGCTTTATAACCCGGAATATTCCTGCAAAAACACCCTGGCAACTATCTACAGAGCAAGAAAAGTGCTTCAGGGCCGGAATATGTATGTACTCTCCTCAGATAACTGGCTGCGGGAAAATATGTTCCATTCTTACGAATGCGGCGCCTGGTATGCCTCTTCTTATATGGAAGGAGAAACTTCAGAATGGGTTCTTTCTTATAATAAGAAGGGACGAATTACCGATGTACAAATCGGAGGCAGAGACTGCTGGGTTATGTATGGCCCCGTCTATTTTTCCAGAGAATTTTCCGAAAAGTTTCTTCCGCTTCTGGAAAAGGCTTATCACACACCTGGAACAGAACAGTTTTACTGGGAACATGTTCTGATGCAGAATATTCATCACCTGGAAATGGATATTAACCGCCAGCCGGAAAATCAGGTGTATGAATTTGAAAATCTGGAAGAGCTCAGACAGTTTGATCCCAGATATCAGACACGCTCAGACAACAAGGCTCTGGAACTGGTATCCACCGTTTTCCAGATTCCCGAATCCGATATCCACAATATCCGCTGTCTGAAATCCGGCATGACAAACAAATCCTTTCTCTTTCAGATAAAGGATCGCCATTATATCTGCAGAATTCCCGGCCCCGGTTCTGAGCTTTTGGTAAACCGGCGGCAGGAAGCCGCTTCCTACGAGGCAATCCGTGATCTGGGGATTTCCGAGCACGTGGTTTATCTGGACAGCCGGACTGGTTATAAAATCTCTGAATATTATGAAGGCTCTCACAATGCGCGGGCAGATCATCCGGAAGAAATGAAAGCCTGCATGGCCATTCTCAGAAAACTTCACGGTTCTGAAATCACAGTCAGCCATTCCTTTGATATTCGGGAGCGAATTGATTTTTACGAGAGGATCTGCATGGCCGGAAAGGGAACCCTTTTTGAAGATTACGATTCTGTCCGGGAAAAGATGGATCGGCTTATGGATCGGCTGGAACGCCTGAACCGCCCGAAAACCCTTTCTCACATTGACAGCAATCCCGATAATTTTCTCTGTCTTCCAGACGGTTCAATACTCCTTATTGACTGGGAATATGCAGGAATGTGTGATCCGCTGATTGACATCAGCATGTGCGCTATTTATGTATATTATAAGGAAGAGCAGATGAACCAGCTTGCAGAGCTTTACCTGGAACGTCCGGCCAATGACGAAGAACGGATGGTAATCTATTCTTATGCAGCTCTCGGCGGATTTCTTTGGGCTCTCTGGGCCATTTACAAGGCTTCTCTGGGCGAAGAATTTGGAGAATATACTTTGATTATGTATCGGTATGCAAAGGATTATTATAAAAAAGCAGACATTCTCTGGAAGCAGCTCTTTTCTTCCAAAGAAAATCCGGACAGCATTTGATCCGAAATAGCATAAATTTTTACAAATATTGTAATAAAATTGTTATTATTTCCATTCTCTGATGTGCTATAATAAAAATCAGTTCAATATTTTTAAATGATTAAGCATCACAAGGAGGTTTCGACTATGAAAAACAGACGAGGTCTGACTGCCGTTGCTATGGCCGGCATGATGGGAGCGATGACTCTTGCTTCCAGTTTTTCTGCCTATGCCGCAGCCGGATGGGTTCAGAGCGGCAACACTTATGTTTACTATGATTCTGACGGTTCCCTGCATAAAGGCTGGGTTAACGCATCCAACGGATATTATTACACGGATCTTTCTACCGGTCAGATGGTGACTGGATGGAAACAGATCAACAACAACTGGTACTACTTCCAGGCAGACGGTCTGATGGCAACCGGATGGGTTCAGGACGGCGGCAAATATTACTACACCCTGACAGACGGAACCATGCATAAAAATGGCTGGGTCAACATCGGCTCTGACTATTACTACATGGGCAGTGACGGTGCTATGGTAACCGGATGGCAGACAATTGACGGCGGCAAATTCTACTTTAACCCGTCTGACGGCAAATGCATTGTCAACAGAGCCTGTGAGGTTGACGGAAACTGGTATCTGTTTGGAACTGACGGAAAAATGCAGACCGGATGGCAGAAGGTAGACGGATATTATTTCTATTTCCATACCGACGGCAAAATGCTTTTAGGCTGGCTCAGCGACGGAACCAACAAGTATTACATGGATCCGGGCAGCGGCCGCATGACCACCGGAGTTTCTGTGATTGACGGCTATTACTACTACTTCAATGAGTCCGGACATCGCCAGACCGGATGGGTCATTGTAGACGGTGTATATTATTATTTCGATCCGGCTGCTGACGGACGTATGGTAGCAGGTACCACCATGAATATCGGCGGAACCAACTATCAGTTTGCAGCAAACGGAGCCTGCACCACCAACGGCGGCGCCACCAACAACGTTTACAACAGCAACCAGAGCAGCCAGAACAATAACCAGAATTCCAATGGCGGTTCCTCCAACCAGAATAATGGCTCTAACAACGGTACGATTACCGTAGGCGGTTCTTCCAATGACAACAGCGGCTATGTAAACAGCGGCCCTGGCGCTTCTGGAAGCAGCAGCTCTGCCGGTTCTTCTGTTCCCGGCAATCCTTCCGGAACAGCTTCTACACCAGGCGGTTCTTCTGGTGATACCAGTCTGCAGCCGGGACAGACCGGCGGTCCCAGACCGTAATACCAAAAATATTCACAGACGGTACTGTTCCGATACCTGAGAGAACAGCCTTCTGTCCAAAAAAACAGGCAGGGTTTTCTAACCCTGCTCTGCTTTTTCTCAGGAATCGTTTCAATCTCTCTTCCCAATCCCTGTTCCTTTTTATATCCGTTTTTTATTCCTGCACTGCATGGGGAAGAGAAGCAACTCCTTCTTTTCCTACATACAATTGTTTTCCGTCAGAATACCCCTCTGGACATCCCTTCAATTCTTCTATCAGACAATTTCTCAAATATGCAATTCTTTCCTGATACTGAGGATTCTTAATCTGATCACATGTCTCGCTCGGATCCTGCTTTAAGCAGAAATACTGTTCTCTTCCTGTTTTAGGAAACCAAATATATTTATCAGTCTCTGTAACAATAAACTGATTGGAATGATGTTCGTAATCAGCCAAATGTTCTCCATGAAGATAGGTCCGGCTCTCATTCTCCAGCATATTGACTCCATCCAGTCCCTCTCGATCCAGTCCTGCTATTTGAAGAATCGTTGGCATAACATCCCGGAGTTCAACTACTTTTTCCTCACGCCTGCCGCCTTTTCCAATCCACTTTTCCGGACCATATATAAGCATCGGAATACGAATACTTCCCTGATACGGTAAATTTTTTCTGTTCAGACAGTGATCAGACAACATTTCACCATGATCAGAAGTAAAAATTATCACAGTGTCTTCCATAAGCTGATTGGCCTCCAGTGCCTGCAGCAAACGTCCGATCTGATGATCAATATGCGTAATGCATGCATAATAACCGATCTGCTGCTCCTTTATCATAAATTCATCCTTCGGACCGCTGTGAGAGTCAAATATCATTCCGTTTTTCTCCAAATACTCTTCATCATTCCAGTCTCCTCTAAACGGAGAACGAATTCCTGCCCGTTCTTCCATTTTGTGGTAGAAGGAAAAATAAGATTCCGGCGCATCATACGGTGCATGAGGGCGAACAAAACTGGTCATCATAAAAAACGGCTTTCTCGGATCTCTTCTTCTCAGAAAATCAATGCTCTGCGTTACAACCCAATTCGTTGGATGAGACATTTCGTCATAAATCCACGGCCTGGTTACCCAGCTATTGCATTGAAGCCCTGTATCAATCACATTTGCGCTTATTCCCTTTTCGTTTTTCAGCCAGTAAAAATAATCATCTGCTGTCTGCTGATTTTCCGAATAAGGCAAATCTGTATTCTGATATTCCTGAAGCAGCCCGTCATGAAGAACCACATTATGGAATCCCAAAAGATTTCTCAGCGGATACACATGCATTTTTCCGATACACTGCGTATGATATCCGCCCTTTCCCAGTTCACCCGCAAGCGTTCTCTTATAATTCCAGTCTACTCCATCCTCGTACCCCACTCTCCCTGTATGGCGTTGGGACAGACCTGTAAACAAAGATGCTCTGGCCGGAATACAGCTCGGACAGGCGGAATATGCATTTGGAAAATAAACTCCTTTAGAAGCCAGTGTATCCAGATACGGCGTTTTTACATCTGGATGCCCGGCAATTCCCATACAATCTCCCCGCATTTCGTCTGTCATGATTAAAATTATATTTGGTTTTTTCTCTGCCATTCTAAAATACCCCGCTCATTCCCTGCAGCTTTGCCAATGCTTCTACAAAATAAAAATCTCCATAAATAATCGGCTGGTTAATGTACCTTCTGCACGCATAATTCACCGTGCCCATTGTTACAAGTCCCTGACTCTTCTCATCCAGGCACAGATATCCGGAAATAATATGACTCAGTATTTCTTCTGCACACTGTTTATAATACTGTTTATCCTCTTCTTTCCGGCTTAAACAGCTGATTTCCAGCATTCCGCTGGCAGCAATGCAGGCCGCCGAAGAATCCCGCGCGTACTGATCCTCCTGTTCAGAACAAAAATCCCAATAAGGAACTTTATCCTCCGGAAGATGTTCAAAAAATGCTCTGGCCATTCTGCACGCTGTATCTAAATACTCTTTTTTCCCTGTTTCTCTGTAGCCAATTGCAAATCCATAAATTCCCCATGCCTGTCCTCGCGACCAGATAGAATCCAGGCTTTTTCCCTGTCCTTTCACTGTTCCAATTAATTCGCCTGTTTCTGAATTAAAATTCATAATATGAGGAACCGAATCATTTGCACGAACAAAATTCTTCAAAACTGTATCTGTATGAGCACACGCAATCTGCTTAAATCTTGGATCTCCAGTTGTTTTCGACGCCCAATATAAAAGCGGAAGATTCATCAAACAATCAATAATCACATATCCACTGCTTTTTTCTCTCTGTTCCTCATTCCATGCCCTGATAAAACGGCCATTCAGGTTAAAACGCGATGCTAGCAGGCTGGCAGCCTTCAATCCTCTGATTTTAGAAGTCTCACAGCCGGTTAAATTATGATGAAAAACAGCTGTTGGAAGCCACATAAAGCCCACATCATGATGCATTTCCTGGAAATCATCCAGCGGCCGATCCATAGCCTCCTCAATCGCCCATCCTAAATCCATCAAAGATTCTTTTTTCAATTCCCGGTAGGCAAGCCATACTAATCCGCCCCAGAAACCTGCCGTCCAATAGGACGGCAGTTCCCGGTTATACATTCCGGTTTCAACAGAAGCAACCTGTGGAAAGGAAACACCTATGCTTTGACTGTTTCTAAAAACCTTGCGGATAGACTCTTGATAAATACAACGAAACTCTTTATCTGTCATAAATCTCTTCTCACTTTCAGGTATTCCATTACCCCTTTACAGATCCCAACATAACCCCTTGAGTAAAATACTTCTGCAGGAATGGATATACGCAAATAATTGGTGCAACCGTAATAATAATCGTTGCCATTTTGAAATTTTCCGGATTTAAAAATGCCTGTTCTGAACCGTTCAGATCTGTAGAAACCATATCAATGATATTTCTCAGTACAACCTGAAGCGGCCAGTGTTCTTCTGAATTAATATAAATCGTTCCATACAGGAATTCATTCCAGTGTCCTACAGCATAAAACAGAGCAACCGTTGCCAGCGCTGCTTTTGACAGTGGCAGTACTATAGAAACCAGAGTCCGAAAATCTCCGCATCCGTCAATCCTTGCTGCCTCAATCAGGCTTTCTGGAATTCCTTTAAAAAACTTATTTAATATCAAAAGATTATATACATTCAATGCCATTGATATAATCAATGACCATACGCTGTCTAACAGTCCAAAGCCCTTAACCACCAGATATGTAGGAATCATTCCACCACTGAAAAGCATCGGAAAAATGACAAACATCATGAAATATTTTTTTCCCGGAAGTGTTTCTCTGCTTAAAGGATACGCAAGCAGCACGGAAAGAACCATATTAATAAAAGTACCTACAACTGTAATAAATACAGAGTTAAAAAATCCTGAAAATAAAATATCTTTCCCAAAAGCATATTTATAGGTATCCAATGTAAATCCGTTAGGAATCAGATACAATCCTCCAATATTGCTTTTTGCCGGATCACTCAGAGAAAACATCAGCACATACCAAAAAGGATACAGCATGATTAATCCAATGATACTAAAAAACACATAATTCAGTATCGTAAAAATAGAAACTTTCTTTTTCATTATACCAATCCTTCTTCTCCCAGCATTTTGCTGAATTTATCCGCACCAACTACAAGAATCAATGCTATCAATGACTTAAACATATCTACGGCTGTGGCAAAGCTGAAATCACCTTTTCCAAGACCTTCCCGATATACATACGTATCAAAAATATCGATACATTCCTGTGTAATTGGATTCTGCAATACAAGAATCTGTTCAAAACCTGCATTCATAATTTTTCCAATACGTAAAATCAGCATCAGCACAATAATTCCGGAAATGGCCGGCAGAGTAATATGAATCATCTGCCTGAATTTATTTGCGCCATCCATACGTGCCGCCTCATAAAGACTGACATCCACCTGTGTCAACGCTGCCAGGAATACAATGGTACTCCATCCGCATTCCTTCCACACATCAGACGCAATAACAACCCAGAAGATACTGTTTTTTTCCGCCATGATATTTACCGGTTCCATATTGAAAAACTCAAAAAACTGTCCTGCAAGTCCAAATACGGGAGAAAATAAATTCAGCATCACTCCGCCGATAACTACCCATGATAAAAAATGCGGGAGATATAATAAGGTCTGTGTTACCTTCTTAAATTTAACGCATCTTATTTCATTCAAAAGAATTGCAAGCAGAATCGGAATTGGAAATCCGATTAAAATCTTAGTCAAGCTGATTACCAAAGTATTTTTTAAAATATTAAAAAAGTCTCTGGATTTAAAAAGCATTTCAAAATTCTTCAGACCAACCCATTCACTATCCATAATGCCTTTAAAAATATTATAATCCTTAAAAGCAATTACCAGGCCGCACATAGGAAGATATCGAAAGAATAACAGGTAAAGCAGCCCTGGTATCATCATCAGATACAATACCCTATGTTCTTTTATCAGAGTCCAGGCGCTTTTCTTATGTTTTATCAAAGCTGTTTCCATATTTCGCCTCCGCTCTTATTTATTTTTATATGCTTCGTTAATGGCCTTTGTCAGTTCCTGTCCTCCTCGTGAATTCCATTCCTCTACAAATGCTTCAAATCCTGTATCAATAGGTGTCTGTCCTACAATCATTTCAATATAACGAATATTTGTAATCTCTTTCAGCTTCGGATAAATATCCGTTAATTCCGGTATAAATATACCGTCTGCAGGATTGGCAATTGATATTGTCTTTGAATACTCAAAAGCATCTAACAGCTCATCTGATGCATGATCAAACAATACTGTATTTCCAATCTGAATTTTATTAATATCCAGCTTCTGTAATTCTTCATCACTCATTAAAGCAACCAGTTTTTCGTCTTCCCATTTATAATGTTCGCCTTCTTTTCCATACTGTACAAACCGGTTTCCCTCTTCTGACATTAAATAATCCAACAGACGCAAAGCGGCATCTAAATTGGGAGAATCTTTGTATACAAATGTACGAATCCATCCACGGTCGCTGTCTCTGCGGATTCCCACCGGATTATCACTGGCTCCCTGAAGTACCGGTCCGTATACCAGTTCACCATCCGGGCATGCCTGTTTAAAGGTTCCATAATAATTGTTCCAGTTATTCTTATCAAAAATATGGATTTTTGTTACACCGGCTCCGTAAACACCTGTTTTTACTTTCTGCTGCCAGCGCTTAGAATCATCTGTAATAAATTCCGGATCAATGACTCCCTGTGTATATAACTCATTGAGTGTTTTCAGCGCTTCTTTCATCTCCGGCTGTACAGATCCATTCACCAATTCCCCGTCTTTCTCCATCCAGTAGTTAGGAAGAGCTCCATACGCTCCAAAAATATGGTCAAACTGATATACATCAATTACTTTATGACCTCCAAAAGCAAAGGTATCTTTCTGGCCATTTCCATCCGGATCCTCCAAAGCAACTTTTCTGGCAAACTCGCAGTACTCATCAATCGTCTGAGGTACTTCCATTCCAAACTTATCTAACCAGTCTTTTCTGTAACTTGTAATGAACAGCGGATTCGGATTCTTAATTCCGATACTGTATATCTTCCCGTCATTATAGCGCATCAGATCCCAAATCTCATCTGTTCTTGCATTTTTAATATTCGGATACTTGTCCCAGTATTCATCTATCGGAAGTAAAATACCGGATTCCAGAAGTTCTGCTTCCATCGTTTCAGACTCACATTGAATAATATCCGGAATATCGCCTGATGCCAGGAGAATATTCAGCTTTTTATCTAATTCACTGGTTGTGACCTGCATAATTTCCAGATCAGTATTTGTAACCTTTTCAATTTCTTTCACAGCATAGGAATCCTCAGAAATATCACGATTCATAGGAAGAAACAATTTTACAACCTCTGCTCCGGAAGCTGCCTCTTCTTTTTTACTTCCCGAAGTCTCCTGCCCCGTTCCGGCACCAGTTGTCGTTTCCACAGATGCTTCCTTTTTGCCGCATCCGCTTAATGTCGTTGTCAAACTGCACATTACCAGCGCCATTGCCATGCTTCTCGTCAAAATACCCCTTTTCATACAATCCTCCAATATTTTTTTATTTTACCAGCTTGGATCCAACTCGTAACTCGAGTTTACAAAATAATGCACAAAATCTCAACGCAAGATTTCTGTGATCTGTTAAAATATACAAATATTTTGACGTTTTTCTGGCTTTTTATGAAATCATCTCCGTTTTTTTCAATCGTTTCCTGCGGATTCTTCAATTTTTTCTATACATTTCCTTGTTACTGTCTTCCGCAGACTTCCGATATTCTGCCGGTGTCATACCATAATACTTTTTAAAATACCGGATAAAGCTCTGAATATTGTTATAACCCAGCATATCCGATATTTCCCGGATTTTCATTTCCTGATTCTGACTCAGCAATTCCCTTGCTTTCTGCATTCGTATCTTCGTAATATATTCATAAATTGTATCCCCGGTTTCTGCTTTGAAAATACTGCTTAAATATCCTTCGGAAAGCCCGGTTGATTTCGCCACATCATCCAGAGACAAATCCTGTCCATAATGCTCGTTCACAAATTGAATTGCCTTTTTAACATTAGGCGAATAAGATTCCTGAGTTCCTTCCAGCTGTCCCATTTGACTCAACAAAATTTCCTCAGTCCGCTCTTCCAAATCCACAATATTCTCTGCATTAAAAATACTGTCAAATAATTCTTTCTCCTCTTTTTGAGTAAAAATTCTGACTTGCTGCTCCTCCAAAATACCGATAATCCGCCGGCATAAGTCAAAATATTGGAAACGGATATAAGCTGTGTTTTCCCGTTTTTCCGCCATGCTCTTTGTAAATGCATGAAGATGCTCTTTTATTTTCTCTTTTTCTCCTGATTTTAGAGTTTGAATCAGCTCTGACTGAATTTTATGTTTTTCTAATCCGCCATCTAATATCTGAACATCCGACTCTTCATAAATAAATGCATTTTGACCTTTATAAAATTTGCGGAACTGTTTTTTATACAGCTCTGAATACATCAGGTTAATATTTTCCATATTTTTAAATACTCTGCTGATATACCAGACAGATTCTATTTTCCCGGTTTCTTCCTCCTTTATTTGTCTCAACTGATTCAGAAGCTGTTCAAAATCCATATCAAAATTTATAATCCAAATCATCTGTTCCGGAGTCAGATAGGCATAAAATCCCTCTATTTTCAGTTGTTTTTTTAATGCGTTTTCTATCTTTTCCGTAATAATTCTGTTATCATTCTGATCCTTCGCCTCATGAAGGAGCAATACAAAATATTCTTTGTTCATTTGACGGTTCGTAATCCTCTTCAGGTACTCAAACCGCTCTGCATCGTATTCAGATACAATCAGCTTATAAACAGCGCTTTGAATTAAAACAGGAAGGGTGTTCTGGTACTTTTCAAACATCATATCCTTTTCCTTTGAAAGCCAGTCAACCACATCTTCTGCCATCAAAATTTCATCATTTTCATTTTTCACTTCATAAGGTATTTTTTTCTTTATATAAGCTCCAAACTGCCTGATCGGCTTATATAACCACAGACTGCACAGATAAATCAAAAAAACGGCCAGTAAAAGCATGATAATTGAAGAAACAATAATCATTTTCATAACCCAGCGGGATTGTTTTTTCAGATTTGTATAATCTTGTATCCAAACCACAGACCAATCAGACATTTCTGCCTGCTCTTTGTATATAAGAAGATTCTCTCCTGCCGATTCCATCTGAAAGCTCTCTTCTCTCATATTCGCAAGTGCCTTCATCATTGTTTCATCAAAAATATGAACTTTATTTTCTGATAGCCCGATTTTATCTTCTGTTAAAATATATTCTTCATAATTCTGATCTCTGTTTTTCTCTTGTGACAAAAGATCTTCAAAAAAAGCACTGTTTTTCAATGTCAGGACGAGATAAATTTCTCCCTGTCTTGATAACGGACTAAATTTCTTTGTATACCAGATTTCAAAAGATGAATCTGACTGATTAAGATGCAGGCCATCCCTCTTTAAAACATCTTCAGAAAAATCTGTTTCTTCAATATTCCTCATGGCATTACTGTCCATGACAATTCCTTTTTCAAAATTAACCAGACTTATATCTGAAAGAATACTGTTATTCTGACAGATATTCTGAAGGCTTAAAACAATGCCCCTCAATTCCATGGGCTGTGCGGACATATCCTGATTCTTGAAAATATAATTCAAAACCTCCTTCTGCTCAACCACAACGTTAACAATATCTTCCAGTTGTCGAATCCGATCATCAAAAATGCTGGTTCTCTGCACCAACGACTCCTGATTAAATTTCATTGTATTATTGAGAATAAATCTGGAACTGAAACGAATGCTGACAGACGCCATGATAATGATAAAAATCACTGTAATACTTACGTTCCATAAAAAGACCTTGCGGAATAATTTGCTCTTTGGAATGATTCTATTATTCTTCACACTCCCACTCTCCTTAACTCATTGTTCCCATTTATCTTATCATAGAACATAAATTTTATCCAACTTTTCCAGCATATTTTGTTCATTTTTCAGCAATATGCCATGTTTTATTCCTGTATCATTTAAAATAAGGGCATTGCCCAATCATCAAATCTGACAATTTTGCAATGCCCTGCCTTGTATACTCTTATATCATAATTTTCCTTACATATAGAACAGTCTGTTAACCGCACTGAAGATACCGCGGATAGAAGACTTGGTAATGTTGGAGCTGACGCCAACACCGTAGGTCACACGGCCGGAATCCTGATCCATCAAATGGATATAGGATGCTGCCTGTGCATTGGAACCGGAGCGCAGTGCGTGCTCGTTGTAGTCCAGAACCTTGATATTGATACCAAGCTCTTTCTCCAGACCGCGCTGTACTGCATCGATCGGTCCGTTTCCGACACCCTCGAAGGTCTTTTCCATACCGTGATCGGTGTAAACCACCTTGATCAGAGTTGCATATACGCCATCCTCCACCTCGGTATCGGTAATCTGGCACTTCCGGAAATGAATCGGCTCCTTCCGATCCAGGTAGCAGCTTCTGAATTCGTCCATGATCTGCTCCGGCGCAACCTCGCCCTGCTTCTCGGAAATCTTCTGAATCACATCCGCAAACTCCTTGTGCAT
>ENA-UONQ01001274-UONQ01001274.1-human-gut-metagenome-genome-assembly--contig:-CS26-NODE-1274-length-22598-cov-5.826687_pt1 | contig 22598 bp, 20 predicted proteins | sample MGYA00242460_ERZ724007 | MGnify/ENA metagenome assembly ERZ724007
TAATTCTATCTTACATCAGTTTAGAGGTTTACACAAACTTTGGGATACTCCCTGGTATTCCGGATTTGTAGCTGATTTAAGAATATCTTCGTTACGTCCAAGCTCTAACAATTTCTGGTTTAAAGTGTTTACCCTACGTGTTCCGTCTTGTAGACCGCTGTTGAAACCAGTGTCAAATCCTGATTTTCCAGCCTTTTTCTTAGCTTCTTCTATCTCATCTGCGTATTCTTCTCTTATCCATTCTCTCATTGCTTCGCACATGTTTTTCGCCTCCTCGAATTGATGCTTATTTGCTCTCATAATAATATCCATGACGGATTGGTAAAGTGTATTTGTTCGGTGTTTTTGATAGTCTTCAGCCAAAGCCGCGGTAAGATTCATGTCTTTTAGGTCATTTGTAAGACCCTTTAGCCACAGATTTTCTTTGGAAGACAGTTTGCTTGTTACAATAAATTGTATCGGGATAAAATCACCGAGTAGATAATAAATTCCTTTTTCAATTTTTTGAATTTTGAAATTACGTTCCATTGTTAAATGTCGGAGCAGTTTTTGTGGATATCGATGGCTGATAAAAGTAATTGTCAAATCCTGTATGGAAATGGTGTTTGTAGAAGGAGTATCTGCTTTGTAAAAGCAGGTATATCCATATACTTTGTAAAAGTCATCAATGCTCAGGTAATCATCGGGACTCTTATATTCTACGATATTATGTTTTTTGAAAATCCGTCCGATATTTTTTCTGATTTTGTGTTTTGTTTCATTTTTAATAATCAGAATATCAATTGCCATCGGTTTCGTTCCGAGTTGGTGTTCATCCTCGAAATTTAAAAACTCCTTTTCCTCTGCCAACTCAATCTGTAGTCCCGCATAATTTGCCGGATGCCATTGGAGCGGGCGCTCTTTTGGAATTTTTCTTTTGCATTTTTCCATCTACAAACCTCCTTATGAAATTGTTACAGGAGATTTGTCATCTGAAAACTCCTGCTTAGTTAAAATGGTAATTGAAAGCATGAATTTTCAGAAATGCAGAAACAGTTTCTGCGAAATGAAATATCTCAGATATAGGAGCATCGCTCCGAAAGAGTATAGAAAATATGCTTTTCATCAGTTTAGCACAAGGATTTTGAAATTGCAATGTGATTCTCAGTTGCATGTGTGGTATTATTTCAATATGAAAAAATCTTGATTTTCCGGTAACACAGTTGTTTGCGATAAAAGGAGAGAAGAAAAGGGTCTAACGCAACAACAGTTAGCAGATAAAATGTATGTTTCTAGGCAGACAGTTTGTCGGTGGGAAAATGGTTCCAGATGTCCAGATTTGATTACAGCAAAAAGATTGGCGTTGGAACTGGAAGTGAGTATGGATGAATTGATATCTGATGAAGATGTACGAGATATTAAATCAAAATATGGGATTGGGAAAACGGATAAAATCAAGACAATTGTACAGTTGCAAGGATATCAAAAAAAGATAAGAGCGCTTTTAGAAATGATAGGCAGTATATTTTTAGTGATTTCCTTATTTTTTTTAAAGACAAATGAAAGTATTCCATGGTGGCTAATCGTTGTCTTTGCTGTGCCGGTGATAGTCGCGTTTGTTCTGCTTTTTCGGATTTCCAGAAAGATAGACAGAATATAGGAAAGGCAGGGGAATAGACATCTCATAGAAAAAGTGGCATGGGAAGGATTGTGAAAAAAGGGAAAAGGTGTTACACTCTTACATATTAATTTTAAAGATGTAAGGTGATATACATGAGAATTGGAAAACGAAATTCAAAATCAAAGAAAGAAAAGAAAGCGATGACAGTTTCGCTCTATGCGAATTTACTTTTTGTTGTGATTGAGTTGGTTATGGCAGTTTATACCGGTTCGCAGGCGGTTTTGCTGGACGGTGTGTATGATGGTGTGGAGTTTGTGATGCTGCTGCCATCTGTTTTTTTGATTCCGCTGCTGTACAAACCGAGCAATGAAAAGTATCCTTTCGGGCATATGCAGATGGAAACAGTTTTCCTTGTAATAAAAGGAATTACGATGATATCAGTAACGGTTGGGCTGATTACAAACAGTATCAATATTTTGTTTCATGGTGGGCGAAAGGTGGATTTTGGGATTATTGCATGGTTTGAATTATTTGCCTGCGTGCTTGGAATTATTGTGACCATTTATTTGAAACAAAAGAATAAAGCAATGAATTCTCCGCTTGTTACTGTGGAGATGCAGGGTTGGCAGATGGACTGTACCATATCACTTGGAATGACACTCGCATTTTTATTACCTGAGTTGGTTCCGTTTGCGTGGATGGGAAAGCTACAGCCTTATCTGGATCCTTTGTTTACCGTTGTATTATCTATGATTATGTTGCCGATTCCGATTCAAACAGTATATACCGGAATTCGAGATTTGTTATTGATTTCTCCGGAGGAAGAGACTGTTACTGAAATTAAAGAAATTGTAGAGCCGATTATTTTAGAGAGTAAATGTACCGATATTTATTATGATATTGTAAGAACAGGAAGAAAACTGTGGATTAGTGCATACATAACTTTAAATAAAGACGAGTTGTCTGTAAGAAGATTTAAAATGCTGCAGACGCGTTGCATTGCGGCGTTGACAGAAAAGTATTCGGATTTTTATTTTGAATTACTTCCGGAGATTGAAGTGGATATGGAAGAGGTAAAAGAAGAGATTGAGGCCCAGGAAGCAGAACAGGGGCAAGAGGGCGTATGAAATGGAAAAAAAGAAAAAGATGAAATATATTGGAGCAGCGTTTCTGTTTGTGCTGTTCGGTTTTCTTGTTTTCTATATGCGAAAGCAAACCACAGAAGAGGCAGTAAGTGTCAGTGGATTTAAGCTGAATACAGCGATTCAAATCACTGCGTATGGTTTAAGTGATGAAAGTGTATTGGATGAAGCGATGGAGCTTTGTGATCAATATGAACAGATTTTCAGTAGAACGAGGGCAGACAGTGAATTGTATCAGTTGAATCATGGGACTCTCCCTAAAAAAGATGGATGGTATGTGTTGTCCGAGGCATGTGCAGAACTTATTGCACAGGGATTATATTACAGTGAATTGTCCGGTGGTGCATTTGATATTACCATTGCACCGGTTTCTTCCCTCTGGGATTTTACGGCGGAAGATCCGAAAGTGCCGGATGCACAGGCAATCAATGCTGCAAAGCAGCTGGTTGACTATAGAAAAGTTGAGTTAAATGGGAATCTGCTCCGATTTGCTAAGGAAGGAATGGAGATTGAATTGGGAGCAATTGCCAAAGGGTATATTGCGGATCGCATAAAGGAGTTTTTGATAGCAGAGGGAGTAGAAAATGCGATTATCGATTTGGGAGGAAATATATTATGTGTAGGGGGACGACCGGATGGAGAGGCGTTTCGCGTAGGGGTTCAGAAACCATTTGCCAAGCGGAGTGAAACCATTGCTGCGGCAGAAATCAGAAATCGTTCCGTTGTATCTTCGGGGATTTATGAAAGATGTTTCGAAAAGGATGGAATCTTATATCATCACATTTTAGATCCGAAAAGCGGATATCCTTATGAAAATGCCTTGGTAAGTGTTACAATCTTTTCAGAGCAATCCGTAGATGGAGATGCCTTGAGTACCACGTGTTTTGCACTTGGTTTGGAAAAGGGAATGGAATTGATTGATACGTTAGAGGATGTACAGGCTGTTTTTATTACAGAAGACGGGGAATTGCATTTTAGTGAAGATTTTGATGAAAATGTTATATGGAATGAAGAAAAATGAGTCAATAGCTATTTAGAAAAAATTCTAAATAGCTATTGACTTTTTAAAAGAAGATGATATATTAAAGGTAATTAGAAAATTTTCTAAATAGATTTTGCGGAAAGGAGTGAAGGAATGAGTTTTGCAGAAACATTTAAAGCGTTATCAGATCCGGTAAGGCGGGAAATTCTTATGATGTTGAAACATGGAAGGATGTCAGCGGGACAGATTGCAGAGAATTTTGATATGACCAACGCAACAATTTCTTATCACCTTAGTATTTTGAAAAAAGCGGATTTGGTTTGGGAAGTGAAAGAGAAAAATTATGTATACTATCATTTGAATATTTCAGTTGTGGAAGAAATGATGTTGTGGCTCGGTGAGCTGAGAGAGGATGGAGAAAATGAAAGAAAATAGAATGAAAATCATAATTACAAGTTTAATTACGTTGGCGCCGATTTTGCTTGGGGTACTGTTTTGGGATCGTCTTCCAGACCAGATTGCAACGCATTTTGGACAAGGAAATGTGCCGGATGGATGGAGCAGTAAGCCTATGGCGGTCTTTGGATTGCCATTGATTTTAGTTGCATTACATTTGTTTTGTATCTTTATTACCCTAAATGACCCGAAGAAGAAAAACATAGGGAGAAAGATACTGCCGATTATTTTTTGGATGATTCCGATTATTTCTTTGCTGGTAAATTCAGCAACCTATGGAATTGCCCTTGGTTTAAAAATTGATATTGAACTGATTGTCAGTTTGCTGCTTGGGTTGTTATTTATTGTATTTGGAAATTATATGTCAAAAATTCGACAGAATTATACAGTTGGGATTCGCTTGCCATGGACATTGAGCAGTGAAGATAACTGGGATAAAACGCATCGGTTAGCAGGAAAATTATGGATAGTAGGAGGTGTGTTGGTTCTTTTTAATGTATTCTTAAAATGGACCGGTTTTCTGATTGGAATTTTATTAGTAATTGTATTTGTTCCGATGGTATATTCGTATGCCTTGTATTGGAAAGCAAGAAGATAGAGGATGTATTCACCTATCAATCAATATTTACCCATCAATTTAGGGATTATAAAAGGATTGCAGAAGATTCTTTGCGGAAGAATATCTGCTTTCCTTTTTTTATGGTGCAATTGTTTTTAGAAAATGATAAAATAGTGTGGGTATTGTTTGGGGGCAATCTCAGAAGCCCTGCTGCATTGGATGGAAGGAGGATGAGATATAAAATGAAGAATACGGTGATAATTAGACCGGTGACAATAGAGGATGCAGAAAGAGTATTAGAGATTTATGCATACTATACGAAAGAAACAGCAATCTCATTTGAATATGAGGTACCGACATTGGAAGAGTTTCGAGGCAGAATTAAAAAGACGTTACAGAAATATCCGTATCTTGTAATAGAAGAAAATGGAAGAATACAGGGATATACTTATGCTGGACCGTTTGTAGGACGTGCTGCCTATGATTGGTCAGCGGAATTGACGATTTATCTGGATAAGGATGCCAAGAAACGAGGATATGGTAGAAAGTTATACGAAGCAATTGAGCAGAAATTAAAAGAAATGGGAATCTTGAACTTGTATGCATGTATTGGATATTTGGATGTTGATGATGAATATCTAAACCAGAACAGCGCGCAATTTCATGAACACATGGGATTTGCTTTAGCTGGAAGATTTCACAAGTGTGGATATAAGTTCGGACGCTGGTATGATATGATCTGGATGGAGAAAATCATTGGAGAACATGGAACGAATAAACGGGAGAGAAAGTCTATGATATGATTGAGGGGAAGAGATAAGTATGGAATACACACATCATTATAAATCCCCCATTGGCAGTATGAGAATGGTTTCTGATGGAAAGGCGCTTACGGGGGTGTGGTTTGATAAGCAGAAATATATTGCAAACACATGGAAAGAGGTGTCTGAAGACAAAGAACTACCTGTATTCCGAGATACAATTCAATGGTTGGAGCTGTATTTTCAAGGAGAAATTCCGGACTTTATACCGGAATTGAAATTGGAAGGAACTGAATTTAGAGAAGCTGTATGGAAAATATTATTGACGATTCCGTATGGAGAGAGCATGACATACGGTGAAATTGCAGCGATTATTGCGAAACAGAGAGGAGTTTCGTGTATGTCAGCACAGGCTGTAGGCGGCGCAGTTGGGCATAATCCTGTTTCTATTATTGTTCCCTGCCATCGTGTACTTGGGGCAGATGGTAGTTTGACTGGGTATGCCGGAGGGCTGGAAAAGAAGATTGCATTATTAAAAATAGAGAACATAGGAGTAAAAGAAAAATGAATGAGAAAACAAAGAAAATAGTTATGGCGGCGGCAGCAGTTGTGATTGCATGTTTGTCTTTTTTTGTTGTTGCAAAGACGGTTTCTTCGCCGGAATTTCATGCAAAGACAATTGCATCATTGAATGAAAAGCAAGAAACAGTATTAGAAATGACAGCTACATCAACTGCGGCATCGGCAGCAATCACATTGATTCCAGGTGATGCAGGGCTTCCGATTGCGGAAAAATTGACAGATTTGAGCGCATATTTTTTAATTGTGCTGTGTGCATTGTTTTTGGAAAAATATTTGCTGACCCTTACAGGGTATGTAACGTTTAAGTTCTTGATTCCGTTGGCGTGCGGGTTGTTCTGTCTATATCTTTATAGGAAAAGCGAATTGCTGAGGAATCTGATTGCAAGAATTTTGCTTTTTGGTGTTGCAATTGTTCTCGTGATTCCGACCAGTGTGCAGGTTTCAAATCTCATAGAGGACACCTACAATGCTTCAGTAGAAAGCACTATGGAATCTGCAAAAGAGGCAACAGAGGCGTTGGAAAATAGTGCAGAAGCAGAGGATGAAAAAGGCTTTTTTGAAAATCTTATGGATACGGTAAAAGGTGGGGTTTCCGGAATTATTGAAAAGATGGAGACAGTATTAATCAATTTTATTGAATCATTGGCAGTAATGCTTGTGACAGCTTGCATCATTCCGATTTTGGTGCTTGTATTTTTTGTGTGGCTGGTGAAAACGATATTGGGCGTAAATGTGAACATGGATATGAAAAAGATAAAGAAAAGGATTAGAGGATGAGAACAAAACAACTTGAATATAAAGGGATTCTAAAAGAAACGATTATTTTGACAGGTGCGATCGCAATTATTGCGGCAGCGGTGTATTTCTTTTTGGTGCCGAGTCAGGCATCAGTCAGCAGTATTTCCGGTTTGGGAATTGTGTTATCCAACTTTATTCCACTGCCCTTGTCTGCGATTACAATGATTTTGAATGTTGTTCTTTTAATTATTGGATTTATAACTTGTGGGAAAGAATTTGGTACAAAGACGGTGTATACCAGTATTATGCTGCCGTTGTTTCTTGCTTTATTTGAAAAAATCTTCCCTAATTACGGCTCTATGACCGGAAGTGCAGAACTGGATGTGCTTTGCTACATTTTAGTTGTAAGTTTTGGACTTAGTATTTTGTTTAATAGAAATGCATCTTCCGGTGGATTGGATATTGTGGCAAAGATTATGAATAAATATTTGCATATGGAACTTGGAAAGGCAATGTCTCTGTCAGGAATGTGCGTGGCGCTTTCTTCTGCGCTTGTATATGATAAGAAGACAGTGGTACTTAGTATTTTAGGGACATACTTTAATGGGATTGTATTGGATCATTTTATTTTTGGTCAAAATCTGAAAAGAAGAGTTTGTATAATTACAAAGAAAGAAAAAGAATTGCGGGATTTTATTTTACATGAACTTCATAGTGGAGCAACAGTATATGAAGCAATTGGGGCTTATAATATGGAAAAACACAATGAAATTATTACAATTGTGGATAAGGGAGAGTACCAAAAATTAATGGATTATATCAACCACGAAGATCCGGATGCATTTATAACTGTATATACAGTATCAGACATGCGGTATCGTCCGAAGATGTAAAAGAAGATATCTTGCGAAAAATGTCGGAAATGAATAGGGAAATAAAAAATATTTCACGAGAAAATATCAAAACGCTAAAAATCATTTTAAAATAACAGTTTTTTGCAAGAAATGATTGACGAAATGTCAAAAATTGTATAGAATACTAATCAGTGAGTAAAAAAGTGGAGGAATGGCTATGACACCGTATAAAGATTTAAGTGTAGAAGAGTTGGAAGAACTGAAACAAGAACTGCAAAAACAGTATGATGACATAAAAGCAAAAGGTTTGAAACTGGATATGTCTCGTGGTAAGCCGTCTACCGAGCAGTTGAACCTGTCTATGGGAATGCTGGATGTACTGAAAGGTGATTCTGATCTGGTTGGAGTTGATGGAGTTGACTGCCGTAATTACGGAGTTCTGGATGGAATTACAGAAGCAAAGCAGTTACTTGCAGATATGATGGAAGTTCCAAAGGATAATATCGTAATTTTTGGTAATTCCAGTTTGAATGTAATGTATGATACAGTTGCAAGAGCAATGATCTGCGGAATCATGGGAAATACTCCATGGGCAAAGTTGGATAAAGTAAAATTCCTTTGTCCGGTACCTGGATATGACAGACATTTTTCAATCACAGAACATTTTGGAATTGAGATGATTAATATTCCAATGACTCCAACAGGACCGGATATGGATTTAGTAGAGAAACTGGTTGCAGAAGATGAGGCGATTAAAGGAATCTGGTGTGTACCGAAATATTCCAATCCACAGGGAATTACCTATTCTGATGAGACTGTACATCGTTTTGCATGTCTGAAACCGGCAGCAAAAGATTTCCGTATTTTCTGGGATAATGCATACGGAATCCATCATCTATATGAAGATAAACAGGACTATCTGATTGAAATTTTAATGGAATGTAAAAAAGAAGGAAATCCGGACATGGTGTATAAGTTTGCATCTACATCTAAGATTAGTTTTCCAGGTTCCGGAATTGCGGCAATTGCGGCATCGGATAACAACTTAAAAGATATCCGCAGAATGATGCAGGTACAGACAATTGGACATGACAAGGTAAATCAACTTCGCCATGCAAGATATTTCAAGGACATTCATGGTATGGTAGAGCATATGAAGAAACATGCGGATATCCTGCGTCCGAAGTTTGATGCTGTAACAGATACACTGGAAAGAGAATTGGGTGGTCTTGGAATTGGCTCTTGGATAAAACCATACGGAGGATATTTCATTTCCTTTGATTCTATGGAAGGATGTGCAAAAGCGATTGTAGCTAAGGCAAAAGAAGCTGGGCTTGTGATGACAGGTGCAGGAGCTACCTTCCCGTACGGAAAAGATCCAAAAGATACGAATATCCGTATTGCACCATCATATCCGACACCGGAAGAACTGAAAGTTGCAACAGAGATTTTTGTGCTCAGTGTAAAACTGGTAAGTATTGATAAAATATTAGGAAATCTGTAAGAAATTAAAAATAAAATTGTATGAAAACCTCAAGAAAGAATGATGTGGAAATGTAGTTTCTTTCTTGAGGTTTTGTTGTTAGAACATTTTTGGTTGTGTTAGGATATTTTTCACATGGTCAATTTCTTCTCTGGTAGCTTTGGCAGCTGGAACATAATAGCTTTTTTCACGAGCTACCTGATATAATTTTTCTTGGGACATTTCACATGCATTGCGAATTTGTTTTAGACATTGTTTGAGTTCCTTGTTTTCTGTTTGTGGAATCATATCACCAAACATTTTTAATTCACCGTTTACTCCGACTAAAGCATCGGAAACCATTGTTTTCTCGTTCATTTTTGTTACTCCTTAATTGTGGGATTTTATTACAGAAACTTCATCAGTTCCTGTTTATTTTTCATTGCAGAATCTGCAGCATCTTGAAAAAGTTTTTTGATTTCTGGATCTTCTGCTTGTGATGCATAATCCGTCATTTTTAAGTGGGTAGTGTCATAGCCGCCAATTAAGTGACGGAGGTTTTGTAAATCTAGTATTGATATTTCAGACATAGCGTTGACCTCCTTTGAAAATTAAGATATTAATTTGTTACAGAAGTAGTATGTCCATAAAATAAAGAATTATGATTCACACTTGATTTGAGAACGAAATTTCCAAATAATTCTCGCATTTCAGAAGAAGTCCGATACATGTTTTCCGGATGCCATTGGACGCCGATTGCAAAAGGGTGGGACGGCATTTCGATTGCTTCTATGGTGTGGTCTGATGCAGTGGCGCTGACGATTAATTTTTTCCCGACTACATCAAGTGCTTGGTGATGGTAACTGTTTACAAATAGGCAGTTTCCAATATAGTTCCGTAATTGGGAGTTATTTGTGATAAATATTTTGTGACTTATTTCTTGGCGTGAAAAGGATTGCTGCATGTGATCCAGATGTTTTCCGGGCTGCAGTGAAATATCTTGGTAAATAGTTCCACCGCAGGCAACATTAAGCACTTGCATTCCTCGGCATATTGCAAGGATTGGCTTGTTGGTTTTTAGGATTTGTCTCATGATACGAATCTGAAATAAATCTAGTGTAATGTTGGTTTTCCCGTTTCCGTTTTTGGGCTCTTGTCCGAAAAGAAGAGGGGTGATATCATTTCCGCCGCAAAATAGAAACCCATCACAGAGTGTAATGTATTCTTCTAATATCTTATCGGAACGAACCAAGGGGAGAACAAGTGGAATCCCACCGGAATAACGAATGGATTGGATATATGAATTTGCAACAAATTGATTGTGATCAATAAATCCACAGATAATGATGCCGATTTTTGGTTTCATAGATAAATCCTTTCTGTTTTGATTAATTTAAGCAATATAGACGATTCTAAGATAGGTTATGTAAGAAATTGGAAACTTATACATGATAAATTGGGCAAAAAAATTAGGAACAGCGGCGGCTGTTCCTAATTTATATCTGTTTATTCTTCTAACATTCCCTGCATTTTCATTGCACGAACTTTTAATGGAAGTCCGAACAGGGTGATGAATCCATCTGCGTCATGGTGATCATATAAGTCTCCGGTTGTGAAACTTGCAAGTGACTCGCTGTACAGAGAGTATGGGGAAGTTTCCCCGGCTTTAATGATGTTGCCTTTGTACAGTTTGAATTTTACTTCGCCTGTTACATATTGCTGTGTGACATCGATAAAGGCCTGAATTGCCTCACGAAGAGGAGTGAACCATTTTCCTTCGTAAACAATCTGTGCAAATTTATTTCCCATATCCTTTTTTACTTCATATGTAGCGCGGTCCAGAACAAGTTCTTCTAATTGTTCATGAGCTGCCATCAGAATCGTTCCGCCTGGTGTTTCGTATACGCCGCGTGATTTCATGCCTACGACACGATTTTCTACAATATCTACAATACCGATACCATGTTTGCCGCCCAGTGTGTTTAACTCAGTGATGATTTCAGAAACTTTCATGGCTTTTCCGTTCAACGTCTTTGGTACACCAGCCTCGAATGTCATGGTTACATATTCTGCCTCATCCGGTGCTTTTTCCGGAGAAACGCCAAGTACAAGAAGGTCGTCATAATTTGGCTCGCATGCAGGATCTTCCAGTTCCAGACCTTCATGACTGATGTGCCATAAGTTGCGGTCGCGGCTGTAGCTGTGTTTCGTATCAAAAGGAAGATTGATGCCATGTGCCTGACAGTATTCAATTTCTTCTTCACGAGACTGCATTGTCCAGATATCTGTCATACGCCATGGTGCAATGATTTTTAGATCTGGAGCAAGTGCTTTGATTCCAAGTTCAAAACGAATTTGATCATTTCCTTTTCCGGTAGCGCCATGACAGATTGCAGTAGCGCCTTCTTTACGTGCAATTTCTACAAGACGTTTTGCAATAACAGGACGAGCCATGGATGTTCCGAGCAGATATTTGTTTTCATAAACAGCTCCTGCTTTTACACAAGGAATGATGTAATCGTCACAGAATTCGTCGATGATGTTTTCGATATATAATTTGGAAGCACCGGATAATTTCGCGCGTTCTTCCAATCCGTCCAATTCTTCTCCTTGACCGCAGTCGATGCAGCAGCAGATTACCTCATAGTCGAAATTTTCTTTCAGCCATGGAATGATAGCTGTTGTGTCCAAACCACCTGAATATGCTAATACTACTTTTTCTTTACTCATGATAAATTCCTCCTGAAATAATTTATGATATTTGAATGATTTTTAAATCACTATTCTTTTGAAACTATGCATTACTATACACTATATTTTATAATTATGCAATAGAAAAATTAAAAATATACATAAAAACCATCATTTTATGCATAAAATGCAAGAAAATATACATTTAAATAAAGGGCTGGGAAGTGTTTTTATAGGGTTATTCTCGATTCTTTTTTCTTTTTGTGGTATAATTCAATATTATGTAATTGAGAAGGGAGGCATCTTTTATGGGCGAACAGAAGCCTGAAAAAGTGAAAAAACATATATGTACGGGTTTGCTGGCCCATGTTGATGCAGGAAAAACGACACTTTCAGAGGCGCTTTTATATTCTAGTGGCAGTATTCGTAAACTGGGGCGTGTGGATAACCAGAATGCATTTTTGGATACCTATAAGTTGGAACGAGAAAGAGGAATTACGATTTTTTCCAAACAGGCTGTGATGCAGCTGGATGATAATACAATGGTTACGTTGTTAGATACGCCGGGGCATGTAGACTTTTCTGCGGAAATGGAACGAACGCTACAGGTGTTGGATTATGCAATATTGGTTATCAGCGGAGCGGACGGTGTACAGGGGCATACAGAAACCTTGTGGCGTCTTTTATCAAAATATCAAGTGCCGACATTTCTATTTATTAATAAGATGGATCAGGCAGGAACTGATGAAACTGCTCTCATGGCGGAATTAAAGAACCGATTGAGTGATTGTTGCGTTGATTTTAGTGCAGGGGGAGCGGACGCGAAAATTCGTCATATGAATGATGCGTTTTTGGAAAGTGCAGCAGTGTGTGATGAGCAGTTGTTAGAAATGTATTTAGAAAATGGAAATTTGAGTTTAGAAGACATTTCTGAAAGTATCCGTCAGAGGAAGCTGTTTCCTTGTTTTTTTGGATCGGCACTCAAAATGACGGGAATCGATTTGTTAATTCAGGGGATGAGTGATTACATGAAATGCCCTGAATATCCGGATGCGTTTGGTGCAAAGGTATATAAAATTACAAGGGATGAACAGGGATCTCGATTGACTTATATGAAGATAACAGGAGGAAATCTGTCTGTTAAAGAGACGCTTTCTGGATATATAAAGCAAGGAAATGGAGAAGAAGAGGAGAAGTGGCAGGAAAAGGTTAATCAGATCCGTATCTATTCCGGAGCAAAATATGAAACAGTAAACGAGGCAAAAGCCGGAATGGTCTGTGCTGTAACTGGCTTAACGGAAACTTATCCTGGAGAAGGTCTGGGAAGTGAAGAAGAATCAGATATGCCGGTGTTGGAACCTGTTTTGAACTATCAAATTTTGCTGCCGGAAGGATGCGATGTTCATCAGATGCTTCAAAATCTAAGGCAATTGGAAGAGGAAGAACCGTTATTGCATGTTGTCTGGAATGAAACTTTGGCAGAGATTCATGTACAATTAATGGGTGCAGTACAAATTGAAGTGTTGCAGAGTCTGATAAAAGAGCGTTTTGGAGTGAGTGTACAGTTTGATTCAGGAAATATTGTATATAAGGAAACTATTTCAGATGTTGTAGAGGGAGTTGGGCATTTTGAGCCACTCCGTCATTATGCAGAGGTTCATTTGCTGTTAGAACCGGGAGAAAGAGGGAGTGGTATTCAGGTTTTTGCTGATTGCAGTGAGGATCTTCTGGATCGAAACTGGCAGCGTTTGATTTTGACACATTTAGAAGAAAAGGAACATCTTGGAGTTTTATTGGGAGCGCCTATTACAGATCTTCGTATTACGCTTGTATCCGGAAAAGCGCATCAGAAACATACGGAAGGCGGGGATTTTCGTCAGGCTACATATCGAGCGGTACGACAAGGATTGAAACAGGCAGAGAGTGTGCTGTTGGAGCCATATTATGAGTATCGGCTTGAGGTACCAGCTGAATTGATTGGACGGGCGATGTCAGATGTGCAGCGGATGTATGGAACCTTTGGTGCGCCGGAACAAGAAAGAGAAATGTCTGTGTTGATGGGGGATGTTCCGGTTATAACAATGCGAGATTATCAGACGGAAGTAATCGCTTATACAAAAGGACGAGGAAGATTACTTTGTCAAATGAAAGGGTATTTTCCTTGTCATAATACAGAGGAAGTAGTGACGGCGGCAGGATATGATTCAGAGCGTGATCTGGAGAATCCGACAAGTTCTGTTTTTTGTGCGCATGGTGCAGGGTTTGTTGTAAAATGGGACGAAGTCCCTGAATATATGCATTTGGAATCTATTTTAAAAAAGGTTAATCCGGAAGAAAAAACGGAAGAAGTAGTATATACATCGGCGGCAGTGCGAAGGGCGAGTGTGCTCTCGTCATTATCGCCGGAGGAAGAAGCTGAATTGGAGCGGATGGCGGAAGAATCAAGAAGAAAACGAGAGCAGGCACGAAAAAAGTATTCTTATCGAAAAGAGTTTAGTAGTGAAGTTTGCGGTAGAGTTTCTGGAAAACCAAAAGAGAGGTTAAAGGAATATCTTCTGGTGGATGGTTATAATATTATTTTTGCATGGGATGAATTGCGGGAATTGGCAGAAGTAAATATGGATGGAGCGCGCGGAAAATTAATGGATATTCTGTGCAACTATCAAGGGGTTAGAAAATGTTCTTTGATTCTGGTCTTTGATGCATATAAATTAAAAGGATTTCCGGGAGAAGTACAGCAATATCATAATATTCATGTGGTATATACGAAGGAGGCAGAGACTGCAGATCAATATATTGAAAAGGTTGCTCATGAGATTGGGCGAAAATATGATGTAACAGTTGCAACCTCAGATGGAACTGAGCAGGTTATTATTCGTGGTCAGGGGTGCAGGCTATTGTCTGCAAAAGAACTAAAGGAAGAAGTGGAACTAGCACAAAAAGGACTGAGAGAAGAGCATATGGGAAAGGCAGAGAGTACAAAAAACTATCTTTTCCAATATCTCGATAGAGATACAGCAGAGCAAATGGAAGAAGTGCGGCTTGGCAAGAAAGAATATAAACAGAAAAATTAACTTCTTTTTTACAACTCCACAAAAGGGATTTAACAAATATTCTTTAAAATCCTATCGTTACTAAATGCTAAGAATTAACGGAGGAGATTTTATGAGGGAAATGTGGAGAAAGGGAATTGTATTTGCGACCACAGTATCGATTGTGTGTAGTCAGAATGTAACAAGCAATGTTTTGGCGGCAGACGAAAATAGTATAGAAATTCAGCAGGCTGATAATGCTGTATCAGTCGAATATCTTACATTGCAGCCGGGGGGGAGAGAGGATTCTGTAAACCTTAACTGGTATGCACCGGCAGGAACAGAAAATGCAATTGTAAAAATGGGAGAGAGTGTTGTCGATGCATCTGTAAGAGCGCTTCGTACTCCAACAAAAGTAGACACAGGAAAGTATACGGATACAGGAAAGATGGTGTGTAAGGCTACTGTTTCAGGACTTTCAAAAGGTACAGAATATAAATATCAGATTTCGTACGATAACGGAACTACATGGTCAGAGGAGTATTCTTACACAACCGCAAATGATGGAACATTCAGATTTGGTTTCACAAGCGATCCGCAGATTAAAGAAAATAACGAGTCAAATCCAGAAGGATGGAATCCATCTGATGGAACAAATCAGACTGGCTGGGCAGTGATGCTCAACAAATTGAAAGAGGAAAATGTAAATCTTGTTGTATCAGCGGGAGATCAAGTTGAAGATCAGAGCTGGGGAAAATCAAGTGAATATGCAGCTTTTTTTGCGCCGGAGGAAATGACATCTCTTTTGTATGCACCGGCAGTAGGAAATCATGACCGTCACTATATGTTTGATGATCACTTCAATCTTCCTAACGAAATGGAAGTAGATGGCAGTGATAATTCTTTGAGCCAGGTAAAGACAACATTCCGGGGACAGAATAGTGGAACGAGCCAAAGCCATGGAAATTATATCCAGGCAACAGCAGATGAGATTACAAATGCATCTGAGTCCAACGGCGTGAAACCAAATGAAGAAGGACAGTATGATTTTGTGGAACGAAGAGAGATGGAGACAAAAGGAAATTATTATTATATGTATGACAATGTTCTCTTTGTTACGTTAAATACAGGTGCTTATCCTGGAGGAAACGATCCGGAAAATGCAGCGAACGCAAGCGTTCCAAGTGCTTCAAAGGATAACTCTGAGGCAGAAGAGATTGTTTCGAATTTCAGAAAAACATTAAATGCAGCGACAGCAGAATATGCTGGACAATATCAGTGGTTAGTAGTTACACATCATAAATCTACACAGACAGTAGCAAAACATGTGGCTGACTCTGATATTGAAAACTATGTGGATGCCGGTTTTGAACAGGTGATGGATGAATATGATGTTGACGTTGTATTAGGCGGTCATGATCATGTATATTCTAGAAGCTACGTACTGAAAAATGGCGAGAGAAATGCAGAGAGACTGGATGATTATCATGATCCGGACGGAACAATTTATCTGACAGGAAACTGCTGCTCAGATATGCAGTATTATGCACCATTTGCAAAAGTCGACAAAGCGAACAATGCAGATTATCCTGTTTTAGCAAATGGACAGACAGGATCAGAAGCATATCTGGCAGGTAATCTTCCAATCGGCAATCAAGAATGGAATCAGGAATATAGTCCGAGCTATGCTATCTTCGATGTAAAAGATAACAAAATGTCTGTAAATGTTTATAATCTTTCGGGTGACAGTAATTCTCCTGACAGTGAGTTGATTGATTCTTTCAGTGTTACAAAAGATTCGAATGGAGGAGAACAGAAAAGTGGCAAGGAAAATGGAACAGCTTCTCTTGCGATGACACAGACAGCTCAATACAATGCTGGTATTCAGAACGCAGACGGTGGCGTTATGGAAATTGTAGATTACAATACGGCGACAGGTTGGGCGTATGCGGTGAACGGTGTGACTGGAAACTTGACAGCGATTCCAATGAAAGAATTGAACATTTCAGAAAACATTGCTTTGCTAGATGGAAAGAATATCAATATCAAAGAGCTGATTGAGGAAAATTATGAAGGTTTTTCCTATGGAGATATGACATCTGTAGCCGTTTCTCCGAATGGAGAAAAATTGGCGCTGGCAATCCAGGCAGCAGATTATTCAGCAGAGGGATGTGTTGCAGTATTTGCATGTGGTGAAGACGGAACCCTGATATTTGAAAAAGTATATGTGGCAGGAGTGCAACCGGACATGGTTACATTTACACCAGATAGCACAAAAATTCTTTCTGCAAATGAAGGAGAACCAAGAGAAGGCTATACGGAGGGGAGTGTTGATCCGAAAGGAACAATCACAGTAGTTGATGTAGCAGCACAGAAAGCATCACATATCGATTTTACAAATTTTGACAGCGAGACAAAGAGAGCAGAGCTTATAAAAAATGGAGTAATTCTGAAAAAAGGAGCTGCTCCGTCAGTTGATTTTGAACCGGAGTATATTGCTGCAAATAATGAAACAGCATATGTTGTATTACAGGAAGCTAATGCGATCGCTATTGTGGATTTAAAAACTCTTTCTGTAAAAAACGTTTGTTCAGCAGGATACGAAGATTATGAGAAAAATCCGATAGACATTGACAAAAAAGATGAGGCATACAAACCGATTTCTTATCCGTCTCTTCGTGGAATTCGTATGCCGGATGGAATCTCAATGTTTGAGATGGGTGGAAAAACATACGTTGTAACTGCAAATGAAGGAGATGCAAGAGAGTGGGGAGGTTATATCAATGAGGATGAGCGGAATTTTTCAAAAGGAAAGACATCTCCGACAGGAAAAATTACAGCTGAAAACAGTGGACTTACCGGAAAAGTTGTATTCTTTGATCAAACAGATTTTGATGGATTAAATTCAGAATATGATTATCTCTTCGGAGGCAGATCATTTACGGTATATTGTGCAGAAGAATCAGGTCTGAAAGAAGTATATACAAGCGGAACTGAGTTAGAAGCAAAAACAGCAGCTTATTTTCCGCAGTATTTTAACTGCTCTAATGATTCTATAGAGATGGATGATCGTTCAGGAAAGAAAGGTGTAGAGGCAGAAAACGTAACAATCGGAACAGTAGGAGAGAAAACATATGTATTCGTAGGATTGGAGAGAATTGGCGGAGTTATGGCTTATGATATAACAAACCCAGCTGAGATTCGATTCGCAAACTATATCAATACTCGAGAGTTTAGTACTGATATTGCCGGAGATGTTTCACCGGAAGGCTTATGTATGATCTCTGGAGTTGAAAGCAAAGATGGAAATGCATATCTGCTTGCATCCTGTGAAGTATCAGGAACAGTTGCTGTTTACAAGCTGGATTCACAAAAGGTTGATTCTTCAGATGATAATACTGGAGATAATACAGGTGGTAACATAGGGAATAACAATGCAAATAACAATATAGGAAATAATAATGTTGATAATAATGTTGGAGATAATAAAGAAGACAGCAAGTTATTTTCTCCAAAAACAGGTGATTATGTACCAATTGCCAGAACAATAATTGGAATGAGTATTGCACTCTTCGTAGTAGGCGTGATATTGTTCTATCGTCAGAGTAAATTGAAAAAATAAAAGAAATATATTTTGGTTAGAAAACTTAAAGAGGAACGGTGTGAAACATAGAGAATCACACCGTTCCCCTTTTTTAATTATGAATTAACGCGTTATCTGCGTTTTTTCTTTCTTGAAAAAGCTAGTGTAGTAACAGCTCCAAGAGATAATACAATTAATGAACCCCACAATACGAAATGTGTATTGTCACCTGTTTTTGGTGGAGTACCTGGTTTGTTCGGTTTGCTATCTGGAGCAACAGGTTTTCCTGTCGTCTTAAAGGACGCCTTTACGGTGACATCGTTAGCTGGCATTTCAAAAGTATAAGTTCCATCTTTCTGTTTTTGTAACTTAACATTTTTATTTTCTTTTGTTGCTGCAATTATCTTATCAAGTTTATATCCTTTGTCAGGTGTAACGGTGAGAACAACTTTGCTGCCGGCAACATAAGAGGTTTGAGGAGCAGTAACTTTACCGTTTTTACTATCTGTAATATTTACTTGGTATGTTTTTTCTGTTCCGCCTTCAGGTCGGAATGTAACATTGACATTGATGTCGCTTGCAGGCATTGTGAATGAGTAAATTCCGTTTCCTTCGTCTGTAACTGCAACTGCCTGACCATTTGTAGTATTGATAACAACATTAGCTACGGCATAACCTTTATCAGGTTTTACAGTTAGTTTAACAAGATTATTTGCAACTGCCTCTTTTGCAATTTCAACGGTTCCGTTTTTAGGTGCTGGAACGTTGATTTTATAAGTTACTTCTATAGGTGTATCTTCTTTGAAGTTAGCTGTAATTGTAACATCGCCGGATGGCATCATAAAAGTATAAGAACCATCTTCCTGTTTAGTTGTTTCTATTGTAGATTCGGAAGCGTCTGTAACAGTAACAGAGTCAACAACATAGTTATCACTTGGTGTTACGGTGAAAGCAACAGTGCTACCTTCGTTTGCTGTTGTTGGAGCTGATACAGTACCGTTCTGTGTTTCTGCAACAGTAATATTATAAGTTTCAGCTTTGCTGATTGTGTAAGATTCTCCTGCGGTTGTAGCAAAAGAAAGTTTATTTACATCATCAGCAGGGACTGTTGTTGCTACAAGATTTCCGGCAGAATCCTTTACTACATATTCAGAAAGATTTGGATATTCTCCGGTAAATTCGCCGCCATTGCGAGAAGTAATCTTGAAAGATTCTGCAACACCATCTGTCCATTTCATATCAACTACAAAGTTTCCACGTGCTACGATTCCGTTTACATATCCTGTATTCCACTGTTCAGGTAAAGTAGGAAGGAACTGAACGTATCCTAACTGGCTCTGCAACAGCATTTCGTTTACACCAGCGGTGTAACCAAAGTTTCCATCAATCTGGAAGATAGGAGTTTGTTTATAATTTGCGCCACCGCCATGTGATGAGAACATGTTAGTTAAGAAACCAGAGTTTCCACCACCTACAGCAGATTGTACAATCTGGAATGCTTCCTCGGAATGTCCGGTACGTGCCCAGAGGTTTAATTTGTGAGCTTTAGACCAGCCTGTTGCATCTAAACCACGTTCGTTTAGTGAAACGATAGCAGCGTCCATGTATTTAGCGTTGTCCTTGTTAATTAAATTTCCAGGATACAGTGCCATTAAATGTGAAAGATGTCTGTGTGGCGGTTGCTGGCCACCAGTCTGTGCACCAAGACTTTCTCTCCACTGTGGAATGTCGATTTCAGGTAAATCTCCAGCCTGAGCTTTTCCAATACTAGTTTCTTCAAACCATTCTTTTACTTGACCGCCTTCTTCACTTACAAGGACTGGGTCCAATTTAGATTGTTTCTCTTCCCATACAGCAATTAAATCATCATCTTCACCAAGTATTTTAGCAGCTTGAATGGTATTTTCGAAATGCTGCCAGATGAACTGTTGATCATAAGAAGCTCCGCTGACGATAGGTCCATTCTCCGGAGAATAGGATGGAGAAGAAACATAGCGCTGCTGATATTCACTCCAATACAATGCTTCGTTCCAGAAGTTTGCGACTTCTTTCATGGAAGGGTAAAGCTCATTTCTTAAATAATCTTGATCTCCTGTATAGAGATAATATTCATAACAGTTAAGCAGTGCCCATGCAGAACCGATAGGATTCCATCCTGCTGCATTATTTTTTTGTCCCATTGTTGCAAACATGTATGGGGTACTGAAACAGCCGACTAACCAGCCATTTTCTTCCCCTTCGTTACTCTTGATACCGAAAGCAGCTGCAGCTGCACCACGTCCTGCTTCACGCAGAACAGCAAGATAATCGTTGTAAGGAATATGACATTCACCTAAGTTACTTGCCATTGTAGGCCAGTAGTTCATCTGTACGTTGATGTTAAAGTGATAATCACCGCCCCATGCAAAGTTACGTTCACCCCAGACACCCTGGAGGTTCGTTGGAAGTGAGCCTTCACGGGAACCAGCAATAGTCAGATAGCGGCCAAACTGGTAACACATGATTTCCAGTGCGCGTTGTTCTGCCTCAGTAGGGATTTCTCCGCCATTTTTATCGATCATGTTTCGATATTTTTTGATTAATTCATCAGTTGGAATTTGAGGAATTTCTTCGTTGAAGCCAAGTTCCATGCGTGAGAAAAGAGCAGAATGGTCATCTACATGTCTTTTCTTTAATGCATCGTAACCTTCGTTGGAGATTATATCTGCTGCGGAAGCAATGCGTGAAGTGATAGCTTCATGAGGATCCTCTCCACGGAAGGAAGGCAGTTCCATTTTATAATCTGTACCGCATGCCAGTACTAAAATAGCAGAATCAGCTCCTGTAACTGTGACAGAAGTTCCATTAGAAGTGAGTTCTCCTCCTTCAGGAATTACTTTTAATTGTGCTTCTGTCTTTAATTTGTTACTCCATAATGTGCTTGTCATAGTAATTGTATCGTCAGAAGCAGAGATTGATCCGGTTCCGGTACAATCAGCTAAGTTTGTAGTAAATGTAATTTTACCGGATTTATCAGCTGTTAGTCTTACAACAAGTACATTGTCTGGATGGCTGTTAAAGTATTCTTTGGTATAATGAACCCCTTCATAATCATAGTTTACAGTAGAAAGTGCTGTACGCATATCCAAATCACGTACATAATTTTCTATTTTACTTTCATCAATAGTATCATTGGAAATGTAGAGGTTTGCAAAATCCTGTGGGGCTGCATAGCCTGTTAAATCACCCATCAATTTGTTGAGCCAGTTCATTGGTTCGCCGTATGTAGCAGTACCGCTGGATTCATAATCGTCTTCAGAAAAACCAAAAACATATTCGGATTTATCGTCCAGTTTTTCTCGGATTGCCTTTAAATTAGCTTTGATTTTGGCTAAATCTTCTTCAGTTTCTGTTGGATTGGTATTTCCATACTTATATTCGCCATAATCGCTAGGTCCACCATTCCATACTGTCTTTTCATTAATATGAATTTTATCTTTTTTGACACCTCCGTATAACAAGCCGCCCATATAACCATTACCGATAGCAAGTGCCTCTGTTTGCCATGAATACATATTATTCTGGTCAGCTGGTTCATCATACCAGAGTCTCAACAGATTATCGTTTGCAAGTGGTGCAGGCTCTGCGACAGGTGTCTCTGCTAATGCTGTTGTAGACAATAAGGATACACTCATTACAGTGGCCATAGATATGCCTACAAACTTTTTAAAATGTGTTTTCATTCTTTTCCCTCCGAAGTTCAATAAAAATTTAAGTATTTTGTTGAACATATTGTTCATATAAGATATGAAATTATTTGACTACCCTCCTTTTGTATTTTTGTTTTACAGCAGAAATGTTTTGCCAAAAAGCTACTAGTGCAGTTGGCTTTTGGATTAAATATGTGAAAAATAACAATATATTCTGCTGTTAATCATTTTCGACTATGGAATATTATACTGCTACAATAAAAAAAGTCAATACAAATCTGTCATATTTAATAAAAAACGGGTAGTATTTTTTTTTTTTTTTGTTTAAAATACACAAAAGAGAAAGAGAAAAAAATTCGTCATTTTGCCGAGAATAAAATGGGAATAAAACTTGACAAATGATAAAAACTGAGTGAATATACCAATGAGAGTGTATAAAACAAACTAGGATGGGTGAATCATGGATA
>ENA-UONQ01001280-UONQ01001280.1-human-gut-metagenome-genome-assembly--contig:-CS26-NODE-1280-length-22515-cov-4.618700_pt1 | contig 22515 bp, 19 predicted proteins | sample MGYA00242460_ERZ724007 | MGnify/ENA metagenome assembly ERZ724007
TCACAGCTCGAATACGGCGAAGCTCAAGGAGGTCTGTGAACCGTATGCGCAGACGTATCTTATTGAGACGGCGGCGGAGCTTGCAGCCCTGCCTGTAAAGGGCAAAATGAATATCGGCATAACTGCCGGTGCTTCAACACCGGCAAGCATAATAAAGGAGGTACTTGTTACCATGACAGACAAAATTGAAACAAATGAGCTTAATTTTGAGGAGATGCTTGAGGAATCACTCAAGAGCTTAAATACAGACGAAAAGGTGCACGGTGTAGTTGTAAGCATTTCTCCCACCGAAGTGTATGTTGACGTCGGTAGAAAGCAGGCCGGCTACATCCCGGCTAACGAGCTTAGCAACGATCCGAACGCGAAGCCGGAAGATCTTGTAAAGATCGGCGACGAGATGGATCTGCTCATCATGAAGACGAACGATCAGGAAGGCACCATCATGCTCTCCAAGAAGCGCATCGATGCCATCAAGGGCTGGGAAGACATTGCAGCGGCTATGGACGCTGAAGAAATCCTCACCGGCAAGGTCACAGAAGTTGTTAAGGGCGGCGTGATCGTTCTGTATAACGGCATCCGTGTCTTCATTCCGGCTTCTCAGGCTGTTGCAAACCGCGGTGACGATCTTGAGGCTCTGAAGGGTCAGGACGTTCAGTTCCGCATCATCGAAGTCAACCGTCAGCGCCGCCGTGCGGTCGGTTCCATCCGTTCCGTGCTCCGCGAGCAGAGAAAGGCAGCACAGGCTAAGTTCTGGGAGTCTGTTGAAGAAGGTCAGGAGTTTACGGGTACCGTTAAGTCCCTCACGAACTTCGGTGCATTTGTTGACCTCGGCGGCGTGGACGGCATGATCCACATTTCCGAGCTCTCCTGGAACCGCATCAAGCACCCGAGCGAAGTTGTCTCCGTCGGCGACACCGTTCAGGTTTATGTCAAGAGCCTTGACCGTGAGAACGGCAAGATCTCCCTTGGCTACAAGAAGAAGGAAGACAATCCGTGGGAGATTCTCAAGAACGAGTATCCGGTTGGCACGGTTTGCGACGCTACCGTTGTCGGCATGACCACGTTCGGCGCATTTGCTAAGATCCTCCCGGGTATCGACGGTCTCATCCACATCTCTCAGATCGCGGACAGAAGAATCGAGAAGCCGCAGGACGTTCTGAAGGTTGGCGACGTTGTTAAGGTGAAGATTACCGACATCGATTTCGACAAGAAGAGAGTTTCCCTCTCCATCCGTGCTCTGCTCGAAGACCAGGGCGAGGACGCTTCTGAGGAATAATTTAAATCGTCAGGTGTAAATTTGCAGGGTGGTTCTTTCCACCCTGCTTTACATGACGGACATTTTTAAAGTAAACGGATAAAACGGCGGTTTTATCCATTGGAGGAAACAATTAGATGAAGCGCGTGAAAAAACCTGTGTTTTTTATCATCGCGGCTCTGATCCTTGCGCTTACATACACATCGGTCTTCGGCGTTTACACGCAGAACGGTGACACGAAGAACACATGGATCAAGGGCGCCGGCGATATAAGATGGGGTATTGATATCCGCGGCGGCGTGGAAGCGACCTTCAGCCCGGCTGACGGCGTGGAGGCGACCGCAGAGCAGCTTGAAGCCGCAAAGGCAATCATTGAGCTGCGTATGGTCTCGAAGAGCATTACGGACTACGAGATTTACACCGACGAAGCCAACGACAAGATCATTGTTCGTTTCCCGTGGAAGAGCGGCGAATCGGACTTTGACCCGGAGAAGGCGATTGAAGAAATTTCCGCGACGGCGCTGCTGACATTCCGCGAGGGCAATTCATACGAGACCCAGACCGTGGATGGCGCGGGCAACCCGGTTTACCAGACACCGACGGGCACTACGGCCGACACAATTATTCTGGAAGGCAGCGACGTGACCGAGGCAAAACCGGTCATGCAGGAAAACTCCACTTCCGGCAACTACGATTATGCGATTTCCCTGACGCTTTCCGATGAAGGTGCACAGAAATTTGCGGAAGCGACCGAACGTCTGAAGGGCAAGACAATCTCTATCTGGATGGATGACATCATGATTTCCGCACCGACCGTTAACGCGGTTATCACAGACGGCAAGGCTTCTATTACCGGTAACTTTACGGCAGCTACGGCTTCCGAACTTGCCGCAAAGATTCAGGGCGGCGCGCTGCCGTTTGCTTTGCAGACCTCGAACTTCAGCACCGTGAACCCGACGCTCGGCATGAAGTCTCTGGATGCTATGGTCATGGCCGGCATAATCGCTTTTGCGCTCATCGCGGTCTTTATGATCATCATCTTTAAGGTTCCGGGCTTTGTGGCTGTACTGACGCTTGTGGGTCAGCTTGCAATCACCTTTGCGGCGATTTCCGGCTACTTCCCGTTTGTGAACAGCTTTACAATGACTCTGCCGGGTCTTGCGGGTATTATCCTTTCCATCGGCGTGGGCGTGGATGCGAACATTATCACCGCGAGCCGTATTAAGGAAGAACTCGGCACCGGCAAAACGCTGGACGGCGCCATTCAGAAGGGCTGCTCCAACAGCCTTTGGTCGATCATCGACGGCAACATCACGATTTTGATCGTTGCCATCATGCTCATCGGCGTGTTCGGTCCGTCTAACATTCTCTCTAAGATTTTCGGCGAATCCACGACCGGTGCGATCTACTCCTTCGGCTACACTTTGCTCGTCGGCGTAATCGGCAACTTCATCATGGGTGTGTTCTGCTCTCGTCTGATGATCAAATCGCTTTCCGGCTTCAAGCCGCTCCGTAAGAAATGGCTGTTTGGAGGTGCGGATAAGTAATGAAAAAGTTTGATTTTGATTTCTATAAGAACAGAAAAATTCTGTTCGGCATCTCGATTGGCCTGATGGTCATCGGCTTGATTTTCAATTTCATTCGTGGCACGAAGATGGACATTCAGTTCGTCGGCGGTGCGATGATTAAGTATTCCGTAGACGGCGAAGTCGATACGGATGAAATCGCGTCCCTCGTAAAAGAAGAGACCGGCCGCGACGTTTCCGTTGCATTGAGTAAGACGTTCGGCACGGACGCAAACCAAGTGACGCTGTCCTTTGCGGGCAACGAAGCTGTGACGCTCGATGAACAGCAGGCAATCGCGCAGTCCCTATCCGACGCGTATGCCGACCGCACGTTCAACGTGGTGGAATCGAGCTCCGTTGACCCAACCATGGGCGCGAAGTTCTTCCAGAAGTGCCTTGTTTGCTTGCTCATCACGTTCGTGATCCTGCTCGTTTACATTGCGTTGCGCTTTAAGAAAATCGGCGGTCTTTCCGCCGGCGTTACGGCGCTCATCGCACTTGTGCATGACGTGCTGCTTGTGTATTTCGCGTTTGTGATTTTCGGTTTCTCGATCAACGATATTTTCATCGCTGTTATCCTGACAATCCTCGGCTACTCGCTGAACGATACCATCGTCATTTACGACCGTATTCGTGAGAACCGCAAGCTCTCCCCGACGAAGAGTCCGGATGCACTGCCGGCTATCGTCAACAAGAGCCTCAATCAGACAATGACGCGTTCTATTCTGACATCTCTGACCACCTTCATAGCGCTGCTTGTCATCTACATTGTTGCGGCGGTTTACGGCATCAGCTCTGTACAGAGCTTTGCACTGCCGATGATGGTCGGCACGATTGTCGGTTGCTATTCCTCGCTGTGCATCGCGGCTCCGCTGTACACCATGTGGGCTGTGCATAAGGGCGAGAAGAGCAAGAAGTAATCTGACCCGAGCTGCTTTAAGCAAGCGTTTCTATTACAGAATGAAATTCCCGGAAAGCCGTGTGCTCTCCGGGAGTTTTTGTATAGGACGCATTTTGCGGTGCAGGGGGATAGAAATAAACAAACGATAAAAAGCTAAAAGAAAACCGGGTAAGCTGCCGTGCGGTGTGCTACCCGGTTTTGGTTTTAAATCTGTTGGGATTTGCCGGTGAGAAGCCAGAAGACATCGACGTCTAAAATTTCGGCGAAGGCTAAAAGCTCGATATCCGTGACGGTGCGAAGCTGACCCTCTAACTTAGAGAGGGCAGAGGCGTTGATGTCAACACCGCGCACCTGCAGCTGCGCGAGCAGCTCTTTCTGTTTCATGCCACGATTGCGGCGAATGCTCTCAATACGTGCGCCGACTAAGTTTTTGTCTCCAAGTGGTTTTTTACGGATGCGCATTTGCTCGCCGCCTTTCAATGTTCTATATACATTATAAGCGTAAATGCACAAAAAATCAATTCGTTTTCCGAAAAATTATGAAAATCAACTGCTAACAATTCGCGAACGGTCCGTAAAACCGGGTGAATTACTCTGTGGTTTCGTCCTGCTCTTCGGATTTTGTATCTTCCGCTTCGCCGGAACGCGTGCGGCGGTAGGCGAGCGGTGTCATGCTATACTTTTTCTTGAAGATAGAATAGAAATAGTTCGTGTTCACAATGCCGATGGCTTCGCTGATTTGGTTGATGGGCAGCTTAGTCTCACGCAGAAGCTGCTCGGCCTTTTTCATGCGGGTGTTGCTGAGGTAATCACTGAACGAATAGCCGATCTGCGTGGCGAAAATTTTGCCGAAGTAGGCGGAGGAAAGGCCTGCCATGCCGGCGAGCATTTTCAGGGAAAGATCAGGATTTGCGTAGTTTTTGTCGATGTATTCCTTTGCGGCATCGGCGGCAAGCTCGTTGCCGTATTTGCGGTTGATGCTTTGATGATGCGCCAAAATGGTGATGAACTCCATGCAGCGCTTGCGCAGCATATAGACATTCGGTAGCTGACGGTCAATTTTATTCAGTTTATCCATCAAGATGGGATAAGCGGTGTCGTCATCCGTGAAAGTGGTGGAGAAATCGTCGAGCAGCGACATCATGACGTGATTGAAATACGCAACGGCTGTATTGAAGCTGACGTTTGACATGTAGGAAAGCGCGAGATCGAACTCATGCGAGCAGGCATCGAGGTCATTTGCGCGGATGTGCTCGGCAAGCTTCATGTGGAGCTTGTTGTGGTATGAGTTGAGATTGATATTCTGGCCGGTCTCATAGGCGAAGAAAATTTTGCCCTGATTACGGATGGCGGAATATTCCAGTGCGATGTTCGTCGCCTCATAGCAGAGGTTGATATTGACAGCTGTCTCCATGATGGTGCCGATGCAGATGGTGGTGTTCATGGCAAACTCGCGCTGCATGACCTCGCACACGCGCTCAAGCTCCGGCACAAGCTTTTCCGGGTAGGCGTTCTTTTGCAGGGGGAGCAACATCACGAGAAAGTTGTGCGAATTGCGGTACGGTACGACACTGCCGAACTGTCCCAAAACTTCGGTGGCGAGGTTCTCGAGAGCGTAGCTGTAAATGAAATAGTTTGGGTCATCCGGGCCGAAGCGCAACTCTTTGGAGGCTGCACTGATAATGACGATGGTGTAATACGGCGCGGTGAGGTCGATGCCGTAGCTTTGATATACTTCGATGTAATTCGGAATCTGTCCATACTCGCCGTGCATAAGTCGCTGAATGTTGCGCTTTTTGGAATCGGAATAGGAGGAGATGAGGCCTTGCTCCAGCTTATCGGCTTTCATGTACATATCGGAAAACGCCTTGCTGAGCTGGTCGAGCTCATCGCCGGTATGGTCGTTCGACGGCTTTTTGACGTAGTTGCTGTATAGCACTTCGATTGGTGCGGAGAGCTTTGCACTGGTGCGGAACGAGATGAACATGCCGACGCAGAGTACAAGAATGCCGGCGAGTAACGTGATGATGGCGAGCTGGGGGAGACCGCTGTAAATATTCGAGTACGGCACAATATTGAAGATCGTAAAGCCGGAGGAAGACGCCTTGGCGTAGGTGACGAGCGCTTCGGTATGGTCAGCGCAGGTGTAGGAGAAAGAGCCGGAATTGTCGGTCAGCTCTGGGAAATCCTCCACGGAGACAATAGTATTGTCGGGTTTTGCATGCGTAAAGGTTTCTGAATCACCTTCAGCGATATTGGTGGAGAAAACCTCGCCGTAACGGTTCAAAAGCAGGACCTGTTGAAAGCCGTTCGAGGTGCGCAGGTTCGATATGGAATCGTTGAAATAATCTTCGTCCACGTCTACGATGATGAGGTCGGGCGAGCCGCCTTTGCGTAGCTGTACGCGGAAGACGAAGGAATAGACATAACGGGTCTTGAGCTGCTGTGTGGCGTAGTTTGCACCGATCATGCGCAGAAGGCAGGTATCGGCGCCGGGATTATCGGGCAATCTACGATAATAGTATGCAATATCGTCATCCGTGAGAAAATCTGCCGTAGAGCTGGAGACGAAACGGTTGGAGGCGGAGTTATAAAGGCTAACATAGCGCGTATAGCTCTGCGCCGTTTGGATTTCGCGTAACTTGATGCCTGCGTCGGCTTCGATGAGTCGGTTGAAGGTATTGGAGGAGAGGCAACGGTTCGTATTGCTGTTCTGTAAAATTTGATTATTAACGGAGCGCATTTGGCTGTAGAGCATGTCCGTCACCTGACAGACCTGCTCCAACTGATGCACAGAATAGGTGCGCGCAGAGCTGACCTGCAAATTTGCGTAGATGGTGAAAATTAAAAGCGTGACGAGTATAACGGCTATGGCCACCACGCAGAAAATACTGAAAAGGTACCGGTTGAACAGCCGGGTTTTTACTTTTCTAAACAAAATACAACACTCCAAATACAGAAAGAGAACGAAAAACACGATTTAGATTTCGTATAACTCTATGATAACGGATTTTGGCACTAAACGCAAGCGAAAAATCAGATTATTGATTCAAATCGTAAAAAACCGTAGTTTCATATCACGAAAAGCCGAAAAAAGTGATTCGATTCTCAAAAAATGGAGAAAAGCGAAATTTGTGAAGTGCCTTAAAACTGCCAAAATGCAAAGTTGCTTTGAAATTTTGGAGTTTATCGCAAAAAGAATACTTTACAAATCGTTCACAGCGTGTTAAAGCTTATTCGTCGAAAACAAACAAGCGGTTTGTAGAAACGGTATCTCTGCACGGGGCAGAGGTTCCGGGAAGACCCATGAGGGAGGGCGCCCGGTGCGCTGTGATTGCAAAACGACACGCTTTGGCAAGCACCAAGTTTTGTCGGCACTTTGTTTTCAACAGGAATAGCGATATTCCGGGTTCGCATTTGCAGAGTCAATATATAAATATAAAGCAAATAAGCTTTACTTTATATGTGTGGCTGTGCAGAGGTGAACAAAACTCTTCCTTATTTATATAGAAGAGACACATTATTCGGAGAGGATGATCGCAAACATGAGTAAGGCGTCAGCTTTGGTTGATGTCAGCAAGAAGAGAGTGAATCCTTTTAAAGAGCTGTGGACAAACAAGTTTTTGTACCTGCTTGCGCTGCCCGCGGTCGTTTACACTTTCATCTTTTCTTATTTGACACTGCCGTACATCGTAATTGCATTTGAGAAGTTCAACTACAAGACGGGTGTTTTTAGCCCGTTTGTCGGTCTGAAAAACTTCGAATACTTCTTCAAGTCCAGCTGGGCGTGGACCGTTACGCGCAACACGCTCGTCATCAACATTCTGTTCCTCATCGTCGGTACGGTTTGCTCCATTGTTTTGGCAATCGTCCTCAATGAGGTTAAGGCGAAGAAGTTTCTTAAGGTTTCTCAGTCCATGATGCTTTTCCCGTACTTTATTTCCTGGGTTATCGTCAGCTACATGCTGCAGGGTATCCTTGGTACAGAGACGGGCCTGCTCAACAATCTGATGGGTACGCGCATCAATTATTATTCTACCCCCGGCTACTGGTACCCGATTCTTCTGATTCTCAACATTTGGAAGAACACGGGCTACAACACGATCGTTTACCTCGCAGCGATCACCGGCATTGACGAAGGCCTTTACGAAGCAGCTTATATCGACGGCGCTACGCGCTTTAAGCGTATCATTTACATCACGATCCCGCTGCTTGCACCGACCATCTGCATCATGACCCTGATGTCTGTCGGCCGCATCTTCTACGGCGACTTCGGCATGCTGTATGCGATCATCCGCGACAACAGCTCGCTGATGCCGATTGCAGAAGTTATTGATACATACGTTTACCGTACATTTAAGAACACAGGTGATCCGAGCCTTTCCATGGCTATCGGTCTCTATCAGTCCATCGTCGGCTTCATTCTGGTCTTCACAGCAAACTGGATCGTCAGAAGAAAGTTCCCGGATGGCGCACTGTTCTGATACAGGGAAAGGAGACAAGCTCATGAACAGCACGGTTGCGGCGGCTACAAAGCCGTCTAACACCAACAACAAAATCAAGCACAGCACGGGGGAGAACGTCGGTACGTTCGTCATTTATCTCGTCGTTGCTCTGTTCGCACTGATATGCGTCCTGCCGTTTGTTCTCGTTATCATTGTTTCTTTCAGCAGTGAAAAATCGATTACGATCAACGGTTACTCTTTCTGGCCGAGCGAATGGTCGGCTGCAGCATATAAAATGCTCTTCCTGCCGTCCTCATCCGTTCCGCAGTCCTATCTTGTAACGACGATTGCAACGGTTGTCGGTACCGTCGTTGCGTCGTTTGTCACATTCGGCGCAGGCTACACCCTTGCAAACCGTTCCTGCCGTTACAGAGACGGTCTGTCCCTTTACTTCTACATCACCATGGTTTTCTCTGCGGGCCTTGTTCCGTGGTACATGATGTGTAAAGCATTGAACTGCTACGATAACATCTGGGCACTCATCGTACCGAGCCTGTTGTTCAATCCCTTTAATATGTTCCTTGTGCGCAACTTTGTGCGCGGTATCCCGGCCGAGCTGAACGAATCCGCAAAGATTGACGGCGCGGGCGAAGTGAAGATTGCATTCGGCATTTACTTCCCGCTTTGCATGCCGGTTCTGGCTACGATCGCTCTGTTCTATGCCATCGGTTACTGGAACAACTACTTCAATGCAGTTATGCTCGTGAATGATGAGAAGTACTACTCTTTGCAGATGCTCCTCTTCAAGATTCAGTCTCAGATCACTGCACTGAGCAAGCTTTCTGCCGGCGCTACGGTCAACGTAAACCCGCCGAAGGAAAGCTTTAAGATGGCGACCTCCGTTATCACCATGGGTCCGATCATCATTCTGTATCCGTTCTTACAGAAGTACTTTGTTAAGGGCATGGTCGTCGGCGCTGTTAAGGGTTAATCGCCCGCAAACATTTTAATTCGGTGTTTACCGTGGAAGACGGTTACACATATATCAATTTTCAAGGAGTTGAAGTAAGAAATGAAGACAACGAAGAAACTGCTGGCAATGGCTCTGGCAGCTGCAATGGTCGTTACGGCTTTTGCAGGTTGCTCCGGCAACAACGACACTTCCAGTGCTGACAGCACATCTTCTGCTTCCTCTGAGGCTTCTACTTCGTCCGATGCTTCCACATCTGACGAATCTTCGGCAACAGAGGACGACGGCACCATTCACCCGATGCGTATTGTACAGCCGGGCACACTTTGTCCGGACTATGAGACTGGTATGGCTGCTGTCAACGAGAAACTGAAGGAAGACGGCGTAAACATTGAGGTTTCCGTCACAAGAATCCCGTGGGATGCTTATGCTGAGAAGCTGAACCTCATGCTGACGACCGGTGAAGAGTTCGAGCTGCTGCATGTTATGCAGGACGTTAAGAACCTTTCCGCTATCGCAGGTATGGGTGCTATCTCCTCCATCCACGATTCCATCCAGAACTACCCGGACCTCTACAACAAGTTCTCTGAGACCGAGTGGCTGGGCACCCTCTACAAGGGCGAAGAGTACGCAGTACCGTGCTACTGGAGATCCTTCGACAACACGATGTCCTACATGGACTACCGTTCCGACATCGCTGAGAAGGTCGGCTACGACGAGTTCCCGGACACGACGGAAGGCATCATCGACCTCATGAAGAAGTCTCAGGACGAGATCCTCAACGAGACCGGTATGAAGGCTTATTCTTGGTTCCATCAGGTTCAGGATACGGCGCACTGGCTCCACAGAAGCTATGATACCTATCCGTTCTATGTTGAGAACTCCCTCGGCATCTGCCTCATCCGTCAGGACGGCACGGTTGATTCCTTCTATGAGTCCGAAGAATTCAAGAAGGACGCAAACACCTACTACGAGATGTATCAGGCCGGTCTCATCGATCCGGATATCCTGAACCGCGACCACCAGAAGCAGTACGACGATGCTAATTACGGCGCAATGCTTCCGTCCCAGACATTCGACCCGTACACCGGCGTTACGATGCAGAAGAACGGTGTTGAAGGCGCAGAGGTCAAGTGGGTTGAAGCTTTTGGCGATGACATTCCGGACATGATCTACACCTATGTGCAGAACCTGAATGCGATTTCTTCCACTTCTGAGGATCCGGAATCCGGCCTCAAGTTCCTCAACTGGCTGTATGCTTCCGAAGAGAACCATGACCTCTTCCACTATGGCATTGAGGGCACGCACTACACCAAGACCGGCGATCACAGAATTGAGCAGGTCAAGGGCGACGACGGCAACCCTCTGTACAACATGGATACCTGGATGACCGGCTACCTGCCGTACATGACTTATGCTACCGATACGCCGGACGAGCAGGTCGATTACATGACCTACAAGTCTGACAACTACGTCATTTCCCCGGCAGCAGGTTTCATCTTTGATTCCTCTAACGTTACCAGTGAGCTGACGAACCTCCAGACCGAGATCATCTCCTCCATCTACCCGATTAAGGTCGGTATGGTTTCCTATGAGGACAACATCGATGCTGCTATCGAAAAGCTGAAGGCTGCTGGCCTCGACAAGTACATGGAAGAGTACAGAACCCAGTTCAAGGCTTATCTGGATGCTAACCCGGACGTACTCGAGATCGCAAAGGGCACCACGGAAGGCTAATTGCTTTTCTGAAACCTGAATAATGATCTGAATGCAGGGCGCAGGACGCAAAAGGTTCTGCGCCCTTGCTTCATTATTCTTACTTTTAAACTTGAAATTGATTTAAGATGTCTGTTACACCGAATATATCGGTGCAGAAAATATGAACTCTGAAGAGAATTGGGGAAAGAGATAATGTTAAATATCAGAGATTTCGGTGCGGTGGCTGACGGCAAGACCGTCAACACAAAAGCCGTTCAGGCAGCTGTGGACCGCGCAGGGGAGACGGGCGAGACCGTGCTCGTTCCCGGCGGCGTGTTCATTACCGGTACAATCCATCTGAATGGTGTATCGTTGCATTTGGAGCCGGGCGCTGTTTTAAAGGGCTCCACGAATATCGACGACTACCCTGCACAGGATTTTATCCACAATGAAATGGGGGTGCTGCGTGCCCTGCTTATCAACCGTGACCACGACAATGTGACCATCGACGGCAGCGGCACCATTGACCTTTCCGGCACTTCGTTTTATGATACAAGCGTGATGAACGTACCGAGCAGCCGTGTTCCGTTCACAAAGGAGCAGGAAGCCGAATGCACATACCCCATCGGCACGCGCCCGAGCCAGTGCATCTTCTTCCACAATGCGAAGAATGTTACTGTGCGCGGCATTAAGGTTATCGACGCGCCGTGCTGGACGTTCAGCTTCAACGCGTGCGAGAATGTAAAGCTGCTTGGCCTTACGATTAACACCAGCCTCAACGTGCCGAACGACGATGGCATCCATATTGCGAGCTGTAAAGGTGTTGTTATTGCCAATTGCCATATTTTGAGCGGCGACGACTGCATTGCGCTTTCCGGCATTACGGATTGGGCAAAACCGTGCGAGGACATCGTCATCACGAACTGCGTGCTGCGTTCCTGCTCGAAGGCAATTGTCATCGGCTACAGTTACAGCCATATCCGCAACGTGATCATCACGAACTGTATCATCAAGGAGAGCAATCGCGGCATCTGCTTCATGTGCAACGATACGTCCGCACTTGTGGAGAATGTGCGCATCAGCAACATGATTGTTGACACGCGTGTACGCGCCGGTAACTGGTGGGGCAACGGCGAGCCGATCTTCATGATGGCTGTAAAGCACGATTACCATATCCCGGCAGAGCAGGACCCACACCGCGAGACCGACTGCGCTATCCGTAACGTGCACATTGACGGCGTGACCTGCATGGGCGAGAACGCCATGGGCATTTACGGCGTGGACGGCAACATCCGCGAAGTGGAGCTCAGAAACATTGACTTCACCCGTAAGCCGTCTAAGAACCTGCCGCTCAAGGGCAATGTGTTTGACTTCGCACCCGGCAGGGTCGATTTTGAAGTGCCGGAGGACTGCGGCCTGTACATCGGCGGCGGTGCGGACGTGAAGCTGGAGAACATCAACACACGTGCGTGGAAGATCATCCGCGCGTAAAAGGAGATTACCATGAAAAATATTATTTTGCTGCCGCTCGACGAGCGCCCCTGCAACTTTGATTTCCCGTCCAAAATTTTCAACGGCGAAAAGTATACGATCATTCGCCCGGAGCATCTCGGCCAGAAGAAGACCCCGGCGTCTTATGAATTCATCCGCGATTTCCTGCTCGCAAATATCGAAAAGGCAGACGCGGCGGTCATTTCCATCGATACGCTGCTGTATGGCGGCTTGATTCCCTCGCGCTTGCACCATCTTTCCGAGGAGACGGTTTTGGAGCGTCTGATGCTTTTAAAAGAACTGCGCGAAAAGAACCCGCAGGTAAAGCTGTACGCGTTCCAGTGCATCATGCGCTGCCCGAAATATTCCTCCGACGATGAGGAGCCGGATTACTATGAGCTTTACGGCAAAGAGATTCACCATATCGGCCGTCTGACGCACCTTGAAAAGCTCGGCATGGGTGACGCGGACGAGCTTTCTGAGTTAAAAGCCAAGGTAGACCCCGCGGCGCTTAAAGACTATCTTGACCGCCGCGCGTTTAACGGCAGCTTTAATATCCGCACGCTCGACCTTGTGGAGGACGGCACGATTGATTTTCTCATCATCCCGCAGGACGATTCCGCAAAGTACGGCTACACCGCAATGGACCAGAAGACCGTGCGCGCGAAGATCGACGAGAAGGTGCTCAATGACCGCGTGATCTTGTACCCGGGCGCCGATGAGCTCGGCATGGTGCTTGTCTCCCGCGCCATCAACGCGCTCGAGAATAACACCCCACGCGTATACCTCAAGTATGCGTCCACGCTGGCGCCGCAGCTGATTCCGAACTACGAGGACAGAAGTCTCAATGAGACCGTAAAGTACCACGTCATGGCGGCGGGCTGCATCGCTGTGCCGTCGCTCGCCGACGCCGACGTTGTGATGGGCATCACCGCTCCGGCAAACGAGATGGAAGAAGCCGCAAATCAGCCGGCGAACAACATCAACTATGATGTGGAGCGCAATATGGCAGAGTTTCTGTACTTTGTGAACGATTGCTTGAAGCGCGGCATTCCGACGGCGATCCTCGACAATGCCTACACGAACGGCGGCGAATTGCAGCTTCTGCGCGTGCTCAATAAGCAGGGTGTTTTGATGAAGCTTGCAGGTTATGCAGGCTGGAACACCTCTGCAAACTCCATGGGCACGGTGCTCGCGATGATTGTGAACAATATGTACCAGAATAATACCGAAGCGAAGCAGAACTTCCTTGTGGAGCGCTTTATCGAGGACTTCGGCTACGGTGCGGTCGTGCGCAGCTACGTGACGGAGCACATTCTGCCGCAGTGGGGCATGACGTACTTCTGGTGCGAAGAGCAGCGCGGCAAGGCGGCCAACGCCGTTTTGGAGGAGCTGCGCAAGTTTGTAAAGATGGAAATGACGTCCGTTGCGGACAAAGTAACCGTGGAAGATATTTTCCTGCCGTGGAGCCGTATGTTTGAAATTGGGCTCAAGGCAACGTACAAAGCGGACTAAGATAGAGATACAGGATGTTTTCAAAAACGAAAGGACGCGTTTTTATGACAAATCAGGAAATTTTAAACCAGATTCACCGCGGCGTAATTGTCTCTTGCCAGGCGCTGCCGGATGAGCCGCTTTACGGCTACCACTTTATGGGCCACCTTGCATTTGCCGCAAAAGAGGGCGGTGCTGTGGGTATTCGTGCCAATACCTGCGAGGATATTATGGACATCAAAAAGGAAGTTGACCTGCCGGTCATCGGCATTATCAAGAGCGTATATGACGACAGTGATGTATATATCACGCCGACGATGAAGGAGATCGATGCACTGGCGGCGACCGGCGTGGAGATCATCGCGCTGGACGCAACAGACCGTCCGCGCCCGAACGGCCTTGATCTTGACACGCTGTTCAAGGAAGCGCGCGCAAAGTACCCGAATCAGCTCTTTATGGCAGACTGCTCTTGCTATGAAGACTGCAAGCACGCGGCGGAGATCGGCTTTGACCTTGTCGGCACAACGCTGTGCGGCTACACGGCAAAGACGAAGGGCACGGCTATCCCGAACTATGACCTGCTTTCCCGCATCACGACGGAGCTGAACGTGCCGGTCATCGCGGAGGGCGGTGTTTGGGAGCGCGGCCAGCTGCAGAAGGTGTTCTCTTACCCGGTGCACGCAGCGGTTATCGGCACGGCTATCACGCGCCCGCGTGACATCACCCGCAGGTTTGTTGAGGCCATTTCATGAGCACGCTTTTAGGCATTGATATCGGCGGCACGGCTGTGAAGATTGGCGTTGTGGACGAAAACGGCAAAGTTCTGCTTTCCGAAACGCGCAGCGTCAGCTTTGACGGCTACAAAACGTCGATTATGACGACAGTTGCGAACCTTGCGGGAGAAGTTCTCGAAAAGAGCCCCGTGAAAATCGAGGGCATCGGCGTTTCGGCAACGGGGCAGATTGATGTGAACTCCGGCACGGTTATTGGCGTGGGTGCACAGCTCGGCGATTGGCTCGGCAGCCCGGTGAAGAAAATTCTGGAAGACCGGTTTCATCTGCCTGTAACCGTCATCAACGACGCGAACGCAGCGGCGCTCGGCGAGCAGACGTTTGGTCGCGCAAAGGGCAAGGAGAACGTGCTTGTCGTTACGGTCGGCACCGGCATTGGCGGCGGCATCATCGAAAACGGTCGCCTCATTCAGGGCAGACGCGGCATCGGTGGCGAAATCGGGCATTATATCATCAATTTTGACGGTGTGGAGTGCCCGTGCGGCAACCGCGGCTGCTTTGAGCGCTACGGTTCTACGGGCGCGCTTGTGCGCCGTTTTACGGAGAATGTTGCATTGCTCGAAAAGCTGGGCGTACCGGCAGAAGACGTCAACGGCAAAGTGATTTTTGACCACCTCGATGACGCAGATGTCAGCGCGACGGTGAACAGCTGGATTGACAGCATCGCATTTGGAATCATCGGTCTTGTGCACATTTTCAACCCGGAAATGGTGCTCATCGGCGGCGGTATTTCAAGGGAAGACGAACATTTTATCCGCCCGCTTCGCGAGAAGATCTTGGACGGCGCGATGGAGCAGTTCGCAAAAGATCTTGAGGTAGAGGCCGCCGCACTTGGCAATAACGCCGGCCTGCTCGGCGCATGTGCGTATTTCAGACAGAACTTTTAACCGACGTATATAACAACAAAAGCCGAGGCGCTTCAAAACGAAGTGTCTCGGCTTTTTGCGGTGCATTTACTTTTCAATGAGGTCATTGTCCCTGAACAGGAGGGAAATGCACCATACGGCGGCGATGCCGACGAGTGTGTAGATGATGCGGCTCAAAATGGCGCCCTGCCCACCGAAAAGCCATGCGACGAGATCAAACTGGAAAATGCCGATGAGGCCCCAGTTGATGCCGCCGATCACCGTCAAAATCAAAGCGATGACGTCCAGCATATACTCTGCTCCTTTTTGCATTTGCCTGCACCCGACCGATGGCGAAAATCGAACGCAGGCGATAAAAAATCCTCGGAGAACAAAGGCAAAACGCTTTGCTCACCGAGGATAGTATGAACGAAAAACTGAATTTTATGTTTTTTAGTTTTTAAGGCTCTGCAGCGGGGCGGGGATACGGCCGCCGCGGTTGACGAACACGGCCGGGGAATTGGTATTGACTTCCATAACAGGGCCGCAGCCGAGCAGGCCACCGAAGTTCAGTTCTTCGCCGACTTTCTTGCCGATGGCCGGAATGAGGCGCACGGCGGTCGTCTTGGAGTTGACCATGCCGATGGCAGCTTCGTCCGCGATAATGCCGGAAATGATCTCCGGGGTGATGTCGCCCGGAACGCAGATCATATCGAGGCCGACAGAGCAGACCGCCGTCATGGCTTCAAGCTTTGTGATGGAAAGCGCGCCGCTCTTTGCTGCGGCGATCATGCCGGCGTCTTCACTGACCGGGATGAACGCGCCGGAAAGGCCGCCAACGTGTGAGGACGCCATGACGCCGCCCTTTTTCACAGCGTCGTTGAGCAGGGCCAGTGCAGCTGTGGTGCCGTGTGCGCCGCACTGCGCAAGGCCCATGCCCTCGAGGATATCCGCTACGCTGTCGCCGATGGCCGGTGTGGGGGCGAGGGAGAGGTCGACAATACCGAACGGCACGCACAGACGGCGGGAAGCCTCCTGCGCGACGAGCTGACCCATGCGCGTGATTTTGAACGCGGTCTTCTTGATGATGTCCGCGATCTCGGTGATGTTATCGGTATCTTTTGCCTTCTTAATGGCTGCGCGCACAACGCCCGGGCCGGAAACGCCTACGTTGATGACGCAGTCCGGCTCGCCGGCGCCGTGGAAAGCGCCCGCCATGAAGGGATTGTCCTCCGGTGCGTTGCAGAACACGACGAGCTTTGCCGCACCGATGCAGTCGCGGTCCGCGGTGCGGACGGCGGCTTCCTTGACGATGTGACCCATTTTCTTTACGGCATCCATGTTGATGCCGGCCTTTGTAGAGCCGATATTGACGGAGGAGCAAACGAATTCCGTTTCCGCAAGTGCTTCCGGGATACTTTCAATTAAAGCGTAATCGCCGGGGGCAAAGCCCTTATGCACGAGCGCGGAATAGCCGCCGATGAAGTTGACGCCGACGGTCTTTGCGGCGCGGTCCAGTGCCTTTGCAAAGCGAACGGGGCTTGCACCGGGGTTTGCGCCCGCCAGCATGGCGATGGGCGTGACGGCGATGCGCTTATTCACAATCGGAATGCCGTACTCGCGGCTGATGTCCTCGCCGGTCTTGACGAGGTTTTCGGCATAGCTGCAAATTTTGTCGTAGACCTTCGTGCAGGCCTTGTCAATATCGGAATCGATGCAGTCGAGAAGCGAAATGCCCATCGTGATGGTGCGCACATCGAGGTTCTCGTTATCGATCATATTTATGGTTTCCAGAATATCATGTGTATCGATCATAGTTTCATTCCCGGCCTTTCGGTAATAGATTTAGATTCTGTGCATGGAGTTGAAAACGTCCTCGTGCATAACATGGATCTTCAGGCCGAGCTTTTCGCCAAGCGTATCGAATTCATCGGAGAGCTCGCTGATCGGCACGGTCGCAGCACTGATGTCTACGATCATGATCATGGCGAACATATCCTGCAAGATGGACTGTGTGACTTCAATGACATTGATGCCTTTTTCTGCGCATACGGTGGAGACTTTCGCGAGAATGCCGACCATATCTTTTCCGATTACGGTGATGACTGCTTTCATAAAATGACCCTACCCTTTCCTGCAAAACATAAAAGCGCTTTGCTGTGGTTTTCTATTTCTTTATTATCTATCAAATGTGGGGCGCTGTCAAGGTTTAAAAGGCGTTTTGCGGGAAATAGCGGTGTAAAAATCAAAAAGATACGGTGCGGGGAAATCGGAAGAAACTTTCACGTCGCTTTACAATGCGGTTTTAGACGAAAAGTTGCAAAACTTGTGCTTTGGGTATTCCAAAATGATTTTTATTGTGTTAAAATCAATTTGTATATTGTTTTGAGCATACAGGTCGAAGTGCTTTAAGGGGATGATCTTTTGCGTTACAAAAATATATCCGATTGTCACAGCCATTCCAACTGCTCGCTCGATGGCACCCGCAACATGCGCGATATGTGCATGAATGCCATCAAGATGGGTCTGGTTTACTACGCCGTGACCGACCACTGCGAGTGCAACCAGTACATGAACGTGCCGCACATTCCCGGCGGACGGTATTACGATGTCGTGCGTCAGTCCTATGCGGAGCTGTTGCAAAATCAGGAACGTTTCCCGAATTTGAAGCTTTTGCGCGGCATTGAGCTCGGCCAGCCTCTGCAGGACCTAAACGCAGCACACGATGCGCTTACGGGGCGCGACTACGACGTGGTAATCGGTTCGCTGCACAACATTCGCGATCACGACGATTTTTACCACATCGGCGAGCATAATCCCACCGAGCAGGAGATCAGCAACGCTTTGCACGCCTACTTTGCGGAGAGCCTTGAAATGGTGGAGTGGGGCAAGTTCGATACACTGGCGCACATCACCTACCCGCTGCGCTACATGTGTAAGGCGGGGGAAACGCCCAGCTACAAGCCGTATCAGGACGAGCTGGACGCGGTTTTAAAAGCGCTCATCAAGTCGGACATCGCGCTGGAGTTCAACACCTCCAGTATTTTGCGCACGGATGCGCCGAAGCTGCCCGATCGCGAAGTCTATTCGCGTTATAAGGAGCTTGGCGGTAAGCTTGTCACCATCGGCGCGGATGCACACCGCACGGAGAACATTGCAAGCGGCGTAGAGGAAGCCATGGAGCTTTTGAGCGACATCGACTACAAGGAGTACACCGTGTTTGTAGAGCGCAAGCCGGTGCAGGTGCCGATCGAATAAAACAGATTACGCTGCCTGCTGCAAAAGGTACAGCAGGCCTGCAAAATAAAATCAGAAGGGATAAAACACCATGGATAAGAAAATGGAAAAGCTTTTAAAGCTCTTGCAGGATGATGCCAAGCTGACCGTGCAGGAGCTTGCCGTTATGCTGGATATGACCGAAGCCGAAGTGGCGGCCGCCATTCATAAGTTTGAAAAAGACGGCGTCATCAAGGGCTACCGCACGCTCATCAACTGGGAGCGTACGGATGTGCACCGCGCAAGTGCACTCATTGAGCTGCGCGTTACGCCGAAGAAGGACTCCGGCTTTGATGAGCTTGCCGCACGCGTAAAGGCCTTCCCCGAGGTGGAAAGCGTCTGCCTGATGTCCGGCGGCTTTGACCTTGCCGTAACCGTTACGGCGAATACCATGTCTGAGATCGCGATGTTCGTTGCAAAGCGCCTCGCGCCGATCGACGGTGTGCTCTCCACTGCCACGCACTTTATTCTGACGAAATATAAGGACGGCGGCGTGGACTTTGTCACCGACTACGATGAGATTGACGAGAGAGGAAGCAACCTTTGTGATTGATTACAGCAAATACCTGAACGACCGTGCGCGCGTGATTAAGCCCTCCGGTATCCGCCGCTTTTTTGACATTGCAAACGAAATGGAGGACGTGATCTCCCTTTCCATCGGCGAGCCGGATTTTTTCACCCCGTGGCATATCCGCGAGGAGGGTATCACGACGCTGGAAAAGGGTAGAACGCGCTACACCCCGAACCGCGGCCTGATGGCGCTGCGCGAGGAGATCTGCCGCTTTTTAAAGCGCAAATATGACCTGGAATACACCGCAGCTACCGATATTCTTGTCACCGTTGGCGGCAGCGAGGCTATCGATATGGCGCTGCGCTGCCTTGTGGGCGAGGGCGACGAGGTTATTATCCCGGAGCCGTGCTTTGTGTGCTACGACCCGCTGACCCGTATGGCGGGCGGCGTGCCAGTTTCCATCGCAACGAAAGCGGAAAACGAATTCCGCTTGACGCCCGAAGAACTTGAAAACGCCATTACGGACAAGACGAAGGTGCTTATTTTCCCGTATCCGAATAATCCCACGGGTGCCGTGATGCGCCGCGAGCATTTGAAAGCGCTGAGCGAAATTATCATTCGCCATGACCTCATCGTGCTTTCCGATGAGATTTACAGTGAGCTGACTTACGGCGGCGAGCCGCACGTCTCCATTGCGTCGCTGCCGGGCATGAAGGAGCGCACCATCGTCATCAACGGCTTCTCGAAGACATATGCGATGACGGGTTGGCGCATGGGCTACGCGGCGGGTCCGAAGGAGATTATTTCCCCGATGACGAAGCTGCACCAGTACGGCATTATGAGTGCCCCGACGATGTCACAGTACGCGGCGATCGAAGCGCTGAAAAACGGTGATGACGACATTGCCGAAATGCGCGACCAGTACGACATGCGCCGCCGTTTGATTGTGGATGGGCTCAACCGTCTCGGCCTTACCTGCTTTGAGCCGGAGGGCGCGTTTTACGTGTTCCCGTCCATTCAGTCCACCGGCATGACGTCCGATGAATTTTGTGAGCGTCTCATTTACGATAAACACGTCGCAGTGGTGCCGGGCTCGGCATTCGGTGCGTGCGGTGAGGGCTTTGTACGCATTTCGTATGCGTATTCCATCAAGCACCTTGCAGAGGCGCTGAACCGCATCGGCGCATTTTTGAAGGAGTTAAAGTGAGTGCGTATGTAAAGCGGCTTGCGGATTATGACATAGAACGGCTGACCGAAGCGGTGGATGCAATGTTCACCGCTTCGGCGTTTTATGGCCGCATAAAACCGCATATGACCGTTATTTTGAAGCCGAATCTCGTCATGCGCTCTGCACCGGAAGAGGCCATTATCACGCACCCGAATGTGACGGCTGCGGTCGCGATTTGCCTGCTGCGGCGGGAAGCGGACGTGCTGGTGGCTGAAAGCGGCGGCGGGCCGTACAATACGTCTATCATGAAAGGCACGTTCCGCGCGTGCAGCTATACGGAAGCGGCGGAAAAATACGGCTTTTCGTTATATACAGCGTGTAAGAGCACGGCAGTGCAGCTGCCGGAGGGCAAGCGCTGCAATACGCTGACCGTCACAGAGCTGTTCGCGCGGCCGCGCGAGACGCTCGTCATCGACATTGCGAAGTTAAAGACACATGGCATGATGGGCTATTCCGGCGCGGTGAAGATTCTAGATGCGATAGACGCCATGGAGGGCGATGGACCTACGGGCGGCCAAAAACGCTTTGTCGGCGCACTTGTGGGGTCTGAAAGTCCCTACGAAGCGGATATGGTCGGCGCGAAGCTCATCGATATGAAGCCCGAAGAAATTTTGGTGCTAAAAAACGCACAGGAGCGCGGACTTTGTGCGGGAAAGCTTTCGGAGATCGAAGTGCTTGGTGACGATTTTGAGAATATTGTCGTGCACGATTTTAAGCGTGCGCGCTCCAGCAGCATCGATTTTACGACACGCGTTCCGAAGTTCATGCAGTCGCTTGCAAAGAGAATTTTAACGCCGTACCCGAAGATCAATACGGCACAGTGCGTGGGCTGCGGCAAGTGCGCGGAAAGCTGCCCGCAGCACACCATAACGGTGCGGGAGCACAAGGCGCACATCGAGTACAGCAAGTGCATCCATTGCTTCTGCTGCCACGAAATGTGCCCGAAGCATGTCATCAATATCAAGCGGTTTTCACTGTTTGACCTATGAGGGAGGACTGAATATGAACACAGCCGAATGTAATGCGTATGCAAAAATCAACTTATCGCTCGATATTACCGGGCGGCGCGAGGACGGCTACCACACGGTCGACATGGTGATGCAGTCCGTGTCTCTCTGCGACCGTGTGCGCGTGACGCTGAACGATACGGGGGAGGTTATACTCAAGTGCTCGAAGCCGCACATCCCGTGCGACGGGCGCAACACGGCATACAAGGCTGCGCAGTATTATTTCGACGCTACCGGTGTGCCGTTCGGCGCAGATATTTATATTGAAAAGCATATCCCGGATCAGGCGGGCATGGGCGGCGGCAGTGCGGATGCAGCAGCCGTGCTGAAATTATTGAATCATCTGTGCGCAGAAGCGGGGGAGGAGCCGCTCAATACGGCAGAGCTTTTGTATCTCGGTTTGCGCATCGGTGCAGATGTGCCGTTCTGCATTTTAAACGGCACATATCGCTGTCTTGGCATTGGTGAGCAGTTGCTGCCGCTGGCAGAGATACCGAAGTGTTACCTTGTCGTTGTGAAGCCGGACGTGGGCGTGAGCACGCCGGAAGCGTACCGTGCGTGCGATAACGTGCCGGACGGCGGCATGCGCTACACGCCGGGTATGGTGCGCGCGGTAGAGCATCGCTCGATTGAGGAAATTGCAAACGCGCTCGGAAATCGGTTTGACGACGCGCTGCAAATCTCCGTTGTGCAGGAGATAAAAAAATATCTGTGCGAAAACGGTGCGTTAAATGCGTTGATGACCGGCAGCGGCTCCGCGGTTTTTGGAATTTTTTCTGAAAAAAGTTTGGCGGTAAATGCCGCAAAGCGTATGCCGAAGGCATTCGGCGCGTGTTTTTTGGCAGAGCCCGTAAACGGCTGAAAAGGCAAAAAAACCGCATAATTCCGCGCTTTTTTACGCGTTTTAATTCTCACTCGAAAAATAAATTTCAAATTTTTAAAGTTTTTTTGAAAAAAGGGTTGACTTTTCCCGGATATCTGCTATAATAAACTACGTTGTCCGACGGAAACAAACGAAACGAAAGAAAGACAACGAAA
>ENA-UONQ01001288-UONQ01001288.1-human-gut-metagenome-genome-assembly--contig:-CS26-NODE-1288-length-22401-cov-4.926430_pt1 | contig 22401 bp, 22 predicted proteins | sample MGYA00242460_ERZ724007 | MGnify/ENA metagenome assembly ERZ724007
GCATACGGAATGTTATTTTAGTGGTTCCGGGAGCAGATTTTGCAAATAGCAGGAGGAAATTATGGCGGAGCAGGCAAAAGCAGCAGGGAAATTATATCTTTGCGCGACACCCATCGGTAATCTGGATGATATTACCCTGCGGGTACTTAATACTTTAAAGGAAGCAGATTTGATTGCGGCAGAGGATACCAGACACAGTATTAAGCTGCTGAACCATTTCGGGATAAAGACTCCGATGACGAGCTATCATGAATACAACAAGATTGATAAGGCACGGTATCTGGTGGAGCAGATGCGCCAGGGCGTGAACATTGCGCTGGTGACCGATGCTGGTACGCCGGGTATTTCTGATCCGGGAGAAGAACTGGTGAAACAGTGCTATGAAGCAGGCATTGAGGTGACATCCCTTCCGGGACCGGCAGCCTGTATTACGGCGCTGACTATATCCGGCCTGGCGACAAGGCGGTTTTGTTTTGAGGCCTTTCTGCCGGTTGATAAAAAGGAGCGTCAGTGGATCCTGGAGGAGTTAAAAACGGAAACCCGCACGATGATCGTGTATGAGGCGCCTCATCATCTGGTACGGACGCTGCAGGAGCTTTCTGATGCACTGGGAGCAGACCGCTGCATTACCATTTGCCGGGAACTGACGAAAAAATATGAGGAAGCTTACCGGACTACCTTTGCAGAGGCGCTGGAACGCTATGAAACCGAAGAACCAAAAGGGGAGTGCGTTATTGTCATTGAGGGAAAGAGCATTGGCGAACTGAAAGCGGAGCAGCAGAAATCCTGGGAGGAGATGAGCCTGGAGGAGCATATGGATCTCTATTTAAACCAGGGCATTGACCGGAAAGAGGCCATGAAGCTGGTGGCGAAGGACCGTGGAATCGCAAAGAGGGACGTGTACCGCATGCTGACAGAGCAGAAAGAACAATAACTGACTGGCAAAATAGGACAAAATCTCGCCTTATATTATCAAAATATTAAATCTATGGCATGTCTCTGAAATCCAATAAGATAGAGGTATTCAAAGGAGAAGGAGATATGACATCATGGAAAACGAAAGGCTGCTGGCGAAAATCGAAGAGTTGATGAAGCAGAGGGGTTACAGCCGATACCGGCTTTCTCAGTTAAGTGGAATCAAACAGTCAACTCTGACAACTATGTTTAACAAGCGGAGTACCGTCAGCATTGACACATTGACAAAGATCAGCAAAGCGTTTGGCATGAAATGTTCGGAATTTTTAAGCCTGGTGGAAGACACTCCGGAAGAGCATACCGCCAAAGATTTTCCGGTGTGCGAATGGGAGGCACTGAACAAGGACCGCAAGCATGTGGTGGTTTTGATGATGCGTCTTTTAAAAGATGAGCAGATCGAAACAAAATAAAAGATTGGTTTACAGAAGAGTTTTGTTGGGAATATTGCTTGACAAAACTCTTTTTATTATATAAGATAAAAACGTCAAAATACTTTGAATATCAAAACATTTGAAAATTAAAATAAAATTCAGATGGTTATGACAGAGTTTAGCACGAATTTGAAGAGGAAACAGGTACGAGCATGACAGGCAGAATTATTGGAACCGGTTCTTATGTTCCGGAACGGATTGTGACGAATGAAGAATTGGCAGAGGTTGTAGAGACCAGTGACGAGTGGATCGTCACCCGCACAGGAATCCATGAGCGCCGTATCGCGGAGACGGAAGGCACCAGTGTGCTGGCTGCCAGAGCGGCAGAGCGTGCAAACGTATCGGCAGAGGAAGTTGATTTTATATTGCTTGCGACATCCTCACCGGATCACTGTTTCCCGAACGGAGCCTGTGAAGTGCAGGCGGCCATCGGAGCGGTTCATGCTATGGCGTTTGATATCAGCGCGGCATGTTCCGGATTTGAAATCGCGCTCAGCACCGCCCAGGCGTTTATCCAGGCCGGTGTATATCGGACCGGGCTCATCATCGGCGCGGATTGTCTGAGTAAGCTGACTGACTGGAGTGACCGGGCAACCTGTGTTTTATTTGGAGATGGTGCCGGAGCGGCAGTCATTCAGGCAGATGAAAAAGATGGTATTATTCATACGGTTATGGGTTCTGATGGAGCCAGAGGCATGGTGCTTTCCTGTCTGGCCCGCAGTGAGGGAAATTTCCTGAACGGGAAAACTCCGGAGCTGGGATATATCTATATGAATGGGCAGGAGGTATTCAAGTTTGCGGTAAAGAAGGTTCCGGAATGCATTAACCAGGTGCTTTCCGAGAGCAAAACAGAGATTGGGGCTATTAAGTATTTTGTCCTGCACCAGGCTAATTACCGGATCTGCGAGGCAGTAGCCAAGCGGTTAAAGCAGCCTCTTGACAAGGTGCCGATGAACATTGACAAGTATGGAAACACTTCCGGCGCTACAGTGCCGATCCTGTTAGACCAGTTAAACCGGGAAGGAAAGCTAAGCCGGGGTGACAAACTGGTGCTGGCAGGCTTTGGAGGCGGCCTTACCTGGGGAGCCGTCCTGTTAACCTGGTAGTATGGAATGCGGATGAAACGCCGCTTCCTTCAAATTATAAAAGAAAATATTTCATATCAAAGGAGATCAAAATTATGTTAGAGAAAATGAAAGAAATCATTGCAGACCAGTTAAGCGTAGATGCAGACAGCATCACCGAGGCTTCTTCCTTTAAAGAGGATTTAGGTGCTGACTCCCTGGATCTGTTTGAGTTAGTTATGGCCCTGGAGGATGAGTACTCTGTAGAGATTCCATCTGATGATCTGCAGAACCTGCTGACTGTTGGCGATGTTATGAATTACCTGAAGGAGAAAGGTGTAGAGGCGTAAGCCCTGCACCCTTTTTTAGACAGCACATCAGGGTTGCGTCCGGAACACAAGTTCTGAGCACAAGCCTGATGGAAAGCAGGAAGTTGGAGGAGTCAGATGAAAACGAGAATTACAGAACTCTTAGGCATTGAATATCCGATCATTCAGGGCGGTATGGCATGGGTGGCAGAGAGCCATCTGGCAGCGGCAGTATCTGCAGCAGGCGGCCTGGGCCTGATCGGCGGAGCAAACGCTCCGGCAGAGGTAATCCGCAATTACATCCGTGAGGTAAAGGCGGTGACCGACAAGCCATTTGGCGTAAACGTTATGCTGATGAGCCCGTACGCCGATGAGGTGGCCAAGGTGATCGTGGAGGAAGGCGTAAAGGTTGTAACCACCGGTGCCGGAAACCCGGAAAAATATATGGAGATGTGGAAGGCAGCAGGCATTAAGGTAATCCCGGTTGTAGCTTCCGTAGCTCTTGCAAAGAGAATGGAGCGCTACGGCGCAGACGCTGTTGTGGCAGAGGGAACTGAGTCCGGCGGACACATCGGTGAAGCAACTACCATGACCCTGGTTCCACAGGTTGTGGACGCTGTTTCCATTCCGGTTATCGCGGCAGGCGGTATCGGTGACGGACGCGGCATTGCTGCAGCATTCATGCTGGGTGCAGAGGCAGTTCAGATGGGAACCCGCTTCCTGGTTGCAAAGGAATGCACCGTACACCAGAATTACAAAGACCGTGTCTTAAAGGCAAAAGATATTGATTCTACCGTAACCGGCCGCACCCACGGACATCCGGTACGCTGCTTAAGAAATCAGATGACCAGAGAGTATGTGAAGCTGGAAAATGAGGGCAAGAGCTTTGAGGAGCTGGAGTACCTGACCCTCGGAACGCTTCGCAAGGCGGTTCAGGAAGGTGATGTTACCAACGGAACCGTGATGGCAGGACAGATTGCAGGAATGGTTTCCAAAGAGCAGACCTGCAAGGAAATGATTGATGAGATGATGGCACAGGCAGAGACACTTCTGGGCCGCAAGTAAGAGAGAAAAAGGAGCAAGAGTGATGAGTAAGATCGCATTTATTTACCCGGGACAGGGCGCGCAGGTATGCGGCATGGGACAGGATTTCTATGAGCAGACAAAGGAAGGAAAAGAAACCTTCGACCTGGCAACCGATATCCTGGGATTCTCCGTTCCGGAGCTTTGCTTTACGGAGAATGACCGTCTGGATATCACTGAGTATACCCAGGCAGCGATGGTGACCACCAGCATTGCCATGACAAAGGTATTGGAAGCACAGGGGGTAAAGCCGGATGTGACTGCGGGCTTAAGCCTGGGTGAATATTGCGCACTCTATGCTGCCGGTGTTATAAGCGAGAAAGATGCTATTGCAACCGTGAGACAGAGAGGAATCCTGATGCAACAGGCCGTTCCGGCAGGGCAGGGCGCTATGGCGGCTGTTCTGGCTATGGATGCGGCTGTTATAGAGGAGACGATCGCAGATATTGAAGGCGTGCAGATCGCAAATTATAACTGCCCGGGACAGATTGTGATTTCCGGAAAAAAAGAGGCAGTGGAAACTGCCTGTGAAAAGTTAAAGGAAGCCGGTGCGAAGCGCACCATCATGTTAAATGTAAGCGGACCGTTCCATTCCCGCATGCTGACCGGTGCAGGCGAGAAGCTTGGCGAGGTACTGGAGCAGGTGGAGGTGCATACCCCGCAGATCCCGTATGTAGCCAATGTGACTGCGCAGTATGTAACGGATGCGGCAGAGGTAAAACCGCTTCTGACAAAGCAGGTTTCTTCCTCTGTCAGATGGGAGCAGAGTGTTCGCACCATGCTGGCTGACGGCGTGGATACCTTCGTGGAAATCGGACCGGGAAAAACCCTGAGCGGATTTATGAGAAAGATCGACAGAACCGTAAAGGTTCTTAATATAGAGAAACTGGATGACGTGGCGAAAGTCGTGGAGGAACTGAAATAAATGTTAACTGGAAAAATCGCAGTGGTGACCGGCGCGAGCCGCGGCATCGGCAAAGAAATCGCAAAAACTCTGGCAGCAAAGGGAGCAACCGTTGTTGTTAATTATAACGGTTCTGCAGAAAAGGCTGAGGAGACGGTAAAAGAGATCGAGGCACTGGGTGGAAAGGCTGAGGCCCTGCAGTGCAACGTGTCGGACTATGACAAGGCAGCTGAGATGATGGCATATGTGGTAAAGACCTACGGCCGTGTGGATATTCTGGTGAACAACGCCGGGATTACCCGGGACAACCTGCTGATGAAGATGAGCGAGGAAGATTTTGATGCAGTGTTAAATACCAACTTAAAGGGCGCTTTCAATTGCATCAAGCATATTTCCCGTCAGATGTTAAAGCAGAAGAGCGGACATATTGTAAATATTTCTTCTGTATCCGGCGTCATGGGAAATGCAGGACAGGTAAATTACAGTGCTTCCAAGGCGGGCGTGATTGGCATGACCAAGGCAGTGGCAAGAGAGATGGCAAGCCGCGGCATCACCTGCAATGCAGTGGCCCCGGGATTTATCAAGACCGATATGACCGAGGTGTTGTCTGATACTATCAAGGAAAATATCAGTGCACAGATTCCAATGAGAGCATTCGGCGAGACTGCGGATGTAGCAAATCTGGTAGCATTTTTAGCATCTGACGAAGCAAAGTACATTACAGGACAGGTCATCTGCGTAGACGGCGGAATGGCTATCTAATATAGGAGAACAGATATGAGCAGACGAGTAGTAGTAACCGGCATGGGTGCCATCACCCCGATCGGCAATAGCGTAGAAGAATTCTGGAATGGTTTAAAGGAAAAGAAAGTCGGTATTGCACCGATCACCTATTTTGACACGACAGATTACAAGGCAAAGCTGGCAGCAGAGGTTAAGGATTTCGATCCGAAGCAGTTCATGGATCCGAAGGCAGCAAAGAGAATGGAGCAGTTCTGCCAGTTCGCAGTAGCTGCAACCAGACAGGCTGTTGAGGATGCAGGTCTTGATATGAGCCAGGAAGATCCATTCCGTGTGGGCGTAAGCATTGGTTCCGGTATCGGAAGCCTGCAGTCCGTTGAGCGTGAGTACAAAAAGCTTCTGGAAAAAGGACCGGGCCGTGTAAATCCGCTTCTGGTTCCGCTGATGATCAGCAATATGGCAGCAGGAAACGTTTCCATCCAGTTTGGCATGAAGGGCAAATGCATCAATGTAGTAACCGCGTGTGCAACCGGTACCCACTCCATTGGTGAGGCATTCCGTACCATCCAGTATGGTGATGCCGACGTGATGGTAGCAGGCGGCGCAGAGGCAAGCATCACTCCGATCGGCGTGGCTGGATTTACCTCCCTGACTGCATTGAACACCACAGATGATCCGGCCCGGGCATCGATTCCGTTTGATGCAGAGCGCAGCGGTTTTATCATGGGTGAGGGTGCAGGTGTCGTTGTATTAGAGTCTTTAGAGCACGCGCAGGCAAGAGGTGCTAAGATTTATGCTGAGCTGGCCGGCTATGGTGCAACCGGTGACGCTTACCACATCACTTCTCCGGCTGAGGACGGAAGCGGTGCGGCAAAAGCCATGGAGATGGCTATCGCAGACGCTGGCATGAAGCCAGAGGATGTAGACTACATCAACGCCCACGGTACCAGTACCCATCATAATGATTTATTTGAGACCAAGGCCATTAAGATCGTGCTTGGTGATCACGCATACAAGACTAAGATCAACTCCACCAAGTCCATGATCGGACATCTTTTAGGTGCTGCAGGCGGTGTGGAGTTTATCACCTGTGTAAAGTCCATTCAGGAGGGCTATGTTCACGCAACCGCAGGCCTGGAGAAGGATGATCCGGAGTGCGATCTGGATTACTGCAAGGGCGAGGGCGTGCAGATGGATGTAAACTGTGCAATCTCCAATTCCCTGGGCTTTGGCGGACACAATGCAACCCTGCTGGTAAAGAAATTCGAGGCGTAAGGCTTCAGGAGGTAGACCATGACGATTGATGAGATCGTAACACTGATTCAGGCTGTTTCCGATAACGGCCTGACCAGTTTTGTATATGAAGAGGGTGACCAGAAGTTGGTGCTCAAGAAAAAGAAGAAGAAAAACGTAGCACAGGCTCCGGTTGCTCCGGTTGTGATTTCCCAGCCGGCCGCTCCGATGATGGGCACAATGCCGATGCAGATGGCAGCCGCTCCGGCTGCGGTATCTGAGGCACCGGAAAAGGCAGCTGAAGAGAAAAAGGAGAGTACCCTGGATATTGGTTCTGATAAGGTTGTGACTTCTCCGCTTGTAGGAACCTTCTATTCTTCCGCTTCTCCGGAGGCAGAGGCATTCGTAAAGGAAGGCGATACCGTAAAGAAAGGTCAGGTTCTTGGTATTATTGAGGCCATGAAGCTGATGAACGAGATCGAGAGTGAATATGACGGTGTGGTAGAGGCAGTCCTGGTGAACAACGAAGACGTGGTAGAGTACGGACAGCCGCTGTTCCGCATCCGATAGGAGGTATATTATGAGACTGGGAATCAAAGAAATCCAGGAGATCATTCCGCATAGACATCCGTTTCTGCTGATTGATTTTATCGATGAGCTGGAGCCGGGCGTACGCGCGGTTGGCTACAAATCAATTACCTTTAATGAGCCGCAGTTCAACGGTCATTTTCCGGGACAGCCGGTTATGCCGGGAGTGCTGATGATTGAGGCACTGGCACAGGTTGGAGCAGTAGCTATCTTAAGCCTGCCGGAGAATAAGGGCAAGACCGCGTTTTTCGGTTCCATCAACAACGCAAAATTCAAACAGATGGTGCTGCCGGGAGACCGTTTGAAGCTGGAGTGCGAAATCATTAAGCGCAAAGGCCCGATCGGTGTTGGCAAGGCTGTTGCGACCAATGCAGAAGGAAAGATCGCGGTATCAGCAGAGCTGACCTTTGCGATCCAGTAAGGCCGCGGAAACGCAGAGTTGAGGTACGGGAATGTTTGATAAAATCTTAATCGCGAACCGCGGCGAGATTGCGGTAAGAATTATCCGGGCCTGCCGCGAGATGGGAATTAAGACCGTGGCAGTCTACTCGGAGGCAGACCGCGATAGTCTGCACACCCTTCTGGCAGATGAGGCCATCTGTATCGGACCGGCACCGTCAAATCAGAGTTACCTGAATATGGAGCGTATTCTGGCAGCTACCGTAGCCATGAAGGCAGAAGCGATTCATCCGGGATTCGGATTCCTTTCCGAAAACGCGCGCTTTGCGGAGCTGTGCCAGAAGTGCAGCATCGCGTTCATTGGTCCGTCTGCGGAGATCATCAATAAGATGGGCAATAAATCTGCAGCCAGAAAGACTATGGTGGAGGCCGGAGTTCCGGTCGTTCCGGGCAGCAAGGAGCCGGTTTACACGGTAGAAGAGGCTCTGAAGATGGCAAAGGAGATTGGTTTTCCTGTTATGATCAAGGCCTCTTCCGGCGGAGGCGGTAAGGGTATGCGCGTTTCCTGGAGTGAAGAAGACTTTGAAGCCAACTTCCAGAATGCGCAGATGGAGTCTGTGAAGGGCTTTTCCGATGACACCATGTACCTGGAGCGTTTCGTAGAGAACCCGCGTCATATTGAGTTCCAGATCATGGCGGATAAGTACGGCAATGTTGTTCACTTAGGCGAGCGTGACTGCTCCATTCAGCGGCGCCACCAGAAGGTGCTGGAGGAGTCTCCGTCCATCGCAATCTCGGAGGAGCTTCGCAAAAAAATGGGCGAGACTGCTGTAAAGGCGGCAAAGGCCGTTGGCTATGAAAATGCGGGAACCATCGAGTTTCTGTTAGATAAGAATAAAAACTTCTACTTCATGGAGATGAACACCCGGATCCAGGTGGAGCATCCGGTAACGGAGCTGGTAAGCGGTCTGGATCTGATCAAAGAACAGATCCGTGTGGCAGCAGGAGAGAAATTAAGTGTGACCCAGAGGGATATCCATATCCAGGGTCATGCTATTGAGTGCCGCATCAACGCAGAGAATCCGGCAAAGAATTTCATGCCGTGTCCGGGAAAGATTACCAACATTCATATCCCGGGAGGCAACGGAGTCCGTGTGGACACACACATTTACAATGAGTATAAGGTTCCGGCCAACTATGATTCCATGCTGATGAAGCTGATCGTACACGGAAAAGACCGTGCAGAGGCCATTGCGAAGATGAGAAGTGCGCTGGGCGAGCTGATCATTGAAGGCATCGATACCAATCTGGATTTTCAGTTTGAGATCTTAAGCAATCCGGTTTATCAGGACGGCCATAAAATTGATACCGGATTTATCCCGGATCAGTTCCCGGAATACTGTAAGTAATGTAATAAGGCACAGGGAAGTTTTTTCCTGTGTCTTACGCCTATTAAGGAGAATCCTGTATGTTTAAAAATATGTTCAAAAAGACATATACCATGATTGACACTCACCGTAAGGCTAAGAGTGAAGAAGAGCCGAACATCCCAGAGGGACTCTGGAGAAAGTGTAATAAGTGCGGTCAGCCGATCTATGTGGAAGATGTGCGCAACAATCTGTATGTCTGCCCGAAGTGCGGCGGATATTTCCGTGTGCATGCGTACCGCCGCATTGAGATGCTGCTGGATGAGGGCAGCTTTGAAGAATGGAATAAGGAAATGGAGTTTTCCAATCCATTAGATTTCCCGGGATACGAGAAGAAGGTCCAGGCAGCACAGGAAAAGACCGGACTTCAGGAAGCTATCGTAACCGGCAAGGGAACTATCAAGGGTTTTGAGACTGCCATTGGTATCTGTGATGCCCGGTTCATTATGAGCAGTATGGGACATGTGGTGGGCGAGAAGATTACCCGCATGGTTGAGCGTGCTACCGAGGAAAAACTTCCTGTCATTATTTTTGCCTGCTCAGGCGGCGCGAGAATGCAGGAGGGCATTGTTTCCCTGATGCAGATGGCCAAAACTTCTGCTGCACTGGAAAAGCATCATGAGGCAGGACAGCTTTTTGTCAGCGTCCTGACAGATCCGACTACGGGGGGCGTGACAGCAAGCTTTGCCATGTTAGGCGATATCATCCTGGCAGAACCCAATGCTCTGATTGGATTTGCAGGGCCGCGTGTCATTCAGCAGACCATCGGGCAGAAGCTTCCGGAGGGCTTCCAGAGAGCGGAGTTCTTACTGGAACATGGTTTTGTGGATAAGATCGTAGACCGAGAAAACCAGAGGGATGTTCTGGCAGATATTTTGCGGATGCACAAGAAACAGGAAATGACTGTGAATCCACAGCATGTGCAGGCAGAACCGGCAGTGTCTGTGGAAAACTATCTGGAAAAACAGAAAAAGAGTGGAAAAAATGCCTGGGATACAGTGCAGCTTTCCAGAAGCGCAGCCCGTCCGGTGGCACTGGATTACATTCACGCGCTGTTTGATGATTTTATGGAATTCCATGGTGACCGTTATTTCAGCGATGATGGAGCTATCATTGGTGGCATTGCCACTTTCCGCGGTATGCCGGTAACGGTGATCGGCCAGCAGAAGGGACGCACCACCAAGGAAAATATTCACCGGAATTTTGGCATGCCGTCCCCGGACGGATACCGCAAGGCGCTGCGTCTGATGAAGCAGGCCGAAATCTTTGGCAGACCGGTGATCTGCTTTGTAGATACACCTGGCGCGTTCTGCGGCATCGAGGCTGAGGAGCGCGGACAGGGTGAAGCCATTGCCCGCAACCTTTTTGAGATGGCGGCATTGACCGTTCCGGTCCTTTCAATCGTGATAGGAGAAGGTGGAAGCGGCGGTGCACTGGCTATGGCGGTGGCCAATGAAGTATGGATGCTGGAAAATGCCATTTATTCCATTCTTTCTCCGGAGGGCTTTGCGTCCATCCTGTGGAAGGACAGCAAGAAGGCTCCGGATGCAGCCAGGGTTATGAAGATTACGGCAGCAGATCTTTATGAGCGCGGCCTGATCGAGCAAGTGATCCCGGAGCAGGAGCCTGCAACCATTGAGACTATGCCGGTACTGGCAGAGTATATCAGACAGAGCATGACCGCATTTTTTGAGCGGTATGGAGGCAAAACCAAGGAAGAGATCCGCGAATCCCGTTACCAGAGATTTCGGAATATGTAAATGGCTGCAGTGGCGGATTGACGCAGAAAATGACGAGGATCTGTGCGGCAGAATGCTGCTGCCGGCTTAAGGAGAAGCATATGAGTATAATGAAAGCGTTAAAAATCGGTGATCTTACAGCAAAATATCCCATCATTCAGGGGGGAATGGGAGTAGGCATCAGCCTGCACTCCCTGGCAGGAGCAGTGGCAAAAGCAGGTGGTATTGGTATCATTTCCACCGCACAAATCGGATTTAAGGATCCGGAGTTCTTAAAGGCACCCATGGAGGCAAATCTGCGCGCCATTGGTGAGGAACTGAAGAAAGCACGGGAGATCGCACCGAAGGGTATTATAGGATTTAATATTATGGTGGCAACCCGCAACTACGCACAGTATGTGAAGGAGGCCGTAAAGGCCGGAGCGGATATCATTATTTCCGGAGCCGGACTTCCGGTTTCTCTGCCAGAGCTTGTGGAAGGGGCAAAGACGAAAATAGCACCTATTGTGTCCACTGCAAAATCCGCTATGGTGATCTGCAAAATGTGGGACCGCAAGTATAAGCGTATTCCGGATCTTCTGGTGATCGAGGGGCCGCTGGCAGGTGGTCATCTTGGCTTTTCCAGAGAGGATCTGAGCCGCTACGGCGCAGACACAAAGGATGTGCCGCATACCTACCATCAGGATCTGTATGATGAAGAAATCCGCGGTATCATGAAGGTGGTAAAGCAGTTTGAGGAGAAGTACCAGAAACATATTCCGGTAGCCATTGCAGGCGGCATTTACACCCGTGAGGATGTGGAGCATGCCATGGAGCTTGGCGCGGACGCCGTGCAGGTGGCAACCCGTTTTGTCACCACTGAGGAGTGTGACGCACCGGAGAGCTACAAGCAGGCCTACATCAACGCGAAGGCAGAAGACATTGTCATCACCCAGAGTCCGGTAGGCATGCCTGGGCGGGCTATTGTAAATCCGTTCCTGGAGAAGATCACGGCTATGAAAGAGCATGGGGAAAAAGCAAAGATCAGCCACTGTTACCAGTGTCTGGAGCATTGTGATCCGGCTAACATCCCTTATTGCATTACCAAAGCTTTGTCCAATGCGGCAGAGGGAGCGCTGAATGACGCCCTGCTGTTCTGCGGCAGCAATGCTTACCGTGCCGATAAGATCGAGACGGTGGAGGCTGTGGTGCAGGATCTGGTAGGAACAGTGTAACAGCAAGAGTCTGTGGTACACAGCCAGCCTCTATAAAAGGCGAAAATGCCGTATGGCAAAAGAAAAGTATTTCCAGTATGGCATAAAGGAGTTGAAACTCCCATAGATTGAAAGCAAATGATGCTGCGCACGGCTCGTATGATCCGGCGCGGCAGCACGATCAGAACAGGAAGTGATCGGTATTGCTGAATTATCTGTGGGGCGGTATGCTCTTGGCCGGAATGCTTTGGGGCGCATGTAATGGAACATGGAACGAAGTGACCCAGGCTCTTCTGGACTCTGCAAAAGAATCCGTGAGCCTGGGTCTTACTATGCTCGGGATCCTGTCGTTCTGGTGTGGGATTATGGAAATCGGAAGCCGTGCAGGACTGGTGGGGTGGCTTACCGGCTGTATGACACCCGTACTGGATTTTTTGTTTCCGGAACTTGGGAAGGATCATCCGGCCAGGGAACCGATTGCAGTGAATATCATTGCCAATATGCTTGGACTTGGCATGGCGGCTACACCTGCGGGGATCAGTGCCATGCAGGAGATGGCGAAGGATATCAGGTCAGCAGGGGATGAGATGCGCACGGCTACAGTATCGATGTGCACATTCATGATTCTGAATATCTCATCCCTGCAGCTGATTCCGGTTACGCTGGTTGCTTACCGGAGCCAGTATGGATCCAGACAGCCGGAGGCGGTACTGGGGCCTGCCCTGGCAGCTACGGCGTTATCCACACTCACGGCAGTAGTTTTCTGCAAGGTAATGGACTGGAAGAGCAGGAGGACGATCCGTTTATGATCCTGTGGCTTTCCAAAATTCTTCTTCCCTTTGTTATCAGCTATGTGATCGCTTTCGGTCTGATCTCCCGTCGTCCGATATTTAATGATTTCCTGGATGGCGCAAAAGATGGCATGAAAACCGTGGCAGACATTTTGCCGACCCTGATTGGTCTGATTGCGGCGGTGGGAGTAGTCCGGGCCTCCGGGCTTCTGGATGCAGTGACCGGTGTCTGTGCAAGGACCGCGGGACTTTTGCATATTCCGCGGGAACTGGTACCCATTATCCTGGTGCGTCTGGTTTCCAGCTCGGCAGCCACCGGGCTTTTGCTGGATCTGTTTCGACAGTACGGACCGGACAGCCGCATTGGCACGGCAGCATCGGTCCTGATGAGCAGCACAGAGACGGTCTTTTACTGTCTCAGTATTTATTTTGGCAGTGTGCAGGTGCGCCGCACCCGTTATACTGTGCCCGGAGCACTGATCGCTACGGCGGCCGGGATCGCAGCCAGTATCTGGATTACTGGGAAGTGATGACAGAAAATCACAAATCCTTGAAATTTGTAACAAAAATCACAAATCTTTCACAATCTCGTAAGAAAAACTCGGTTGTCGAAAGTGGTCAAATCATGTATAATCAAGAGCGGAGCGACAGGCTTCGCGTGCAGTGAGGGAGAAAAGTGGATACTTACGCGACATTAAACGATGCCCTGGTAAAGCTGTTTCGTGATGTGATGGACTTAGAGGAGCAGGCCATCATCACGCAGGAATTCCAGGATATTACAAATAACGATGTGCATGTGATCCAGGCCATTGGCACAGGAGAACCCAAGAATATGTCTATGATTGCCAAAGAGCTGTCTGTGACGGTGGGAACCCTGACCATAGCCATGAACAGTCTGGTAAAGAAGGGCTACGTGACCCGGGAACGAGGAAAAGAAGACCGGCGTGTAGTCTATATTTCGCTGTCCGAAAAAGGAAGGCATGCCTATGAGCATCACAAACAGTTCCACCACGATATGATTGAGGCAATTTTACAGGATCTGACTCCCGACGAGACCGAAAGCCTTGTCAAGGCACTTGCAAAACTGAATCTCTGGTTCCGCAAGGCAAAAGGATAATATACAAGGAGGCTTTATCATCATGAAGAAATTAATCATGGGCTTACTGGGAGCCATGATGATCTTATCATTAGCAGCATGTACCCCGACCACCGAGAAAAATAAAACCGGCGAGGTGAAAGAACCGCAGCAGGAAGAAGTAGTTGAGTCTACTGCGGATGCAGGTCCGGGTGTGGTGACAGGCAGACCGGTTGATCAGGATGCACCGGATCTTAAGATGGTATCTATATACAGTGTCAGCGAAGATGGAAGCAAGATTGAGGGAAGCATGGACTCAGTAGAGACTCTGGACGCGCAGAGCCTGGTAGATCTTCTTGTCCAGTACGGAGTGCTGGATGACGGAACCAAGGCAGTCAGCTTCACCACCGAGGGAAGTGCTGCAAGTCAGGAGGCAGGTCCGGGTGTGAGCGCGGATACTACCATGGCAGAGAAAGCAACCCTGGAATTAAGCCAGTTCCCGTCTGAAAATCAGGAAAAGGTTCTTCAGGCAGTGGCAAACACCTTCTGCGAGAACATGGATACAGAAACCATCACCATCAAGGCAGGAGGACAGACTCTGGCAGAGGGCCTGAGCTTTGCAGATGCGGGAAAATAATACAGAAAATAAACCGGAGACCGGCAGCACAGTGTGCAATGCTGGTCTCTTTTTTTGTACGGATTGTTCAGACATCTAAAAACATACAGCTTTTCTAAAACCCCAAAGTTGTATTTTGAAAGAATCTGGAACATTAAAGAATCCACGCGTATATTGACAGAAATATACAAAAAACGATGCAAGATGCCGATGAAAAATGATGCAACATGTATGCTTGTGATAAAAAATATCGGATATTATGACAATTTTTAGATGGTTTTGCATAGTAAAAAATACAACTTTTAAGAAAAAATGTCTTGTATTATATTGCGCAATTTGCTGTCAAAACGTATAATAAAGCCATGATAGTTGTTGAAAACAATTAAAAATATGTTGGGAGGAATCAAAATGAAGAAAGTCTTCAAAAAAGCAACGGCAACCGTGACAGCAGCAGCGATGCTGGCAAGCCTGACTGCATGCGGCGGTGGCGCAGCATCCAGCGCAACCACAGCAGCCCCGGCAGCTGACTCCAAGGCAGAGGGCGGCGCAGAGACCACCGAGGCAGCAGCTTCCGGTATCGACAACAAGGACATCAAGATCGGTGTTTCCATCTGGTCTTCTACCGATGTTCTTGGTTCCCAGTGTAAACTGATCCTGGATGAGGCTGCAAAGGCTTTAGGTGTACAGGTTCAGTATGTTGACCAGGGCCATGTATCTGAGAAGGTTACCGCTTCTGTAGAGCAGCTTGCAGCAGCAGGATGCCAGGGTATCATCATCTGTAACTCTTCTGATACTGAGATGACTTCTGCAATCAAGACTGCAAATGACAATAAGGTTTATCTGGCACAGTTCTTCCGTGTGATCAGCAAGGACAACAGCGCAGATATCTATGACATGGCAACCCAGTCTCCGTATTACATCGGAGCAGTTCATGAGAACGAGCCGGAGAACGGCGAGAAGCTGGTTCAGATTCTTCTGGACAAGGGCGACAGAAACATCGGTCTGATCGGCTGGGAGCAGGGTGATGCTACCTGGTTAGGCAGATGGGAAGGCTACAAAGCTGGCGTTGAGAACTGGAACAAAGAGCATCCGGATGATCAGGCTAAGCTGTCTGAGCCGCAGTACGCTGGTACTTCTTCTGAGGGTGGATCCAAGGCAGCAGAGGCTCTGATGTCTGCAGACCCGACTCTTGACGCATTGATCCCGGCAGGCGGCGGCGGTGACCCGCTTCAGGGTGCTATCGCAGCAGTTGAGCGTGCAGGCAAAGTTCAGGATATCGACATTGTTTCCACCGACTTCCTTCCGGATCTTGGAGAGAGACTTGAGAACGGTTCCATGGCTGGCCAGTCTGGCGGACATTACTGCGACCCGCTTATCGCTTTCATGATGGTATACAACGCAATCAAGGGCAACTACAGCGGATTTGAAGGCAAGTTCGAGGATGTTCCGTTCCCGTACCTGTATGTATCTTCCGCAGATGACTACAAAGCTTACGAGCAGTACTTCGTAGATCAGCTTCCTTACACCGATGAGGAACTGGTTGAGATGTCTGAGCTGGATCTTGAGGGCCTGAAAGAGGCAGCATCCAAGATCTCCATCGAAGATGCAGCAGCAAGAGCTGGTAAATAATTTACAAAGAATGATTTGGGCTGAGTAGCTTGAGACGGCCGGTATCGCGCGGCGATGCCGGCCGTCATGTCTTAGTATGAAATAAGAATGAGGTAAAGAATATGGGTACTTCTGTTGTTGACACACCCGGAAAGAAAAAGCTTTCGGGAACTGCGAGGGGCTATCTGATCCTGTTTGGTCTGGTAGTGCTTTCCTGGCTGATTTTTAAGATCCTGACACCTAGTAACTTTGGTTCACCGGCTAACATGCTGAGCTATTTCCAGGCCAGCCTGATTGCCACAGTCGGTGCAGTTGGCTTCTATTTCGTCATGGTTATGGGAATGTTCGATTTCTCTATTGGTGCAAACATCATGCTTTCCGCAATCGTTGGCTGCGTGTTCGCATCAAGATTCGGAATGGGCTATGCCGGACTCATCATCGGAAGTATCGTGACCGGTTCCATCGTCGGTCTGTTGAACGGCGTTTTCTATGTTAAGCTTCGCATTCCGTCTATGATCGTAACCACGGGTCTTGCGCTGATCTATGAGTCTGTTGCGAACTATATCGCAGGCGGCGTGGAGCAGACTCTTCCGTCTAACCTGCGTGCCTTTGGCCAGATGCCGGGCAACATTATCCTGGCAGTGTTAGCATGCGTGATTGCTTATATCTTTTTAAACTACACCAAGATCGGTACATACACCTACGCGATCGGCAGCAACGAGTTTGTAGCCAAGAACATGGGTATCAACGTAGATAAATACAAGGTTCTGGCATTCATTTTAAGTGGTGCCTTCCTTGGCGTCATGGCAGTCCTGACCATCAGCTATGGTTCTTCCATGGTAGCAGTAACCGGTATGGCATCCATGAGCCGTAACTTCGTTCCGACCATGGGCTGCTTCTTTGGACTTGCATTCAAGAAATACGGTATGCCGTTACAGGCAATTGTGATCGGTGAGTTTGTCATCAATATTATCTTCTTCGGATTCATCGCCATGGGTGCTCCGACCGCAATCCAGGATGTTATCACCGGCCTTGCGCTGCTGATCATCATTACGGTAACCACCAAAGTAACAAAAGGCGAGATCGTCAAGTAGATCATAGGGAGGAAATGCAATGAGCGAAGTAAGGTTAGAGGTAAAAAATCTTTGCAAGTCCTTCGGTATCACGAAGGCGGTTCAGAATGTTTCATTTAACGTAAACAAAGGCGAGGTACATGCGCTGATCGGTGAGAATGGTTCCGGTAAATCAACCCTGACCAACATGTTGACCGGTATCTACAGCATCGGAAGCGGTACCTTCGTACTGGATGGAAAAGAGATCCATCCGAAAAACCAGGTTGAGGCAAATAACGAGGGTGTCTCCATTATCGTGCAGGAGCTTGGTACCCTGTCTGGCCTGACTGTGGCAGAAAATATCTTCCTGGGCCATGAAGACCAGTTCGTACATATGGGAATCAAGAACACCAATGCCATGAACAAGAAGGCAACGGAGCTCTTAAAGAAATATGGCTTTGAGCGTATCAAGGCAGCAGACATTATTGATGAGTATAACTTTGAGGACCGTAAGCTGATCGAAATCGTAAAGGCAACCTACTTTGATCCGAAGATCGTTGTCATCGATGAGACGACCACAGCACTTTCTCAGGAGGGACGTGAAGAGCTTTACAAGCACATGAACCGGATCCGCGAGAGCGGCAACTCCATTATCTTCATTTCCCATGATCTTCCGGAGATTCTGGACAAGTCTGATACCATCACGATCATGCGTGACGGCGTTTACATTGACACTGTAAAGAGCAAAGACGTAACAGAGGATGACTTAAAGCGTCTCATGGTTGGCCGTGAGGTAACCGGTGACTATTATCGCTCCGATTACGGAGAGAAGGTTTCTGATGAGGTGGTTCTTTCTGTAAAGAATGTATCTGTTCCCGGCCTGATCCATGATGTAAGTTTTGACCTGCACAAGGGTGAGATCCTTGGCTTTGGCGGTCTGTCCGAGTCTGGTATGCATGAAATCGGAAAAGCTATTTTCGGCGCTTCCTATGACCGCACCGGTATCGTAGAGCTGGCAGATGGAACCCAGATCAATGATATTCCGACTGCCATTAAACACAGCATTGCTTACACGTCCAAAGACCGTGATAATGAGTCTGTTGTGTTAAACCAGAGTATCGGTGATAATATCTGCCTTCCGTCCTTAGACAGCCTGGCCGGTAAGAGCCATCTGTTAAGCGATAAGAAGTTAAAAGAGTTTGCAAACAAATATGCAAAGCAGATGTCCGTTAAGATGGTCAATGTAGACCAGTTTGTATCCGACCTTTCCGGCGGTAATAAACAGAAGGTTGTTCTGGCAAGATGGATCGGTAAAGACTCTGACATCGTTGTATTAGACAGTCCGACCCGAGGCATCGATATCAAGGTAAAACAGGATATCTACCAGTTAATGAACCAGATGAGAAAGAATGGCAAGTCCATCATCATGATTTCCGAGGAGTTAATGGAGCTCATTGGTATGTGCGACCGCATCATGATCATGAAGGATGGAAGGACCAGCGGAGAGCTGGAGCGTAATGAGGCCCTCGATGAGAACAGCCTGATTACGATGATGGTATAAGGAGGCAGCAATGGAGAATCAAGTTAAGACAAACACAGACCAGAAGGAGCAGCAGCTCAAAAAAATATCAAAAATGTCGATGATCCGTGCCCTGCTTCCAATCGCGGGACTGATTATCATTTTCTTACTGTTTAATGTACTCACGAATTTCCGAATGATGAAGAACCTGCCGCTGGTACTGTCACAGGTATATGTGACTATGATCGCAGCAACCGGTGTATTCTTTATCATGACCATGGGTGGCCTGGATTTCTCCCAGGGCTCTATCCTGGGTATTGCATCCATTGTAGTATGTATGATTTCCAAGACCAGCATTCCGCTTGCAATTGTGGGCGGTATCGTGGCAGGCGCAGTGATCGGGGCAATCAACGGTTACTTCTATGTATACCGCAAGATCAAATCCTTCATTGTTACGATCTGTACCATGTTCCTGTTCCGCGGATTTATCAAGTATCTGACCACCAACGCGCCGGTCGCAGGTTCTGCAAAGCTGATCAACTTTGACAGCACCGGATTAAAGATCGCGTGTACCGTACTGATTCTGGCTATTGGATTTGTACTGTTCCGCTTCACGAAGTTCGGCACTTACTTAAAGGCTATCGGTGCAGGTGAGAAGGCTGCAATGTTCTCTGGTATCCGCACCGACCGCATGAAGTTCTGGATCTATGTTTTAGCTGGTGCAATTACCGGTTTTGCAGCGTTTATCAACGTTATCAAAGTTGGTTCTGTTACTTCTTCCGGCGGTAACCAGTTAGAGACTCAGATCCTGATCGCACTGGTACTTGGCGGTATGCCAATCTCCGGCGGCGCAAAGGTACGCTTTGAAAACATCATCGTAGGTTCTCTGCTTTATATCGTATTAAACAGCGGACTGACCATGATGGGCTTCACTACACAGCTCATGCAGCTGATCCAGGGTGTAGTCTTCCTGGTATTCGTAGCAGTATTTGCAGACCGTCAGTCCCTGCAGGTAATCAAATAGCAGGACTGAAAACAGAGAAGAATAAGACGATGGGAATGACAGCATAAGGAATCACATCGGAGGTTTGATGATATGCCCAGAACAGTGGGAAGTCAGAATCAGCAGAATCTGAAATACCAGAAGCTTTATAACTGGGGCCGTACCCTGATCACCAGCGGTGTGATCAAGAATCAGGACAAGTTCCCGTCGGAACATATCCTTCAGAAAAAGTTCGGATATTCCAGACAGACGGTGCGGAATGCGCTGGATCGTCTGGAAAAGGATGGACTGATCGTCCGGATAAAGGGAAGCGGAACCTATGTATCGTATGAAAATAGCGACGCGGACGGAGCACGCCCCCATGTTGGGCTGATCTTAAGCTACTTTTCGGACTATCTGTTTCCGCAGGTCTATGCGGGAATTGAATCGGTGCTCCGGGAAAAAGGCTTTGAGATCGATGTGGCCGTAACCAGAAACCGGCTGAACGATGAAGAAATATACTTAAAGGGATTTTTAAACCGGAATGTGGCCGGGCTCATCATTGAGGGAACCCGGTCCACCTTTCCCAATCCGAATCTGCGTCTTTATAAGGAAATCCGGAAACGGAATATTCCAACGCTGTTCATTCACAATCATTATCAGAATGAACAGTTTGACAGTGTGGAGATGTCGGATGCCCGGGCGGGCTATGAACTGACCCGGATGCTGATCCAGAATGGACACCGCCGCATTGGAGGGATTTTTAAGTATGATGACATGCAGGGCATTGAGCGCTATCGCGGTTTTATCGAATGTCTGTCAGATTACGGGATCAATTTTGATGATGACTGTATCCGGTGGTATTCCACCAAGGATATGGAAGAGAAGTTAAGCAGAAAAAGTCTGCTGCGGATGTACCGCCGGACCAAGGACTGCACGGCTATGATCCTCTACAACGATGAGGTGGCCGGCTTCTATATGGATTTTTTAAAGGAACGCGGACTGCGTGTGCCGGAGGATCTCTCACTGGTGTCGTTTGACGATGCGGGACCGGAACAGAACGCGGAACTGAAAATCCTGTCAGCAATCCATCCCAAGTATAATCTGGGACGGATCACAGCCCGGAATCTGCTCCGTATGATGGAGGATCCGGACTGGCAGAAAAAGAACTACGCGCACCAGTTTCCGGTTTCATTTAACAATGGAAACTCGGTTCGTGATATAAGATGAGCATTCATATTTATAGGAGGTAGATTGACATGAAAAAGTTATACTTTGCAGTAGGCTCCCAGGATCTTTACGGAGACGAGTGCTTAAGACAGGTGGCAGAGGACAGCCGCCAGATGGCAGAATTTCTGAATGAGAAATTAAAAGATATCGCAGAGGTGGAGCTGGTTCCGACCATCATCAACTCTGAGAGCTGCATTAAGACCATGCGTCAGGCATCCTGCGATGATGACTGTGTAGGTGTGATCACCTGGATGCATACCTTCTCCCCGGCCAAGATGTGGATCAAAGGCCTTCAGGAGCTGAGAAAACCGCTTCTGCATCTGCATACCCAGGCAAATGAGAAGCTTCCGTATGACAGCATTGATATGGACTTCATGAACTTAAACCAGTCTGCTCATGGTGACCGTGAGTACGGCTTTATTGTAGCAAGACTCGGTATCCCGCACGAGGTGGTTGCAGGTTACTACAAACATGATGACGTTGTTGCAAAAATCCGTCAGTTCGCATCAGTTGCAAAGGCAATTTCCTACTCTAAGTCCTTAAAGGTTGCTTCCTTCGGCAACAACATGCGTGAAGTGGCTGTAACCGATGGTGACCGCGTAGAGAGCCAGCTCAAATACGGCTGGGAGTGCAATTACTTTGCCCTGGGTGATCTGGTAGATATCATCAATGCAGTGACTGAGGCTGAGATTGATGCAAAAATGAAAGAGTATACCGACAAGTATACCATGAAGACTGATCGCATCGACTCTGTGCGTGAGCAGGCAAAATATGAGATTGGTCTGGAGAAATTCCTGGCAGCCAATGGTATCGGCGCATTCGCAGACACCTTCCAGGATCTGCACGGATTAAAGCAGCTTCCGGGTATTGCAGCTCAGAATTTAATGGCAAAGGGCATTGGCTTTGGTCCGGAAGGTGATTACAAGATCTCTGCGTTATCTGCAGTCCTTATGAAGATGTCTGAGGGTAAAGATGGTGCTACCGGCTTTATCGAGGATTATACCTATGATTTAACCCAGGGCCAGGAGCTTGAGCTTGCATCCCATATGTTGGAGGTTCCGCCGGCATTTGCAGCAACCAAACCGGAGATCGATGTACTGCCGCTTGGAATCGGCGGTAAGGAAGATCCGGCCAGACTGATCTTTGATGGTGTGACCGGCGATGGCATCCAGGTAACCATGGTTGACATGGGCGATCACTTCCGTCTGATCTGTGCAGACATCGAGCTGGTAAAACAGCCGAAACCGATGCCGAATCTTCCGGTAGCAAGAATCATGTACCGCCACAAACCGAACTTCCAGATCGGTACCGCAGCATGGTGCTACGCAGGCGGCGCTCATCACTCTGTCGTATCTACCGCACTGACCAGAGACGATATCGCAATGTTCGCAAGACTGACCGGAACCGAGCTGATTACCATCGGTGAGGACACTACTGAGGCAG
>ENA-UONQ01001289-UONQ01001289.1-human-gut-metagenome-genome-assembly--contig:-CS26-NODE-1289-length-22384-cov-6.160330_pt1 | contig 22384 bp, 24 predicted proteins | sample MGYA00242460_ERZ724007 | MGnify/ENA metagenome assembly ERZ724007
GGTTAAGTCAATGTAGCTCATTGGAAAGAGCGGTCAGAAGCGCGCGACAACAAGGCTGACAGGAAATGGTTCGATTCCATTCTTTGGCATTCTGTGAAATTCAACTCAGTATCTTTTCGGAGAACTGGCAGCGATAAGCTGTAGCCGAACGTGAGCGCAGTAGTGGGTATGCACATGAAAAATCACGGAACCTGTTTTATGGGAGGTGACAGTTCAGTAAAAACGCACCTTCGGCATTGGTGGATATCCCGTAGAGGTAGCGGTTCTGACTGTAAATCAGATGTCTTCGGATTCGGGTGGTTCGACTCCATCTCCACCAATTTCTTCAAGTGTGTTGCTTTGAAGAATGATTTAATCCCCCTTGTTTTGATTGTATATGGCTGGTGTTCTTCTGTGTCAGAGGCGTAATTGAATGACGATTCATCCAGCCAGTATGCCGTATTCCCATAATGGTATTGGAGATGCTTGCTAGGCATTCGGTCGGTAAACGACTTGGAGGTTCGATTCCTTCATGCGGCGCTGCGGATTAGTGGAACGGCTCCACGCAAGACTCATGATCTTGAAAAGTCGGTTCAACCCCGACATCCGCTATTTTTCAAGTTTTGCGGTTCTTGGAAACGAGGAACTATTAACAGACATCGCATCTCTGGTAGTAAATCACATAAAAACCGTATTTACTATCTGCTGTCATAGCTCAATTGGATAGAGCAGCTGATTACGAATCAGCAGGTTACCGGTTCGACTCCGGTCGGCAGCTTTATTGGGTAATAGCTCAATGGCAGAGCATCAGACTTTGACTCTGATAGTTTGGGTTCGATTCCCAATTACCCCGTAGGTCGATAGTTTAATTGGCAAAACAGCGGTCTCCAAAACCGCAATTATAGGTTCAATCCCTATTCGGTCTTTTTAAACATGATTAACTCAGTGAAGATGGATTTTTCAGTCCTGCTGAGATGCATTGGTGACGAGATAGGTTGGTTCGGGATATTGGATCAACTGATTCTTTCCGGTAGAAGCGATTCTGCTGGAGAAGGTGGAAACCATCAACAACGCCATGTAGTGTATCATCATAGAGAAATCAAATGCAGAATCCTTGTGGTCAGCGTAGAATAGACGCTTGCTGTGCAAGAATAATCCAGTGATGTGAGTAGTGTGAGAGACTACGTACTAACTGGAAATTCTCAATAAGCTGATTTGCCTTGAATCCGAGAAATCGGAGTATAACACAAGAAATTCGTTAAAGTAGCGGTATGGCATGATAAAAATAAAGCGAATAGGTGTAAGACATAAGATACAACTATGATATTCTGAAAGAACCGTGAAATTTATGGGCATCAATCCCATGTGTGCTTTGATAGCGGTAAGAAGCCAAGGGTCGCTCCTGGACGCTCAGACTTATCGTCACACTGGCTGAATATGATTTCTACCATGATGAATAAAGGGAAGCCTTAATCATGTTTAAAACAATACTTCAATTCAGTAAATGCAGAGTTTACTTGACCGTTCTCTGCATTTTGGCGTATAGCTCAATGGTAGAGCGTCCGGCTGTTAACCGGAGGGTTGCCGGTTCAAGTCCGGCTATGTCAGTTTCGAGAAAAAGGAGCGTGATGAAATGAAAGTGTATGTAATTACATCTGGCGAGTATTCTAGTTATGGCATTCGAGCAGTCGCGTTAAGTCAAGAGAAAGCTGAACTGATATGTGCAATGCTGAACAGTGAAAAAAGATATTATTGTGACGTAGCTACAATTGAGGAATACGACACAGACGAACTTCAATGTGATGCCAATGAGGATGTTGGTTTATGTTATGAGGCGGCGTTTAATTACAAAACATTGAAAAACATCTATTTTGACGAGCCGTTTTATTCATTCGCTAGAAATGAAATTAAAAGAGAAATTTCGGGTCATGGGTACGAAATTATAATAGCTGCCACATTTCCAAAAGATATGCCTCAAGAAAAAGCAAGAAAAATCATGAAAGATAGAGTATCGAAATGGAAAGCGGAGCAAGAGGGCTTGTAGAAAGGAGAACTGAACGATGACATTTAAAGAAGCATTTGAAGCAATGAAACACGGAGCAAAGGTAAAACTTCCATCATGGGCCGGATATTGGTTCTGGTGCATTCCGGCACAGTCAATTCTGATGCATACAAAAGATGGTAAGGACATTGATGTCCGTAGCACCGAGTGTGTGGATTACACATTTACCAATATTTGCTCCGATGAATGGATTTTTGCGGATAGCACGAACTGTCCAGCACTTGGTGGTGAAGCAACTTTTTCTTTCAGTGAAGCTATTAAGCAATTAAAGAAAGGACGTAAAGTCGCTCGTAAAGGTTGGAATGGCAAGAAGCAGTACATTCAGCTTGCTACTGGTATTTCTTACAAGACAGCGGATGGAGAAATTGTAAACTGTGAACATTATGCTATTGGAAACATGGCTATCGCATTTGTTGGAACATCGGGAGTGCAGATGGGATGGCTTGCAAGTCAGGCAGATATGCTTGCGGAAGATTGGGTATTTGCAGAGTAGGAGGATTAATCATGATTATCACAGGAATGGATCACTTTCAGAGTGTATGTAAAAAGAAACTTGTTGAATGGTACAACAATAATGGACAGGCAAATACTCCGCAGACACCACCGATTGATTTAAGTAACGTATTTATTGTTTGGTCATGTAAAACTTTGCAGAATTATAAATGTCTTGCATCAACTACCGTAAGTGGTGATGGAATCTATGCAGAGTACGCATACAATGGAGACAAACAGGAGTTGTATGAAGATGTGTACGGAAAGATTACAAACACCTGTCATACGGAGGAATAGCCAATGCAGAAGAGTAATTGGAAAGTAACGTTAATCGTAGCTGCCGGAGTTATTGCTGTCATTCTGATGTGTGTAATCGGAGTGTACAGCTCACAGAATAAAGCAATCTCGATGGAAGAACAGGTTAAGACAGCACAGTCGGACATTAAGGTCCAGGAAAAGCGAAGAGCTGATTTAGTTTACAACCTTGCTGATTGCGTAAAACAGTACGATGCGCACGAAGCGGATACATTGAAAGCGGTTGTGGACGGAAGAGGTAAGTCTGGAGATATCGAAAATGTCGCTACGGCAATAACAGCAGTCAGTGAAGCTTATCCAGAACTGAAATCAAATGAAAATTACAAGCAGCTGATGAATGAGCTGTCTATAACAGAGAATATGATTGCTGAATACCGAAGCAATTACAATAAACAAGTGAAACAGTACAATCGTTATGTGCGAAAATTCCCGATAAGTATTTTCTTGAATGTGACTGGTTATGAAAAGCAGTCTTATTCGTATCTGGAATATGATGTGTCGGAAGATGCACCACAGAATCTATTCGGAGATAAATAAATGGAGATTACAGATAGAGAAGTCCTTGCAAGCGTATCTATCATTGCCGTGATGATCTTAATTGGTTTCCTGATTTCTGGAAAGATTTCAGACGGTATCATGGATGATAATGAAAAATACAATAAAGCAGTCAAAATTGAAAGCGAAGATTTATTCCAGTATGGAATGGAAACGGACGTTGGAAATGCTTTTGTGTATGGGAAATTAGAGTCCGTAGATACCGTTACTTATCCAGAGATAGGTGGAAAATACATCTATATTGAAAAGATTGAAGAAAGACGGGAACGTCACGAACGTAAGGTAAAAAAGAAAGATTCCAAAGGCAAGGAATATACAGAAATAGAGGTATATTACAGCTGGGATACTGAAAATACAGAATCTTTGCACGCAAAGGAAATTAAATTTTGTGGAACCACGTTCGATTATGAAAAAATAAAATTACCTTTTTCAAAATACATAAAAACGATTCCTGGAGATAAGGTGTACAGTTGGGAGTCTGGCGAACGTGTAAAGGTACGATTTGTATATTACGGAGTGAAAACGAAGTACAAAGGTACGATTTTCGCAGATCTTAAAGATGGAACAATTCCTGACAAGACACATTTTTACAAGAATAGTTCACTCAATGATACTGTAGAAATGTTTGAAATCAACGCGACAGTTGCTATGGTTATATTTTGGATTATATGGATTATACTGACAGGAGCGGTTGTATATGGATTTTATTATTTGGACAACGAGTGGTTAGAGTAATGGAGCAGATAAAAGAAAGTTGGTATTACTGTCCGGCTGGTCATAAGACTGGACAGCGGATAGAGAAAAATTCCAATATTGAGAATACGCCGATATGGTGTAAGCACTGTAAGAAAGCGTATTATCCAGTGATTAAGGATGGGAAGATGCGAAATGATGGTAGATGAAACTATAGATGATTCCACTTCCGCTGTAATGTTTAAACCAATCTGTGCTCATTGCGGATATGTATTCAAGAAAATTGAATATAACGCAAACGAACCTTATTATGGATGGAAACTTAGCGAAAGTGGATTTACACCACCGTATTGTCCGGGATGCGGAAAGAAAATAGTATCTTTAACAATCCCTATGCCGGATGAATACGGAAATTTAAAATATGAATATGAAGAAAAATTAATGATTTAGAGCCAGAGCCTAAGAGCCAGAGCCGATATTTGTGAGAAATTGCAGATATTGGCTCTTTTTTGATTTAAGGAGAAGATTTAAGTGATATCAGGTAGAAATAGGAGAATTATAAATGCAATAAAGAAAAAGCCGGTGAGCTGTGAAACTCTGAGTGATCTCTTCGACATGGCGAGAGCTATGTATGACGAGGACAATTCAGAGCTTTCTTATTGCCTGAAAATCACTGAATACGTGAAAAAGGTTATCCCATGTTTACCAAATTCAAACTCTTTAAATGCTCTGTACTGGAAGGTTCTGTTATGGGAAGCTCCAAACCGATTTGAGAGTTTCTTGCTGTATATGGAGAAGAACAGGCCGTACAAAAAGAAATTCTACGAACCTAGAATGAATCCGCTTAGCATTGTTGCTCAAGACTTGCAGGACTTGGAAGATGGCAAATATGACTTCTATGGATTGTCTATGCCGCCCCGTGTAGGTAAGAGTACAATCTGTATTTTTTTCTACGCATGGATAATCGGTAAGCGTCCATCAAGCCATAACGCCATGAGTGGTCACAGTGGTATTCTTGCAGATAGATTCCATAATGACTTGATTAAGCTAACAGAAAATGAAGAGTATACATTCCACGAAATTTTTCCGGATGTTCAGCTCGTAAGTAAATCATCAGAAAAAAATGAGCTGTATTACGATGCAGTTGAAAGTTTTGCAACTACAACTTGCCGCGGTATTGATGGTACATGGACTGGTGCTGTAGATATTAGTGAAGATGGATATCTTTACGTGGATGACTTGGTGCGTGATCGTAAAGAATCTCTAAGTTTGAAACGTTTGGAAGGAAGGTATCAAGATTATCTAAATATCCTTGTTGACCGTAAAAACGATGGTTCAAAAGAGCTGATGGTTGGTACGCGATGGAATGTAGCTGACCCGCTTGGAAGAATCGAAAAACAATATAAGAATAATCCTAGATACAAATTCAGAAAACTTCCGGCACTTAATGAAAAAGGTGAATCAAACTTCGATTATCCTGTTCATGGATTCTCTACAAAATACTATCACAATATGCGTGACAGACTTGATAAGAACGAGTGGATGGCTAAATTTATGCAGACTCCATTTGTTCGTGAAGGTTTATTGTTCCCGGTAGACGAATTAAGATACTACAATGGTATACTGCCGGAAGGTGACCATAGAGTTATTGGGGCTTGTGATGTCGCATGGGGCGGTGGAGACAGCCTCTCAATGCCTATCGGTTACGAATATCCAAATGGAGATGTGTACATTCCTTCATGGATTTTCAATAAAGGTCCGAAAGAAGTTACGATTCCTATTGTCACTGGAAAAATCATAGGAGAAAAGCTTACAGAAATACAGTTCGAAGCGAACAATGGTGGAGATATGTATTCAGACAGGGTAAGCACAGAACTAGAAAAGCATAATTACCATTGTAGCTGCTCTTACAAGAAAGCTCCTGGGAACATGGAGAAAACGACAAAAATGGTTGCGTATTCTGGGGATATAAAAAAACATTTCATATTCTTGGATCCGGAACATCAAGACCAAGAATACAGTGATGCAATGGATGAATTGAACATGACTGTACAGATTGGCGACAATGAACATGACGATGCCGGAGATGGTATTACTCAACTTGCTATGAAGATTTACGGAGATATAGGCGGACCAGCGCAAATCATCCAGAGCCCAGTTTAAGGAGGATACACAGAAATGAAAATCACCAGAAAAGATATTGCGAATTACAAATTGCTTGGAGTTCTCCTTGAAAAGGACCGTCAGAAGCTTGCTGATTACATAGAAAAACGTCCGTCTTGCTATGCCGGGAAAGTTTACGGATCCAATCCTCAGTTCCCGTATGAGCCACGGGGATTCAGTGTCAGCGGATGCAATGAATATGAAATAGCACAGATGAAAGAGTGGGAACAGAAATGTCGGGAAATGGAAGTTAAGGTGCAAGAGGATATTGACCGATTGAAAAATCTTACGATTGGAATTGACCGGCTGATTGCTGATTGTACGGATCTGGAAGATAAAATGATTCTGGAATATGTGAAAGATGGAAAGTCTCAGCAACAAATTGCTATGGAAATTGGACTCGACCAGTCTATAGTATCCAGAAGAATAAAAAAGTATGTTTCAGAGTAACTTGCATAAAAAGCATAAAAAAATACTATATAATTATAATCGAAGAAATTGTAATTCGTTCATGAATAAAGAGTTTTGCGTGCCGCTATCACGTGAAGCTCTTTCTTTTTTTATGCAAAGGTAGGTGAAATTCGGTGTCTGAGGACAATGAAGTGTTTGTGTATCCGGAACTGACTGGCAGATGCCGGATTTATACGGATGCTGCAAAGATTACAAGCGAGAATATCTTTCAGGTGTTGGAAGAAGCGATGATGATTCACATGAAAAATGTAGATGATATGGTGCTTCTGATGCGATACGAAAAAGGTATCCAGCCACTTGTTAGAAAGAAAATTATCCGTAAGGAAGTAAATATTAAAGTATCTGACAATCTGGCAAACCAGATTACAGAGTTCAAGCTTGGCTATGTATGGGGGCAGCCAATTACATATGTTCAGCGTGGAAATAAGGATTTGAAGAAATCAACTGAAAAAGAAAATGATTTCCAGGATGATTCGATTTCTATGTTGAATGAGCTTAACGATGCGGAATATGCATTCTCCAAAGATCAGGAGCTTGGAAGATTTGTTGAGATTACCGGCGTTGGCTATCAGTTTGTCGATATCAAGCGCAACTTTGACGGACTTTGCCCGTTTGATTTGGTAACGCTGAATCCGTTATTTACTTTCTGTATTTACCGTAATTCGGCACTGCAAGAGAAACTTGCCGGTGTTACTTTCTGCAGAACAAAGAACGGAACAGTTTATTATACCGTGTTCACTCCGGACACAAGATACGAAATTAAAGATATGCGTGAAATCACCAATGGAAAGAAGCCTAAGAATCCTTGGTCGTTCATGCAGCACAGTGGAGAAATCAATCCACTGAAAATGATTCCGATTGTGGAATTTAATCGAGCTACCGATAGAACAGGATGCTTTGAACGTCAGATTTCAGATATGAATGCTCTGAACGTAGAAGTATCTGATTTTGCCAATGCGGTAGCACAGACTACGCAGGAAGTATTCTTCGGCGTTGGATTTGAATTGCCAAAAGATGATAACGGTAAAACGCAAGCTCCGGTTGGAGGACAGTGGATTATTGCTAACAATACCGGAAACGGCGGCACGCCACTACTGAAAGCTATTTCCAGTACATTTGATTATTCCGGTGTGCAGGAAAATATCGTAAGCAAGAGAAACACGATTTTACAGCGAGCTTATGTACCGATTCAAACAGACCCCGGCGGTGGTTCTACCGGCTCTGCTATGAATATGTCTTCTGGTTGGAGTGCTGCGGAAAACAGTGCTTGCAAGGAAGAACAGATTTTACGCCGTGGAAAAGCGGAAATCGTAAAGCTTGAATTGGCTGCTATCAAGGCATCTACAGATACGCCGTATGATAGTCCGCTTCTGAAACTGGAATATTCGGACGTGAAGCCAAAATTCATCAGAAATAAGACATATGACCTTGCTACAAAGGTTAATTCGATGGTTGCAATGATAAATTGTGGCGTAAATGGTCGTGTTGCTATGGAACAGGTTGACTTGTTCCCGGATGTCGCTCAGGCATGGGCTGATAGCCGAGATATGATTGAAAAATATCAGAAATCATTGATTAAGAAAGATGACACGCAACAGCAGACACAGAAGAGAACGATGTCTGACTTATCTGATCAGACTGGAAATTCCCCGATTCTTGATGGAATGAATACCGATAATGGCGGTGATGAAGATGTTCACGAATCTTAGTTTTGATGAATTGAATGCTCTGGTTACGAATGAACGGAGTATGCCATTTGAACAGTATTTCGGTGAAATGAATATTCCAGAAGAGGATAAAGCAGAAAGAATCCATATGGCAGAAGATTTAGAAAACAACTTCATCGCTACTATGGCGTGGCTATTTACGATGGCTCAATCGAACAAAACAGATTATGAGCCAATCCGTAATCAAATTGAGGATTCTTATTTGGAAACGCTTGGAAAGTACACAGACGTAGACAAATACTTGGAAACGCACGTAAAAAGTTTTTCTTACGATGTCATAGACAGCACACAAAGCCATAAGAGCGAGCCTTACTATTATTCGCTAGATAGAGCAAGGTTCATAGCTGAAAATGAAGTAAATACGGCAATTAACCACGCAAGATATATGGGGGCTGTTAATTCCGGCAAAACCATGAAGCGGTGGGAATCTATTATGGATGAGGTAACAAGGAAAGACCACAGAGAAATCAATGGGGAATACATTCCGATTGGACAGGCTTTTCATGTTGGGAATTCGTGGATGCAATTTCCAAAGGATACCTCGCTTGGAGCGAGTGCAAATCAGATTATCAATTGTCGGTGCTCAATTATTTATTTATAGAAATTACGGTCAAAACCATGACTGTTTTCATATGGCACAGAGAAGTGCCTTACCAAACGCGGAAGACAGAGAAGTCTATAATCGCGAAATGTAACTGATGAGAGAGAACTCTAAACGCGAAAGAAAGGAACATGATAACTATGGAAGACAACAAAAACCTTGAGGGACAGGTACAGCAGAATCAGGAACCGGAAAACAAGCCGGAAGAGCATGAAATGACTCTTGAAGAAGCACAGACATTACTTGCACAGGAAAGAGCAAAAAACGCAAAGCTTCAGAACGACTATAATAAAACTTCTTCCGAAGCTGCTAATTACCGTAAACAGCTGAAAGCTAAGCAGACAGCCGAAGAACAGGAAGCAGAAGCGAAGAGAGAAGCCGAAGAAGCAAAAGAACGCCACACCAAAGAGCTTGAAGAAAAGCTTGCTAAGATTGATGCACAGAAGCGTTATATGGCGATTGGAATGTCCGAGGAAATGGCAGAAGAAGCCGCTACAGCTGAACTTGCCGGAGAAAGTGATAAAGTGACAGAGATTTATAAGAAATTCAATAATGCATCCATTAAGGCTGCGCAGGCAGAATGGCAGAAAAGCAGACCGCCGGTTAATGCCGGACAGGGAGAAGATGGAAAAGAAGATCCATTCCTAAAAGGGTTTAATGGTTAATCTTCCTTAATGATACCGGACACGTAAAGAAGTGTTCGCTGATTACCAAAAGTTAGTAAAGGAGAATTTAAGATGGCAGTAAATTACGCAGCTAAATATTCACAGCAGGTGGATGAAAGATTTAAACTCGGTGCGCTTACCTCTTCACTGGTAAACTACGCATTTGAATGGCTTGGAGTCTCTACTGTAAAAGTATACTCTATGCCAACAGCAGCAATGGGCGATTACACTACAGAGGGCGCAAGCAGATATGGAACACCAGAAGAACTCGGAAATGAAGTGCAGGAAATGACACTTGCAAAAGACCGTGCGTTCACATTCACAATCGATAAGAAGAGTGAAGATGACACAATGGGAACAATGGAAGCTGGTGCCGCACTCCGTAGACAGATTGATGAAGTTGTTATCCCGGAAATCGATACATACCGTATTGCTAAGCTTGTTGCGGGTGCTGATGCTGGAAACATCGTAAAAGATACAGCAGTAACAAAAGCCAATGCATATGAAAAATTCCTTGCAGTTCAGGAAATTCTTGACAACAAGAAAGTTCCGACTGGTGGAAGAATCTGCATTTGTACACCAGGCTACTACAATATGCTGAAACTGGATGAAGCATTCACCAAAAAAGGCGATATGGCTACACAGATTGCTATTAACGGTCTTGTTGGAGAAGTTGATGGTGTTTACTTCGTAAAAGCTCCGAAGTCTTACTTCCCGGAAAAAGTACATTTTATTATCACTAATCCGATTGTTATGCCGTCACCGATCAAACTTGCAGAGTACAAGATTCACGATGATGCGCCTGGTATTTCTGGATACCTTGTTGAAGGACGTGTTCGCTATGATGCATTTGTACTTAACAAGAAGAAAGACGCTATCGGTGTATGTGAAGATCCGACAGAGTAGGAGTGATACTTGATGTATACATTGGAAAAAGAAGATAGACAGCGTGTAACTGTCGCTTCTGAAATCCAGAAAAGCGCATTTCTTGCGTGCGGATGGAAAGAAGTTAAATTAGAAGAGAAAGTAGAGGAATCCGAACCGGCGGTTGCGAAACCAAAGGTCGGAAGACCTCCGAAGAAATAGGTGATAGTATGGATGAATTGGTAAACGAAATATACGATGAACTGTCAACAGAGCTTGGTATTTCAGATGAAACTGATTTATCCATGCTTCTTGTAAAAGTCAAAAATGCCTATAGAGAAATAAAGAAATTACGGAATTACCCGGATAGTTATACAGACGATATGGTTGATAAGGATATGGAGAAGTATTTTTCCAATATCCGCAACCTTGCAATGTATGATTACAACCAGATTGGAGCTGAGGGAGAGCTTTCCCATAGCGATAATACCGGCAGCCGAGCATGGGCGAACCGGAACACGTGTCTTGAAGGAGTTGTTGCTATATGCGCACTGATTTAAGAGAGGTTAGGTGATCCGATTATCTCCCGGCAACTGGGTTAAGTTGCAAAAGAAGATTGTGCGTGACTATTTTGGTCGCAGGGGTACGCATTTACGGTGGAGGGTGGCGTATATTGAGAAATCTTAAAAGAAACACAAAGAAATTATGGTATTCAAATTACACTGAAAATGTTCCGATTCTCGATGAAAACGGGGATGAAACGGGGGATTATGACAATGGTTATAGTTCCCCGACTTTTTTTTACGCCTCTTTATCGGCAAGCAGAGGAAATGCTTATGCTGATATGTTTGGAACGAATCTGGACTACACCAGAACGGCATCTACGGTCGAGAAGCTTCCTATTAAAGAGGAATCAATTGTGTGGACATCTGAACCGGTTCTGAATGCAGATGGTACAGTGGATAAGGATTCTGCTGATTATACTGTTGCCGGTATTGCAGATGGAATAAATGGACTGGTTATCGCATTGAAAGTGAGGGCGAAAAATGCCTAGATACACAGCTAAGTTATCTCCAGGAAGTTTCCGCGAGCTGGCTGAAAAGGTGAGAAAGTACAGATTAAGTCTGAATGATAAATGCGATGAATTTACCAGGCAGTTAGCCGAAGAGGGCGTTGCGATTGCAAAAGCCAATATTTTGAGTGAGGACGCAATCTATACTGGTGAGTTATTGAACAGTATGAGCCTGAAACCGGGTGACATTATTTACAATGGCTCCCAATACGTCATTTATACGGCTTGCCCGTGGGCGAAATTCGTTGAGTTTGGTACTGGAATTGTTGGATCAGAAAATCCACATCCAGATACTTCAATTATTGGTTGGAAGTATGACGTAAATAATCATGGAGAAAAAGGATGGTTTTATTTCAAAAATGGAGAATGGCATTGGACAAAGGGTATGCCGTCCCGTCCGTTCATGTATAATACGGCATCAGAATTAAGGAACATAGAAACAATTACAAGGATTGCAAGGAGGGTGTTTGGAGATGATTGACGTTTCAAATAGAGTTTTGACTAACATAAAAACCTATGTGGCAGAAACTTGTAAGAATGTATCCAATTATTCCAGTAAAAGTCCTCCGGCATTTCCGGCAGTATCGGTTGTCCAGATTGACAATCAAGATGCTTGCATGGATTTGGAAAACAGTGAAAACGCTGTGAAATCAGTGATTGAGATTCAGTGTTATTCCAATAAAAATATCACGGAATCAAGGAATATCATAAATCAGTGTTGTGATGCTATTCGACAGATGGGTTACGCAAGATCATACGGTCCGAAACCTGTCGATAATGCATCAGATACAAACATTTATCGCACTGTGGCAAGGTTCAACCGTCTTGTATCATCAGTGAATGAAATAGAGAAATTTTAAATTTGCACCGGATACCAATTGGAGGTATTCGCTAACCGCATTATTTAGCGGTAGAAAGGAAGATAATATGTCAGCTGGAATGAGCACAATTAACACTGTACTTAAAGCCGGTGCTACTGCATCAGCTCTTGCACAGTTATGCAAAATCAAAAGCTATCCGCAGTTAGGTGGAGAAAGAGAAACAATTGAAACTACTGATCTGGAAGACAATGCGCAGACATTTGTTCCGGGCGTACAGTCCGTAAGCGCAATGCAGTTTACTTGTAACTATGACAAGGAAAAGTTTGACGCTATCAAAAAGACAGCCAATACAGATCAGATTTATGAGCTTGATTTCGGCGCAGATGGAAAAGACGGAAAGTTCTCTTGGAAAGGACAGCATGACATTTTCGTAAACGAGGGTGCCGTAAACGGAGCAAGAGAAATGACACTTTCTATTCTGCCATCAACAGAAGTTTACAATAAAGATGCTGCTACTCAGTTTGCTGGGTAATATGCAGTAAAAATCAGGATAGGAAGTCGTAACAGGCTTCCTATTTTTTAGTTAAAAGGAGATACCGATATGGTTAAAGTGAAAATCAATAACAAGACATACAACGTACCGGAATTACAGTTCGGTGACTATACACACATGGAAAGTCAGGGAATTTCAATCACAGAAGCATTTTCAAGAGGTCAGATGACTCTTATTGCTATGGCGTTTACTTGTGTAGTACTGAAATGTGATCGTGCCGAGGCAGAGCGTGTTGTTACACAGCATATTCTCGGTGGTGGTTCTATGTTCGATATTACCGATGCATTTGCGGAGGCAGTTAAACAGTCTGATTTTTTCAAAAAGATGCTGGGTCTGGAAACGGAAGAACCGAAGAAGAACCAGAAGAAGAAAACAGACGAGAATCAGGAAGTAACAGCGGAAGAATAATTCATTTTTCCAGTTACACGGATTATATTTACCAATACTGGTTGCCGATGGCTGCACGTTGCGGTATTTCCTATGCAGAGTTTTGGGACATGACTCCCAAAGCTCTTCTTATTTATAAGGAAGAAAAAGATAGGGAAGAACGTGAAAAAGCAAGAATGGCAGATATTTCCGCATGGATGGTTGGAATCTATGTTGGAAAGGCGATTGGTTGTGCTCTGGATTCCAAAGCTCAATATCCGTCAAAGAACTTTATCTTCACGGAAGAGTTGGAAATGACAGAGGAAGAGATTGAGAAAGCGATTGAGGAAAATACGCAGATTGCATCCGTAAATTTCGCAGCATACGCAAAAGCATTTAACGAATCAAGAGGTAGGTGAGAACAAAATGTCTGAAAACGAAATTGATAGCTTAGAGATAGTAGTTGAAGCAGAAGCGAATCGGGCGAACAGAGCTTTGTCTGGTCTGGAAAAAAGAATCAATAAAGCTGCTACGGCACTGGAAAAGTTCATGGTAATGGCGCAGGGCGGTATTTCTTTCAAGAACGTTGACGTAGACAAATTGTTCTCTGGAAATGCTATGGATAAAGCTGCCAGAAGTCAGGGTAAGAAACTGGCAGATGAACTTATCAGTGGTTTCAACCTCAATAAAGCCACTCCGGAAGTACAGAGACAGGTTCGGGAACTTTCACAGAAGATTGCTGGTGGCTTGTCTGCAAATGGTGGAAAATCCTATAGTGGATTAAGCACTGATCTTGAAGCACTTGGAAAGATTACTGCTAAAAATGGTTCTGTAGCAAAATCCACTTCTGAAGAATATCAGAAGTTATACAACTGGATTAAGACTACAAGCAAAATCAAGATTACGCCGGAAACAGCTAAATCTCTTGGTGATGCTTACAAAAACCGAGTTCCGGTAATGAAACAGAAACTTTCTACCAAAAGTGGAATAGAACTGGACTCTTTTTATAATGAAGCGAAAGATATGTTTCCTGGACTTCTTAAAGATGCGAACAATGTTGAAGATGAATTTTATCAGCTTAACAGCGCATTGGAAAAGTTCTACGAGACAAGCAATTCTTTCTACAAACCAGAATGGATGGAAGATGCTGCGTATGAAAGCATTATATCTGGTGTTAACGAGATTGTTGCCGGTATTAAAAAAGCAAAATCTGAATCCAGTGATTTAACCGGATCGCTGAAAGGGGTTGCTGATACTGGAAAATCTTTTTCTGATATCTTCGGTGCCGGTATGGATACTTCTGGTCTGGAAAGAATTGTTGAGCTTACTGGTAGCGTTCGTAGCCAGAATGGTTCTGGTAGGGCGAATAGAAGTGATTTGAAATATCCAGCTCAGGAATTTAAGACACTACAGAATAGATTTAAAGATTCTACACTCGACTTGGATTTTTCTGGTATGGGCGCTAACGAACTCAGAAAGCAAGTTAAAAACTTTGAAAAATTATACAAAAATACAAAACAAGGAATTTCTGACAGAATAAAACTCGAAGGGACAGACTCTTTAGGTGGCAAAAATTGGTACAAGCAAATAATGCAAATGAATCAATACGAAAACGCTCTTGATTCTGCCACAGAGGCTCTTGGCAGGTACATTGAAGTTAATGAAGAGGCTCAAGCTGTTGTCGACAGAAATGTTATAAAAAATTCTGGTGATAGCAGTTTGCCTAAAAGTGACAGTACATCTGCGGACTCAATGAATTACGATGAGTCTGCGATGAAAGCGGTTTTCGGAAATGTTGCAGACGGGGTTAAAAATTGGAATGATGCTGTAGACAAATTCGGGAATTCTGCTTGGAGAACTTTTAATGGATTGGATGATTCTGCAAAAGATTTAGCCAATAGCTTGAACGAAAGCTTTGACGTCGGAAAAGTTAATACTTTTGATGCACGCATCAAAGAACTTGACAAACAATTGGCTGAATTAGCATCAAAGGGATTAACGGAATATGATCCGGAGTACGACAAAGTATACAGAGAACGCGCAGAAGTTAAAGCTGCTAAAAAACAGTACGATCAGGAAATGCAGAAATCAGTCAAAGCTGAAATGGGAGCTGACGAAGCGAAGAGAGCGGGTAATTCATTTGAAGATGCTGCGAAAAAAGCGAATATCTTTAAACGGGCGGTCAACGGTATAAAAGGTGCTGCCAACAACATAAATTCCGTAAAAAAATCATTTGATAAAGTTGGAAAATCAATTCAAAATGCGAAGAATCTTGCAAACAAAGCGATTCATCCGTTCCATACATTGAAAGAGCTTCTTGGCGGTTCTGACGGTGGCAACAAAAGGAACGGAATGCCATTTGGAAGAATGATAGGTTCATCCATTATGTTCTCAACCATTTTTGGAGCTATCAGCCAGATAAAACAGGCAATCAAGGAAGGTTCGGACAACCTTGTACAGTATAGCTCTGAATATAACAAAAGTATTTCTGGAATGGTTTCATCCTTATTATATTTGAAAAATGCGTGGGCGGTAGCATTTGCACCGGTTGTGAATGTAGTCGGACCGTATATAGAATCTTTCATTGATATGCTTGCCGGTGCGCTAAATGCAGTTGGTCAGTTTATGGCTGCGCTTACCGGAAAAGGTTTTGTTGTACAAGCTAAAAAAGCATGGAAAGATTACGGTGCTGGACTTGATACAACAAAAGATAAAGCAAACGATACTGCAAAAGCAATTAAGGATTTACAGAATTATACTCTCGGCATTGATGAATTAAATGTCATTCAGCCGGCAGATAATTCCGGCAATTCTGGTAGTGGTTCCGGCTCTGGTGGAAGCTCTAGCGGAAGTCCATCTATCTCAGATATGTTTGAAACGATAGAAGTTCCAAACTCTATGAATAAACTAGCTGATAAGTTTAAAGAAGCTATCAAAAACTCCGATTTTACCGATATCGGTAAAATGCTCGGAGATAAGCTGAGTTCTGCAATGGAGAGTATTCCGTGGAAAACGGTTTATCGTAAAGCTGATAATTTTGGAAAAGACTTGGCTACATTCCTTAATGGATTGATTTCGCCACGTCTTTTTTATGATTTAGGGGCTACTATCGCAAACTCAATTAACACAGCATTACACACGGCAAATTCATTTGCAGTCAATTTTGATTGGAGAAATCTTGGAGATTCACTGGCTGCTAGTATTACTGGATTCTTTGAGAATTGGGATGCTGGATTACACGCTGAAACATTCAGTCATTTTGGCGAAGGTTTTCTTGAAGCAATTACTGGTTTCATAGATGGTCTGGCAGAGGATAAAACGTGGGAGAAAATCGGACAGAAAATTGTTGATTTTATCTGTGGCATTGATTGGAAAGGTCTTGCGTGGGATTTGGGAGGATTCTTCAAGGCTCTAAAAAAAGCACTAGTCAACTTTCCGAAAGATTTCAAAACAGGAATAATGAAAGGTCTTTTCGAAGCAATTTTTGGAGATGGACTTTCAAATAAAGAACTGAAAGACTCTTTGGGAATTTTTGATAAGGTGAATGAACTTTGGAAAAAGACAGATAACAAGTTTTTTGAAGCTGGTTACGGAGTGATATATCAATCCCCTAGTCAATTGTCTGGATTATCTGACAAGGATATTGAAAGTGCAAATAAAGCAGCAATAGAAAATTTTAGTAATATCGGAGATTGGTTCAAAAAAAGAAAAGAAGATATAGAAAACGCACAGGGTGACATTGCTGATTGGTTCGCGAAAAAATATCAAGATGCAAGAACTGGAACAGAAAATGCATTTCAGGACATTGGTACTTGGTATGCAGATAGAAAAACCGATGTAAAAAACGCACAGGGTGATATTGCTGATTGGTTTGGAAAAAAATATGAAGATGCAAGAACACGCGTGGCTGATACATTTCAGGATATCGGTGGCTGGTTCGGTCAGAAGAAAACTGATATTCAAACCAATATGAATAACATTTCTGACTGGTTTAATACGAAATTCAAAGGCGCAAGAGGTTATGTTGCATCTGCGTTTCAGAATATCGGTTCATGGTTCGGAGATAAGAGAACAGCTATTCAGAATAACATGGGTTCTATTTCAACATGGTTTAGGGATACTTTCCGGAAAGCTTACAATGGAATAACTGGCATTTTCGATAATATCGGGTCTTATTTTCGTGGAATTGGCGACAAAATCAAATCACCTATTCGAAATGCCTTAAATGGCGTTATTGGTGGCGTAAACTGGGTACTTGGAAAACTAGGATCTGGAAAAACATATCCGTATGTGAATTTTGCAACTGGTACTGATGGTGTAGCGCATGACACACTTGGTGTTGTCAATGACCAAACCGGAAGTACATACCGTGAGTTGGTACAGTTTCCGAACGGGAAAACAATCATTCCTAGAGGTCGTAATGTAATGTTACCAATGCCAAAAGGAACAAAAGTACTCCCGGCAGACCAGACAAAAGCATTGATGCGGATGCAGAATATCCCTCATTTCAAGAGCGGTATCGGAGAGTTCTTTGGTAATGCTTGGGCGAAGATTAAAGATTTCACAGGAGATATTCTTGACTATGTGGAAAATCCAAGAAAGCTTATGCAGATTGCAATTGACAAATTCACGGATTTGACTGGCGCGCTTGAACCTGGATTATCTATGGCGAAAGGTGCTGTCAACTCTGTATTCGATGCGGCTGTGAATAGCATTAAAGGTCTTTTGAGCGATTTCGGTGGTACGAATGTTAAATATAATCCGTCTGCCGGAGTAGAGCAGTGGAGAAAGCTTGCTAAGAAAGCATTGAAATTGACTGGACAGTACAGTGAATCAAATCTGAATCGTCTGTTGATGCAGATGCAGTCCGAGTCAAGCGGTAATCCGAATGCTATTAACAACTGGGATAGCAATGCAAAAGCCGGTATCCCGTCAAAAGGATTGATGCAGGTGATTGATCCTACGTTCCGTAGTTATGCGCTTGCACCATACAACAAAAATATTTATGATCCGCTGTCAAACATGATAGCTGCTATTCGATACACGGTATCAAGATATGGTAGCTTATCACGTGGCTGGAATGGACATGGATATGCTAATGGTGGCTTCCCAATGAACGGCGAAGTCTATGTTGCCAATGAAAACGGATTCGGCTCTGAATATATTGGAAGCATTGGAAATCGTCATGTTGTAGCGAATAACAATCAGATTGTAGAGAGCGTAAGCTCTGGTGTTGAAAAGGCGAATGATGAAACGAATGCACTTTTAAGAACAGTTATTGAATATCAGAAATTGATTCTTAAAAAGGATACAAGCGTAAATATGGATGGAAAAAGAATGGATAAGCAGATATCAAAGGCGCGTAGAAATACGGGCTTTTCTTTTTCGCCAACGTAGGAGGTAGGAAATGGCAGCAAGACATATATCAAATTTTATAATTGTAAATGGCAAGCCGTTTCCTGCACCGAAGCGTTATCCCAATATGGTAGTGACTACGGCAGTAAATTCAGCCAGAAATGCAAACAACAAGGTTGTCGGTCAGAAGACTGGAAGAGACAATTATAAGATTGACAACCTGGAATGGGCGTACTTAGATGCAGAAACATGGTCAGATATGCTTAAAGAGTTCAAAAAATTCTTTGTAACAGTAAAATTCTGGGATATGGTTGAAAACAACTGGATTACATTAACGATGTATCCGGGTGACAGAACGGCAGATGTGTTTAAATATGATAAAGCCGGTAGACCAGTGGCATACATAAACTGTAAAGTCAACATTATTGATTCGGGGTGGTAGAAATGTTTCAGACTTCTAAAGAATATAAAGAATCGATGAAGCGTCCAATCCGTAACGAATCGTATATGAAGATACAGCTTGGACTCATAAATCAAGAAGCGCAACAATCAGCAGCACTGGAAAATACGGATTACACTACTTTTTCTGATCCGAAATCGCTTTTTCGGCAACATACAGTTAAGAGATATGCGGCCTACGAACAGAATATGTTTAAGGCTGATGGATCAATGTACTTTTTGCCAGAGAATGCTGAAGAATATTGGCTTGATGGATATACGTGCAATGAACTATTCTCTAGCGAAATGCATATAAAATTTGAGTTTGGTTGTGGAAAATCAGATATCAAAGGTCTGACAATCAAATTTGGAGAATGTTATCCTACAAATTTTTCAGTAGTTACTGATGATGGTACATCTGTTGATTTTAAAAATAATAAGCAGCTTTTCAAGACAGATACCGTGTTTGATAATACGGCATACATTGAGCTTATTATTACTGAAATGAGTGTCCCGAACAATAGAGTTAGAATTGATTATATTCAATTTGGTCTTGGTTTGGAATATGACAATGAATGGATTCTTAACGCAAGCAATAAGACAACCATTTCATCTATCAATGATGATTTACCGGAATCAGAGTTTAGTGTAACGCTTCATAATGATAATCAGATATTCAATGTAGATAATCCTGCGTCAGAAATCAACTTCTTGGAAAGTGGACAGCGATTAAATGTAACAATTGGATACCAACTTGATAATGGTAGTATTGAATGGCTTCAGATGGGTTCCTTGTATGTATATGAATGGAGTGCATCTGATGAAAAAGCCACTATTAGGGCGGTAGATGTCTTAAAATTCATTGACGATGACTATTACAAAGGACAGTATTATGAAAATGGCATTACGCTTTATGATTTAGCCGTTCTTGTACTTACGGATGCTGGTGTTGGAAATGATGATTATTATTTGGATACTTACTTGAAAAAAGTTATTATCCATAATCCGCTTCCAAAAGTAAAGCATAAAGAAGCACTACAGATCATAGCAAATGCCGGAAGATGTGTACTTGACTATGACCGTTACGGAAGAATCCGTATTCATTCGTTATTCCAACCGAGCATGGAAACAACATCAAATGGAACTACGTATTATTCTGATATAAAAAATGTTGATATCCAGACTCAAAAATCAGATTTTGCAACCTATGAAAAAAATAGATGGTTGGCAGATGGAAAGATGCTATTTCTGCCAAAGGAAGATGTCCAGAATACCGGATATGTAAGTTCTGCTATCAGTGATGAAAACGGTCTGTTTACAGAAAATCCAGTCATCACAAGAACGCTTGAAGCAAAATACAAGGCATATGGTATTTACATTGCATTTGGAAACAAACTTCCAAAGAAATTTATTATACGGACATATGCAGATAATGTATTGAACGATACATTGACAATTCAATCTGGAATCGCAAATGATTTTGAAATCCAATACGATTTTCCAGAATACGACAAGATGGAAATCGAATTTGTAGAAACTGAGCCGAACAGCAGAATCCATGTGGATTATATTTCAATCGGTTCAGAAACGTCTTATCGGATTGAGTACGACGATTTATATTCTACACCTGTTGGTACACAGCTTGATAGAATCAAGAACGTGAAAGTTGCTAGATATCTTTATTCAAAATCAAGTATTGAAGATGAACTTGCAACGGAAACACTCACGTATGACGGTGAAAATGCTATTTATTATATGTCTGATGCTTGCTACGGATATACAGTGAGTATCGAAGATGGAAAGAGCGGACAATCGGCAAAGGTTGTATCTTCTGGAGCATATTATGTTGAAATTGCTGTGTCTGGTGTTGCAATTGGTGAGACGGTAAATATAACTGTAAAAGGATATAAGTATAATGTATCTACGGCATATACTGTTCAGACGGTAAACAATCGTGGTACGGATAAAGAATGGCAGAATCCTATCATTTCTGATGCAGAACATAGTAAGCAAGTTGCTACATGGCTTGCTGATTACTTTTCGTCTGGAATTGAATATGAACTGGACTACCGTGGAGAACCGGCAATTGACTGTGGAGATACGATTGGACAGGAAAATAAATATGATTCAAACTTGAAAGCAGTCGTGGAAGAAGCTCAAATTACATTTGATTCTGGATTGCTTGGCGGTGGATTAGTAACTAGGAGGAAGAACCGTGTGGCAAGAACCAAAAACTGATTGGGTTATCACAGATAGCTTCAATTTTGAGGATTATAACCGAATTAAAAACAACATTGCTTATCTTCGTGAATTGTCGCGAACGCTTTACATTGATTTTCCATATGAAAATATGGGAGATGATAAAACGGGATATGCAGATTTCCCATATGCAGAAGAATTTAACAACTTGGAAGATAATTTGGAATCTATAAAAGATAATACGTTTGCTTTCTATGATAGCGAACGTAAAAACTGGTATGAAAACAATCCGACTCCGACATATGAAGATTTCAACCGTTTAGAAAGTGCATGCTTGAAATTATATGACGGGTTTAATAGACAGATAGCCACTAAACAGAAACGTAGGTTAGGCTTTCGGTTAGGTCAGATGTCATGCATCAGAGTGTAAGGAGGAATTAAAAATGGAATACAGACCACTAAGTACGGATTTCAAAGATGATATTTTGGATTCATCGAATACGGGCAGAAAATATAGGCAGATTACGAATAATGATGGTACAATGTCACTTCAAGACGAAACTACATATCAGCAGGTTGGTAGCGTTTATGGAGCAAAAGAGATCAATGAGGAAAGAGAAGCAATTAATAATATTTATGCGAATAAATTAGTCACGCTTGACGAAATTGACCTTGTAACAGAAAAAGGATTTTTCGTGGATGCGCTGGCAGTTAAAGAGTTAAATAGCAATTTAACCAAAACTAACACTGTTTTAGAGAACAGGAAACCAATATTCATTGATTCAACGGCGCAAGGAACTGCAAACTTGAATACCAATAATTTTTTGAAATCTGGCGTTACATATGCCTTTGTCGTTACAGTAAGTTCTGCCCTTAGCAGTGAAAGCTACAAACATGAAATCCTTTGTAGCTTAAATGGCGTTCTTATTGGGCAAAATGGAAACTATTACAGACTTACCTCTACATTTGCAGGTAAATGCACTAAAGGCGATA
>ENA-UONQ01001290-UONQ01001290.1-human-gut-metagenome-genome-assembly--contig:-CS26-NODE-1290-length-22376-cov-7.111375_pt1 | contig 22376 bp, 15 predicted proteins | sample MGYA00242460_ERZ724007 | MGnify/ENA metagenome assembly ERZ724007
GGCCCGCAGGCCGCGAATAAATTGCAATCCGTTTTTTGCGGCGGCGTGTACGTCGCAAAAAACACTTTGCGCGGAGCATGTGTCGCAGCCCCGCCTACGGCGGGCAAGGCGCTAAGCGCAGCGAAACCCCCTCACAGAGAAAAAGGCCGTCCGGGGCTTTGCCCCGGACGGCCTTTTTCTGTGAAGCTTTATGCCTTCCCATTGCACCCCAGCACATCCACGATCTTGTGGGAGACAAGCTCCTTGATCGCGGCGCGCGCGGGCTTGAGGTACTGGCGCGGATCGAAGTCCGCCGGGTGCAGGGCGAAATGCTCGCGGATCGTCGCGGTCATCGCCAGACGCAGGTCGGAGTCGATGTTGATCTTGCAGACGGCCATGGACGCAGCCTGACGCAGCTGATCCTCCGGCACGCCGATCGCACCGGGCATGGCGCCGCCGTACTGGTTGATCTTCGCGACGAGCTCCTGCGGCACGGAGGACGCGCCGTGCAGCACGATCGGGAAGCCGGGCAGGCGGCGGGAGACCTCCTCCAGCACATCGAAGCGCAGCTGGGGCTTCGTGCCGGGCTTGAACTTATACGCGCCGTGGCTCGTGCCGATGGCGATGGCCAGCGAGTCGCAGCCGGTGCGGCTGACGAACTCCTCGACCTCCTCGGGGTGGGTGTAGGACGAATCCTCGGCGGAGACGTTCACCTCGTCTTCGATGCCGGCGAGCGTACCCAGCTCGGCCTCGACGACGACGCCGTGGTCATGGGCATACTCCACGACCTTGCGCGTGATCTCGATGTTCTCCTCGAAGGGCTTGGAGGACGCGTCGATCATGACGGAGGTGAAACCGTCCTCGATGCAGGACTTGCACGTCTCAAAGCTGTCGCCGTGGTCGAGGTGCAGCACGATAGGCAGACCCGTCTCAATGTCGGCCGCCTCGACGAGCTTTTTCAGATAGGTGCGGTTCGCGTAGGCGCGCGCACCCTTGGACACCTGCAGGATCAGCGGCGCCTGCAGCTCAGCCGCCGCCTCCGTGATGCCCTGGATGATCTCCATATTGTTGACGTTGAAGGCGCCGATGGCGTAGCCGCCGTCATAGGCCTTTTTGAACATTTCCGTAGATGTAACCAATGCCATAATATATCGCTCCTTTTCATGACTGATCAATGGGCCGGATCGCTTTTCTATGCGATATTGTAGCATACTTTTCAATTTTTGCAAGCCCCGGGCGTTTACTTTGTCCGCGATTCATGGTAGAATAGTTAGGCAAATTCGAAAAAACTCTTCTTCGGAGGTACGATTTATGAAAGAGCTGAAAGGCGCATGTATCATCGGCCAGTCCGGCGGCCCCACGTCCGTCATCAATGCCAGCGCATACGGCGTGATCGACACGGCGCTCAAGTCCGGCGCCATCACGCAGGTGCTCGGCGCGGAGCACGGCATCAAGGGCGTGCTGAACGACCGCCTGTTTGATATGGGGCTGGAGGATCCCGAGGAGCTGGCGCTGCTGAAGTATACGCCCGCCTCCGCGCTCGGCTCCTGCCGCTATAAAATCGCCGATCCCGCCAAGGACGACACCGACTATAAGCGCATCCTCGAGGTGTTCCGCAAGCACAATGTCCGCTACTTCTTCTATAATGGCGGCAACGACTCCATGGACACCTGCAACAAGATCAATGAGTACATGCAGTCCGTCGGCTACGAGTGCCGTGTGATGGGCGTGCCCAAGACGATCGACAACGACCTCTTCGGCACCGACCACTGCCCCGGCTACGCCTCCGCCGCGAAGTACATCGCAACCTCCCTCATGGAGGTCTATCAGGACGCGCACGTCTATGACACCGGCATGATCGTCGTCATGGAGATCATGGGCCGCCACGCGGGCTGGCTCACCGCCGCCTCCGCCCTCGCCGGGGAATACGGCGCGGGTCCCGACCTGATCTACCTGCCCGAGACGGATTTCAGCATGCCCCGCTTCATCGAGGACGTCAAGCGCATCTATGCCGAGAAGGGCACCTGCATCGTCGCCGTCTCCGAGGGCATCCACTATGAGGACGGCGGCTATGTCTCCGAGGCGAAGGTCTCTGCGAGCGACGGCTTCGGCCACGCGCAGCTCGGTGGTCTCGCCGCTATCCTCGCGCAGGTGCTCAAGGAGGAGACGGGCGCGAAGGTACGCGGCATCGAGCTGAACCTGCTGCAGCGCTGCGGCGCGCACCTCGCCTCCAAGACGGACATTGAGGAGAGCTACATGGCCGGCAAGGCCGCCGTCGAGAACGCTGTCAACGGCATCAACGGCCGCATGATCGGCTTCGAGCGCGCCGTCATCGACGGCAAGTACGCCTGCAAGACGAAGCTCGTCCCGCTGATGGAGGTCGCGAACGTCGAGAAGAAGGTACCCCGCGCGTGGATCAACGAGGCGGGCAACGGCGTGAACCACCAGTTCATTGAGTACGCTCTCCCGCTCATCCAGGGCGAGCCGGAGCTCCCGAAGCAGGACTCCCTCCCCCGCTTCGCGAAGCTGAAAAAAATCCTCGCAAAATAAAGCCGCAAAAAGTGCCCCATCCGACCAAGCCGGATGGGGCACTTTTCCTGTCTCACCGAGTTCACGCCGCCGCAGTGGCGCGAATAAATTCCAATCCGTTTTTTGCGGCGGCGTGTACGTCGCAAAAAAACACTTCTCGCGAAGCGGAGCGTCAACTCCCGGCTATTCCCAGCCGGGAGTTGGCGCAGAGCGCAGCGCAAACTCTCTCATGCAAAAGGGCATGCCCTTTTGCACGAAGTGTTCACTTGGTGATCTGGAACGTTCTCGTCACGGGGGACGCGACATAGTCGCCGCCCAGAACCACCACGGTCATGACGTAGCGGCCCGGCTCTGTGGGAGGCGTCGTGGTGCTGGAATACGGCTTCCACTTGCTGGTAAAGCCGGAGTACAGCACATGGACGCTGCTCTGATCCGCCACGGCCACGCCGTTCACCGTCAGCTCAGCCATAAAGTCGGCATTCGCGGCGTCGGCGGCGGAGATCTTGCTGATATCCTGCTTCCAGACGAGCTTGGCCTTGTCGGCCTTGAGCACGAGCGCACCCACGCCCACGCCGGTCTTATAGTTGCGGTTGTCGGTCACGGCGGTCACGGCATAGATGCCTGCGTGGTTCGGCGAACCGAAGGCGATGCGGACGTTGTCGGCGATGCCGGGCAGCTTGTCGATGACCTGAATCACCTGACCGAGCACGCCGGTGTCCACGCCGATCTTATCCAGCGCATCAATAATCTCGCTCGCGCTCAACATCTTGCGCAGCTCACTCACGGTGGTGCCGTTCTGCAGCAGCTCGGTCAGCGTAGGCTGGCCGATGGCCGCGAGTGCCTTGTCCACGATCGCAAGCAGGGTGCTGTTCGACGTATAGCGCGCGGGGAGCTGGACATAGAGCGCCGTCGTGACGTTGCTCGTCAGACCTGCGTAGATCACATAGGTGTCGAAGTTGTCCACGGGATCGGTCGTCACGAGATCGAGCCCATTTGCTGCCTCGCTGACGTACATGCTGGCGCTCTTGACGTGTACCTTGACGCTGGCCTTGTCGATGGTGACCGTGCCGTCCGCCGCGGTGCTCGGCTTGTAGTCGGCGCCGCCGTTATAGCTGACGCGGATCTGCTGCTCACCCGCGCCGATCTGGGGATAGCCGACCGTGGAGCCGAGAATCGTGAGCGACGCCCCCTCGAAGGGAACATACGCATTAAACGCGTCGGTGTCAATGGAGGTCTTATCGCTGACCTGCGGCTGCGCATAGTAGGTGAACGTGAAATCGTCCACGGACAGGCTGTCGCGGCTGGGGAGGTTGGAATTCTCCCAGTCGATGACGCTGTCGAGGATGGCCTGCTTCATGACCGCGACGTCCTTGTTATAGGTGAAGGACGCGCCGTCCTTGAGCACGACGGAGCTGGCAAGGCGGCTGTCCGTCATGGTCACGGAGACCACGACTTCGCCGGGCGCAACCTCGCGGCTGCCGGGCCAGCGGAAGCGGATGTTCCAGGTGCCCTCGCCGAACTTATTCGTGCCAAACGCGCTGTTGTCGAGCGGCTGATAGTTCGCCTTAATTGTACCACTGGTCAGACTGGCGTCGTATTCCACAGTGACCTCGCTGAAGTCGACGTCGATGGGGCTCGTGCCCTTGACGACGGTGTCATAGATCTTCTTCGCCGTCTCGTCGTAGTCATAGCCCTGCTCCGCGGTGAAGACCAGCGGCACCTCGTAGGGGCCCTTGTTAAGGTCGAAGGTCAGGGGATCACGACCCTTGACGTCGACCGTGACCACGATCTCGGTCTTGGCATAGTTCTTGTCCCCGGCGTAGGTCAGACGGATCTGCTGCTCACCCTCGGAGATGGCGGGATAGGTCAGCAGGCCGACCTTGCCGCCCTCAAGCGGCGCCCAATCCTTACCGACATCGCCCAGAGAACCGATCGTCGCGGTGGCGTAATACTCCATCGTGACGTTCTCCGCCGTCAGGACATCGGACTGTGCGATGATCGCGCTGAAGAGGTCGGTCTTCAGCTGGGCATAGTCCACCGACAGGTCGTCGTTATAGACCAGCTTCACCGAGTTCGCGGGGTCGATGCGCTCATAGGGCGCACTGCCGCGCTCGAGCATGGTGACGGTGACCTCCTGCTTGAAGCCATAGTACTGATCATTTCCGACCCAGGAAATCTGGAGCTTCTGCTCGCCTGCGGAAATCGCGGGATAGGTCAGCAGGCCGGACTTTCCGCCCGCAATCGGCATCCAATCCTTACCGGCGCTGCCCAAAGATCCGCTCGTTGCCGTGGCGTAGTACTCCACCGTCAGCGCGGCATCCGCAGGCTTCACGGACTTTACAACCGCCCTGACGATTGCGTCCTCCGTAGCGGCCGCGTCGAGCGTGCCGTCCTCGCCGTAGACCAGCGCGACGGAAACGCCGGTGTTCAGCTCAATGCCGGAGGTCAGCTTGGCCTTCTTCTCGATGGTATACTCCTTGGTCGTACCCGCAACGCGGACCTGATACTGTCCGTCAGTGTTGGCAGCGAGTGCGGCATGGGTATAGGTAGTGGTAATTCCCCAGCTTTTGGTACTGCTTTCAAATCCGTTCACGGATCCCCATGCAGTATTCTTGGTAAAGATTTTACTCGTGCCCTCGCACTTGTACTCCCACGACTTCGTCTCAGTCGCATCCGGAATCAGTGCCGCCGTCAGGATCGCGTTTGTGTCGCCTCCCTGCGGAATCAGCACTTCGACGGGATTTTCCGCGAAGGCGGTGATGCAGAGCGTCTGCGTCAGCAGCAGAACCGTCAGCAGCGCCGCCAGCATGCGGGAAAATGTCTTCTTTTGCATGATATTCTCCTGTTTCATTGTATTTTTGTCCCTTTCAGGGCATCCTTTCGGGTTCCGTCTTTACGTTAAGATTCCATAAAAGAGCAGGCATACTATACCACTTCGCATTTACTAAATCAAGGAAAATCTGCGTTTACTCTTTCACCATTTCGATCACACAGAAAATTTCCCGCCCGCTTTACTTCTCCGCCAAAACGGGGTACAATACACCCATATGACAATCAGCGAAAGGACTGTTCTCATGGAAGAAAAACTGCGCGAATACGCAAAGCTGCTCATTGAACTGGGCGTGAACGTCCAGCCCGGCCAGACACTCGTCATCGCCAGCCCCGTCGACTGCGCGCACTTCGCGCGTCTGTGCGTCGCGGAGGCCTACGCCGCCGGCTGCCGCGAGGTGGTCATGAGCTGGAAGGACGACTTTCTCACCCGCGAGCGCTATCTCCACGCCGACGACGCCGTCTTTGACGAGGTCGCCGACTGGCAGCGGCACTTCTTCAACGACTACGCCCGCGAGGGCGCGGCCTACCTCTCCATCTCCGCGACGGATCCGGAGAATCTCAAGGGCGTCGACCCCGCTCGCCTTGTCCGCGCCCAGCGCGCGAGCGGCAAGGCGCTCACCGACTTCAACCGCCTGCAGATGTGCGGGGGCTTCCCGTGGTGCATCGCGTCGATCCCCGTCCCGAGCTGGGCAAGGCGCGTCTTCCCAGACTGCTCCGAGGAAGAAGCCATGCAGCACCTGTGGAACGCGATCTTCACGACCATGCGCATCACCGGCGACGGCCAATCCGCCGCGCGCTGGCACGAGCACATGGCGCGCCTGCACCGCCGCATCGACCGGCTCAACAAGCTGAACTTCGTCTCGCTGCACTATCAGAACGCCCTCGGCACCGACCTGACCGTCCGCCTGCCGGAGGGGCACGTCTGGGAGGGCGGCGACGACCGGCTCCCCTCCGGCGTCCCGTTCATCGCCAACATGCCGACCGAGGAGATCTTCACATCGCCCCTGCGCGACGGCGTCGACGGCGTCGTCTACGCCTCCATGCCCCTCGTCCACGGCGGCAACATCATCGATGGCTTCCACTTCGTCGTAAAGGACGGCAAAATCGTCGAAGCGCACGCCGCGCGCGGCGAGGACGTCCTGCAGGCCGCCATCTCCGTCGACGAGGGCGCAAGTCACTTCGGCGAGGTCGCCCTCGTCCCCTACGACAGCCCGATCTCAAACCTGAAGCTCCTGTTTTATAACACGCTCTTCGACGAGAACGCCGCCTGCCACATCGCCTTCGGCGAAGCGTACCCCTGCCTCAAGGACGGCCACGGCCTGAGCAAGGACGAGCTGAAGGCCCGCGGCCTGAACGATTCGATCACGCATGTGGACTTCATGGTCGGCACGCGCGACCTCACCATCACCGGCACGACGCACGACGGCCGCGAGGTGCCCGTCTTTGTGGACGGCAACTTCGCGCTCTGAGCGCCGATGCACAATTTACTATGGAGGAATACCCAGCATGAAGCATTTCTGCGTTATCGGCGACCCCGTCGAACACAGTCTCTCCCCGCGGCTGCACCGCCGCATGATCGAGCTGACCGGGCTCGACGCGACCTATGATCTCTGCCCCGTCCGCGCGCAGGAGCTGGAGCGCTTTGTTGAGCAGGCGCGCGGCGGCGCGTGGGACGGCTTCAACGTCACCATGCCGCATAAAGAGGCCGTCGTCCCCTATCTCGACGGGCTCTCCGGCACGGCGGCGCGCTGCCGCGCGGTGAACACCGTCTGCATGGAGGACGGCCGCGCCATCGGCCACAACACCGACGGGCTCGGCTTTATCGAGAGCCTGCGCGCCCACGGCTTTGATCCGGCGGATAAGACCGCCCTCATCATCGGCACGGGCGGCGCGGGCGAAGCCGTCACTGACGCGCTCGTGCAGGCGGGCGCGCGCCTTGTCTATATCTGCAACCGCAGCGTCTACCGCGCGCAGGCCCTCGCCGCGCGCTATCCCGAGCACACCAGGTGGGTCTATTTCGGGACGTACCCCGTTCGCCGCGGCTCGGCGCAGGCCGACCTCGTCGTGAACGCGACCTCCCTCGGCATGGCGGGCTGCAAGGAGTTCTCCGACCTGCGCTTCCTTGGCGGCGTAAACCCCGAAGCCATCGTCTATGACCTCGTCTATAATCCCCGGCGGACGCTCTTCCTCAGCGAAGCCGACCGCCATGGCCTGCAGACCATCGACGGCATCGAGCTGCTGGTCCATCAGGCCATGCTCGCCTTCCAGCGCTGGACCGGCGCGGAATTCGGCCCCGCCGACATGAAGCATGAGCTGCTCAAGACGCTGCAAAATAATTAAAAGGTACATAATCATAAAAGACGCTGCCCTCACATAGAGGGCAGCGTCAATCTATTAAAAAAGAGTCTCACAGAGTTCGCGGCCCGAAAGCCGCGAAAAAATCCAATCCGTTTTTTACGGCGGCGTGTACGTCGCAAAAAACACTTCGCACTGCCCTCGGCCCAGAGGAACCGGCCTCGGCAAACCCGACGGTTGATGTCGGGTCAGAGTGTATTTTTGTGCGCAGCGCGCACAAAAATGAGCGGGTCGGAGCGAAATCTTTTCGTTACAAAAGGGCAACGCCCTTTTGTAACGTCATTCTTCTATCCACTCCATGCGGCAGGCCTGCGCCAGCAGCTCCTCCGACGCAGCTCTGTTTTCCACATAGGTGTCGGGGCTCGCCTTATAGTCAGCGGTGATCTTTTCCAGATCCGCCTTGAGAAGTTCCCTGTACGCGTCGGAAACCGTCAGCTTTCCGCCCCTCACCCGGGTGATCTCGGCCCGGGCGTCCGGCCATTCGGTCGTGTCCTCGCCGCTCTCGAGAATCGTCTGATGGCGGCTCAGGGAGACGATGATCCACGAGGAATACCGGGCCGGCGCACAACCCGCCGGCTCCAGCGGCGCGGAGCGCTCCAGCCGCACCGCATAGCCGGTATCCGGATGCTCCTCCCTCAGCGCCCGTACCAGCTCGCACACCTCCTGAAAGATGCGGCTCTCCTGCCGCTTGACCTCCGCGGCATCGACGGTGCTCTCCGCCGCGCGCGGCTTTTGCCGCGGCGCCCGCCGGGCTGCCCGGCCGTCGGCTTGGTCTTCACGCCGCTTCTTTTTCGGAAGGGAGCATTCGATCAAGCGGGCTCCCAGAGTCCAGAAAACGGCGAGCATGAACACATCCCTCAGGATCGTCTTAATACCCATCTCCAGCACCCAGTTGGACTTTTCCGGCGCGTCGGGGTTATACCGGATTTCGATGGTCTCACCGAGCGCCCGTTTGCCGACCTTGCTGAACTTGCCCGTGTAAATATCCCCCGCGGCCTCATACTGGTAGTATACGTCGTAATCGCCGCTGTGCGGGGAGACATCCACCACGACGGCCGTCGCAGTCGTCCAATCCTTTTGCTGCACATATTCGCTGATTTCGCTTATCAGTATCCAGAGGGTCATGCCGATACAAAACAGGCCCGCCGCAAACAGGAGAATGTCAAGCCGCTCCTTCTGCCGTTTCTTTCCCATACGATTATTACCTTATGATTTACCGTGCAGATACCCGATATCGGCCAGAATCGCATTGGCTTCCTGCAGGGAATCGGGCGAGCACGCATAGATCACGTCGCTGTTTCGAGTCATCGCAAGATAATACACCCCATCTAAGATGACGGTAAACATGCTGCCGCCGCCCGTGAGCTCTATCTGATGACTTGCGCGCGCCGCACTCTCCATCTCCGGGGCGATCAGGTTCACAACCTGACCATACGCCCGGCGCGCCGTTTCTTCGTCTGCATACCGGTAAAGCTCAAACCGGTTGCCGTCCTTTTCTCCTCCGCCCGCCGCCTGCAGGGGATCATCCACCACCCACCGGTAGGTGAGCGAAACGTTCTCTGTTTCGTAGCCCCGCTCCTGCAGAAGTTCGGACAGCATCGCGCTGCGCGGCGTCTCCGTCTGCGCGGGCTGCTGCCGCAGCGATCTCAATGTGCCGCCTACAAAAATATACAGAATCAGCAGCAGAACGGCGGCGCATACGGTGCCCTTCACCGCAATCTTTTTCCAATGCTTTCTGTTATACGCCCGTTCCTTCCGTTGCTTTTCGCGAAGCCGCTCCGCCGCCGCGGGATCCATCGGATGCCTTCTCCTGTAAAGCACGCCTGCCAGCGCGAGCGCGGCATTCACGGCCAACAGCGCAAAATCCCCGCTCAGAACGCCCGACAGCCGCTCCGCATGCGCCTCCGCATAACACAGAAGGAGCACCGCGGCCAAGCCGGGCAGCAACGCCGCCGCATAGATTTTCATGAAGTGCATGGATTTCTCCGGATCGGAGCTGTACGCTTTGAAGAAACGATTCGTATACCCCCAGCGCTGTTCGCTGCCGAGCAGTACCTCCCCGTCGGAGGAAGTCTTTTTGAAATACTCCTGATACGTCATCCCCGTCAGCTGCAGCGCTTCCCGAAAAAGCCAGAAAGCGCAGAGAAAATTTACCGGAACAAGAAGAATGGAAAACAGAATGCAGATTCCCTGTTCGTTCATGGCCGCACCCCTTCCTTCTGTCTTATATTGCTATTATAAGTAATATTGTGCGGTCGTGCAAGTATTTTGTCAAGAACGCATGACAGCGCAGATCTGCGGTTTTCACCGTATCCGGCACGCAAAAGGGAACTGACCGCCGCGGCGGTCAGTTCTTTTTTTGCTCGGGTTATACCTCTTCTTTTCTGCGCAGCGTGCAGACGGCTGCGCCCGTAGCGGCGGTCAGGGCCAGCGCGCCCCAGAGGGCGAGATGGCTCTCGTCACCAGTCTTGAACTGATCGGGCTTTGCCGGGGTCTCCGGCGCAACCGGATCAGCGGGCTCGGTCGGCTTGGGATCCGCCGGATCAGGATCGGGTTCCGGGTCGACGGGATCCGGATCGGGATTAGGCTTGGGATCGGGCTCCGGATCGACGGGGTCGGGCTTCTCGGTCTGCTTGATCGTGATGCCCGCCTCGGAGACGCTGTAGATGTCGCTGCCCTCGGCGGCCTGATTGCCCGCAAAGGTGCAGTCCGTCAGGTTCAGCGAGCAGCTCAGGCTCGTCACGCAGTCATACGGAATACCGATCGCGCCGCCCTTGTCGGCGGCATTGTTCGTGAAGGTCACGTTCTCGCAGTCGACGGACGCGCCGTTCTTGCGCACCGCGCCGTTGTCGGAGAGCGCCATCGCACCTCCGATGGGGGCGCTGTTGCCCGTAAAGGTGCAGTCCTTTACCGTGCATTTCGCGCCGGACGCGCCGAGCGCGTAGAAGCAGATCGCGCCGCCCGTGCTCGTGGCCTTGCCGGTCACGGAGTTGCTGTCAAACGTGCAGCCCTCGAAGTTCGCGACCGTGTTCGCCACATACAGCGCACCGCCGCCCTTGTTCGCGGCGGAGGCCGTGGTCTTGTTGCCGCGGAAGGTGACGTTCTTCGCGCTGAGCGTGTTGCCGTCCATCAGGTTCACGGCGCCGCCGGTTGTCTTGGCGGTGTTGTCCGTGAAGCTGCCGCCGATGAAGTCCATGTGCACCTTGGCATTCTTCTGCGCGTCGACGGCGCCGCCGGTGGACGCGCGGTTGTTCTCATAGCGGCAGTCGGTGGACGTCAGCGTGCCCTTCGTCATGTAGACCGCGCCGCCCGCACCGGCGGAGACGGCGTTCTTGAGATCTACCTTCGTCAGCTCGAGCGTCCCGGCGCTCGCGATCATGGCGGCGGTCGCCTCGACGGACGCGCCGTCAACCGTGATGCGCGCGTCATCGCTGCCGGTGAGCTTCAGGGTGGAGCCCTCGAGGACGTTGAAGAGCGACTCCGTGAGCTTTTCGCCGCGGGTAAGCGTGACGGCCTTGCCGTCCGTCTTCAGCTCCACGACGGTGCTTGCGGGGATGGAGATCGGGGACGTGATGGTCATGTCCTCCGTCAGCGTAATCACGACGCTCGAGCCCGCGGCGGCGTTGATCTTCGCCACCAGCGCATCCTGCGCGGGGTTCTCGTCGGGCTTCTCGATCACAGGCGCGGGGGGCAAAGCCGTCCACGCGACGCAATCGCAGTCCTTGCCGCCGTCGGGGAGCGTGCGGTTGGCGTTGAAGTAAAGCTTCCCGTCATAGACGGCGCAGCTCTCCACCTCGACGACGCGGTGGTTCACATCGCCGATCTGGATGGAGCAGTCCTTATCAGGAGACAGCGCGCCGCTCTTGACGGTGCCGTCCTCATTGAGGATGGAGTACACGGCGACGACCGTGCTCGCGCCCTTGCACACGGGCACATACAGCCGCCCGTCGTGATAGCCGCAATCCTGCCACGTCCAACCCGTGACGTCGAGCACCGCACCGGTCGTCAGGGAGACGCCGGTGGTGTTGATGCTGAAGCGCGTCACGGCCGTGAGCTCGCCGCTCGTCTGGTCGTGGGGCACCTCGGCGGTATAGAACGTGCCGCCGGTCTTAAGCAGAAGGGTCGTCTTGCCGGCGTCAACGCTGAGGACATCGATACCGGACTTGGAGGCGGAGATGCCGTTTTCCATGACGACATACTCGCCCACCTTCTCAAAGGTCGTACCGCTCATGTGCAGCTTTACGACCGCGTAGATGTCCTGCGACGCATCGCCCACGAGGAGCGTCGCGACATAGAGATAGTGCTCGCCGTTTTCCAGCGCGCCCGCGACGCCATTGGCGTGGCCAACGTAGGTGACGTAGTCCGCGTTCGTCACGGCCTCGCTGAGTTGAACCGTCTCACCGGTCTTGAGATCGGTGCGCCAGAGCGTCGCGTGCTCGCCGCGGTGATAGTTCGTCGTGTCGCCGCTGGGCTTCGCGGCCGTCTTGAGCTTGACGGAGTAGGCATAGTCGCCCACGACCGCCATGCCCGCCAGATCCGGCAGCGCCGTCCCGGCGCTGTCCGTCACGTTCGGGACGACGGAGACATCGGTATAGGCGACGTAGTTGGGGTTGCCGGTCGTGGTGCTCGGGTCGAGCACCTTGCCGTCCACGGTGATGTTGAGCTTGTCCGCGCTGTAGAAATTCGGCTCCTGCGCGGCGGTGTTGCCGCTGTAGGTGCAGCCGCTGAGCGTCACGACGCAGTGCATCGCGTTCTCACAGCTGTACGGAATGGCAATCGCGCCGCCCTTGCCTGCCGCGCTGTTGCCGGTGAAGGAGCAGTCCGTCCAGTTCACGATCGCCCGGCCGCTGCGGAAGCTGCCACTGTCGGACAGGCCGATCGCGCCGCCGTTCGGCGCGGTGTTGCCGGTGAAGGTGCTGCCGCTGACGGTGATGGCCGTCTGGCTCGCGCTCACGGCGTAGAAGCACAGCGCGCCGCCGACGCTGTCGGTATTCCCGGCGACGGTGTTCTCGGTGAAGGTGCAACCGTCAAAGCTCGCGCTGGTGTTCGCGACATAGACCGCCGCGCCGCCCTTGTTGGCCGCGGACTTCGTCGTCTTGTTGCCGGTGAAGGCCGTGTTCGTCGCAGTCATGGTGTTGGTATCCATCAGGTTGATGGCGCCGCCGTTGGTCGTTGCGGTGTTCGCGGAGAAGGTGCTGTCCGCAACGGTCATCTGAATGCCCACCTTCGTCTTGGTGTCAATCGCGCCGCCGGTCTTGGCGGAGTTGCCGGTGAAGCTGCAGCCGCTGACGCTGAGCTTGCCCGCGGTCAGATAGACCGCGCCACCGGTCTTGGAGTTCACGGCGTTCTTCGCGTCCACGTTCGTCAGTTCCAGCGTGCCCGCGCTCGTGACCATCGCGGCCGAAGCCTTGACGGACGCGCCGTCGAGCACAAGGCGGCTCTCGCCGCCGCTGAGCGTCAGCGTGGAGCCGGCGGGAACGTTGAACATCGCCGCCGTCAGCCCTTCGCCGCGCTTGACGGTGCGCGCCGCGCCGTCCGTCGTGATGGTGACGGCCGTTTTGGCGGGGATCTGGATGGTCTGGTCGAGCGTCACATCGCCGTCGAGCACGATCTGCACGCTTGACCCGGCCGCCGCGCTGATCTGGCTCTGCAGCCCGTCCGTCGTCGTCGCGGCCGAAGCCTGTACGACCACAAGCGAGAGAAGCATGCAGATCGCCATGCCGAGCGCAAGGATCCGGTTGAGTGTTCTCTTCAAAAGATCTACCTCCTGTCGAAATGTGTGCGGCCTTTTTTCTCTCTGTGTTCGCCGTCGGCCGCTTCTTGCTCCCATAGTAGCACGCTACGGCCCCGCTTTCAAGAAAAATCTACTAAATCGGATCGTTTATTTCCTGTCAAGAATTACTAATTTGCACAATAGTTTCTTGACATGTCAATGATATAATATATGATTGATCCTTACATAATTAGTAATTTACCCGTCATTTGGCGCAAAGCAGCACGAAAAGCAGACATCCCCAGTCATTTCTGACCGGGGATGTCTGCTTTATGTAGTGGATGTGCAGAGAATGTCAAATTTTGGTGGTCGTCAGCGCTTGTTCGAGCGGATCCAGATGCCCTGCTTCTCGGCGTTCGAGATCAGCTCGTCGCGGAACTTCGGGTGCGCGATGGAGATCAGGCGCTCCGCGCGCTCCCACGTGCTGCAGCCGACGAGGTTCACGCCGCCGTACTCCGTCACGATGTAGTAGGCCAGGCTGCGCGGGTCGGTGACGATATCGCCGGGGGTGAGCACCGGGTTGATGCGCGAGACCATCTCACCCTTCTTGTTCGTAAAGGACGACGTAAGACAGATGAAGGCCTTGCCGCCCGGCGAGAGGGCCGCGCCCTCGAGGAAGTCGAGCTGGCCGCCGGTGCCGCTGATCTGGCGCGTGCCGGAGCTCTCCGCGCAGATCTGTCCGTACAGGTCGACGGAGATGCAGTTGTTGATGGAGACGAAATTATCCAGCCGCCCGATGTTGCTCGGGTCGTTGCAGTAGCTGATGGGGTAGGTCACGACGCCGGGGTTCTCACGGATCCAGTCGTACAGATCCGGCGAGCCGATGGCAAGGCCGAAGATGCTCTTATAGCGGTCGAGCTTCTTCTTGCGGTTCGTGATCCTACCCGCCTTGTACATGTCGAGGTACGAGTCGCAGAGCATCTCCGTGTGGATGCCAAGGTCGCGCAGGTCGGAGCGCGCGATCATCTGCCCCACCGCGTTCGGCAGCGAGCCGATGCCGAGCTGGAGCGTCGAGCCGTCGACCATGTTCTGCACGACGTATTCGGCGATCTTCATCTCCTCCTCGGACGCGGGCGGCGACTTCGCCGCGGGCAGCGGGCCGTGCGGCCCCTCGACAATCATGTCGACGTCGTCGATGTGGATGCACTCGCTCAGGCCGCCGTAAACCCACGGGAGGTTCTCGTTGACCTCGAGGATCACTACGTCGGCCTTGTCGAGCGTCGCGCGGGCAGAAGCGTTGGAAACAGAGAAGTTGAAGTAGCCGTGCTCGTTCATGGGCGTCACGCACATCATGGCGACGTTCACCGTCAGGAAGTGCTCATAGTAGGCGCCCAGATTGCGGAAGACCATCGGGTTGAAGTTGCACAAGCCGCGGTCGCAGAGCTTGCGCTCATAGCCGGACATGTGCCAGCTGTTATAGATAAAGTGTTCGCGCGTGGGGTCGCACTCCACCATCTCGATGGGTTCAAAAATCAGATAGCCGCGGATTTTCACGCCGCGCAACTCATCCTTGCGTCGGGCAATCGCCTTGTCCATCAGCGACGGGAACGCGCCGCCCATGGAGATGTCGATCCAGTCACCGCTCTTGACAACGCGGGCCGCCTCGTCCGGCGTACGGAGCTTGCGCTTATATTCTGATGCGTAGTTAAAAGGTATTGCCATAGCCCTCACCTTTACCCTTCTTTTATTTTGCTTCAGGGGTCCTGCGCTTTGCTTTTGTTAATTTTATCACGTTCAGTTGACTATGTCAATACATTAACAATATCTTTGTGAAAAATGTTCTCTCCCCGCCCCGTTTCGTTATACTATTCACATTCGCCGGATGTTTTATATTCTTAACAGTTTAAAAACACCATTTTTGTGCAAATTGACTGTTGCAAACCATAAAAAAAGTATTAAAATGAAACTTTGCATTGAGGACGCAAAGAGGAAAAAATTCATTTCTACAGGAGGTTCTTTTATGGCATATCATTATCTAATGGATTTGGCCCTGATTCTGCTCAGCACAAAGCTGCTGGGTCTGCTGACGCAGCGCTTCCAGATGCCGCAGGTCGTCGGTGCCCTGCTGGCCGGACTGCTGCTCGGGCCTGCCGGACTGAATATTCTGACGGAGACAGAGTTCCTCTCCCAGCTCAGCGAGCTGGGTGTTGTGGTGCTGATGTTCTCCGCCGGTATGGGGACGGACGTGCAGGAGCTGAAAAACAGCGGCCGGGCCGGCTTCTGGGTCGCCCTGCTGGGTGTGATCGTCCCCCTGCTGATGGGCACGGGCCTTGCGTGGGGCGCGAACGCCGTCGGCTTGATCGAAAGCAACAACCTGCTCGAGGATATCTTCATCGGCACGATCCTGACGGCCACCTCCGTCAGCATCACGGTCGAAACGCTCAAGGAAATGGGCAAGCTCGAGACGAAGGTCGGCAACACCATCCTCGCCGCCGCGCTGATCGACGACGTGCTCGGTCTGGTTGCCCTCACCCTCGTCAGCAGCCTTGCCGGCGGCGGTGACAGCATCCTGCTCGTCCTGCTGAAGATCGTCGGCTTCTTCATCTTCGCCGGCGTGGTCGGCTATGCCGCCAACCGCCTGTTCTGCTGGATGCTCCGGTGCCAGAACGGCTGGGCCACGCACCGCAACTCCGTGCTCGCCTTTGTGCTCTGCCTGGTGATGGCCTACTGCGCCGAGAAGTTCTTCGGCGTCGCGGACATCACGGGCGCCTACGCCGCGGGTCTTGCCGTCGCATGCACGCCCAAGGGCGCGTATATCCAGTCGAAGTATAACCCCCTCGGCTACCTGCTGCTCACGCCGGTTTTCTTCGCGAGCATCGGCATCAACGTCAAGTTTGACGGCATCAGCGGCGGCATGCTGATGTTCTCCATTCTCCTGCTGATCGTCTCCGTCATCTCGAAGCTCGGCGGCTGCGGTCTCGGTGCGAAGGTCTGCGGCTTCACGGGGCGCGAGAGCGTGCAGGTCGGCGTCGGCATGGTCTGCCGCGGCGAGGTTGCGCTGATCGTCGCCAACCGGGGCCTTGCGATGGGCGTGCTCAGCAGCGCGATGATGACGCCTGTTGTCATCACCGTCGTCGGCGGCACGATCCTGACCCCCATCCTGCTCAAGCTCGTCTTCAAGGGTCAGTCGGAGGACCTCATCTCCAGCGGTCTGGCCGATCGCTACGAGAAGCCCGAGCAGCTCGACGTCGCCTCGCTGGATCTCCTCGAAAGCGACGAAAAGCTCCTGCACGAGGAGCACAACACGAAGAAGAACAAGTAACGTATCCGTCTCAATCAAAGAGCGGTTCGGGAAATTCCCGAACCGCTCTTTTCGTTTGCAAAAAAGGGCATTGCCCCTTTTTGCAAATAGGTTTCGCTCCGACCCGCGCATTTTCGCGCGCGTCGCGCGCAAAAATACACTCTCCCCGTGCGAAGAAGGAAGTCAAGAAGCCATCGGTTTCTTGCGCATCTTTGGTGACTTTCTGTGCGCACAGAAAGTCACCCGCCGGAGGCATGGACAAGCCGATTCAGCCACCAGTCACGCAAAATAAAGGGGGCGGACACCCTGTCCGCCCCGCGCAAATTCGCTGTTAATACGCCGCCTGCGCCCCGCCCTGCAGGTCGCGCTTCACGCGCTCACCCGTCGGCGTAGCGGCAAGTCCGCCGAGCGCCGTCTCCTTCAGCTCGACGGGCAGGCGGCGGCCTACCTCGCCCATCGCGTCGATCACCTCGTCGACGGGGATGCGGCTCTCGATCCCGGCGAGGGCCATGTCCGCCGCGCTCACGGCGTTGACCGCGCCGATGACATTGCGCTTGACGCACGGCACCTCCACCAGTCCCGCGACCGGGTCACATACGAGCCCCAGCAGGTTCTTCAGCGCCATGGCCACGGCGTGTCCGATCTGCGCGCCGCTGCCGCCGCGCAGCGCCACCAGCGCGCCCGCCGCCATGGCCGACGCCGTGCCGATCTCGGCCTGACAGCCGCCGGACGCGCCCGCGATGCTCGCGCGGAAGGCGATGACCGCACCGATGCCCGCCGCGACATAGAGCGCCTCGAGCAGCTGGTGCTGCGCCAGCTCATCATACTTGCACAGCGGCAGCAGCACCGCCGGCAGCACGCCGCAGGCCCCCGCCGTCGGCGCGGCGACGATCCGCCGCATGCAGGCGTTCGACTCCGCCATGGAGAGCGCCTCGGCGATGACCTCGCTGACATAGCCGCCCGTCATGGCACAGCCGCGGAAGTTATACTGCCGCATCTTCATCCCGTCGCCGCCGACCAGACCGCTCACGGAGCGCTTGCGCCCGGTGTAGGCGTCCGCCGCGTCCTGCATGGCCTGCCACGTCGAGAGCATCTTCGCCATGGACGCCTCACGGCTGACCTGCCGCTCCTCCATGTCGTCGGCGAGGACAACCTCCCAGAAGGCGAGGTTCTCCCGCTCCATGCGCTCAAAGATTTGCTTCATTGAATCCAGCGCCATCTTCCTCGTCCTCCTTATCGTAATAGGTCACGGACAGAATCCCCGGCAGCTCGGCGAGGAACTGCACCTGATTCGGCCGCATATGCTGGTCAATCTCGATCACCATCAGCGCGTCGCCCCCGCGCTTCTGGCGGCTGAGACTCATGTTCGCCACGTTGATGCGCAGCTGGCTGAGAATATTCGTCACGCCCGCGACGGAGCCGAACTCGTCCTGATTGCGGACGATGAGCGTGCTGTACATACCAGTGAACGAGACCTCGATCCCGTCGATGCGGTTGACCTCGATCCGCCCGCCGCCGAGCGACGCCGCCTGCATGGTGAGCTGTTTGTCGCTCACGCCCTGCACCTCGAGCACGGCGGTGTTCGGGTGCGCGTCGCGCAGGGAAATCACGTCGAACGTATAGCGCAGCCCCGCGCGCGCCGCCTCCTCGAAGGCCGACGGGATGCGCAGGTCATCCGGCTTCATGCCCAGCAGCCCCGCGACGAGCGCGCGGTCCGTGCCGTGGCCGCGCCCCGTCTCTGCAAACGAGCCGTAGAGGTGGATTTTCGCCTCCGTGACCGGCTCGCCGAGCAGTGTCCGCGCCATCGCGCCGATGCGGGCCGCGCCCGCTGTGTGGGAGCTGGACGGGCCGACCATCACCGGCCCGAGAATGTCAAAAATGTCCATCTGTCTCTCCTCCTGCAGCCAATGCGCCGCACTGTTTCGCCATTATACCAAGTTCCCCGGCGAAAAGCAACCGGCGCGCGGGGTGTACATACATTTATAATATTGTACAGCTGCGGGTGGGAATCGGCGTGTCCGGTCTCCGGACTTCCTTTTCCGGTCGGCAAGCGGGATATTGGTAGGACAGTGCCTAAATTTTGTATCGGCAGCGGCGCAAACGCAGCGACGATCCTACATTTCATGCCCCTTGCAAAATCCTCCAAACGTGTGGGACGCACTATACCTGCTGGGCGCACTTAGGATGTCCAGAAACCTTGGTTTCTGGTGCATCTTTGCTTACTTTCCGGGCTATCAGAAAGTAACCCGTCGGTGACACCCCCCAGCGCATTCAAAAAGAGGACAGGCCACTCCCTGTCCTCTTTTTAAAATCCCTCACAGCTGACATTGCTGCATCAGGAAGTTGATAAACGACCGCACGGGCGCACTCGCCGTGCGCGACGACCGGACGGCCACGCCCAGCTCACACTCGATCGGCTCACGCAGCGGAATCCCGCGCACGCGATCCTCAAACCCGATGAGCGACAGCGATGAGAGCACCGAAACGCCCATCCCGCCGATAATCATCGACAGAATCGCCGCATCGTCCGCCGCGTCGATCTTCAGGTGCGGCGCGGCGGGTGGCAGATACGGCTCGATGTCCTGCTCCGCGCCGGAGATAAATGTCCCCTCCAGCAGGTGCTCAAGCGGAACGGTCTTCTCCTCCCACGGATAGTCGAGCGGCACGACCGCCAGCAGCGGCACACGCAGCAGCGGCGTCCACTCGAAGCCGCGGGCACAGTGGTCGTCGATCAGCGCGACCTGAATTTTCTCGTCCTCCAGCGCCTCCACCAGCTCGTTTCCGCGCACAAGCACGTCCACGCGCACCTCCGGATGCGTCTTCCGGAAGCGCTGCAGCACACCCGGCAGCCAACTGCGCGCGATGCTCGGGAAGCACCCCACGCGCAGGCACTGCCCCTGCAGGTTGCTGCACTCATCTGCCTCCCGGCGCAGCACGTCGCAGGCGCGCAGCACATTGTGCACATACGGCATCAGGTGTTCACCCTGCACCGTGAGCTTCACGCCGTGGCTCGTCCGCTCCAGCAGGCGGCAGCCGAGCTCCATCTCGAGTTTGTTCATCATGTACGTCATGCCAGACTGCGTATAGTCCAGCTGCGCGGCCGCTTTGGTGATGCTGCCGCACTGCACTGCCGTCAGCAGTGCACGCAATTTGTTTTCGTCCATTTTCTCTCCAATTCTATCCTCTCTGTTTTTGCTAAAGTTTCACAACCATAGTGCAATAATATCACGAATTTTGTTTCTTTTCAATATATTTTTTCTCAACTGGTCTGACAAGTTGCCATACCGAACCATTCTGTTTTTGTGTCTCATTAAAAAAATTGATATCGTCATATAATTCGTCTGATTCCGAAATCCGAAAAATCGTGCTATCGTATAGTCAAAGCCAAATAGGCTTGCTTCAATAAGGAGGAAAGTAAGGAATGAATCTGAAAGCAAAAGAAGGCCTTAGCGTCAGCGACATGATCGTAGTGGGTTTCGCCCTCTTCTCCATGTTCTTCGGCGCGGGCAACACTGTGTTCCCCCCGTACATCGGCATGGAATCCGGTACCAGCTGGTTTACCGGTTTTCTCATGTTCTTCATCGGTGACTGCGGTTTGGCTCTGATGGGCTGTTTCGCTCTGCTCCGCATGGGCAGCACCGATGCCGTGTTCAACCGTCTGGGCGCAACCGTCGGCAAGATCCTTGTCGCGATCTGCCTGCTGTGCGTCGGCCCGTTCATCGCCGTCCCGCGTACCGCCGCGACGACCTATGAACTGGGTATCGCCCCCAACATCAGCGGCATCCCTACCGTCCTGTTCTCCGCGATCTTCTTTGTCATCGTTCTGGCGCTGACGATCAAGCAGACCGCCGTTGTCGACATCGTCGGCAAGATTCTGACCCCGTTGCTGCTGCTCGGCCTGGCCGTCATCATCATCATGGGAATCATCCACCCCATCGGTGAGATCACCGCGGCTCAGATCGAGAACGTCGCCGGCTCCGGCCTGAAGAACGGTTACCAGACGCTCGACGCCATCGGCGCCGTTCCCACCGGCATGCTCGCTCTGCAGAGCATCATGGCCAAGAACTACTCCAAGAAGAAGGAAACCGCCACCATGGCCGGCGCGTCCATCGTCTGCGGCGTGCTGCTGCTTCTGGTCTACATGGGTCTGGCTTATCTGGGTGCCACCGTCTCCGGTATCTACACCTCCGAGATCAGCCGCTCCGAGCTCATCCTCGCCATCGTCTATGCCATCATGGGCAAGGCCGGCACCATCATCTTCGGTATCGTCGTTGGCCTCGCCTGCCTGACCACCGCTATCGGCCTGACCGGTATCGTCGGCGGCTTCTTCTCCGAGACCATCTTCAAGGGCAAGGTTTCCTACAAGCTGATCGTCATCGTGATGTGCGTGTTCTCCGCCGTCGTCTCCAACCTCGGTCTCGACCGCATCATCTCCATCGCCGGTCCCATCCTGGACCTCGTCTATCCCCCGGTCGTCACCACGATCTTCATCTCCGTCGCGATCCCGTTCGTGCATGACTACATCAGCCGCTTCGCTGCCGGCGGCGCTCTGGTCTGGAGTGCCCTGTGCTCCATCGACGCGATGACCAGCGCCACGATTGACTTCCTGCACAAGACCCCCTTCTTCGAGGTTGGTCTGTCCTGGATCATCCCGACCATCATCTGCGGTCTGATCGGCTTCGCAGTTGCGAAGGCCACCGGTGCCGAGAGCTCCAGCCACGCCGCCGAGGCGAACCCCGAGGCGTAAACCGCATCCCACAGCGCAATATCGCTGTTTGTCTCTCCTTTACTATGCGTCAAAAGCCTGCCGTCTGGCAGGCTTTTGACGTTATTTTTTGCCAAAGGCCGATGGCCTTTGGCAAAAAAATGGGGTCTCGCTCAGAACCGCGCGTTTTGCCCGCTGTAAGCGGGCAAAACACACTCTCTCCGCGCAGGGTGTTTTTTGCGACGTACACGCCGCCGCAAAAACGAATTTCATCTTATTTGCGCCGCTGCGGCGGCGCGAACTCTGTGAGACCTTTGAAAACGCGAAAAAATCTCCGCCGGGCGGCGGAGATTTTTTCGCGTTATTCTTCCTCCGTTTTTGCCTTCGGCTCAGCCGGCTCTGCTTTGCCGGTCTTTTTGAAGTCGACAAAGTCGGTGCGCTTGAACGTCAGCTGTCCCACGTCGTCCACGGCGAGGTGGGCGTACACGTTCCGCGTGACGGCGAACTCCATGTGCGTACCGTTCGCGACCTGAAACGTGATAAAATACTGCCGCCCCGCTCCCTTTTCCTCCGGTGCCTCGGCGCGCTTGGCCGCGACCATCGCCGCCATCGTCAGCTGAGTGTCCTTGATCTTCTTCCGGGCGGCCTTGAAGAGCGTCCAGAGGAGGATCAGCACGATCAGTGCAAAGAGAATCGGCACGGCGACCTTGATGATGTGCATCACATTATCCATATTCCTGTTTCCTTTCTCCGCGGCCGCCGGGCGGCCGTTTTTTTCATGCTCAGAGCTTCGTCAGGTGCGCACCCGCGGCCTTGAGCATCAGCTTTTTCGTGCCGACCTTGTCGAAGGCGACCTCGATAAGCGCGTCGCCGCCCATCGGCCGGACGGAGAGCACCATACCCTGGCCGAACGCCTTGTGTCGGACACTGTCGCCGGGCTGCAGCTGCAGAAGCGGCGCGGC
>ENA-UONQ01001294-UONQ01001294.1-human-gut-metagenome-genome-assembly--contig:-CS26-NODE-1294-length-22328-cov-5.922417_pt1 | contig 22328 bp, 19 predicted proteins | sample MGYA00242460_ERZ724007 | MGnify/ENA metagenome assembly ERZ724007
TAGCCCCTGTTTGTGCAGAATTCCCTTTTTCTCTCCAAAAATGCACAATCCCGGCCACATATTTTGCATATTTTCCGCTTTCTCTCCGAAAATGCACAATCCCGGCCTCAGTTTGTGCAAAAATCCCTTTTTTCCTCCAAAAATGCACAATCCCGACCCCTGTTTGTGCAGAATTCCCTTTTTCTCTCCAAAAATGCACAATCCTAGCCCCTGTTTGTGCAGAATTCCCTTTTTCCCTTCGAAAATGCACAATCCCAGCCTCACATTTTGCATATTTCTTGCTTTTCCTCTAAAAATGCAAAATCCCACCTCAGGAATAGCCCAAAACCAGACAACATATCATTTTCATTCTCAGATATAAAATAGAAAAGAGAGAAAAGTATCATCCAACCTTTTGATACTTTCCTCTCTTAACTATCTTCACTAGGAACAATGAAACAAAACTTTGCTTCACAGCACTCCACAGTCTACACTATTTCAAAATCCACTCGCGCGCGCACAGTTATACACTTGCTGCTCTATTCGCTACTCCACCCGCCGCGCCACAACAACAAAGCGTCCGTCCTCCGTATAATAGCTGCAGGTAGACAGAATCATCAGCTGATCCCCGTATTCCGGCCAGCTTCCCGTATCATAAAACGAATACTGACGGAGCAGATTCATAAACTCGTCAAACCGTTCCTCTGTCATATCTCCCACATACTCATAATACCGAAAGCCCTCCTGGTTCTCATAAACCAGCTTCGTCCGAAATGCGGCAAAAATTTCATACTGGCGGCTCTCATCCGGAGTATCAAACTCCAGAACACGATGCTTACTCCAGTAATCCTCAGACTCATACCGATCCAGCTCGCCAAACATCGTGCCGTTTTTCATATTATGAGCATAAATAATCATACTGCCGCTGTCCGCACTGCAGAAATCCCCGATAAAAGGAGTTCCGCTTACAGAGCTTTTCCCATAAAAATCACGGCGAATATAATACTGCATATCATCAGGAGTATGCATAACAGGATAATCAATCTTTGTATCCGGAATCCTGAGCCATCCGGCAAAATCCGGATTTTTCTCCTTCAAAAGTCCATAATTCCGTTTCGGCTTTTCCGCCGCCACTTCTCCGGTCTGCTCAGAATTCGTCTGTCCCTCCCCGGAAGCCTCCGTTGTTTCCACATCTGCAGCATCACTGCCATCCTGTCCCGATCCGTTTCCCGCATCCGCTTCCGCCATTTCAATCAAATCATCAAAAGTACTTTTCTCACGATTTGCCTTCAAAAGAGTCCCCGCAATTCCAAAAACAGAGACAGCAAACACAATCAGGCACAAAATCACCATAAAACGCCATAAGGTTTTCTTCAGACCAGTTCCAGTATCTGTATCCATATCCATTCTATCTCGTTTCAAATGCTCTTCCTTTCCGCATATCCGGCTGCCGCTTTCCCCTGTTCAGCAAAATCCCGGCTTTCCCTTCCGGGCCAGACTGCATTTCATTATTATACTGTTCCATTACCATAAGTAAACCATTCCAGACCGGTTTCGTCAATCGCTTTCTCCAGTTTCTTATAACAGAAATCACTTCCCGAAACAGAAAAAAGCGAGGCGGCTGTACCGCCGCCTCACATATCATCCATTATTCCATTTGATGCGATCTGTTAATCCATTCTTCTTCGGATAAAAGCCAGACCAACCAGTCCGCTTCCAGACAAAACAGCCAGCAGAATCCAGAAAGAAAGAATTGTCGTATCACCCGTTTTAGGAAGTCCGCCTAACGGAACACCTTCCTCCGAAATCAGAGTCAAACCACCTAAAGGAGTTTCATTATCACCGATTTCCGTCAATCCGTCCCCTTTGGGAACTTCTGTACCGGGACCGCCAGGACCCGGATTGGGATCTGTACCGGGATTCGGGTCTGGATCCGGATCGGAACCTCCGCCAGAATCTCCGCCGCCCCCGCCTCCGCCGGGACGTTTATAATTATTGGTAAATACAATACTCTCTGTCTTCTCTTCTTCAGATGTCTCATCCGTTGCCCAAACCTGAGATTCCAGTTCACCATTTTCCCCATTCGTAATACGGACGGTTACCCGATAAATCCGCTCATCATAGGTAAAACGATCTCTGGGCTCCGAATTCTGGTAAATCTCATATTGATAATCACCGGTCTGTGTATAAACCATCGGTCCAAACTCCGACTGTCCTCCATTTACCAAAACCAGTTCTTCAGACTGGGGCATTGGCGCTTCCGGTGTAATAGCCTTCATCAAAAGTCTGTAAGGAATATCTGCCGGAATTCTGCTTCCCGTAACTTTAACCTCAACCGGTATGGACACACTGCAGGATTGAACCTGTGCAAACGCCATAATCGGAAGCAGCAACGCCGCAAGCACTGCCGGAACAAGTGTATGAAAAACCAGTTTTCTTAATTTCTGACACATATCTATTTCATTGCACCTCCTTCGCGCTTATTTTTCCTCCAGACGGCCAAAAAGAATCATGCGGCCATTGGTTGTTGCATCCACACAGGTGGACATTCCAACAATCTGATCCTCCGCCGTTACACCGATATCCCGATACTGCTCCGACTCTGCTTTCAGATAATCCAGCAGCACCTGCATATCGCATTCCTTTCCAGGAGTATAAATAATCCTGTCATAGGCATCTGCCTGAATACAGGCAAACAAGGTAATTCCATAAGTCTTATGAGGAAGATACAGCGTACCTGTCTCATGAGACTCAAAATAATCTGTTTCAACAAATTCCATTACATCCCCGAACATTCCCCCATTTTCCATGTGGTGTCCGTAAATCAGATTATAATGGTCTGAAAAATCCGGGCTGTTTAAGCAGGACAGGAAAATAGCGCCAGACAAAGAAAATTCTCCGTAAATGTCCGTATTTACATATTTCATATCGTCCTCGCCCTGAACCACAGGATAATCAATGTGGGTTCCGTCAATGGTAAGCCAGCCCCGTGTTTCCGGATTCAGCGCCATCAGCTCCTCCAGGGACAGGTTATCCTCGGTACCACTGTTTTCCGGCGGCTTGTATTTCAGCAAGTCACTGGTCAGGAAGGCTCCGCTGTTGATCATGTAATTATCCCAGAGGGAATAACCGCCATAAGCCAACATCAGAATTATCATGCACACGGCTATCAGGCTTAATATAAAATTTCCAATTCTAGCAAGCTTAACAGCTATTTCCACTCCTGTCCTCCTGTTAATCCAGAATTTTCATTCGCTGTCCTCCCGATGCTTCCCCGCAGGACATTCCGGCGGGGAGCCGGGGCTGCCGGAGCAGCTTTTTTAAATTTTACAATCTATGATTTCTTAAAATTCTGTCATTCGCTTTTATTAAATCTCATCATCCTCGCGTTTCTTCTTGCCCAGTACCACTGCGCCCAGACCGCCTGCTGCTGCTACTAAGAGAACGTAGGGAGCGAAGGTCATTGCAACGCCGGTTGCCGGACCTACATCCTTGTGGTTGATGAATTCTACAACCTGTCCGTCAGCTGTCAGAACCTTGCCATCCGCTCCTGGTGTACCTGTTGCAGGAATATTTACAAACTCATCATTGTCTACATCCGCTTTTACAATAGTGGTATATCCATCTGCTGAATAATCAGTCTCTGTTACTGTATATGTATCTTTTTCAGACAGACCGTAAATATGCAGGGTCTCGCCATCCATTAACTTAAACTCCTGTCCTACTCCCTCTGTAATATGAATAGTTTCCTCTCCACCAGTCTTTGATGTCTTTACAGCCATATACTTCTCAGCGCCTGCTTTATCATCTGTAACATAGCCATCAATCGTAACTGTGAAGGAGAAATCCTTATTTTTTTCACCCTGGTTACCAGATACGGTTTTCTTTATGATGAAATCATGAATCTTATCCGTAGTGTCATCATAACCATATCTGTTAATAAACTTCAATTCTCCAAGCTTATTGTTTGTTTTATCATTCTCATCTGTTGACCAAACTGAAAGTACCTTATATCCATTATCCGTATCGTTATTTCCCACATTTACATAAATATGTATTTTCTGAGTGTCATATGTAATACCATCATAGCTACCCTGTGACTCTTGTAAAATATACTCGTAAACTCCTGTTGATTCAAACACGCTTACATCTACGTTAATTTTACCTTCGTTATTAGTATAAGAATTATATTCTGTTTTATTAACATCTGGTGACATACCGGGGGTAAACGAAAGTGTGCTTTCTGTTTTCTTATCTTCTTTTGTACCAAAATATAATCCCCCATTCACGCCGGCCAAAACATTTATTTTGACTTTCCCCGATTCTGCATCCTTATCAGCAAACTCTTTTTCACCGCCTGTACCATTTGATAATGTAAATTTGAAATTCGTATTCGGCGCATACGTATTTAAATCAGCGGTAACTTCCTTACCAAAAGAAATCTCTTCTATTGAGGGTGATGGTGCAGGGTCAGTAGTTTGGTCAGTAGTTGGATCAGCCCATGCCATTCCATTCATAGATAAAACCATTGCACCTGCCAGAGTTGCTGCTGCCATTCTCTTATTCATTTTTCTCTTCATAATTATATCCTCACTTTCCTTGTTTATTCATTTTTATTTACTGCCGCTTTCCGCGGTAATAATTCAAATCACAAAATCAAAAACTTCTTTTACAGGCTGGAGCGCCGGAGCACCGCCAAAACCTTTCCTTTGATTTCACTCTGATTGACTGCTCCGAAATAGCGGCTGTCCTTTGCGCCGTTTCGGTAATCACAGAGAATAAAATACTGAGTTTCTTCCAACACTACCGGATAGGCAACCTCATCTCCATATTTTGGAGTGGGATAAAAGATATCTGATTCAAATACGGCACTGTTGTTAATCTTCAGTGTGGAATCATCTGTTACCTCCACACTGTCGCCGCCTTTGGCAACGATTCGTCCCACATACTGCTTTCCATCCTTCTCAAATACCACTACATCCTGAGAATGGAAGTTTTTTTCCAGCCGGTAATACAAAAGTACATCTCCTGAGCTGATTCTCGGTGACATATCATTGTTTTTCATGGGAGTGACTCCAAAGAACACTCCAAACAGCAAAACCATGAAAACTATCATCCAGGTCAGCTTGATAAAGAACGAAGTAATTTCACTCCAGTCTGCCAGTCTGTGGATTCTGGCCCGTATAACACGTTCCGGAGTCAACGGTTCTTTTGATTTTTCTTTCTTTTGTTTACTCATGGGCAGGGCCCTCGGAGAGCTTCTTTTTCAAAGAAGCAATCTCCTCATCCCTTTCCTGCAAACGAGCTTCGTATCGCTCCTGCTGAATTTCGTATACAGAACGGTATTCCTTCTGAAGCTGATCCAGCTTCTTCCACACATCCATCTCGCTTACACCGCCAAGCAGTTTCTTTCGGAATTTCATTCCCTTGAAAAGTTCCGCGATGTCATCCATGTTCTTTGCACTCATAAGCAGAACTCTCCTTTTTAATCATCGTCCCGAGATTTTTTCACCCGCCTTCTGCTTCGGCCAAATCCTGTCAGACCGATGGCTGCCATAGCAAGCATTACCAGATATGGCAGGTTGTCCGTAAAGATTCCGGTTGGTACATTCAGTGTCTTTGTATTGGTAAAGTCGATTACTGCAGCAGTATCCATATTTTTTACTGTTACTGTTTTGCTGCTCTTCTCCTCACCGCCATCTACTTTTACTGTAGTAGTGTAGCCTTCCTCCTCCGGAATGCTTTCTGTTACTGTACAGGTTACTCCATATGGCAGTTCCGGAATCACCAGAGACTGACCATGCTTTAATTTGAATTTGCCATCCGTAACAATTATCCCCTCGTAAGTACCGTCTACACCTACCGGTACCCCCTTGGAATCCTGTGCCTGAACAGTAAAATCAAACTCTCTGTTCTTGTCACCCATATTTCCGCTGACGGTTTTTCTTACTGTCAGACCAGGCAATGGGTAGTTGGTAACCGTTACCTGTACTGTGGCATTTTTACCTAAATCTTTTCCTTCTTTTGCAATACCGGAAATATTGTTCTCTGTTACAACCGGTTCTTCTGCCAGCCGCCCTGTCATCGTATAGTCAGGAGCCTTTCGCCCACCATACTCCGTTTCCTGAACTGTGATTTTGTTTCCGCCCATTAAGCCTTTGATAATAGCATACTGGCCTGCCTTCAAGATTAAGATTCCTTCCTCTGATGCAGTCTCTGTCCCTACCTGTCTGCCATATTCCCACACATGATACTCTCCTGTGTAGGGCTTCTTATCCTCCAGACCTAATAAAACCTTAATCTTGAACTCTGCATCCGGTCTTGAACCATCTGACATTACTTTGTCAATTCTCAGATTGAACATATTATCTGCTGACACTGAGTTTTTAAATACTACATAAGGATTGTTGTCAACAGATAATTTATCTGTCTCAACACCCATCTCTTCTGTTGTAGAACCATCCTCGTATATGATTTCTACGTTTACGCCATCAATGGAAACGTCGAACTTATCACTGGTAGCCCCTATCTCCTGTATGTAGTATTTACTGGTCGCCTGGATAGCAGAATCGGTCAGACGAGCCATCTGATCGTCCTTCAGCAAAATAATTCCGTCTTCTGCAGTTCCTGTTCTGATAGGCTTATCAAAATCCGATGCATTGTAAACCTCGTATGTTCCTCTATAAAGCTCATAATCTCTTTCAGAAGAAGTTCCTTCGTAATTTACAAATGTTTTGAATTTAAAATCAATATCGGAAGCGTCCTTTACATTACTGTACTCAATCTCTTTCTGGAAATTGATCGTTCCCTTTGGAATCGGCGGCATATTAAATTCTATAGTACAGTTTGATCCTCCTCTTCCTCGTTCCAGATAGAAGAACTTCAATTCATGGTTCTTATAATCAGAAGCATCCCATTTTTTCTTTGCCTTTTGGAACATGGCGCTGATGGTTGTGTTCTGCGGATCGCCTGTTCCATTCACCTTTTCTACGTAAACGGCGCCTGTCTGGAAATTGATGCTTCCCTCGTAGTTGTCGTGAACGCCTCCTAAATCAAGCACAAGAACATCGTCGATAAATACCCATACGTCATCATCACCCTGGAAGTTGAAAACCATGTCATTGCCGTTAATTTTTCCATCCTTCGGCATAATAAAATCAAAATCAATGGTCATTCCAAAACCGAAATTCTCTGTTTCATCTGCTCCAATTTCGTATTTTCTATATTTTTTATTGTAGTTATTCTCATCTTTCGGATCATACTGATTGGTCAGTGTATTAACCTTATTCCAAATAGTATTATAGGGCAAAAATTTCGGTTCACTTGGAGGGGTTGTTGCATCTGGGCAACGGGCCGTTTCATACAGTACAAAATCTCCATTCTCGTCTACAGATGCAAAGTTTTTGTTGCTGTCGTAATAGTAAGCGTAATTTTCTTCATTATGCTGCAGAAGATAATTTGCATTACGGTAGCTTCCGCTCTCCACATATTCTCCATTTTCTGAAAAAAGACCGCTCAAAGATTTGTTATCTTCTTTCAATACCGGATATCCATTTTCTAGTAATGGCTTTACCAGTCCCTGCTTTACACCTCCACCTTTCTGTGTATAGCCATCTCCTCCGAATACGAAGTTATCTGTGATACCTTTTTCATATTCATAGTAATCAAACAACTGAATCTGAATCAGATCACTCGTATCTTCTCCCTGGAAGGTCGGCAGCGGTTCTGACTCATAAACCAGGTAGATGGTTGAGCCATTTGAAATTTCATAATTTTCATTATTTTTTTTATAATATAACCGCACTGAACCTTTTTTCGTGTCCGGATAAATATTATCTGATTTTTTTGTAGTAAGAAGGGTTTCTCCGTCTTTATTGTTCAACTGAATAACCTGAAATTTGTATCTAGCATCTGTTACAATATAGTCTGACATCTTAAAACTTGTGCCTAACGTAATTACCTTACCGTTTTTCTCAGGATTCAGATTAATCTCTTCAAACTTTTCGTTGACATATTTAACCGTTATTTTCCTGCCCCCACTCCTCCACGTTATCGTGAACTTCGAGAACCCGTCCACCACAAACGCCGTCTCAACCACAGCCGCCTCGCCGTCTGTCTCAATGACCTTCAGCGTTCCCGGCTCTGCGTCGACCGTATCCATAATCGTCTCAACCGGGTTTTCCGGATCCGCCTCCTCGATAATCACATCATCAAGGATTTCTTCTTCAAGTGGAACCGCATCTGCGTTCAGGCTCATAAGAGACATGGTCATAGGCACCGCTGCCGGATCCTGTGTTTCTGCTTCCGGAACCGCTGCCTCCGGAACCGCTGCTGTTTCGTCTTCTTCTACAGTCACTGCCTTTGCCACAGTTTCTATCCGGATTCCCTGATCCGTTTCTGCATGATGCTGAACCTTTAACGTTCCCACATCTACATCATCCGGAAGAAGATTTGCATCCATTCTGATTTTAACCTGAACCTCACTTCCAGGCTCCGGTTCTATCTCTTCATCATTCAGCCAGAAGCCGATGTCCAAAGCCATCATTCCGCCATATTCCTCATTGGCTTCGTCCAGGGCATTCTTTACATCCTGATATTCATTTCCATCTTCTGTCAGATATCTGGCTCTCAGCTCTGCGCCCTCAGGAATGGTTCCTCTCTTGGCTGTCACATCTACCAGAATATTTTCCGCGCCGTCTACCGGCATACTGTAGCGGGTCAGTGCATTGGAATCTGTAGCTATCAGAGACATATCATCCAGCCCCAGGCTTCCTGTTGTGGTCAGAAAACCAACTGCCGTTCCCTCGTCCACGCTGGTCAGCTCATAAATCTCGCCCTCCAGCTCATCTGCCGGCTTTTCCTCCGGAATCTCTGTTTCCACTTCCTCACTGTCAGAAGGTGTGGCCGGCATTCCGTTGGAAGGTGTTGCTGTCTCAGCTTCCTCACCTGTTTTTGTTGTATCAATCACAGGGGAAGGTGATGTTATCAGCTCTGCATCAGACTTTACATTTACCGGTATCACAAATTCCGGTGTGTGCTTTTCGTCAACTGCAACCGTGACTTTCTGATCCTTCTCAGAACGATTGACTGCCAGTAACATCAGCTCTTCTGTGCCGTCTATTACATAATCATCACGTTCGCCTTCAACCAGCTCACTCTCTTCGATTCTTGCAAAGATTCTCAGTTCTGTCTGATTTCCCTTTTTCCCGTTTTCCAGATTTAATTCATAATAATCGCCCGGCTCCAGGAAAAAGTCTTCATATTCTGCGCTGCTTCCGCCTGTGAATTCCACATCTGCCCGTGCATCTCCGGCAATGGCATTCTGCAAAGCTTCATACAGCTCTTCTCCTGTCAGCTGGAAACGATGAAGCTCATTTCCATTTGACGGTGTTGCTGTGTCAACGGTATTGCTGGGAGTTGCCAGACTGCTTTCTCCGGAAACAATCACATTGGATGCATTCGCAATACTTCCGGCATTTCCCATAACCATACTGGCGCAAAGCATTGCTGCACAGAACCGTTTTCCTTTATGGCTCCAAAAATACTGGGTTTTTCTTTTTATTTCGTTTATGTGATTTTGCATCCTGGAATTTTTTCCCATTGTCAGTTATCCCTCCCTCTTCTTTATTTTTCTATTCTTCTGTCTTCCTGTTTTAACCATTTTCCGCTTCCTCCCCTTCTTCGCCGTCTAACGCACTGTCAATCAGTTTCAGAAGCTCCAGCGCACTGCGAAATCCCTGACGTTCATTTTTTTCTGCCCAGATAACATCTCCCTGCCAGGTTGCGTTCTGCCGATACCGGACATGTACAATAAAGGTTCCTTTTCCTCCATTTTTATTGTGTAAACGTGATGCATCCATTTGAAGTTCGACCCCTTTCCTATGTTCTTCTCCGGCAACGGGTTTCTTAGCTGAAAAGGAACGGCTGTCTGTAGAACTCTGTGGAAAATTCCATTGATTAAACAGATCTTCTATAAACCGAACCATCTCTATAGTTCCTTGAAAGGACAGAGGCTCATCTGAATATTGATGCCAAATCCGTCCGCTGTATTCCCCATTATTTCCCCCGTCAATTCCGATACAAATCAGATTAGGGGCAAACAGATTGTAAACGACTGTCCTCATTTTGCTCACCTCTTATGTATAAAACTTTACCAAATGCATTCTTAAAGAAACTCTTAAAAATTAATTATTTTTTCGAAAAAATTATAAAAAAAAACAGATAAGCGATTTTTTTTGTGCACTTATCTGTTTCTCTTCTATCTCAATATATTCTTTTTAAATTTCATGTAAATCTGCCAGCGACGCCACCGTATAGCTGATGGAGGCCTTTGTGTGGATCTGATCTCTCAGACGGTTTTTGATTCTCTGATATATGAGCTCACAATTTTCTTTATTTGTTCCAACCAGCATAATCAGGTACTGAGACTGATTATATCTGGTAAAGGTATCGCCCTCTCTCAGACATCCGCAAATCACCTGTTCCAGATCTGACGCGCGAAGCTTCAGCTTTTCCGGATTCCGGATCGCCTTTCCCTCGTAGTCGCTCAGAGTACAGAGCATCAGGTAAATGGACTTTCCAAGACGCTCCATATTTCTTCTTGAAACATGGCATATTTCGGTAAAGGTCCGGTAATCGCAGAAATATGCGCCCTTTCTGCGTTCCTCTTTTTTCTCACATAATTCCCGTTTTATAAGTTCCATATCTCCCGGCAGGTCATGGGATCTCCGGCTGATTTTCTCATAGCATTCCAGCATCTCCGGCGTGGGATCCAGCCCCATCTCATCGGAATACATCTGAACCATCTTTTGATAAATCTCCAGGGCTCTTTCATTTTCTCCCTTTGCCAAAAGAGCCTCAATCTGAGCCAGCTGCCAGTTTTCATATGGAAACAGACTGACCGCCTTCTCATACAGCGCTTCCAGCTCTTCGTTCTTCCCTTTGTCTCTGAAATAATCTGACAGCCAGTAAACGCAGGTATCAAAAATCATCTTCAGCTTCAGATTCTCCTCAATCACCCATATTTCCGTGGAAATCTCGGGAAGAAGCTCGCCTTTGTACAGTTCCAGTGCCTGACAGTAATAACCGGCTTTTTTGTCCTCATCCAATTCTGTTTCCCCGGCTTGTGCCAGCTCCATAAAACTCTGGACATCTGTTCTTACCGGAACCTCTGAACCTGCCATATATCCTCCTTCTGTACGGGTAATGTAATCGCAGTCCGGAAGCCCTGCTGCCGGAAAATGCTTTTTAACCTGATGAAAAAGGTTATTAATACTGTTGTTGGGATCTGCAACGTCTCTTCTGTCATACATTGCATCTATCAATTCTTTTTTGGAAATTTCTTTATTTCCTCTCAGCCATATTAGCTGCATCAGCTGAATAAACTTCAGGGTGTTTTTTCTTCCCAGTAAAATCTCTTTTCCAAGATACTGTACGGAAAATCCGCCAAGCATATATACATTCAGCTGTTCTCGTTTTTGGGTTTCCATTTTACCCCCCCCCGAAAAAAATGCTGCAATAATCGGAGACTTTTATCGATTAGATACAGTTTTCTACCTGGAAACAGCATAGCACAAAATACGCAGAAATACCATAAATACCGCAAATTTTATGTGTATTTTACCACTTTTTTATCTTTTTTTAATACAATGGTTCCTTTCCTGAAGCTATTGTATTGTTTTTTTTCAGAAAAAACAATCCCTTTGGCAAGAACATACATTTTCTGGCCTCGAAAAGACAAAGAGGAGACTGGAATTGACACATATTTTTATGATAAAATAAAACAGAAGGGAATGTGATGATTATGAAAATCGCTATTGTAGATGATGATCGAAGTTATATAGAGCAGGTGAAAATTCTCTGCAAAGATTTTGAAACCAGAACCGGCGAACCGGCAGAGCTTACCTGCTTTTTGGGAGGATCTGATTTTCTGGACAAATTTCAGTCCGGTATTTATCAGATTGTTTTTATGGATATTTTTATGAAAGGGATCACCGGAATTGACACAGCCAGAAAGCTGCGGGAAATCGATCACACCTGTCTTCTGGTTTTCCTCACTTCCTCCAGTGATTTTATGCCTGATGCCTTCTCATTTCATGCCTTTGATTATATTACCAAACCGTTTTCTGCAAAACGGATCTTTCAGGTCCTGGACGATGCCAGGAAACATTTTCCAAAGCAGAAACCCAGTATCAACATTGTCAGCGGCCGGCAGACAATTCCTCTCCTGCTGTCTGATATTGTGTCTGTGGTAAATGATGCTCATTATCTGGATATCCGCACAAAGGACGGAAAACATCTGCGCAGCCGCATGACTGCAGAAAATTTTCTCCGGCTTACCGGCCACGATCCCCGCTTTCTGTCAGCCAACCGGGGAATTCTTGTCAATGCGGATTATGTAGACGCCCTTACAAAGGAAGCCTGTATTCTGACTGACGGCACAAGCTTTCCTGTCCGTGTCCGGGACAGCCAGAAGCTGGAAAATGCTCTTCGCCAATACCATTTCACCTGGCTTCGCAGCGAACATCATCACAGGCACACCTGAATTTTTCTTCTTATTCCTACAAAACAGGCATTTTCCAAAAAACTTTCTTCTTATTATAAAGGGGGATCCTATTATGAATTTTCTGGCAAGTCTGGTTCAATTTCTTGTTCTGATTCCCGCTGCCCTCCTGTGCTATCTTCCCATGAAAAGCAAGCTGCGCTATTCTCCCGCCCGCACAGCAGGACTTTTTGCACTTGTATATCTTTTTTTCATTCCTGCTGCCGCATGGTTTCTGACGATTTTTCACATTGGCGCCAATGCAGTCATGTTTCCGGTTATTTTTATTTCCTTTTTGTTTTACTGGAAAACGCTGGACGTGTCTCTTTCTAAAGCCCTTGCTGTTTATACCCTCAACTGCTCCCTGCTTTCCTTTTGCTACCTCTACTCTATTGCCTTCAGCGCCTGGCTCCATCCCTGCGGGACGTATCTGGATGTTTTTCTGGATACCGTTTTATTTCAGCTTTTTGCCTCTCTTTTTTTAACGCTGATTCTGTCTGTTTCCTTCAGCAAAAAGCTTGCCCACCTGATCGAATGTCTGGATATTGATCACATCTGGTATATTACCCTGCCTGTTTCCGGCTTTTTCCTTTTGTTTAATATCCAGATTATTCCCCATTCCTACGAAACCCTGTACGTCAACCGCGTTTTTTTTATATTCCTGATCTGTGTCACCCTCCTCCAGGGACTTCTTCTGTTTCTCTGCGTTCTTTTCTATCATACGGTTGTTCTTTTGATCGACTCGTTTCATCAGACGGAACGGACGCATTTTCTTGAAATCCAGGCAGAGCAGTACAACATCCTTTATAATCATATGGAACAGACGCGGCGCCTGCGCCACGATTTTAAGCATTCTGTCCATGCCCTTTCTGTCCTGGCAAACAGCGGAGATATAGAAAGCCTGAAGAAATATTTAGCGGACTATGAACAGCAGGTTTTGACTCTGGATCAGCTGCGCCCCTTCTGCAAAAATGCGGCGCTCAATGCCCTTTTTAATCACTATTATGCCATGGCGCAATCTGCAGAAATCCGGACAGACTGGCACATTTCCATTCCTGATCCTCTGACGGTTTCCACTCTGGATCTGTCCAGTCTTATGGGAAATATTCTGGAAAATGCCATTGCAGGCTGCCGGACTGTTCCGGAACAGGAACGGTATTTCATTCTGACGATTGAGGTTCTGGAAAAAAACAGTCTGTATATTGTCTCTTCCAACAGCTCCGATGGAAACCTGAAAAAGGAGTCCGGAATTTACCAGACCACCAAAAATCATGGAGGCGGCAGGTCACAGACAGAACATGGAATCGGCCTGTATTCTATCCGGACTCTGGCTGAAAAATACAACGGAATGTCTCAGTTTTCTTATGAAAACGGACAGTTTTGTGTCGATGTGGTTTTAAAGCTTTAATTTCTCATAAGATATTTTCTCACAAGGAAGAAGCTCGCAAGCGAGCTTCTCCGCCTGCGGCGGGTCGCTTCTGCGGCAAAATTCTCTACCACCCCATGGCGATCCCCGCGGAGCGTTTTTATTTCATAGGACGCAATTTCCTATGAAAAAAAGAGACTGGACGGGAGTCTCCGCTGTCTTCGGTTTCTCCTCATTCAGTCTCTTCTTTTATTTTGTTTTACTGTATTTTACAGTATTTTTCTGAATTTCTCTTATTTTCCGTAATAAGCTCTCAGATACATTTCTTTGATTTCGCTCATCAGCGGATATCTCGGGTTTGCGCCTGTGCACTGGTCGTCAAATGCCTGCTCTACCATTGCATCCAGAGTATCCAGGAAGTACTTCTCATCTACGCCGTACTCAGCGATGGTCTTCTTCACACCTACAGCAGCCTTCAGCTCTTCAATCTTCTCGATCAGCTTCTTAACAGCTTCTTCGTCATTTGCAGCCTGAATTCCTACAAAACGTGCGCACTCTGCGTATCTTGCTCTGGTGTGCGGATACTGATACTGGGAGAAGGTTCCCATCTTTCTCGGGCACTCGGCAGCATTGAACTCTACTACCAGAGAAATCAGCAGGGCGTTTGCAATACCGTGCGGTAAGTGATGGAATGCGCCCAGCTTGTGAGCCATGGAGTGACATACGCCCAGGAATGCATTTGCAAATGCCATACCAGCCATGCAGGAAGCATCAGCCATTTTGCTTCTTGCCTCTACATTGCTGCCGTCGCTGTAAGCGGTGGGCAGGTATTCAAATACGTTCTTCATTGCCTTCAGAGCCAGACCGTCTGTGTAGTCGGTTGCCATTACGGAAGCATAAGCCTCCAGAGCATGAGTCAGAACGTCTACGCCGGATGCGCTGGTCAGTCCCTTGGGCTGGCTCATCATATTGTCGGTATCCACGATTGCCATGTTCGGCAGAAGCTGATAGTCAGCCAGCGGATATTTTACGCCAGTCTCCTGATCGGTGATAACTGCGAAAGGAGTTACCTCGGAACCTGTACCGGAAGAAGTGGGAACTGCTACAAAGTAAGCCTTCTCACCCATCTTCGGGAAGGTGTATACACGTTTCCGGATATCGATGAAGCGCATTGCCATATCCTGGAAATCTACTTCCGGATGCTCGTACATTACCCACATGATCTTACCTGCATCCATTGCAGAACCGCCGCCCAGCGCGATGATAACATCCGGCTGGAATGCAGTCATGGCCTTTGCGCCTGCCTGTGCATTTGCCAGGGTCGGATCCGGCTGAACATCAGAGAAGCACTGGTAAACAATGCCCATTTCATCCAGCTTGTCAGTAATCGGCTTGGTGTAGCCATTCATATATAAGAAGGAGTCTGTTACAATAAATGCTCTCTTCTTGTTCATAACAGTGCCCAGCTCATCCAGGGCTACCGGCAGACAGCCCTTCTTAAAGTATACCTTCTCCGGTGCGCGGAACCACAGCATATTTTCTCTCCTCTCAGCAACAGTCTTAATGTTCAGCAGATGCTTCACGCCTACGTTCTCAGATACAGAGTTGCCGCCCCAGGAGCCGCAGCCCAGTGTCAGAGACGGAGCCAGCTTGAAGTTGTACAGATCACCGATACCGCCATGAGAAGAAGGAGTATTAATCAGGATACGGCAGGTTTTCATTGCTTCTGCGTGCTTCATAATCTTTTCCTGCTCATTTACGTTAACGTACAGGGAAGCAGTATGGCCGTAGCCGCCGTCTGCAACCAGACGCTCTGCCTTTGCAATTGCCTCGTCGAAGTTCTCAGCCTTGTACATAGCCAGTACCGGAGACAGCTTCTCATGAGCAAATTCCTCGCTGATATCTACAGATTCAACCTCACCGATCAGGATCTTGGTATCAACCGGAACCTCAACGCCTGCCAGCTGTGCAATCTTATAAGCGCTCTGTCCTACAATCTTTGCATTCAGAGAACCGTTGATCAGAATGGTCTTTCTTACCTTATCCAGCTCTTCCGGCTTCAGGAAGTAGCAGCCGCGGTATGCAAATTCTTTCTTTACTTCATCATAAACAGATGCCAGAACAGTTACAGACTGCTCAGAAGCACAAATCATACCGTTATCAAAGGTTTTGGAATGAATAATGGAGTTTACTGCCATCTTGATATCAGCAGTGTCATCCAGGATAACCGGTGTATTTCCTGCGCCTACGCCCAGTGCCGGTTTTCCGGAAGAATAAGCTGCTTTTACCATGCCCGGGCCGCCGGTTGCCAGAATAATATCAGCATCCTTCATAACGGTGTTGGTCAGCTCCAGAGACGGTACGTCAATCCATCCGATAATTCCCTCCGGTGCGCCGACCTTAACAGCTGCATCAAGAACAACCTTTGCTGCTGCAATGGTGGATTCCTTTGCACGGGGATGTGGGGAAATGATAATTGCATTTCTTGTTTTTAAGCAAATCAGAGTTTTGAAAATAGCAGTGGAGGTCGGGTTTGTAGTAGGAATAACTGCTGCTACCAGGCCGATAGGCTCTGCAATTTTCTTGATTCCGTATGCCTTGTCTTCTTCTACAACACCGCAGGTTTTGGTGTTCTTGTAGGCATTGTAAATATACTCTGCTGCATAGTTGTTTTTAATAACCTTATCTTCTACAACGCCCATGCCGGTCTCGGCTACTGCCATCTTAGCCAGCGGGATTCTCATTTTGTTGGCTGCAGATGCTGCCTCGTAGAAAATTTTATCAACCTGCTCCTGGGTAAAGGTGGCAAATACCTTCTGAGCCTCACGCATTGCCTGCATCTTCGCTTCCAGAGCTTCTACACTGTCAATGATTTCGGGAACTGCAATTGTCTGCTTCTCTGCCATTGTCACTTATCCTCCATAAAATAATGATAAAAATAATGATATCCTAAAAGTGTTTCTCTGTTTCCTGTATTCAAGTCCGACATGAAATATCTCTTTTGAAACTCGATATTTTTTTAACAATGTCACTATAAGCATTATACTTGCTCGTTAAATAATTGTCAATGAAATCGTATCTAATTTTTCTGTTTTTTTTCACGCTTTTATCGTCAAAATGCATAAGAGAGAAGTCTGCAGCCAGGCTTCTCTCTTATGGGGGTTCTGTTTTATGGGGTTTTGTTTTATGGGACTTCTGTTTTATGAGACTTTTGCTTTATGAGACTTTTATTTTGCGGGACTTCTGTTTTATGGGATTTCTATTTTGCAGGACTTTTGCTTTGCGGGACTTTTCCCTTATAACCGGTTATTCGTCCGGCTCCAGATCATCAAAAATATCGGAGTCGTAAAACTCACGGATTGTTACGCCAAGACCGTCCGCTATTCTGTTAATATTAACGATTCCCGGATTCTTACTTTTTCCATTTACAATACTCTTATAAGTTGACGCAGGAATTCCGGCCTTATATGTAACGGAATATCCACTCAGCTTTTTTTCCTTACATAACTCTGTAATTCTATAGCTTGTTGCTTCACTTATCGTCATTGTAAGAATCCTCCTTATTATGGACTAGTTTAGTCGAATTTTGGAAGATCTTAGGGCGATATATCGTCCTATCAACTACGATTTTACTAAATTTTATCGTTTTTTACAGTCCATAAATGGAGTATATGGATTCAGACATGAATTTTTTCCCATAGGGAGCCTGGCAAAGCGTTTTTTGCCCGGGTGTCATTTCCTGTGAGAACATAAGGCCGAAAGAAAAAGCAAGAGGATGACGCAAAAACTGTGGTGTGCGCCCTCTTGCTTAAATCCTGAATCCTGTTTTTTGTAATTTTTCTTTTGTATCTTTTTTCTTGCTTCTTTTGTTTTTGTTTCTCTTGTTTTTGCTTCTTTTTGTTTCTGTTTACTTCACGTTTCTCTGCTTCTTTTCTTTTATTCCCGGCGCTCTTTCGCCCCGATTTGTAAGTGTTTTACTGAGACGATGTGCTCTTTTCCTTGTAGCCTAAGGCCTGTTCCAGCGCCATTTTTTCTTCATTTCCAAGAGCAACGTCTGTCTGGCCTCTGTCCACATCTTTAATATAGAGATAACATCCTTCTCTGCTGTGAACAGAATTAATCACAAAACCTGTATTTGTATAATCCAGTAATGCCAGAGCAAAACTCAGATTTCCTCCCATTCCTTTAAATGCATTGTATTTTACAATGCCCATTTTTTGAAAAGACGCTCTGGAATTCTTGTTGGCCGTGCGAATAGAATCTTTATTGGCTCGATCCTGCGATTTCAGATCAATGATATCCTCCATCTGCTTTATGATCATTTCCTCCATTGATTCCGCATCTTTCCCTCTCATAAAATAATCATACCGCCGGTATAACTTTTTTATCTTAACTATACACACAATAACAACTACCAGCAGTATCAATGTGATAGCCGACTGGGCAATGATAAGATAGACGGGATCAAATCCCAGGTTATTTAAAATACTTCCTTCCATCTTTGTTCACTCCTGTCCTTTGCATATCCCTTACCGGATGGATTCAATCAATTCTACAATACGCTCCAGCTCCGACTCCGAATAATACTCAATTTCTATTTTTCCTTTTGATTTGTCCTTTCGGCTGATATTTACCTTTGTACCCATAACTGTTTTCATTCGCTCTTCCAGATCCTGAAATACCAGTTCAAGGGCTTCATCTACCGGCTTTTCTTTCTTCGGCTTCTTTTCTTTGCCCACCAGTTTTACAGCTTTTTCCACTTCACGAACACTCATTTTATTCTGTTCGATTTTGTGAGCCAGCTCAACCTGCTGTTTGGGATCCTCCAGAGAAAGCAGGGCTCTTGCGTGTCCGCTGGAAAGGCGGTTTTCCACCAGCATCTGCTGTACCTCTTTTGCAAGATTCAGCAGTCTCAGGCTGTTGGTGATCGTTGTTCTGCTTTTGGATACTCTCTCCGCAATTTCTTCCTGTTTCAGATTAAATTCCTGAATCAGCTGCTGATATGCCATAGCCTCTTCAATCGGGTTTAAATCCTCCCGCTGAACATTCTCGATCAGAGCAATTTCCATAGTCTGCTGGGGATCGTATTCTCGAACTACCACAGGAACCTCCTTCAAGTCTGCCATTTTGGCTGCTCTCCAGCGGCGCTCCCCTGCAATAATTTCAAATCCATTTTCTCTCTTCTGAACCAGAAGCGGCTGCAGTACACCATACCTTTTCATGGAATCAGCCAGCTGCTGAAGCTGTTCCTCGTCAAAATTCTTTCTCGGCTGAGAACGATTCGGCTCAATTTTAGAAATCTTTACATAGATTTCCCCCTGAGTCTCTTCCGCCTTTTCAGATGCGGAAATCTGTTTCTCGATTGCCTGATTTTCTGAAGAAGCATCTGCCCCCGGAAGGGTGTCTGTAGAAATCTCAGATAATGTTTCACGTGAAACATTTACCTGTTTATCGGATTCAGTTTTCTCTGCCTCGCCGGATAAACTCTGGTTCTGAGAACTCTTCACCTCTGTCTCGTTCTTCCCTGCATCTTTATTTTCGGAAGAAGCCTGATTCTTCTCGCTGGATTTCACATCAGATGCTGACGCACGTTTTCTTCCCCGGGAAGTCTTTTCTCCTTCACCGTCAGCGCTTTCGTGAGAATGGCTGCCTCTCTTATCAAGAACAACCTCCTCAACAACATCTTCTCCAAACAAAGCTCCAAGTCCTCTTCCCAATCCTTTTCCAAGTCCTCTCTTTGCCTGTGCCATTATACCTCTCCTCTGCTGATCACTTCTGCTGCTAACATTCTGTAACTCTCTGCTCCTGTTGAGCGGGTATCATAAAGATTGATCGGCATTCCGTGGCTGGGCGCCTCTGCCAAACGAACATTCCGCGGAATAATTGTTTTATAAATCGTTCTGTTTAAATGTCTCTTTACATTTTCAACAACCTGCAGAGAGAGATTTGTTCTTGCATCGTACATGGTGAAAACAACGCCCTCCAGCTCCAGCTTCGGATTCAGTTTTTTCTTCACCAGATCAATCGTCTGCAGAATCTGTGTCAATCCCTCAAGAGCGTAATACTCGCACTGGATCGGAACAAGAACCGTATCCGATGCCGTCAGCGCATTGATTGTAAGCAGGCTGAGAGAAGGAGGACAATCAATAATGATAAAATCATAATTATCCTTTACCTTTTCCAGTTCCTCTCTCAATAAAGATTCCTTATTTGCCACATCAAGAAGCTCAATCTCAGCTCCTGCCAGATTTACGTCAGATGGAAGCACATCCAGATTATCCTGAACATCTTTCATAATACACTCTTCCAGCTGGCATTCGTCCATCAGCAGCTCATAAACAGTTTTATCCATATATCCCTTTTCAAATCCGAGACCGCTGGTGGCATTTCCCTGCGGATCAAAATCCACAGCAAGTACCTTCTGTCCTGCCTCTGCCAGACAGGCGGACAAATTAATGGCTGTTGTAGTTTTTCCTACCCCACCCTTTTGATTTGCAATTGCTATTATTCTTCCCATATTCTTCCCTTTATTCTTGGTAACTATCCAGAAGCGGAGATATACCTGACCGATTGTCTAAAAACAGGAAATGCGCTTTTTTGAACAGCTACTATAGTATAGTAATATCTGTATTGGTATTAAGTATAACATACTTTTCCATCTTTTCCTATGTCTATAAGGAAATTAATCTCATGAAATTTTCGTAAAATCCACATGAATTATTCAGCAGTCCGACAACTTTTCCTCGTTTTTCGTTGTATATGATACAAAATTGTATTATACTAATAGAAAGAGACTGAGCTATTTACAGCTCAATATTCGTTCAGGGGAGGTATTTATGCGTACCAAAAACAAGCTTTTCACCTTACTCCTTGTTGGTGCCGGAACAACCGCATCGATTGCTGCAATCAACAAATGTATCAAGATTTCAGCAACTTCAAAGAATTTACTCTCAGAGCCCAAATCCCTCTGCTACAAATGGAGACTGGGAAATATCCACTATACCAAAACAGGAAACGGAAAACCACTGCTTTTGATCCATGATATTCATGCTGCAGCCAGCGGACATGAGTGGAGTCAATTAGTTCCTCTGCTTCAAGAGCATTATACGGTTTACACCATCGATCTGCTGGGCTGCGGTCGATCAGAAAAAGTAAATATGACTTATACCAACTACCTGTATGTACAGTTGATCTCAGATTTTATTAAATCTGTTATCGGCCACCGGACAAATGTTATTGCATCCGGAGAAGCAGCTTCGATTCCCGTTATGGCCTGCGCAAGTAATCCGGACTTATTCGATCAGATTATGCTGATCAATCCTTTAAGTCTTCTGGATTTCAGCCTGATCCCGGGTAAACTGGCAAAAATGTATAAATTTATGGTTGAACTGCCCGTGATCGGCACACTGCTCTATCATATTGCAGCCAGCAAACATATCCTTGCCGAGGAAATAAGCTCCCGCGGATTTTATAATCCATTTTCCGTAAAGCCGAAACTGGTAGACAGCTACTACGAGGCAGCCCATCTGGGTAATGCACCAAAAGCCATTTATGCCAGTTCCAAATGCAATTACACCAAATGCAACATCACCAATGCGATTCGAAAGATCGACAACAGTCTCTATATCATTGGCGGTTCCGCTGTTTCTGATATTGAGACACGGCTGGATGAGTATAAAGACTGCAATCCGGCTATCGAAACCGCTATTATTCCGGAAACAAAGGTTCTGCCCCATCTGGAAGCCCCGGAAAAGGTATTGCATCATATAGAAACATTCTTTGCATAAAGATCAGGAGGCGGTTCTTACACCAGTTACCTGTTTTCCCCTTGTGGAACATCAATTTTAAAATGTTTCACGTGAAACATTTTAAATGAGTCAAATTTTACAGAATCGTTTTTACAAAACAGTCAATTAGATCAGATATAAAGCAGATAATCAAAAACAAAAAATTTTAGAAACTATCACTACTTAAAGTAAAGAAAGGGACGCTTATGACAACATTTAATCATTTTAATTTCAACGTTCTTGACCTGGAAAAAAGCCTGAAATTTTACAAAGATACTTTAAATTTAGAGCCCGTCAGAGAGAAAACAGCGGAAGACGGTTCCTTTAAACTGGTTTACTTAGGTGACGGAAGCAGCGACTTTACCCTGGAATTAACCTGGCTTCGCGATCGCACCGAGCCGTATAATTTAGGAGAATGTGAATTTCATCTCGCATTTAAAACAGATGAATACGATCGCCTCCACCAGCTCCACAAAGATCAGGGAGTAATTTGTTTCGAAAACGAGAAAATGGGAATCTATTTTATCCTGGATCCATACGTAAACTGGATTGAAATTGTTCCTGACAGACATTGATGGAAACCAGATAATTTCCAGAGAAAAAGAGGGGGCAGCAAAACCGGTAGTTTGAAAACCGGTTTTGCTGCACCCTCTTC